>Ga0228535_1000722_pt1 | contig 77812 bp, 62 predicted proteins | sample SJ1metagenome_FD_168457 | JGI IMG/M metagenome (GOLD analysis project Ga0228535, IMG submission 168457) | Enriched culture of PCE-dechlorinating microbial communities from Ithaca, New York, USA - SJ1 | ecosystem: Engineered > Modeled > Simulated communities (microbial... > Unclassified | place...
CGACGAGGCTCTCACAAGCCACACACACGAAGGACTGCGAGTCGTGCGCTCGCAGCCCTTTTTTCCCTGAGGGAGACCTTATGTCGTTCTTCACGCTGACATCCGGTTGGGCGGGCAAGGCGGCCACAAAGTCGCCCTGGAGAGTGTTGGTCGCAGGGGCAATGGACCCGACTCAGAATGCCCTTCGAGCCGTCCTGGAACGGTGCGGCGTGTCTGTGCCATGCTGCAACACCCCGTCGGAAATTCGCGTCGGATTGGAGCACGAGCCCTGCAGCTTGCTGATCGTCTGTCTCGATGATGAGCAAGACGAGAGGTTCGAGCTGGTCAGGCAGGCAAAGACGATCTGTCCGTCGACGCCGATTCTGGCCCTCGTGAACCCCGGCGACGTGCCGCTGGCCGTCCGAGTGATGAAGGCCGGGGCCACGAATTGCCTGGAGACTTCTGCCAAAACGTCCGCATTGCAATCCGCCGTCCGGGAGCTGTTGGAACCCTGTCGTACAGGCGAGCCGACCGCCGGTCTGAACCTCAGCCCGACAGAATCCCTTGTGCTGGCTTATGTCCTGGACGGTCGGACGACCCGGGAAATCGCGTATGTCCTGCATCGCTCCCATAGGACCATCGAAGTGCACCGCAGGACCATCATGCGAAAACTGGGGGTCTCCAGTGTCGTCGATTTGCTCAAACGGGCGATATCGCTGCATCTGGTGCCCGTCCCTCCTCCGGGGCGTCAGGAAGATGCAAGACTCGTCGGGGCGCGAGGCTCGTTCGGCAGCGTCGACTTCACCGCTCCGGCGGGTTTCGCGGGCGAGGTCAGCCTGAACGCCAACTTCGGAACGGTGAAGACCGCTACACCCATCACCGGCAGCGGCGAAATCAGCCCTAACCGGGTCGCGGGCACGATCGGCGACGGCGCAGGCTGGATTCGCCTCGAAAGCGGAAACGGATCGGTGGAACTGATACGGATTCGGAATGATTCGTGCGCGGCGAGGATTTGTCGTCCTGAGGCGCAGCCGAAGGACCTGGGCACAGGACGAGAGGTTTCTCTCGATCGCAAGCCAGATCCTTCACTTCGCTGCGCTGCGTTCAGGATGACAAGACCCGCGCACGAATTGACCCGGATCCGTATGAGATAGGCCGGTCGACTTCGTACGGATCGGCCGAGAGGAGGAACCCTGCTGGAACCGTGACGCCAGGGGCAGGGCCGCATTTGGGGGTTGCTCGAACCGGCCAGGCAGGCTACAATCTGCGTGTGATTACGCGAAGAACGACCACAACCGTACAGGTAGGCTCCGTGCCGCTCGGTTCCAACGCTCCCGTGGCGATCCAGTCGATGACGAAGGTTCCCACGACGGACATCGACCGTTGCGTGGCCCAAATCGAGGAACTCGTCCGGGCCGGCTGCGCCTTCGTCCGACTGGCGGTGCCCCGACGGGCCGACACGGAGGCGTTCGCCAGGATCGTCCGCCAGACGAGCGTGCCGCTGGTGGCGGACATCCATTTCAGTCCCGAGCGGGCCATCGAAGCCATCGAGGGCGGGGCCGCCAAGATTCGCCTGAATCCGGGCAACGTCAAGAGCCGGGACGACATCCATCGCATCATCGATGCCGCCAAGTCCCACGGGATCGCGGTCCGCATCGGCGTCAACGAGGCCAGCATTCGAGACCTCACGAAAGAGCCGATTCCGCCCGAAGAGCGGGTGGACCTGATGCTCGCGGAGATGCGCCAATACGTGCAGCTCTTCGAGGACCGAGGCTTCAATCGGCTGGTCCTCAGCGCCAAGACCAGCGACACGATGCGCACCATCGAGGTCAATCGACGGATCGCACAGGTGTTCCGCTATCCGATCCACCTGGGCCTCACGCACGCCGGACTGCCGGAGCACGCGAGGGTTCCGTCCGCCATCGCCCTGGGGGCCCTGCTTTCCGAGGGGATCGGCGACACGATCCGCGTCAGCGCCGCAGGCGATCCGGTGATCGAGACCGCGATGGCCAAGGAGATCCTGACCTCGCTGGGACTGCACGAGCGGCGCCGTCCCGAGCTGATTGTCTGTCCCACGTGCGGTCGCACGGAAATCGACGTGATCGATCTGGCTCGGCGGGTCGAACGGGCTCTGCACGCGATCGACAAGCCCCTTCGCATCGCGGTCATGGGCTGCGTGGTCAATGGTCCCGGCGAGGCGGCGGACGCCGATTTCGCCATCTGCGCCGGCACAGACAAGGCCTATTTCTATCGCGGGGGGGAGAAGATCGCCACAGTGCCCGAGTCCGAGATCATCCCGAGATTGCTGGAGGCACTGGCCTCCCTGTAGCCGGACAAATTCCCAGAGCCATTCGGCCCGATGACGAGTCTGTCCGTCAATCGCCCTTCGCCTCCGAGACGCTCAGCTCGGCTGCGTCGTCGGACTGGGGTTCGGTTCAGGCGCGGGGCTCGGATTCGGCGCTGACCTGCGGAAGCCGTGACGACGACCGCCTTCATTGCCTGGGCCGTTCCCTTCGCTGTCCTGCGAAAGGAAGGACTCGAACCGACCGAAGATCATCTTGCCTGCGGAGGTTTGCAGCGAGCTGGTCACGCTCAGAATCACCTCCCGGCCGATCTTGTTGCGGGCCCCTTCCACGACGATCATGGTTCCGTCGTCCAGATAACCGATGCCCTGGTCGGCTTCCTCGCCGGGCTTGACGATCCGGACCCGCATCGTCTCGCCCGGCAGCGCCACGACCTTCAGTGAATTCGCCAGATCGTTGATGTTGATCACATCGACCCCGCGGACCTGGGCCACCTTCGTGAGGTTGTAGTCGGTGGTCGCGAGCTTGCCGTTGTTGACCTTGGTGAACAGCAGGAGCTTCTGATCGACGCCCTTGGCCTCTTCAATCTCGGCTGCGCTCGTCTCGTCGATCTCGACATCGATCGCGGGACTGACCTGCATCTTCTTGAGCACGTCCAGGCCGCGACGACCGCGGTTGCGTTTGAGCTTGTCCGAGGAATCCGCGATGAGCTGCAGCTCGTTCAGGACGAAGCGAGGCACCACCACCGGCGCGTCGAACAGTCGGCTCTCGCACAAGTCCGCGATTCGTCCGTCGACGATCGCGGAAGTGTCCAGGACCAGGGGCCGCGACCCTTTGACCTGCTTGGCGAACTCGACGTACGGGATGATGAAGCGGAAATCGTCTTTCGTCCGCATGACGATGCTGATCGTGAAGTAGCAGATGCAGATGCCGAGCATCCACTTGATCGCAAGATTGGCCCGCGGCGCCAGGGGGATGTTGTACGTCTCGCCGATCATGTCCACGGCCAGGCCCAACACGGCGGTGATGAGCATGCCGACCAGCAGGCCGAAGAACACGCCGGCCACGGCGGTGAGCTTCCGCTTGGGCGTCATCACGTCCAGCAGCAGGAAGAACACCATCAGCCCGAGCCCGCTGATCACAACCGCCCACCAGCTATTGGAGTTTTCGCCGTCGGACAGGGTTTTCGACGCGGCGTTGACCATCAACACCGAGATCACGATGATGACGAATATCCCGCGTAACAGCCAGAGCAGCATCGCCAGGACTCCTTATATGAAAGACGGAACAATATGCAGACGCCCCATTATAGCCTTCGGCAATCCCGCAGGCAACGATTACGTTGGCAAACCCGGAAGGGACTGTGGACAAACGGCTCCGAGTTTGAAGTGTCAAGTTTGAAGTGTGAAGTCAGAAAGCGAGCACTCGACGGTCGCCTCCTCTTGCTTCACACTTGACACTTCGAACTTGAAACTTGCCCGCTCCGCGGACAAATGAAACGGGCCTTCCCACTGCTGGAAAGGCCCGTGTGTTGCCGATGTCGCCAACGCTGCGTGGCGAATTACTCCTGAGCCGGGGGCTCCTGACCCTCGCTGGCGGCTTTCGCCTGCTCGCGCTTCTGGATCGCCTCCTTGATGCGGAGGGTGTCGCCGCCGGCGTCGCCGCTGGCGACGGGCCGCGCCGGCTGCTTGCCCGGCTTCTTGGCGGGCGCCGACGGGGCTGCTCCGTGCTCTTCGGGGGCCGGAGCGGCCGCCCACTGCACGCGTCGCAGGCTCAGGCCGATCTTGCGGGCCTCGGGGTCCACCTTGAGGATCTTGACCTCGACGTCGTCGCCGGGCTTGACCACATCCTGCGGCTTGTCGATCTTGTGATCGGCCAGCTCGCTGATGTGCAGCAGGCCTTCCAGCTCCGACTCCAGCTCGACGAACGCGCCGAAGTTGGTAAGCTTGGCGATCTTGCCCTTGATGATCTGGCCGGGGATGTACTTCTCGGGAATGGCGTGAATCCAGGGGTCTTCGGTCATCTGCTTCATGCCCAGGCTGATCCGCTGCTTCTCCTCGTTGACCTCGAGAACGACGCACTTGACTTCCTGACCCTTCTGCAGAGCTTCGCTCGGATGGCCGTACTTGCGGGTCCAGCTCAGGTCCGAGATGTGGATCATGCCGTCGATGCCCGGCTCGATCTCGACGAACGCGCCGAAATTCGTCATGCTGCGGACGTTCGCGGTGACGATCGTGCCCGGCGGATACTTGCGAGCCGCCAATTCCCAAGGATTGGGCTCGGTCTGCTTCATGCCGAGCGAGATTTCCTGCTTCTCCTTGTTGACGTTCAGGACGACCACTTCGATATCGTCGTCGAGGTTGACCATCTCGCTGGGGTGCGACAGCCGGCGGGTCCAGCTCATCTCGCTGATGTGGACCAGGCCCTCAATGCCGTCTTCCAGGCGGACGAACACGCCGTAGTTCATCACGTTGACGACCTTGCCCTTGACGTGCGAGCCGACGGGGTACTTGTTCTCGACGTTCTCCCACGGGCTCGGCTGCTTCTGCTTGAGCCCCAGGGAGATCTTCTCGTTCTCCTTGTCCACCCCGATGACGACGCACTCGATCTCCTGGTCGATGTCCACGACCTCGGAGGGGTGCGAAATCCGGCCCCAACTGAGGTCGGAGATGTGCAGCAGGCCGTCGAGGCCGCCGAGATCGACGAACACGCCGAAGTCCGCGATGTTCTTGACGACGCCCTTGCGGATCTGGCCGACTTCGATCTCGTTGAGGATCTTGTCCTTGCTGGCCCGACGCTCTTCTTCGATGAGCTTGCGGCGGGAGACGACGATGTTGCGGTTCTCGACGTCGATCTTGAGGACCTTGCACTCGACTTCTTTGCCGATGAACCGGCTGATGTCGCCGGGCTTGCGAATATCCACTTGGGAGGCGGGCAGGAAGACGGGCACACCGATATCGACGAGCAGGCCGCCCTTGATCCGTCGGATGACGCGACCCTTGACGACGTCGCCTTCCTTCTTGGTGTTGATGATGTATTCCCAGCCCCGGATCATGTCCGCTTTGCGCTTGCTCAGCAGGATCAGTCCACTTTCGGAATCGGTGTCCTCGAGCAGGACCTCGATCTCCGTGCCCGGGGCGGCGTCCTCAGGGGTATCGAATTCCCCAGCATCGACCACGCCCTCGCTCTTGAGACCCACCTCGACGATCACGTCGTTGCCGATCTGCGACACGATCGTGCCCTTGAGGATGGTTCCCGGCAGACGAGAATCCACCTTGCGCTGGAGGATCTGCTCGAGGTACTGGTTTTCACCGTCCCCGAACATCTCCTGAATCTGCTGATCCAGCTTCTCGTCGGACAAACCCAGCTTGTTGATTAAGTTGCGATCTACCATAACGTTCTGATTTCCTCTGGGGAGTTGCTCATCTCGCCGGCCGATGCCCCACATACACACCGGCAGGCTCTCACAGCGTGTTGCAGTAACAAGAAGTTAATCAAACGCCTTCACGCCCCCGCCCACGCAGCGGAGACGAGTACTACCGTCTTTCGTCGAACCCTTCCAGGTGCTTGACAAATTCGTCAATCACCCAGCTCGGCGTCGAGGCGCCGGCCGTTACCCCGGCCACCTTCTTGCCAAACAGTACATTTTTATCAAGCTCGTCCCAATTCTGCAAGTGAAACGTTGCGTTATTGTGATTTTTGCACAACTCCGCCAGCCGACGGGTGTTGGCGCTGTGGAGCCCCCCCAGGACGAACATGATGTCCACTTCTTTGCACAGGGCAATCGCCGATTCCTGGCGTTTGACCGCCTCCTTGCACAGGGTGTTGATGACCTTCATCTCGCGGAAACTGCCCCGCCCGATAGCCCCCAGCATCCGTCCCAGGTGCTCAGGGCTCTGGGTCGTCTGGCAGACGATCCCCAGGCGCCGGTCCGAGGGCAGACGGTCCAGGTCCGCCTCCTCGGCCACCACCACCACGTGGTGGACGCACCCCATCACCCCCTGCACCTCCGGGTGGTTCTCCTCGCCGATGATGACGACTTCGTAGCCCTCCTCTTCGAGCTGTTTGGCGATCTGCTGGACCCGCTTGACCAGGACGCAGGTCGCGTCGACGATGTGCAGGCCCCTTTCGTGGAGCCGCTCCAACTCCCTGGGCGAAACCCCGTGCGAGCGGATCAGGACCGTGCCGGAATCGACTTCGTCGGCCGATTCGACGGTTCGCAGGCCCGAATCGGACAAACGCTGAACCACGTCTTCGTTATGGATGATCGGCCCGAGGCTGTAGACCTGCTCCTCCGGGGCGGCCGCCGCGAGGATACGCTCGGCCGTGCTGATCGCGTTGCGAACCCCAGGGCAAAACCCGCACTTTTCTGCTACCATGACTTTCATAGAGACTTCTTACACTCCCGTCGGAGCCCCGGTTCGCCCCCCCGATGGAATCCATCCTCGCGCCGTTACCTACAGGACCGATAATCTGCGACCGATCCTCCCCTTATGCGGCCTCTTCACTCCAGCGGCGCCAACCAGAGATTGCGGTACTCGATCGGAGCCCCCTCGCTCTGGAGGCAGATCCGGCCCGACCTATCGGAGCACTTCGTGGCCACGTTCTGCAGGACGCCGTTGACCAGGACCATGACCCAGTCGTCCTTGCACACGATGTCGTATTGGTTCCACTCGCCCGCGGGCTTTTCGCTGCTCTCGCGGAGCTTGAGCGTCCGCCGGCCGTTCACTCGCTTGCCGCCCTTGGCGTGCTCGGCGAACTCCAATCCCCCGATGACCCAGAAATCACCCGCGTTGCCGGAGGCCAACTGACACTCCAGACTCCTTGGCCAGACCACGTCCGGGCCGCTCATGTGGACCAGGACGCCATTGTTGACCGGCTGGGCCGGCCACCGCCATTCGACGTGCAGATGATAGTCTGCGTAGGGGGTCTCCGTCCGCATGTAGCCGGCGGGCCGGCCCGTGCACCGCAGAACGCCGTCCGCGATGGACCACGTGTCGTCGACGTCCTTCGATGCGTCGGGCAGGAACCGCTTCCAGCCCGCGAAGTCGACGCCGTTCCAGAGCGAGATCTTTTCCTTCGGAACCACCGCTTCGACGGTTTCGCCCGCCCCGGCAGGCGCACTCAGCAGCACAGTCGCGAACAACAGACCCACGACGCCGATCCTCGCGCGTTTCATGCATGCCCCCTTTCCTGGCACAGATACAGCGCAGGGGCAGGCTTCAACCCTGCCCCTGCACGTATTCGATCATCCGACCCCAAAACGAGGTCGGCAACATTCAGCGATCCGCCGGCCCTCAAGTTAGTCGCTTGTCCCGGCGAATCGCCTATCTGATCGTGCCGGTGAGGGCACGGATCATTCCATCGTTACCTATACGAGCTGCGTCTTGCCTGGGGTCGCCACCGGCTCGGCCGGCAGGTCGATCCAGTCGTACTTCGACGGCGTCAGATCCTGCTTCGACGCGTTCATCGCCCAATCCCACTTCAGCGCCCGACCGGTGTACGCGCTCATGCGCCCGATGATCGCGTTCATCGTGCTCTCGGCGACGTTCTTGCCCTCGTTGATCGGCTTGCCCTCGCGGACGCTGGCGATCAGGTCGGCCATCTCCTGCACGTAATGGTCCGGGTCGGGCCCCTCGTATTTGAAGGGCTTTTCGCCCAGGATGACGCCGCGATCGACGTCCGCGACGCCCTTGGTCCCCACCACCCGCTCGGCAATCCGGTCGGTGCTGCCGTTGATCTGGCGGCACATGCTCGCGACCCGCACCCCGCCGGCGTATTCGTACTCGACCGCGAAGTGGTCGTAGATGTTGCCCAGGGTCCGCACCGCCCGGCCGCCCATGCCCATGCACTGCTCGGGATGTCCCTGCAGGGCCCAGTTGATCACGTCCAGGTTGTGTACGTGCTGCTCGACGATGTGGTCGCCGCTGGTCCAGACGAACCAAGGCCAGCTCCGGCACTGCCACTCCATGTCGGACAGATTGCCCTTGTCCCACCATTTCCAGTAGCCGAGCATGTCGCCGCCGTTCCAGTAGGCCTGGCCCGCGACGATCTGGCCGATCTGGCCGTCGTGAATCCGACGGATGATCTCCTGGTACTTCTTGCTGTGCCGTCGCTGGGTGCCTGCAACGACGGAGAGCTTCTTCTGCTCCGCCAGCGACGCGGTCTGGATCACCGACCGGATGCCCTTGGGGTCCACGCCGCCGGGCTTCTCCATGAAGACGTGCTTGCCCGCTTCGACCGCGGCCTGGAAGTGCTGGGCCCGCCAGTGCGGCGGCGCCACGAGCAGGACCACCTGCACGTCCGTCGCGAGCACCTTCTTGTACGCATCGAAGCCGACGAACCGCCGGTCCGCCGGGACCTTCATGGCGTCGGGCACTTCCTTGGTCAGCGTCGCGACCGACTCCTTGAGCCGGTCCTCGAACAGGTCGCCCAGGGCGACGATCTGCACGCCGGGCGAGCTTCGTACGCAACTGACTAGGTCGCGAGTACCCTGTCCGCCACAGCCGATCAGGCCCACGCGGATCGTATCCGAACCGGCCGCATACATCCGACCGGTCATCCCCAGCGCCGCGGCCGACGCCGCCGAGGCCTTGATGAAGTCACGACGAGAAACGCTGCTTGTGCCCATAGGAAACCCTTTTTGATCTACGATTTACTATTTACGATTTGCTATCTGCTCGTCCGCACATCGTTGGTGCGCGACGTGAGAGACGGGGCATTCTCCGTGTGGCAGCGACAAGCGGAGTCTTCGGAGCTTGTCGATGGCTCGCCTGCGATCGAGAAAAGACCATCGACAAGCTGTTGCTTGTCGCTGCCACCCGGAATGGAATCTTCCAGTTCTTATCGCGGCGCCCTTCACAATTCCCGGATTCGGATGTTGCGGAATTCGACCCGGCTGCCGTGGTTCTGCAGGCCGATGAACCCGCTTTCCCGCGTCAGGCCGGGATGCGTGCTGGCCTTGTACGGATAATAGGTCACGTTGGTATCGATGATCTTCTGGCCGTTGAGGACCACTTCGATCTGCGGCCCCCTCGCGGTGACGACCATCTTCTGCCACTTGCCGGCCTCCTGGGTCGCCCGCTCGGAGGGAGCCTGCACGTCGTAAATGCTCCCGGTGTACTGATGCGGGTTGAGGTCGTGGTACTCCTGGGCGTAATCGTCGAGGATCTGGATCTCCATGCCTACGTAGGCGGGATCGCCCTCCAGGGGCGAGCGGATGAAGACGCCGCTGTTGCCGCCGCGAGGGACGCGAAACTCCAGGAACAGCCTGAAGTCGTCGTACTGGCGGAGGGTCGCCAGCCAGCCGCCGTTTTCGCCTTCGGTGTACAGGACGCCGTCGGCGAAACGCCACGTGTCCTGCCTTCCGCCGATCTGCTGCCAGCCCACCAGGCCGGTGCCGAGCAGATCGGAGCCCTGCGAACGGGCGAGCAGACGGGTTCCCCCCTGGCGGAACCGGGCGCACGAGCCCCCGCCGAACGCAACACACACCAGCAAAATCGCGGAAACTGCCTTCATTCTGTCCATATCATCACTCCTCCTGATCCGGTTACAGTTCTGCCGGCCAAGGTACCCAAGGCCCCGGCGAGCGTCAAGCGGATTCCGCACGTCCGCGACGCCTGCGTACGCTGCGCCCCTTTCAAGCTGCCGGCCCGCCAATGACGGCGAAAACGAGATCCGCACGCATGAGAAAAGGACAGGCAAGCCGCACAGCGACTATTCGAGCTGCCGATAATCGGTAAACGTCTCCGGGTATTCCCCGCAAGCGTGAAAGTCCGATTGTGAAATGTGTGGGTCCGACGCTCTTGCCTCGCTCAGGCAGTCCGATCCCGACGAGCCGCTGCTGTCCTTGATGAACTTCCATCGGATCGTCTGCGTGCCCGCCCCCGTGATCGTCCACGGTCCCGACTGGGTCCAATCCTTGCTCCCGGCCCGGCAACGGAATGGTTCAGACACGGATTTCACGGATTCACACCGCCTCGATCATCCATCATCCTTCATCAATCGACAATTCCGATGGACGTTCCGCCCGGAATTCGTCGAATTGTCAAGGGAAAGCAACCGGCTCGCTGTGTCATACGAAAGATCGCCTCCGGCCGCAGGGGCGGCAGGCAAAGACCGCGTCATGTCACCCTCGCTACGGCCTATTCCAATGCTTGACCCCGCTCTTCTCCGTTTGTGAAATGTGTACGGGCTGTTGCCCGAATCGGATTTGCCGGATAAAAGACCCTATTCCCGCATGAGGACCGGCCTAACTGCCTCAATATCGCGGTTCGTCCGCAAGGGTTCTCTGCGAAACTGCGTCAAACAGGCTTCGGGCAACAGCCCGTGTAGGTCTGACACTACTCGTCTCTCGGCGTATTCATGATCTGGCGGTGCATGTAGATCCGCTTTGTCCGGCCTTGCTCCTGGATGTGACGGATCGCGTAACACGTGTCGCGATTGACCTTGCAGCACCAGCGGAACTGCGAGAGCCAGAGGTAGTCCTCGGGATCGACCTTGGCGAAGCGGTTCTGCGTGAGCGGGATACGACAGTAGGGGCCGAACTCATCGGCGAAGGCCGGCAGACCGGCTTCGCATTTGAGATCTGAGATTTGAGATTCGCGGAGGGCGAGCGCAATTTTATATTTGCTATTGACGATGTGCTATTTGGGTCGGAGGCCGCGTCGCGGCCGGACTGATTGTCGGCCGGGTCTGCCGCCTGGCCCGTTTTGTGTCATTTTTTCAGCCTTGGGAGAGGCGAAAGACGATCGCGCGTCTCTCTACCCTTGCCCGATGTTGGACGAATTTGTCGAAAGAATCGTGTTTGGGCGGGGGCTGAAAACGAGCTAAGTCATGCGGCGGGCTTAAATAAAGAGAATTGCGAGAGCGGGGTGTTTTGCCTTTTCAGATGTTGCACGAATTCTGCTATTCCCACTTGGGTAATGGGGGATGTGGTCTGCCCAGAAGTGCGGTCTCTCCCCGCATTTGTGCTCTGCGTTGTACGGATGGCGCAGGGGGATCTCTTTCGCTTTCCCGGCGATCCGCGGGGGGGGGCGAGCCGAGACAGATCGGGCGGTCAGGTCCACCTGACGTTCTGAAGAACGCGGGTCTTTTCCGCCAGGTTGAAGATCTGGCGGGCGTTTCCCTGCATGATCGGGTCCACCAGGTCCATCGCGTCCGATTGGGTCAGCCAGCCTTCTTCGACCAGTTCGCTCAGGGCCAGGGCGATGCCTCGCCTGGCGATCGTCGCGTGGCCCAGGACCGGCTCGACCGGGATGTAGTCGCCGCCGAAGGTGAGGATCTTGTTGGCCGGGATCGTGACGAGGCACTTCTTCAGGAAGTCCTTGGCCGCGACCGGATTGATGATCCAGGACCAGCACATGTCGACGTAGGCGTTCGAATAGTGCTTGGCCGCCGCGAGCAGTTCCTCGTAGTGCGGATAGCAGATGTGCATGAAGACGAACCGCGTCTCGGGGGCCTTGCGGCACAGTTCAGTCACCGAGCCGGGATTGTGCAGGAGCCGTTCCAGCGGCATGTAGTTCTGGCCTGCGTAGTAACCCGTGTGCAGTTTGACCGGCAGCTTGTGCTTCGTGGCTGTGTTCACCGCCTGCCAGAACAGGTGGTCCTCCAGGGCCTTTCGCTCGTCGCCGGTCAGGGGGGCGTTGGCGAGTCGCTTCTTGAAGATCACCTCGGCCCTCTCCGCGGGGACCTGTTCGTAGTCGATGTCCCGGCCGTAGGCGTTCTGCGACTTCACCGCGACCGCGTACTGGCCGTACTTCTCGAACCACCAGTCGATCACGCGATGCCAATCCGCCAGATCGCGGACCTCGATGCCGGTGGGCTTGCCCATGCCGTCGAAGCTCGGGCCCGAGAACATCCCGACAATGCTGATGTCCTGCATCAGCAGCGTGGGCATATCCGACTCGCCAAACGGCCTGCCCAGGCTGTTCACCTGGCACGATTCGATCCTGCCCAGATCGCAGAGGACCTGCCGATAGAAGCCCGGCCGTCGGGTCTTTTCGTACCCGGCCTGCACCTTCCTGACCGTGCCGGCCGACAGATCGTCCACGTCGTAGAGCCTCTGCATGGCGACCCGCACGGCCTGGCCGTAGCCGGTGTTCTTGACCGCAAACCAGTACGGTTCGAGGAGCCGCCATTTATCGACCGGATCGGTCTCCTTCGAGAAGAACCGGTCGTAGGTCTCCCTGGGCATCCCGGCCACAAGCAAATCGGAGTCGAGATAGTGGCTCAGCAGCAGGCTCCAGTCGTCGGCCTTGACCCGCGGGTGGGCCGTACCCGAGAGCCGCTCCTTCTCTTCCATCAGATGTTCGTGCGTGTCGATCAGCGGCGTCTGCAACACCTTCTCGACGAGAGCCGGATTCATACGCCCGTTTGCAGTGACGCCGTGAGGCGTTTCTTCAGATGCCCCCGCAGGCGTGGCGCCGGCCGAGCCGAACACCGCCGCAGTTCCCAATGCGCCAAGGCTTTGAAGCGTCCCACGTCTCGAAATCCGACCCGCGTCTGCCATGTCATTTCCTCCAACGTCCTGTACGACGAGTTCGTACCGTGAAACCCCGGAAACAAACACTTCGTACAATACAGGATCGTCAGCGTGAAAGCAACGTTCAGCTCGGTGAATGACAGGGCAATCGCTCCGTCGGGGGGAGCGTCAACGCAGCTTGGCGACATGCGAGCGCTCTTCGGTGGCAAAAAGAGGAAAGCGGGCGTGAACACCGCTTTCCCTCGCGTATTCTCTCGCTTTTCGCTCTCGACGAAGCGACTTGGGCTTCTTTGTCAATGGCTTCTCGAGTGGGCAGGCTACTGCACCTTCTTCAGAACCATCAGGGGTCCGCCGGCGTCATGCCAACTGCCTTGCGGGTAGATCATTCCTCTATCGACGATCAGATCGCCATGCTCGTCGAGATACCCGCGGTAGATGTGGTCCGGGCCCCACTGACTCTTGTCGTCGATGTCTATCATGATCTCGCTGGTGGTCAATAACCATGTGCCGGGCACAGTCGTATGGGCCTTGACCGCTCCCGGAGTCTTGTCTTGTCCGAACCGGTCGCCCATGGTGACCTGACACGCACCTGCGGGCTGAACATCGATGACCTGGATATCCGCTCTGGCGGGCCCCGCCCAGCGTCCCAGAAAGGCCGATTCAGGGACCGGCTCGACCAGGACTTCCTCCACGGGCACCAACTCGCCGATGCCCAGGCGTTTGACCACCTCCCTGGCTGCGTCCGCGACCTTTTTGGCCGCCGCGGTGCTTGCCTGGTCGTACTCGATACGAAAGGTCAGCGGCACGTTCTTGGGCTTGGTGAGACGCCACAGGATATGCTGCTCCAGGTCCTTCGGATTGACGAACCCCGTTGTGAGCAGTCCGGGACCGAAATCCGGCCGCACCATCTCATGCGTGTAGAAGGTCGTGATTCTGCCTTCCCGAAGATAGAAGGTGGACTGGCCGGACCCGGTGTTATTGATCGGTTCCAGACGCATCTCCGTATCCATTTGCGAGCGGGTCTCTTTCGCCACCGAAATCATCTTGTTGCGCAGGGCTCTGGCCTGACTTTCTGCTCCCTGCTCGGAGTAGATGCGAAACAGAATCGGCAGACTTTCCGGGTTCTGCAGTCGCTTGCGGACATACTCCAGGGTCTCCTTTTCAGTGAGAAGTCCTACCACCTTCCAGCGTTGGAGAGCCCACCACTCGTTGAAGGGTGGATGGCCCTCGGGCAACCCCTCGAGAACATACACACGTTCCCCGATCAACCGCAGAGACACGTGCCCTCTGAGGGCCTCCATCGGCAGTTCTGCCAAAGGAAGCTGGGGAAGGATCCCCACCATCTCCCGCAGCGTCGCCACCTCCGTGATGCGTTTCGATTCGAGTTCCGCCCTGGCCAACAGCAACTCGCCGCGCATCTCGGCCATCTTGGCCGATTCCGCCTTGCGGGCGATCTCGGCGATCTGCTGATCCAGGAGCCTGATCTGGGCGTAACTGTGCGTGACCTTGCGGACGACTTCGAAGGCTTCTTCCTTCTTGACCTTGCGATTCTCCATCGCCAGTCGAATCAAGTCACCCAACTCCGGATCTTCTTCCCTCTGAACACGACTCATGACGCTACCGACGTCGCTTTGCGCCGCGGCAACCGCCGTCCAAACTACCGGCAGTCCCACGCAAAGGACGCACAACAACCTCTTGCCTCGTTCGCTTTTCATGGTTTCAATCTCCAAAGGACTGTGCAAGGATTTGATGGGAAACTTGAATGGAGGGACTGGGGCCCGGGATACCCAGCGTCTCTTCAGGTTCTTCTCGATATTCCAGAGGTACGGTTCGCGTTGCGGCCAGCGTGGGTGCGAATTGCGTATCCATGATGGCTGTGTCTACTGGCAGGAGCCGGCTCGCTCGTTCGACGGCGCGAACCATGCGGTCGTTCATCCTCAATTGACCGAACAGTTGTGCCGCCTGAAGCCACGCAACCAGATCTTTCGACACAGCCACAGTGTCCCCTGCATCGGCAACGATCGGCGTGCCGGCCGGCGGCGGCCAGGAGTAGCGGCCGAGAAGGAACGACAGGGCCGCGATGAAGACCGCCGCGGCGCTCAGTGCTGTAAACCGCCGCCAGGTCCGGCCTCGTCGGGCACGCACGAACGCCTCCGTGGAATCCCGCAGCACACGCGATCGAAACGGTTCAAGAGGCGGGTCGCCCGACAACCCCTCTTCCAGGAGATGATCTATGTCTTGATTGTTCATCGCAGTGCTCCCTGTTGCCTCTCGTCCTGCATCGACTCATATACCTGGGCGAATCGATCTCTAGCCCTTCGCAGAAGGGACTCAATGGCCTCGATGCTGCCGCCGTCGCGTTCGGCCATCTCTTTCATGGTCAGCCGACGGAGGTACTTGCTTTCGAGAGCCCGTCGGTACTCCAGCGGCAGACGCGCCAGGGCTTCATGCACCGTCACGTCCGGCCCAAGATCACCCGCTGGGACACGATTCTCATCCAGCGACAGTCCTTCATAATGCCGACGCCGCCGCTCCGATGCCCGGAAAGTCAGGTACCGGTTCCTGGCGATCCCGAGCAGCCACGCGCGGAACGTGCCCTGCATGGGTTGATATCTGCCGAGTTGCCGGGCCGCCGCGATGAAGGCCTGCTGTGCCGCTTCCTCGGCCAGTTCCCGCCGGCCCTCCGTCAGGACGACGCAGAACCGGTATACAGCATCGAAATGGGACTCGAACAATCGCCGCCACGCCGGCTCGCTGCCGCCTTGTGCTTCTCGGATAGTCGTTGTCTCCGGTTCCATGACCGTTCACCACATCAAGAGCGACCCACGACTCCTTCTGTTTCCACCTTCTATTCTCGCCACATGAAGAGAATCCGTCGCGATTTGATCGATGAGAGAACATTTTACCCTCGGACCGGGGGGCATTGCGAGCGGCAAGCGGGCACGGCGGCGTGGATTCTCTGCACTTGCACGGACGACTCGCGTCTGCTATACTGCGGCTGTTCGCACATGTGTCGCACCTTCGTTGGGTTGGGGCGGTTTGTAGAACACGCAGATCAACAGATGGGAGGACATTCGATGAACAAGACCATCCGTACCCTGTCGATTTCTAGCTTTGTATTGGCGATGTTCGCCTGTGCTGTCTGCGCGGGCCAGGTCCAGGACAACTGGCCGACGTGGCGAGGGCCCCTGGCCTCGGGGATTTCGCCCCAGGGCAATCCGCCCCTGACCTGGAGCGAAACGCAGAACATCCAATGGAAGGTCCCGGTCCCCGGCAAAGGCACCTCCAGCCCGATCATCTGGAACGACAAGATCTTCTTTCTGACCGCGATCGAAACCGACCGCGAGGGCGAGTCTGGCGCGGGGCCGGACGCCGCAGCCCCCTCCCGCGGCGGCAGGGCCCCCAAGAACATCCACAAGTTCGACGTGGTCTGCCTGGACCGCGCGACCGGCAAGACCCTCTGGCAGAAGACCGCCCGCGAGGAAGTCCCTCACGAAGGGCACCACGCGGACCATGGCTTCGCCTCCTATTCGCCCGTCACCGACGGCAAGCTCCTCTGGGCCTCCTTCGGCTCCCGCGGGGTCCACTGCTATGATCTCGACGGCCATCACAAGTGGAGCCGCGATCTCGGCCGGATGCGGGCCAAGATGGCCTTCGGCGAAGGCAGTTCCCCTGCTTTGATCGGCGATGCCCTGATCGTCGTCATGGACCACGAAGACCAGTCCAGGATTCACGCGCTGGACAAGACGACCGGTCAGACCTTGTGGCAGAAGGACCGCGATGAGATGACCTCCTGGGCCACGCCCCTGGGCGTTGAAGTCGGCGGCAGGCTCCAGGCGATCGTCAACGCGAACAGCTTCGTCCGCGCCTACGACGTGCGGACGGGCGAGGTCATCTGGCAGTGCAGCGGCCAGACGCAGAACGTCATCCCTTCCCCCGTGACGGGCTTCGGCCTAGTCTTCTGCACCAGCGGCTTCCGCGGCAGCGCATTGCAGGCGATCGAACTGGGCCGGACGGGCGACCTGACCGGCACCGACGCCATCAGGTGGCAGGTCAATGAGGCGACACCCTACGTCCCCTCCCCCCTCCTCTACGGCGACAAGCTCTACGTCTGCTCGGGCAACAACGCGATCGTCTCCTGCTACCAGGCCCAGACCGGCGCAGCGCATTTCACACAGCAGCGTCTGAGCGGGGTCGGAAGCATCTACGCTTCGCCTGTGGGCGCGGCCGGACGGGTCTATTTCGTCGGCCGCAAGGGCACCACCCAGGTGATCCCCTACACCGGCAAGTTCGAAATCCTCGCGACCAACGTCTTGGACGACGAGATCGACGCCTCCCCCGCCGTCGTCGGCGACCGGATCTTTCTCAAGGGCAGGAAGAACCTCTACTGCATCGGCGAATCGTCGGATGGGTGATGGAGATGAAAGCCGTGTTTGGGCCACAGCGAACGGACCAGCACGTAGCTCACAACCGAGGCGATGGTCGCCAGGATCAGACAGCCGGTCCAGAGGCAGAACGAGCCCACGATGACCTTCGATCGCGTGCCCTCGCCGTACGCGGAGACGTATTCGTGGGCGAAGGGAACCGCCTCCAGGACCCACCGTCCGAGCTGCCAGGCGGCCATGTAGAACGGAACCGAGGTCAGCGGATTGGTGACCCAGCAGGCCAGCAGAGCCATCGGCAGGTTCACCCGCAGGCCCAGAGTCCCCAGGGTGGCCAGGATCATCTGAAAGGGAATGGTCGGCGTCAGCGCGATGAACAGGCCCATGGACCAGCCCCCGGCCACGGACCGCGCGTCGAAACGCCAAAGGTCGCCGGCCAGGATGTTCTTGCCGAACAGCCGATAGAGCAGAGTCTTTCGCAGCCGGTCTCTGTCCGGCAGCATCCGGTGAATTCTCTGGTGGAACCCCATAGTCGTCCCAAGGCGTAATCCAATCCGTGTCAACTGGGGTCACCTTAGCAAAACCGCCGGATAACGGTCAAGAAGGATCGGGCTGCAAAAAACGGATTGGCCCGGAAAAGTCCGCTCGTGAGCTCGATGAGTCCAGGTGATGCCGATGGCAGGTCCCTGGCCTTTGGGCTCCTGGGCGAGCATCAGTCGTGTCGCAGGGCGACGACCGGATCGACGCGGGCGGCGCGTCGGGTCGGGTAGAGGCCTGCGAGAAGACTCACGAGAATCGAGAAGACGATCGCGCCCACACAGAGCCACCAGGGGAAGTCGAAGTAGGCCATGCGGGGTGCGTGCTCGCGGGCCATGATGGCGTTGATGACCTCGTTGACGATCAGAGCCACTGCCGCCGCCAGCGCCAGGCCGAACGTTCCGCCGAGCAGGCCGATGGCCCCCGACTCGAAAAGGAAGATCCGCTGCACGTCGCCGTCGGTGGCGCCGACCGCCTTCATGATCCCGATCTCGCGGTATCGCTCCAGGATCGACATCACCATCGTATTGACGATCCCCAGCGACGCGACCGTGATGCCGATCATGCCGACCGCCAGCAGGAACATGTCCATGATGAGAAAGCCGATCCGCATCTCGTCGAGCTGGTCCATCAGGGTGAAGGTGTTGTAGCCGCGTGATTCGAGCTCTTTCTTGACCGACGCGACATCCGCGGGCGATCGGGCCTTGACGGTCACCGACGAGTGGTTCGCCCCCTGGCCGGGGGGCTGGTAGAGGTCCCAGATGTTCGTGAAGGCGAGCTTTCGCATCCCTGCGGCCATCGCCGGCTGCACGTACGCGTCGCTTATCCCGCCGAAGGGCATCCGCTCGGCCACGCCCACGATCGTGAAGCGATAGCTCGTGCGGGCGACGGGAAGCCCCATCTGCCCTTCTTGTGGGAAGGCCATCCGCATCAGGCTTCTCAGACCGAAGTCCAGACTCAGCGTGACGACCTCGATCTCCTTGCCGAGCGCGTCGGCCGGCTCGGCCAGGCCCAGGCGTCGGACCATCGAGTCGCTGATCATCATGCCGTTCGGGTCGTTCGCGTCGTAGCAGCGTCCCGCCCGCAATGGCATCTTTCCCGAACGACAGATGTCCGCCGAGAGCACCTGGACCAGGGTGAACTGCTCCCTGGCCCCCAGGCGAAGCTGCGCCGGGAACCGAAGCTCGGGGAACACCGTCTCGACGCCGGGGATCTTTCTCGCTTCCTCCAGAAACCGCGAGTCCAATGGGGGAGCGTTGGGGTCGTTCGCACCGGCCCGAGCCCCCCGCCGACCGCCTCGACGAGGACCGTCGGGATCGTCCCGCCCGCGAAAGCGAGGGCCGCCGCCCTGGCGTGGCGACGAGACCACGATGTCGTACAGGATGTCCACCTTGTTGAACTGGTCGGTGATGTTCCGCTGAACGCCCTGCCCGAACGCGAACATGCAGACCAGCGCCCCGATCCCGATCACCACGCCGGCGGTGGTGAGAACCGTGCGCAGCTTCTTCTTCCAGAGATTGCCGGCCGCCACTTCGATGTAATCGGAGATCCGCATCGTCCTCACCTCAAAGCCTCTCGCGTAACCACAGCGCCGTCCTGCAGTGAGATCATTTCGTGGGCGAGTTCTCGCAGCAGAGCCTGCTCGTGCGAGATCATCACGAGGGTCAGGTCGCGACGGCGGTTCAGGTCCGAGAGAAGCTCCATGATCTGCCGCGAGGTCCTGCTGTCGAGATTGCCTGTGGGTTCGTCGGCCAGGAGGATCTGCGGCCGATTGACCAGCGCCCGGGCGATCGCGACCCGCTGCTGCTCACCGCCGGAGAGCTCGGTCGGGCGATGGTTTTTTCGGCCCTCCAAACCGACCGAATCGAGAAGCTCCGCAGCTCGATCCAGCCGCTGCTTCTTTGCCACGCCCGCGAACAGCAAAGGAAAAGCCACGTTCTCGATCGCGGTGTAAGCATTGACCAGATTGAACGACTGGAAGATCATGCCGATGGTGTTGCGGCGGTAGAGGGCGAGTTCCTTCTTGCCCAGGTCGGAGATCGACCGGCCGGCGACTCGAATCGTGCCGGCCGACGGGGTGTCCAGCCCGCCCAGGAGATTCATCAGCGTGGACTTGCCGGAGCCCGAGGCGCCGGTGACGCCGACGAAGCGCCCGCGGGCGATCGACAGCGTCACGTCGCGGAGGGCTGTGACCTCAACCTCGCCGCATGCGTACACCCTGCTCAGGCCCGTCGTTTCGATGAAGCGGTCAGCGTTCATGCTCAAGGAGAAATCTCCGCAGTCCTGCGAGATCGTCGGTATTGATCAGATCGACGCCGGCCGAGAGCAGCTCCCGCCAGACCGCGTCCCTGGCGGGCGACCTCAAATCCGGCGTCGCCCAGAACCGCACCAGCCGCCCTTTCGCGTGCGACTTGCGGACGATCTCGTCGAGCTTGGCGCGTTCCACCGCAGGCATGGGCCCTTCGCCCCGCCAAGAGAAGGTCCGGCCCCAGTGGTCGCTGATCATCGGGATCAGATCGGCCGGAACCTGGGAATCGAGATCGGGCAGCCGGCCGTCGCATCCGGCGTAGCGGACCTCCTGCGACCGCATCTGTTCGAGAGGCTGGCCTCCCGACACGATCACGAAGACCGCCCCCTCCTTGCGGCCGTCGGGACCGAAGGTAGTGAGCATCTCGCGGTATTCGCTCAGGACCTCGTGGAGCCTGCGATAGGTCGGATCGGCAGCGGTCTTGAGGTCGATCAGAAGGACAAACCGCGGACCCTCCCGATAGACCCGGCCTCCGTTGCGTGCGACCCGCTCCCGCAGCGGCTGCAAGTACAGAGATCGCAGCGTCCTGTCGGTTCGGATCTGCTTTTCTTCGTGAGCGACGCAAAGCTCGTCGCCCACGAGAAAGATGTCCGCCTCCACGCTCGTGAAGCCCTGGTCCAAGGCGTCGAGCAGAGGCCGGGGATGCAGGTAGTCGTTGTGCGCGTGGGCGCCGCGAAGAGGCGTCGCATCGGCCTGCGGCGGCGCCTGCATCGCCAGAACCAACCCAAGAACCAAAGCCATCGCAACCATACGATTCGCACTCCGTCACGTTGTCAGCCAACTTCCGACGGGGGGACCGCTGCCTCCCCGGGATCGGACGCCTCCCGTGATTCTGCACGAAAGATGGTTTCTCCGCAATATGCGGATCGGGATTGCACGTCTGTACTGGGGTCCATAGAATCATGCATCATGAAGACTGGTTCGCAAAAAGGGACGATTGGAGGTCCGCGATGAAACGGGCAACACGCAGAATCGGTTTATCCTTGATGGTGATTCTCGTCGTCGCGGTCGCGATCTCCGGTCTCGCCGGGGCCAAAGAGACGGTGATGGTCCCCATGCGCGACGGCGTCAAGCTCGCCACGGACCTCCATCTGCCCGAAGGCAGCGGCCCCTGGCCGACGATCCTCGTGATGACCCCCTACAATAAGAAGGGTGTGGAGGGCCTCGCGGCCGAGACCGCCAAGCGGGGATACGCCCTGGTCGCCCAGGATTTCCGCGGCCGCTTCGAATCCGAAGGCGAAGACTATCCGGTCTTTCTCTCCTGCGGCTGGGGCGAACGACAGGATGGGTACGACACGGTCGAATGGATCGCGGCACAATCCTGGTCCAACGGCAAGGTCGGCGGATGGGGCCTCAGCGCCCCCGGCATCGCGCTGAACATGACCGCCCCGAGCAGGCCGCCGCACCTGACCTGCTGCTATGTCGGCGTCGCCTTCTCCAACATGTACTCGCAGGCCGCCTACCAGGGCGGGGCCTTCCGCAAGGGCCTCCTCGAAGAATGGCTCACGCAGAGCAAATTCACTCCCAAGAACCTCGAATTGTTCCGGGCCCATCCGAACTACGACGACTTCTGGAAGGCGCTCGATCCCGAGCGGGTCGCCTCACAGGTGAACGTCCCGACCCTGTTCCTCGGCGGCTGGTACGACATCTTCTCGGCGGGCACGCTCAACAGCTTCGCTGCGATCAACAAGCAAGGCGGCGAAGGTGCCCGCGGAAAATGCCGGCTCGTCATGGAGCCCTACGGCCACGGCCGCAACGACGACCTGGTCTTCCCCAACACCAGCCATCCGCAATCGGCCGACATGTGGAACTGGTTCGATCTGTGGCTCAAGAACGACGGCAAGGGAATCGAGCAAATCCCGGCGGTGCAATACTTCGTGATGGGCGATCCCGCGGACCCGAACACCCACGGGAACCGATGGAAGACCGCGGACGACTGGCCTGTCCCGGCGCAGATGGTCTCAGTCTATCTGCACACCGACAACAAGCTGCGTCTGCGCGCGTCGGACGAACTCTTCGGCTCGCTCTCGTACTCGTACGATCCGAAGAACCCGGTCCCGACGGTCGGCGGCGCGAACCTGACCGGCAGCAAGGGGCCCAAGGATCAGCGTCCCATCGAGGAGCGGGCGGACGTGCTGCTGTTTGACTCGCCGGTATTCGACCGGTACATCGAGTTCACCGGGCAGGTCCAACTCAGGTTCTGGGCCTCCTCGACCGCGCCGGACACCGATTTCACAGCCAGACTCTGCGACGTCTACCCCGACGGGCGCAGCATCGTCGTCCTCGACGGCGTCCTGCGGGCCGGCCATCGCAACGCCATGGATCAGAGCGAACCGCTGGAGCCCGGCAAGATCTACGAAATGGAGATCGACCTGTGGTCGACCAGTCTGGTCATAGGGCCGGGCCATCGCGTCCGGATCGCCCTTTCGTCGAGCAACTCGCCCCGCTTCGAGCCCAATCCCAACACCGGCGCGCCCTCGGGCGTCGACGACAAGACCGCAGTGGCGACGAACACGATCTACATGAACGCCAAGCATCCCTCGCACATCGTCCTTCCGATCGCAGCCCACTGGCCCCCGGCCGGCGAGGCCTCGTCGAACCCGAAGTAGGATTCGGACTTGACGCGAACAACGATCGAGAGAGGACAGACCCTGCGCGCACGGAATAAATCGACAATGGTCGATCGTAGATCGCAAATACCAAAGGACAAGGCTCCCGTCTTCCGCTAATGAATCTGCAACAGCCCAAGATTCAGACGAGAGCCTTGCCCCGTCCCGGGATCATCGCCCGGGGGTGATGGCTCGGATGAAGCGGCCCTGACGGGCCGGTCGATTATACGTAACCCTGCTGCACCATGGCGTCCGCCACCTTGACGAAGCCGGCGACGTTGGCGCCGTTGACGTAGTTGACGAAGCCGTTCTCTTTGCCGTACTTGACGCAGTTCTCGTGAATCGAGTGCATGATCGTCCGGAGCTGGGCGTCCACGTCCTCGCGAGAGCGACGCATGCAGCCGGCGTTTTGGTTCATCTCCAGGCCGGAGACCGCGACGCCGCCGGCGTTGGCGGCCTTGCCGGGACCGTAGAGGATCTTCGAGTCGAGGAACACTTCGACCGCGTCGGCGTGCGAGGGCATGTTCGCGCCTTCGCTGACGCAGTAGCAGCCGTTCTTGACCAGCGTGCGGGCGTCATCTTCCTCGATTTCGTTCTGCGTGGCGCTGGGGAAGGCTAGGTCGCACGGAACGCCCCAGGGCCGCTTGCCCGCCAGGTACTGGGCGTTTCGGAACTGGTTGGCGTATTCGCTGATGCGTCCGCGACGGATGTTCTTGAGGTCCATGATCCACGCCAGCTTCTCAGGACTGATGCCGTCGGGATCGACGATCGTGCCGTTGGAGTCGGACATGGTCACGACCTTGGCGCCGAGCGTGTTGAGCTTTTCGACGGTGTACTGGGCCACGTTGCCCGAGCCCGAAACGGTCGCGGTCTTGCCCTTGATGCTCTCGCCGCGGGTGGCCAGCATGTCTTCCGCGAAGTACACGGCGCCGTAACCGGTGGCTTCGGGCCGCAGGTTGGAGCCGCCCCAGGCGACGTTCTTGCCGGTCAGGGCGCCGTCGAATCGACGGGTGAGCTTGCGATACTGACCGAAGAGATAGCCGACCTCGCGGCCGCCGACGCCGATGTCGCCGGCCGGCACGTCGATCTCGGACCCGATGTGGCGGAACAGGCAGGCCATGAACGACTGGCAGAACCGCATGACTTCATTGTCGCTGCGGCCCTTAGGATCGAAATCGGAGCCGCCCTTGCCGCCGCCGAGCATCAGCGTGGTGAGGCTGTTCTTGAACACCTGCTCGAAGGCCAGGAACTTCAGCACGCCCAGGTTGACCGAGGGGTGGAAGCGAAGGCCGCCCTTGTAGGGACCCAGAAGGCTGCTCATCTGCACGCGGTAGCCGCGGTTGACCTGCACTTCCCCGTTGTCGTCCGTCCAGACCACGCGGAACTGGTAGATGTTCTCGGGCACGACGAGGCGCTCCAGGACTTTGGCCTCCCGGTAGGCCTTCTTGCTCTGCACCAGGGGCATGACCGACCGTGCCACTTCCCGGACCGCCTGGTGGAACTCCACCTCGCCGGGGGCCTGTGCGACGACGCGTTGCATGAAGGCGTCGACCAGGGATTCGATGGATGCTTCTTCGGTTGTTCGCGACTTGGCGACAGTCATAGGTTCTCCTCTAACACCACCACGTGGTTATTCGATTGTAGGTATCGTATGCCCCGGCGCGGCCTGAGCCGTCCGAACGTTTCAATGCTGCCTTTCACAAATCCGCTGGATCGAGTCCAGATAGTGCTTGAGCAGCCAGAATTTCTCCAGGAACTCCGGCCAGCCGCAGGCCGGAACGAATCCTTCCGCCGCCTCGGGGATGATCATCCCGCTGCTGGTCACGACACGACGGAATTCCCCCCACATCTCGGCCCAGATCTGATTGGCGTCCTGCGACACCGAACCGGCGACCTTGAGCAGATGATCCAGCTCAACCAGCGGCGTGAACGGAAGAACCGTCGGTTGCTCCGCAGGCGTCTCGGCACGAAAGGCTTTTCTTCTCGGCTCAGCGGCCATCGCGACCTCCCTATCCTCAAGACAGTGGTTCAGTCACGCACGAAGATGACGAAGCACCCAAGTGCAACACATCGAACAGGGAGTATTGTAGCCGGGAAAAGGCCGAACCTGTCCCCAACAGAACACACACTGACTGCGTATAGACTTTGTGGTATATTGTGCCTACATACTACTCATGGATATGCATAGCCTAATGGGGCTTCAGCCTATGCGGCACGGAAAAGGCTTCGTCTTATCATCTTATTCTATAATGGTTTATGACTATTCCATGGAGGATTCGAAAAGGGCTTGCATTCGGGACGTTTCTGCTTCATCATGGGGACATGGCGTTCACGTTCGTTTATGTCCATGGGCATTAGATGGGTAATCGCTATGGCCAAGGCCGCAACTCGTGAGGGACTGCTCAAACAGGTGGAAGCGATGCGCAAGCGCCTGGCGACGATGGAAGCCGCCGGCAAGCAGCCTCAGTCTGAACTGGAAATCGCCCTGCGAGAGCGAATCAAGGAACTCGACTGCCTGTACACCATCTCGACGTTTCGCGAGATGTACTTTCACAATCCCGACCGCTTCCTCCAGGGCGTCGTCGATTGTCTGCCCAAGAGCTGGCAGTTCCCCGAGCATGCGTGCGCGAGGATCACCTTCGGCGAAAAGGTGTACGTCACCGAACGTTTCAGCGAAGGGAAATGGCGGATGGCCGCGGACATCACGGCCGACGGCCGGGTCGCCGGCGCGGTGGAGGTCTTCTACCGCAAGGTCGTCCCAACCTCATCGTCGGGCCCCTTCCTCAAGGAGGAGCATGCGCTCATCCGGGCCGTTGCCGAGCGGATCGGCAGCGTCCTGATGCACATGAAGACCCTTTCGGACCTGCGAGACGCCCACCGCGCGATCCAGAGGGAGCATCAGGCGTTGCAGGAGGCCAACATCGCGCTCCGCGCCGTCCTGTCCCGACTGGAAGAAGAAAAGCGGGGAATCAAGGCTTCGGTCGCGGCCAACATCCAGAAGGTGATCATGCCGATCGTGTTCGAGCTGGAACTCGAGGTCGCCGGACGCCAGCGATCCTATGTGACGCTGCTGCGCCGCAGTCTGCAGGAATTGACTTCGCCGTTCCTGACGCAGATCGCCAGAGACCACGTGCAACTGACGCCCGTCGAGATCGCGATCAGCACGATGATCCGCAACGGACTCTCAACGAAAGAGATCGCCCAACTGCGGTGCATCTCGCCGGCCACAGTCCGCCGACACCGGGAAAACGTCCGCCGCAAGCTGGGCCTGCGAAATCGAAAGGCCAATCTCGCCACCTATCTGCAGGCGTCGGGCACGAACGAATCCGCCGGCCCCGTCGACACGATGCCCCAGGCGCCGCCTGAGCCTCTCAGCGATCCATCCCTGCTCGGCGGCTGGACCGCAAGCGATTTCGCCACCCCCCTGCGAGAGCCGCCCAGGTAGGAATCCCAAGAAAGTGCGACTGGCATGTCGGGCTCGCCGATTCCCTGCCGACCGCGTCGCGCGCACACCATTCGCTCGGACGCGGAAAAGACGTCCTGCTGACCATTCCCCCCGAAGCTTTGCCGTCCGCTGTCATGACTGGACCTGCGTCAGGATACAATGCTCCTGTCCAGCCATGACAGCTTGTTCACCAGTAAACCCGCAGCAATGAGGTTCGTTTTCCCTCAGCCGCGAAGATCCTCGCCGACAGAGCCGAGAAAACACTTACTTGCGCGTGACTTCAGCCTTCAACTGCCGCTCCGCTTCAAGCCAATTCTGCTCGTCTTGGCCCGGCAGGCAACCCTTCTTCTTCCAGATCTCCGCGGCCCGCTGGGCGATCTGCTCGTACGTGGGCTTCACCGCGCCCGCGCTGGGCGCAACCGTCGCGGTCGGACGCGGCGCGGTGGCGACCGCAGTCCCCGAAGCGCAACCCGAGGAGCTTGCACTACTTGTAGAGGAAACACTCTTCTTCGAACTCTTTGCCATTTTTCGGCCTCCTAATTGCCTCAACCAATAATCCCATCGGATGCCGCCCTCGCGACACCCGCGCCGGGCCCACATCGAACCCGTGTCAGACTACCGGCGGGCGATTCGTGGACATCATACGGTCCCGAATGCCCTCCGGTTCACAGGATGCAGGTCCGTCCTGGGGTCTTCGCCCCATAATAGCCAGACCGGCACCGTCCGAGGAGCGTAGTTTCTCACTCCTCACAGGTTTTGTCAACCCCCCGCACCAAGTTCTGACAAAGATGCGTCGCGAGAATGAGAAGGCAAGTCAAGGATGCGTAAACGCAGAAGAGCCCTCCCAGATTACCCATCGCACAGTAGCCCCACGGGAATTCGAGACGGCGTACCCGCTGCATCGCAACATTCCTCCGGAGCGACGTCACACTTTGAAGAAGATCTTGTGGCGATAGAGGAACCACAGCAGCAGCCAACTGACCGCGAACGCGCCCGTCGGGATCAGGAGCGGCGCCGCATTCTCGTAGTGACGCGCCAGACCGCCCAGGAGCAACTTCGAGATCTCCTCGAAGTTGACGAACGCCTGGAGGAAGTAGATCGTGATGGCGTTGACGCCGATCACGACGAACGGGAACGACCACCTGCGGAAGCCCTTGACGTCGATGACCCAGTAGAAAAGGGCCAGCAGCAACAGGCTCAATCCGCCCGCGAACAGAACGTAGGAACTTGTCCAGAGGATCTTGATGATCGGGAAGGCCAGACTCCAGAGCAAGCCGAGAGCCACAAGGACAACGCCAGCGATCGCAAGGCCGGCGGCTTTGGCCGAGCCGGTGCGGCGGGATCGCAGCCACTGGCCCGCCAGGGCCCCCAGCAGGGCCGTGCAGACGGATGGGAACGTCGAGAGCACGCCCTCGTTGTCGCCGTACTTGTAGTAGAGCGAGCCCGGGATCACCTTCTGATCGAGGTACGAAGACAGACAACCCTCCATGGTGAGGTCGCCCGCCTGGCCTCCCGGGACAGGGACCAGCATCGTGACCGCCCAGTACGCCAACAGCGCCACGACAACGAGGATCGCCTGGGTCTTCCATCGCGTGTGCAGCACGATCAGGGCCGCGAAGAAGTAGCTCAGCGCGATCCGCTGCAGGACGCCGGGCCAGCGGGTCTCGGGCCAGTTGAACTCCAGCAGGCCGTTGTAGATCAGACCCAGCAAGAACAGCGTCGCCGCCCGCCGGAATACGTGCCAGTGAAGCTGCGCGGAGCTGTGCCCCTGCTCCTTGCGGCGAACGATCGAGAACGGCAGCACCACTCCGACCAGGAACACGAACAACGGAAAGATCAGGTCCTCGAAGCGAAAGCCCTCCCACTCCACATGGGTCAACTGCGTGGCGATCGTCTCGGTGATGGGATGCTTCCAGACGTGGACGAGGCTCTCGAAGACCGCCCCGCCGCCGATGATCCAGAACATGTCGAAGCCTCGCAGCGCGTCGATCGACAGCACGCGGGCGCCGCTCGAATCCATCCTCGTTTCCATTGTCCGACCCCATCCACAGCGACCTTGTTCGTCGGCCACGGGGCACGAGCCTCCCCGGGTGCGAAGTGGATAGGATATCACAGGTTCGCGTGGACATCAATCTGTTGAATTCGCACGCCAACTGGAGTATCCTCCCGAATGTAGAAGTCACCATATCATTCTGGAAAGGGCAGTTCATGAACAGCACCACACGTCACGCGGCAATCCTGTTGATCCTCGCAGTCGCTTCCGCAGCAGCCTTCGCAGGCGAAGCGGACCCCTTCATCGGCCGATGGGCGCTGACCATCCCCGGCGGCGGCGCCGGCTGGCTGGGCGTCACTCAGGAGAACGGCTACATCGACGCCAGCATCCTCTGGGGCGGCGGCAGCGTCGTCCCGGTCGACAGCGTCTTCACCATGAACGGCGATCTGTACGTCATCCGCCTGCAGAAAGTCGAGCGGAAAGACGCCGACGGAAAAGTCGTCCGCACGCAGATGTTCCCGGAAGCGATCATGGCCAGGATCGACGGGGACACCCTGTACCTGGTCCAGGTCCAGCCGCGCAGGAACGGCCTCGGCGCCGAGCAGCGGGAATTCACCGGCAAACGGATTCCCCCCCTGCCCGCCAAGCCTGACCTGTCCAAGGTCAAGTTCGGCGACCCCATCGCCCTCTTCGACGGCAAGAGCCTGGACGGATGGAAGCTGATCAACCCGAACGACAGGAACGGCTGGTCCGTCGAGGACGGGCTCCTCGTCAACAAGCCCATCCAACCCGAGGGACGCCATCTCAGCTATGGCAATCTCCGCACGATGGCCGAGTTCGAGGACTTCAACCTCAAGCTCGAAGTGAACGTCGGCAAAGGCGAGAACAGCGGCGTCTACCTGCGCGGCATCTACGAGGTCCAGGTCGCCGACACCTACGGCCGCAACGTCAATCCGCACAACATGGGCGGCGTCTACAGCCGGATCACACCCCGCGTGGCGGCCGAGAAGCCCGCAGGCCAGTGGCAGACGATGGACATCACGCTGGTCGACCGCCATATCACCGTCGTCCTCAACGACCAGAAGATCATCGACAACGAACCGGTCCTGGGCTGCACCGGCGGCGCGCTGTGGTCCGACGAGTCCCGGCCCGGCCCGATCTACCTCCAGGGCGACCACACCGGCGTCCGATACCGCAGCCTCGTCCTGACGCCCGTCGTCAAGTAATCAACTCACGGATTCGGCATCCCCAGGACTCTCCTGGGGATGCCTGTCCGGATCTGGAGCGAGGGTGCAGCACATCACCGGTAGCGAGCGAGGATCTCCTGGCGACCTTCGAGCGAGCCGGGCAGGATGATCCACTCCTTTGCCGGATCGATCTTCTCGTAGGGCCTGCCGTTCACCAGAACGCTCTTGAGCGACTGTTCCTGCGGATGGCGGATGCGCAGATAGATGGCTTCAGGTCGATTTCGGCCGGGCGGATCGAATGTGATCTTCACCTCGCCGGCGGCTGCGTTCGAGGTGTACGCAAGAGACAGCGGACCGAAGTTCGAAGCCGCCCGCTCGATGCCGATGCGGTTGCCGTCGGCCAGCCAGTATCGCGGAATCGCCTGGCCGAGGTAGAGGTTCCCGCCCTGCTCGTTCACGAACATCAGACGCAGCCAGTAGGTGGACTGCGCTTCGTCCGAGGTCTTGAAGTGGTCGCCCGCCGGATAGCCCAGCTCGGGCAAGGAGTGCTCGTTGCACAAGCGAATCTCAGGGTAGAACGCGGAGGCGAAACCGTTGAAGTAGGCGCGGAGGTAATACTTGACGTCGTCGCGCCACAGGTACGGCAGCGGCCCGTCGAGCAGGTTGGCCTGCATGGAGAACCCGCCGCGGGAGAACCAGAAGGCGTCGTAGGCCGGGATGGAGTAGCCGTACCGGTCGGAGATGTAGAGATTGTCTTCGTAGTCCTTCATGATCCACTTCGTCTCCGGGGCGTCGGGAGCCAGCAGTCCGTAGGCGGGCAGGAAGAGAGATCCTTCGAGTGTCTCGCGGAGCCAGCCATGGGCGCGGCCTCGCTCATAGAGCCGCGAGGGGATCTTCGGGACATAGGTCCCGTCCCGCAGTCGGACGACAGGGCAGAGGATCCGCGATTCCGTGACACCTCGCATGAAATCCTCGTAAAAGGCCTTGGCTTCGCTCTGGAGACGCTTGCCTTCGACGTGGCCCGACTCCGCCAGGGCGTCCGCCAGGGCCTGGAAACCCCAGACGGTTGCGCTGTTGGTGGCCAGCCAGTGCCAGTAGTCGGTGACGTCCTCCAGCGAGCCGGCGGGCAGCCAGCCGTACTCCAGGGGCTTGTCGCCCTTGGCGTTTGCGCTCATGGTGGCCTGCCGCTCGCGAATGACCCACTCGCAGGCCTTGACCAAACCGGGGGCCGCCCTGGCCATCCACTCGCGGTCGCGGGTGAGCCGCCAATGCTGGGCCATGCCCCACATGACGTAGCCGTGGCTCTTGTTGTAGCCGCCGGTCTCGTGGCCGCCGGCCCCGTAGAACTGGCCCTCGGCGCTCTGGAAATTGCCCGGCATCGAGACGGTCCCCTGGTATCGCAGGAACGCGTCGTAGTTGCGTCGGGCCTCGTCGTGGTAGCCCCGTCGGTCCAGATCGCTGATCATCATGATCGACTCGTTGGGGTAGACACCATAGTGGGCGGTGCCGACATGCGCATGGAGCACGTCCGAATCCAATTCCTTCAGACAATTGACCAGCAGGTGTCGCACGTGAGACTTGTAGAAATCGTTGATCCACGGCTCAGGCGTCACGATCTGCGTGCCCCTGGCGGTGATCGTCCGCCAGAACGCGCCGACGCGCCCCGCCTCGACGTCGAAGTCGAACTTGGCGGCAAAATCGATCTCATCCTCCGTCAGCAAAGTGACTGACGGAATCGTCACCTGCACGGTCCTGCTCCGCCTGGGCCTGAGATTCGCGGTCCAGGCCACCGCGCCGCGGTCTTCCACGAAATCGTCGTGGCCTTTGGCGTTCACGAGAAACCGCAGTCGTTGCCCCTCCGGCGTGACGGCCAGGGCGCGTCCCTTGCGAAGAACGAGGTTCTCGGCGCCCCCGGCGTGCGAACGAAGCCGCAGCTTGGCATCGGCCGCGACGGAATCGGACGTGTTGACGACGCGGATCTGCATGAGCAGCACCGTCGGGCGGTTCAGCGTGACGTCGTTGAGCAGCGGAGCCGTCAGGACGGTCTTCTGTTCATAATACAGCGGCCCCTCCTGCCACCAGGTCCGCAGCACGGGCAGGAACCCCTCCTGCAACTCGCGCCCTCCGCGAAGAGAATCGGAAGGCAGACCGCAGGTAATCCGCAGCCAATCGCCCTTCCAGAGCTTGCGGTCGCTGTCGCGTGGGCTTCGTTGCACCTCGAACCACCGGCGCACCGCAGAGACCTCGATGTCGCCGTTGGGGGTCTGTCGCATCGTGTTGCGATTGCCGGGCAGCCCATGCACGAAATACAGCGGACGTTTGAGCGGCATGTCGTTCCAGGCGCGGGTCAGCGTCTGTTCGTCCTGGGCTGCGACGCGGTCGTACACGGTCTGGCCTCCGAACTCGCGACGGAGAACCTCACGGTAGGCGTCCAGGGAGATGGCGTCGTCCCCGCCGGTGACCAGAACCCCCAGGTCGTCCACGAGAATGCGGTCGCCCCGCGCCGCTTCATCGGCTGCGAAAGAAAACGGTCGCGTGCTGGAACGGACGGTGACGATCGTCCGATCGTAGCGTCCATCGACCGGATCGGCAGCCATCACAAGGTCCGCCTCGATCGCGGAATCGCCATCCTCGCGAACCGCCGCGACGTGACCGTTGAAGACCTCCAGACGCCTGGACCCGGGCGCATCCGCCTGAATCGTCCCGTCCGCGGGCGATCCGAACCGGATTCGCACCCGCAATGGCTTGCAGACCGAATCCGTGTACACGCGGAAACGAGACGGAGCGGGGATCCTCGAGTCGCTGCTGATTCGCACCGCCAGCGTCTTGCGGTAGGACACGCCTTGCCCCTCCATCCCGGCGATCTCCTCCGCACAGGTGGGATCGAACGTGAACTCGAATCCCTTGGCGACCCGCTCGACACGCCCCCTGGCGGCGATCCAGCGGCCATTGGTCCAGTCGTCCACAGCGTCCCAGCCGACGCCGCCGGCCCCTCGTTCCATAATCAGCGGGTCGGCCTTGCCGTTCCAGGTCCGACGCCAGTATTCCAGCCGGACCTGTCCGGACTCGGGCAGCGTCTGACCCTCGTCGAACTCCACCACCACCCGACGGACCTTTCGAGGCTCCGCCCATCGAGGGCCGTGAGCTTTCCCGTCTCCATAGGAGATGGGAATGCCGAAGGGCGCGATGTCGAACGCCTCGCCGGGCGAATACTCCTGAGCCAGGCCTGCGCGTGCCCAAACGCCCCAGACCAACAGCAGAACGAAGCTGAACAGAAGAGACTTCTTCATACGCCTGACCCTTTCGCGATGTGGTCATCGACCTTGATCCCACGACGAACTGCCGCTATCGTAGCGATTCGTTCCTCCACTGCAAGCCTCAGGGAACAGAGACTTGCGTACTCTCGGGCCCGATGCTACTCTTGCCGCAAAGACTCTTCTTGGAGGTACAAAGATGAACGGCAAGACCATGGGGTGGTGGTTGTCGATGGTAATCCTGCTTTCAGGCGCCGTCGTCTCGGGAGTCGGGGCGGAGGCGGGGAACCCCGAGGGAAGTCACTCCGCCAGGAGAGTGGTCTTTCTGCCGGGCAGTCAAAGCCACGGCTGGAGCGGACACGCCTACACCGCCGACTGCAAACTCCTGGCCCGCATCCTCAACGAGAATGTGCGCGAGATCGAAGCAATCGTCCTTGAAGGCGGCTGGCCCAGGGACCTCAAGACCCTCGAAAACGCCGCTGCGATCGTGATTGCCTGCGATGGCAACAGCCTGCTGGGCTCCGAATCGAACTGGAAGGCCCTGGACGCACTGGCCCGAAAAGGCGTGGGAATCGCGTTTCTCCACTATGCCCTCGACCCCGGCGACTCATACGGCAAGTACCTCCTCGACTGGATCGGCGGCTACTACGAGCAACACTGGTCGGTGAATCCCTCCTGGCGGGCCGAATTCAAAGCCCTGCCGGACCACCCGATCACCCGTGGCGTCAAACCGTTCGCCATTCATGACGAGTGGTACTATCACATGCGGTTCCGACCGGATGCCGAGGGCGTGACGCCGATCCTGACCGCGGTCCCGCCCGACGGCACGCGCACCGGCCCGGACGGCCCCCACAGCGGCAATCCGACCGTGCGCGCCCGCAAGGGAATGGCCGAGCACGTGGCGTGGGCGTACGAGCGTTCCGACGGCGGTCGCGGCTTCGGCTGCACCGGCGGCCACACCCACTGGGTCTACGCCCAGAACGACTTCCGCAAGCTGATGCTCAACGCGGTATGCTGGATCGCAAAGGTGGAAGTCCCGCGGGGCGGGGTCCCCACCCCGACGCCGACCGTCCAGGACATGGAGGCCCATCTGGAAGGCGACCGCCCGGCGGACTGGACCGCCGACAGAACCCGACAAGTCATCGAAGAGATGAACCGACAGGGCCCGCGGTCCCGTTAACCGCCTGCGGAAAACGGTCGATGAAGAGGTAGGCCCCTGCGCAAGGGGACCGTACTGGAGGTAATCGGCCGTGGAAACCGCGTTGTTGGAACAGAAGACCGAGATTCGAGAGACCAAGAAGTGCCCCTTCTGCGCCGAGCAGATCCAAACAGAGGCGATCAAATGCCGCTATTGCGGCGAGTTCCTGGACCGCCAACGCCCTGCTCGACCGGCGCAATGGTACTTCTCCACGTCCACGCTGATCGCAGCGGTGATGTTTCTGGGCCCGCTGGCCCTGCCGCTGGTCTGGCTGAATCCCCGCTACAAGCCTGGGACGAAGCTGGGCATCACCGTGGCGGTTATCGGACTGACCCTGGCGGTCTTCTATCTCATGGTCGACACCTATGCGCGGGTCATCGAACAGGTCAAGGCCCTGGGGCTGCCCCTGGGCTGAAAGACGGGAGTGTGACATGACACAGCCCAGAGCGAAAGCGAGAGTTCTGGTCTTCCCCTGCGGGTCTGAAGTGGGACTCGAAGTGTTCCGCTCCCTGGCCGGGGACACCCACGTCGAGCTGCACGGCGCGTCGAGCACGCCCTCCAACCACGGCAAGTATCTCTACCGAAACTACGTCGACGGCCTGCCTCGCGTCACAGACCCCGGATTCCTCGACGCGATGAACGCCCTCGTCCGCAGTCGCGGAATCGATTATCTCTTTCCCGCCATGGACAGCGTCGCGTTGGCGTTGGCCGACCATCAGGACCGACTTGCGTGCCAGGTCATCGGTTCGCCTCGGGAAACCTGTCGCGTCTGTCACTCGAAGCGCGCGACCTACGAGCGGTTCGCAAAGATCGTGAGAGTTCCCGAATTGCACCACAACCTCGCCGACGTCCCTCGCTGGCCGATCTTCCTGAAGCCCGATTGCAGCTACGGTTCCCGGGGGACCCGCGTCGCGGAATCGCCCGAGGAGGCGCAGTTCTTCCTGGCACGCGAGAAGGACCTGCTGGCCATGGAATACCTGCCGGGCAAGGAGTACACGATCGATTGCTTCACGGACCGCCATGGAAGCCTCCTGTTCGCGGGAGCGAGGCAACGGCTGCGGATTCAGAACGGGATCAGCGTTCACGGCCGGCGCGTCGAAGGCGACGTCTTTCGAACCCTCGCGCAGACCATCCATGCCCGCCTGCCGTTCCGCGGCGTATGGTTCTTCCAGCTCAAGGAAAGCCATGACGGAGAAATGACGCTGCTGGAGATCGCGCCTCGGGTCGCGGGAACCATGGCTTTGCACCGGAATCTCGGGGTCAATCTGGCGATGCTGAGCGTCTATGACGCGATGGGCTTCGACGTCTCCATCCTGAGGAACGAGTTCCCGATCGAGGTCGATCGCGCCTTGACGAACCGCTTCCGCGTCGATCTTCCCTACCGCCACGTGTACATCGACCTGGACGACTGCCTGATTTGCGGAGGACTCGTCAACACCGAAGCGGTGGCGTTCCTCTATCAGTGCGTCAATCGCGGGATCGCCATCCACTTGGTGACTCGACACGCCGGATCGGTGCGGAAGGTCCTCAAGCAGACTCGTCTCCAGGGACTTTTCGACGAGGTCACGCATCTGCGCTCGGGCCAGCGCAAGTCCGAGACAATCCGTCACGCCGACGCCATCTTCATCGACGACTCCTTCGCAGAACGCAAGGACGTGCAGGACCGCAAAGGAATCCCTGTGTTCGCGCCCGACGCCATCGAATGCCTGATGGACTGGCGCAGACCATGATGCCCTTGCGATCCCGACCGGGGTCGTGTACAGTGAAGCGATGGCTGCCAGGGTCCGCCCTCCGCTGAGAAAATTCTCGGAACCTGGCGTGCCGGAGCAGTGGCTGAGTGGCTTAAAGCGACGGTCTTGAAAACCGTTTTACCGAAAGGTAACGGGGGTTCGAATCCCTCCTGCTCCGTTGGAACGCGCCGACCTTCGAAGAATGGACAGCGACTAAATATCGAACGCATAAGCACTTACGATTCAGCCTCCCCTCAAGACAGACAACACCGATTGCGTTGAAGCCCCCCGCGGTCCGACCGATGGAGAATCCCCCGGCGTCGACGGTTGCGAGACTCTGAGCCCTCGTACCACAGAATTGATGAACCGCCTATAAAGATTTCAGTATCATCTAGGGTTGACAAAGGAGTTGACAATCGGGTATACTGAGCGAGTCTTCATGGAGGAAACCTACACCAGTTCAGTGCCGTGCAAGATTTCGGTCTTGCGGGACATCGGGGCTGCCTGATGTGTTTTGTGGGTTTAGCCGCCGGCAGGGACGAAGTCATGAACAAAGGAGTGGCGGTGGAACAGGACCAGTAGCGGTAAAATGGACTGTATCGGGACGCCTGATAGAGGGGGCCAGGAAGTCGTGGTTGACGGCGTTCGGAAAGGAGGTGGGATCTGGAGCATGTTTTTCGGTTGATCTAGTCGATGTGTCTTGAACGTTTCCTGCGGAGAGTTGCCCGCGGTGAAGAACGAACGATTCTTTCGTGGTTTTTGTGTGGAGGAGGTACAGAGAATGAAATTTGCCGTTTCAACACTTCTTGCGGTAGCGTTGCTCACCGCGGTCAACACAGCCAGCGCGATCGATGTGTTTGCGGTCGATGGCGACTGGAGCAATCCGGTGGGCGGAACCAACATCAGTTACCCCACGGCCGCTGTCGCCTACGGGAACACCGTAGAGGACCAGGTCCGTTGGGGCACGGAGTATGAGGGTGGCGGCCAGAGCGGTTTGGGCTTCACGGGCTCCGCTCCCGCGGCGTTCCCTGTCGCGCTTGAGACGCCCTTCGAGATCGGACAGCTCGAGCACTTCAACAACCCGATTGCCAGCGGGACTGCGGCCAGCGCGGTTGACCTGACGATCAAGCTCGATCTCGACTTCGGCAGTGAGATCAAGAATCATACCTTCACCGTGACCGTCCAGATCGATGAGACCCTCAACAAGCCCGGCATGGTGGACGACATCATCGATTTCCCGAGCAGTCTGGGCAGTACGTCTTTCGTCGTCGACGGAACCACCTACTGGTTGACCATCCTGGGTTTCGGCCCGGATAGCGCCAACATCCAGAATCAGTTCGTGTCGCCCGAGAACGGAACGAACAGCACGCTGCTGTGGGGTCAGTTGTCGGTCGTCCCGGCTCCCGGCGCCATCCTGCTCGGCGGTCTGGGCACCGGCCTGGTCGGCCTGCTTCGCAAACGCAGAGCCCTGTAATTCGCTTTCTGCAAAGGCTCAGTTTCTCCAAGGGCTGTGAATTCGATTCACAGCCCTTCTTCTTTTTCGGGGGGCCGCAGGCGACATGTGGACCCGGCGAAGGCGACCTCTGCAACCGAGACCGCGCGGTCGAAGACCTTCACGTCGTCGATAAGACCGTCGTAATGGCCATGCCAGACGGAGCCGATCTTCAGCGTTGCGACGCCGCAGATCGGTGTCCCCGTCCCCCCCGATGCCTGCGATGCGAGAATCCCCTTGCCAGCGGGCCGGCCACCGATACACTGGCACATGGCTCGGGTCGGCGTGGGACAGTCCGGCGCTTCCTCCGAGAGGGGCGGATCGAAACAGGCAAGAGTGAAGAGGTGAAAGAACATGAGCGACTACTCAGTGAGTCCGACAGGAGAGAAGTTCCCGCTGCCCAAACCCCAGGATTATGAAGCGGAGTTTCATCGCATCGAGGCTCTCGCCGGGACCGCCCGCCAGGAGGGAAAGGAGATCGTTGTCGTCATGGGCGTCGGATTCGTGGGGGCGGTCATGGCCGCCATCGTCGCCGACACCGTGGACAAAAAGACCGGCAAGCCCTCCAAGTTCGTCATCGGCTGCCAGCGGCCCAGCGGCCGCAGCTACTGGAAGATCCCCATGCTCAACCGCGGCGAGTCCCCCGTGAAAGCGGAGGACCCCCACGTCGATCCGATGATCGCCCGCTGCGTCAAAGACAAGAAGACCCTGGTCGCCACCTACAACAGCGACTGCCTCAAGCTGGCCGACTGCGTCGTTGTCGATGTCCAGTGCGACTACAGCAAGCAGGAGCTGGGCAACATGAAGACCGGCGAGGCCGAGATGAGCGCCCTGGAGGCCACGATGCGAACGATCGGCGAGAAGATCGAGCCGCACTGCCTGGTCCTGATCGAGACCACCGTCGCCCCCGGCACGACCGAGTTCGTCGCCTGGCCGATCATGAAGAAAGCCTTCGCCCATCGCGGGATCAAGTCGGTCCCCCTGCTGAGCCACAGTTTCGAGCGGGTCATGCCCGGCCGTGAGTACGTTTCCAGCATCCGCGACTTCTGGCGGGTCTGCTCGGGCTGCACCCCTGAGGCCCGTACCCGCGTGGTCAAGTTCCTCACCGAAGTGCTCAACACCGAGAAGTTCCCGTTGACCGTCATGGACCGGCCCATCGAGTCCGAGACCACCAAGATCGTCGAAAACTCCTATCGCGCGACGATCCTGGCCTTCCTGAACGAATGGAGCCTGTTCGCCGAACGCAACGGCGTGGACCTCATCAAGGTCATCCAGGCCATCAAGATGCGGCCCACGCACAGCAACATGATCTTCCCGGGTCCCGGCGTCGGCGGCTACTGCCTGCCCAAAGACGGCGGCCTTGGCTACTGGGCCTACAAGCACATCCTGGGCTTCGAAGACGGCGACGAGGTGTTCAAGATCACCCCGACCGCAATCGACATCAACGACACCCGCGGCCTGCACGTGGCGGAGCTGACCCGCGACGCCCTTCGCAACATGGGCCGCTACATCGCGGGCGCCGAGGTCCTGATCTGCGGCGCCAGCTACCGCCAGGACGTGGGCGACACCCGCTACAGCGGAAGCGAGATGGTCGTCCGCAAGCTCACCGAGATGGGCGCGGAGATGCGAATCCACGACCCCTACGTGGACCACTGGTATGAGCTGGAGCAACAGGACAGTTATCCTTCGCCAGGCAGCTCCTGGTCGCGGTTCTTCCGCAACCAGGACCACCTCACGAACTCTGTCGTCCAGAAGGACCTCGCCAAGACCCTCCAGGGGGCGGAGGCGGTCATCTTGGCGGTGCCGCACGAGCCCTACCTGGCTCTCGACCCCGACCAGGTCGTCAAGTGGGCGGGCGCCCCGCTGGCGGTGATCGACTGCTTCGGTATCCTCTCCGACGACAAGATCCGCCGGTACTTCCAGTTGGGCTGCGAGGTCAAAGCCCTCGGCCGAGGCCACATCCAGCGGCTCAAGAAGGAAGTGAAAGGCACCGCCGACCGGACATAGGTCGCAATCGTCCCATCAGTCCCATTCGTCCTACAGGACCCATCGGACCCATAGGACGAATGGGACCTTTCGCATCCCCGACCCCAATAGACAGTCTCTTCACGGAATTGTGGGGTCCCGACGGATACGGATTCCGACGCTTCGCGTCGGAAGTTTGGCGCATTGCGGCCTCCAGCATGGAGGGACCCTGCAAGCCCCTGCGTACAACGTCCGGTCGCAGAAGCGAACGCTTCGTTCGCGTCCAAGCCGGAGGCCGCAACGCGATAAACTCCCCCTACACGACCGTCTCGGGCGTGCCGCTGGGGCGGTTGCGGGGATACCCCGAACTCCCGAGAAGAACCGAGGAATAAGGCAGGCACAATCCACAGCAGGAGCTTCATCACGGTCCAGTAGGCAAACCCACCCGCCTGTGTCCCAGTCCACGCCGTGTGCCAATCCGCACGGTCATCGCCAAAGCTGTGGCTAGCCCTTCGCTGGACAGGACTTCGCGACGACGTGGATCCGACCTTCCGGGCTGATGTCCACCTGACCTTGCAGGGTCTTGGCGGAGGTGAATTCGTAGTCCCGGTCCGCCCGCAGCAGGATGCCGCTGTTGTCCACCTCCAGACGCAACTCCCGGTCCGGCGTGCGGTGACGCAGGACGTTGGCCAGAAGGATCGCCTTCTCCAGGCCGTCGCCTGTGAGGTAGTTGGCCAGTTCGTCCGGCTGGGCGAGGCGGCTGCCGTCGTAGATCGAACCGGCGGACATCGCCTGAAGCCAGTCGTAGACCTGGGACACAGACATCTCCTTCGTCTTCTCCAGCGAGATGGGGCTCCGTTCGACGGCCGCCTGCAAAAAGGGCCGCCAGTCGCAGCTCTCCATGTCGCGGTAGGCGTAGAACGCCAGGTCGGCGGTCGCGTTCTGCGAGCGGATGCCGCGGAGGTAGTCGATGATCTGGTCGCGGGTCCAGTCGGGCGAGATCCGGATGGTCTGGCTGTTTGTGAAGTTCTTGCTGCTCTCGGGAAGACGGGCCTCCACGTGCACGAAGTCCAGCAGGTCATCGACGAGTTTGCCCGCCTCGGGAATCGTCGGCTCCAGGAACTTCCGCAGCGCCTCGCGGCCCTCGGGCCTGCGGACGTCGATCTTCTGCTTGAGCAAGTCGCAGAGGTGGTCGCAGCGAATCCGCCCGGGCAGTTCGAACCGAACGAAGTCCTCGTCGGCCACCTCGGCCAGGAGCTTGTCGTGCGTGTCGTCGCCGATCTTGAACGGGCTGCCGTGTTCGTAGCTGTAGAGCAGCTCGGCCCGGATGAACCGCGGCTGGCCGTGACAATCCCGGCACAGTTGGAAGTATTTCTGATAACGGGTCTCGGACCGCAGGAAGCTGGCGAAGACGGTTATATCCAGGTCGGTCGAGAGGTAGCCGGCCAGGCGCGTCTTGAAGTGCTCGTACGCCTTCGGGTCGATCGTCGCGTCGTCGTAAAGGCAGTGGATGACGCCGGTGTTGTGGGCGACGACGGTGACCTGCTCGTTGCGGAGGGCCCGCTGGGCCTTGTTGGAGATCTCGGTGCCGTTGAACCACATGGTCTTGGTCACGAGCCTGCGGTTGTTGGTCAGGATGCCGTCCTGCAGGTCGATGAAGTTCTGCGAGTGCAGAGGCGTCAGGACCATGAAGATGTCCTCCAGGGGCACGCCGCAGACGATGAAGGCCGCCGCGGCGTAGAGGGTCGCCAGCGAGACGCACTCGCCCGCCGCCTTGCCGTAGCCGGGCTTGAGCCGGAAAGCGTCCATGGCTTCGACCGTCTCAGTCTTCCAGTACGGGATGATGTCGGTCGTGTACTTGTCCAGGCCGAAGTGCCGGCGGATGTCGACGTCGTAGTAGTACTTGTCGCCCTCGTAGCCGAAGAGCGCATTGCTGGCTGCGATCTGCTGAGGGGACAGATACCGCTCGAACCGCTTGATCTCGGTGGCCTGGTTCGTCAGGCCCCAGGTCTCCAGGTCGAGGTTGAAATCGAACTCGTCCATGATGAACTGCCGCATCCGCATGAGCCGACGGTGGCTGTTCTTGCCCGCGAGCTTCTCGAACGATTCGAGCCCCCGCCACTTCCAGATCACAGGGCTCATGATGTTCGCCAGCACCAGGCTGTAGATCAGCTCGGGAAAGACGAACAACTCCATGTCCGATAGCGTCACCGCCGACGAGTATTTCTCCAGATCCTCAGTTTCCATCCCTTTTCCTCAGACAAAACAAACCGGCTGTCGTTGTACGCCGCTCCCTATACGCCCGGACGGCAGCAGGAGTTTACCATATCGAGAGCCTTTTGAGACATCGCGAAAATGGGGTTGACAGCGGATTCGCCCAGCCCGAGAATACGGCAGAGCGGTCGACCCGCGAGCAGACCCGAGGACCAGAGACTACAGGGAGAAGACCATGAAACGAAGACGGAAGATCGTGATCATCCTGCTCTCTGTCGCTGTCCCGGTTGCCATCGCATGGCTCGCCTCGCAACCGATCTACTGCAAGGTGTTGCTCGGCATGGCCAGAATCCTCTCGCAACAAGTCGATGTTGTGCTTGAGATTAATGGCCGGATTGTGCCAGGCGTCCGCTGTTTCAGAGAATCGACTTGTTAGGATGAGAATCCGTCGGATAGACTGGTCCTCCACATCAATGATCCCAACGCGGCCTCAAAACATCACATCCTCCTTGTCGCCCCGGCGGAGAGAATGGTCCTTCTCCCAAGCCAGAGCACTGAGAACTATCGACTGATTCGGGACAAGTGGCTGATCCAATCAGACATCGGCGCTCTGGGAGTGGAACTCGGGTCCTCGAAGCTGGACGGCGTGGACCCACAGTTCGAGCGGTCGGAGAGCACGATTTCTCTCACCGTGTTTCCCCTGCTGGATCTGCCCACGGGACGGTGGAGTCTGCGGATTGACGGAGAGACCTGAGGCACTTCTTGGCAGTCAGTCCCATTTCTGCCCATGCGGACTTCGCAGGCATATGCCGTTCAACTCACAGGCGATGCACTCGGGCCGGGGGCGGCCGTCGCAGCCTTCGAGGATGCCGATGCGGGAGAGGGCGAAGTCGTATTTGGCCGGGTCCGTGGGCTCGATTCGCGAGAAGGCCTCGGTGATCCTGACCGCGGTGGCCAGCGTGGCGGACTTGCTGTCATGAAAGCCCAGGATTCGGCAAAGACGTCCCATGTGAACATCGACCGGCACGATCAGTTTGGCTTTGTCGACGTGCTTCCAGAGCCCGACGTCCACCTCGTCCTCTCGGACCATCCATCTCAGGAACAGGTTCAGCCGTTTGCACGCGCTGCCCCGGCTCGGACTGGCCAGCAGGTAGTTCAACCCAGCGGAAGGTGGCGTCTCTTCGGTCAGGGATTCGCAGAATCGGGTCAACGCAGGCAACACCGTCGCATGCTCCGCGCGATAGCCCTGCAGGAAGAACGCCTCCAGACCGCCGAACTCATCCAGAATCCGGCGGAACCGCATCAACAGATCGGCGATGTCGTCGCCGGTCGTGAAACGATGCTTGAAGCCGCGAAGCTTGGTCCGACCTCGACTGTCGAATCGGAGGGTGAACTCATACGGCGTGCCGTCCATCCGGTCGAAGAGTTGCGTGAGACTGCGTTCGATCTGCTGCACCCGGCCGTAGGCGAGGGCCGAGGCGAGAAACCCGACGATCTCCCGATCCCGGCGGTTTCTGTACCGACAGACGAATTGCAGCGGGTCCGAGCCGATCAACTCCTTGTGGTTGTACCGGGCGTACACCCGCTCCAGCACGTGTCGCAGCAAATCAATCTGGACCCCCCTTGAGCCCACTCACTGATCCCCCCTTGGGCCGCTGATATCCCCGGCGAAACGGCACTCGATTTCGCCCGTTTCGGTATTGAACCGAATCCGGCGGCCCCGCGTGCCGCCCACTTCCTGTTGGACGACCCGAATACGGGCGGAGCCCAGGATCTCCAGAGCGGCCTCGACGTTCGCCACCCCGATCCGGTTGTCGGCGTTGGGAGTCCGAAGAACCGCCGCCCCGCCGAAGACGCTGGCGCGGTAGTGCGTCAGCTCGGGGTCCAGCCGCATCACCGCTTCGATCAGGTGCCGCGTCGAGAGCACGCCGTACTGGCCGATGTCCGCATCCGCCATGTCCCGAGGACGTGCCCGAAGAAAGTGGTTCATCGCCCCGAACCGCTCCTTATAGTTGTACAGGCACACCGCGACGCAGGAACCGACCAGCGTCTCGGCGATCACCGACTGACGGCCTGCATGGAAGCCGCCCGGCCTCAGGAATTTGCGCACCAATCCGGCCACAATCCGCTTTGCCCCAGTGCCTGTCAGCAACCCTTCGACCGAACGTCGGCCACGTACCGCCCGTTCGTCTTGATCACCTCGACCCGACAATCGAACAACCCGCCCAAATGCTCGGGCGTCACGGTCTGGTCCGCGGGCCCTGCCGCAAACACCGAGCCGTCTTTGAGCAGAACCACCTGATCGACCATTCGAGGCAGCTCGTCGAGGTGATGCGAGACGACAATTACGGTTGGATGATTCTCGCGGTTCAAGAGCCGCTCCAGAACGCCCACGCACATTGCACGAGCCCCCATGTCCAGCCCGGCGGTCGGCTCGTCGAGCAAGAGCAGCCCCGCCTCAGCCACCATCGCCCTGGCCAGGAGCACCTTCATCTGCTCGCCTGTGGACAGATGGGAGAAGACCGCGTCGGCCATGGCGCCCAGTCCGAACTGCTCGATCTCCGCATCGATCCGTCGCCACTGAGCGGCCTTCACCTCCTGATGAATAGGCAATCGAATCGTGCCGAACAGACCCGTGGCGACCACGTCGCGGACCCGCATCGGCTCGTCGAAGGCCGGACTGCGAGACGGCTCGATCAACCCGATCCCCCGCCGCACCTGGGCGAGTTCCACCCTGCCGAACACCTGCCCGCCGATGGCGACCGAACCTCTGCTTGGCCATGTGTAGCCGCTCAGAACGGAGACGAGCGTGGACTTGCCCGAACCGTTCGGTCCCAAGATCGCACAGCAGGTCCCCGCCTCGACCTGGAGCGAGACGTCCTTGAGCAAAGAGCGTCCCCGTCTCAGGACGCTGACATCTTGAAGATCGACCGTAAGCGCATTCATAGCCCGGCGATGATACACGAAACCGGTGGCAAATGCACGGAGGAGCCCACCACAAACTCAAGCGTTCATTGCGAAGCTGTTCATCAGGCTACGGAGCTTCTCGCTGTCGACTTCTCTCTCGTAGAGGGGCCGGGAGTCCTCGCGGTAGACGCCTGTGGTGTCTTCGAACGGCGGCTTGTCAGGGCTCAGGTAGAAGACGCCCAGCGGGAGTCTGTCGATCTCCAGCGCCTTCTGGAAGGCGGCCATCCGGTCGTGCGGATCGTGGGACTCGTCGAGGTAGTACGTGTGCTCCTTGAACCACTGATAGGTGTTGAGCTTGTTGTAGGTGACGCAGGGCTGGAGGATGTCCAGCAGCGCGTAGCCCTTGTGGGTGATGGCCTTCTTCATGAGGTCCTTGGTCTGCTCGCGATCCTGCGCGTTGGCCCGCGCGACAAAACTGGCATTCAGCGCGATGGCCACCGCCATAGGATTGAACGGCTCCAGGCTGACGCCGTGGACCTGGACCGGAGTCTTGAAGCCCAGCGGACTCGTGGGCGAGGCCTGGCCCTTCGTCAGGCCGTAGACGCGGTTATCGTGAACGATGTTCGTGATGTTCGGGTTTCGGCGGATGCAATGGATGAAGTGATTTCCGCCCTCGCCGTACATGTCGCCGTCCCCGCTCTCGGCGATGACGGTCAGTCGGGGATTTGCTGCCTTGATCGCGGTGGCCGGCGGGAGCGCCCGGCCGTGCAAACCGTTGAAGACGTGGGCGCGGACATAGTGCGGGATCTTGGCCGCCTGGCCGATGCCCGAGACCATCACGAGCTGCGTCGGATCGATCTGAAGCTCCGCCAGGGCCTCCTTGAGGGCCTTGAGAATCGGGAAATTCCCACAACCAGGGCACCAGGCGACATCTGCTTTTTCCATGTCGAATGTTTTGGCGTCCATCAGGCAACGTCCTTTATCATGGCTTTGAGTCCATCGACCACTTCTTCGACGCTGAAGTTCATTCCGTTGTACTTGAGCATCAACTCGTCGGCGGGCACGCCTGCGTGCAACTCGATCAACTTGGCGAACTGTCCGGTCGCGTTGCCCTCGACGACGATCGTTCGCTCGGCGCGGGCCATGTATTCGCCCGTGCGGTCGTGAAGCGGGTACACCTGGCGGTAGTGCAGCATCGCGGTGTCGTTGCGTCCGAGCTGCGCGATCGCCTCTTTCACCGCATGGTAGGTCGAACCCCAGCAGATCACCAGATTCTTGTAGTTCTCCGGCCCGACGAGCGCCGGCGGCACAACGTCCATCGTCAGGGACGCGCCTTTGGCCAACCTCTTGTTGACCATTCGCACGCGAAGATCGAGGTCCTCGGTGATGTGTCCCTCTTCATCGTGTTCGTCGCTGTCGACCACAACGAGCCCTTCTCCGAAGCCCGGCACGCCGCGAGCGGAGACGCCATCCTGCGTGATGACGTATCGGCGGTAGTCCTTCGCGGTCTTGACCACGTGCTTCTCGACCGCGGCCTTCGACAGGTCGAACGGCGGCGCATCATAGTACGAGTCGATGTAATACTGGTCCGTGAGGATGAACACCGGGACCTGGTGCTTGTCCGCCAGATTGAACGCCTGCTGGGACAGATGGAAACCGTCGTCAAGCGACCCCGGCGCTAGGATGATCCGAGGGAACTCGCCATGGCCCGCGTAGAGGGCCAGTTCCAGGTCCCCCTGCTCCGTGCGGGTGGGCAATCCGGTCGCGGGCCCCGGTCGCTGGGCCAGGTGAATCACGACAGGCGTCTCCAGCATGCCCGCCAGACTCACGCCTTCGGTCATGAGGGCGAAGCCGCCGCCGGAGGTGGTCACCAGGGCGCGGGCCCCTGCGTACCCGGCGCCGATCGCCATGTTGATCGCAGCGATCTCGTCCTCGGCCTGCTCGACCACGACACCGAACTCGTCCCCGTGCCTGGCCATGAACGTCAGCACCGGCGTGGACGGAGACATCGGATAGGAACTGACGAAGTTGCATCCGCCCGCGAGTGCCCCCAGGCACACCGCCTCGGCGCCGTCGAGCAGGAGCCGGTCCTTCTCGTCCGCGTCGCCGGCCGGCTCGATCGCCAGGTCGTCAACGTCCAGACTCTCCACCGCCTTGTAGCCCGCTTGGGCTGCCTTTACGTTGTCTTCGCCGACGGATGCCTGCTTGCCCGCGAAGAACCGCAGGACGTAGTCCGTGACACGCTGGAGATCGAGGCCCAGTGCCCCTGCGACCGCGCCGACTGCGACGCTGTTGGAGTAGAGCGCGTTGCCGATCTCCTGGGCCATCTTCGTGAATGGGACATCCAGGACCCGGCACGAGGCAAGGGCCGCACCGTCGCCCATCATCTGCCGCTCGCCCAGCACAACCGTCCCGTCTGAAATCCGTTTGGCGACGTGCTCGATGGCCCCGACGCTGAGCGGGACGAGGATGTCCATGCGATGGACATAGGCCGCGACTTCGCGATTGGAGACGCGAATGGTGGTGGAGTTCAGGCCGCCTCGGACCCGTGACATGTACTCCTTCGTCGCAAAGACGTGATACCCGGCCAGCTTGAGGAGCCGGGTCAACAGGAACTCGACGGTTTGGACCCCCTGCCCCGCCTGTCCGCATAGAACGATGGAAAGATCATCCCTGTGCATGCATTCCACCTCTCAACTACAGTCTGATCTATCAAGGCCGCAACTCGAAAGCTGTCACCCGGGCTCCGAAGGCCGAGGCCTCGAATGCCCTGCATACAATAGCATGTAGGCCCCCAGTCCGCCAGAGGTTCAGCGATTTCGTGCGATTCCGTCCAGACTCGCGGCCAGGTCGTCCGCCGTGACGACGGGACGCCGGCAAGCGTGGTTCTCGCAGACGTAGGCGGTAGCGCAACCGTCCAGAGGCACGAGGTCCCGGACGAAGGGGACCATTTTCGCCACCGCGGCCCCTCGTGGCCCGGCCTCTCTGAACAGAAGCGTCGCGTTCGGAAGAAACCGATGACGAACCTCTTCGAGCAGAGGTCTCGCCTGGTCGGCCGGGCCGGTGACGACGATCTGCTGGGTGGGACCCAGCCGATAATCGAAGGCCAGGAGCATCGCGGTGAATGCGGTCGGGGTCTGCGAGATCGAGCCGGAGAACAGCCGGAGCACTCTCTCAGCCTGGTCGCTGAATCGACTCTCCATCAGGATCGCGCCCAGCTTGAGCAGTCCGAGCGCCGCGGCGGAATTCCCGCTGGGGACCACCCCGTCGTAGGCCGGCTTCTCCCGGCTGATGAGCCGTTCGGCGTCCCGACCGGTCAGGAAGAGGCCGCCCTCATCCGGGTCCGCGAATAGCTCGATCATCTGCTCGGCCCCAAGTCGAGCCTCCGCCAGCCAGCGAGAATCGAACGTCGCCTCGTAGAGGTCGATCAGGCCCAGGATCAGCATCGCATAATCGTCGAGAAAAGCCTTCTCGACCACACGGCCGGCTCGCCAATACCGCATCAACCGACCGTCCACTCTCAGCGATTCGAGAACGAATGCAGCCGCCTTCGCGGCGGCCTGGACGTACCGTGCCTCCCCGAGGACCGATCCGCCCTTGGCCAGTGCCGAGATCATCAGGCCGTTCCAGGAGGCGATGATCTTGTCGTCCCTGTGTGGACGGCGACGGCCATTCCGGCGGGTCAACAGTCTCAGCCGGGCATCGGCCAGCTTGGCCGCAGTCTCTTCGATGGAGCCGACGACGTGCAGAATGTTCTCCCCTTGCTCGAAGTTGCCTGCGTCGGTGACGCCGTAGCAATCGCAGAATCCCTTTGCATCGGATTCGCCCAGGATCTCGCGAATCTCGTCCTCTCGCCAGATGTAGAACGCGCCCTCCCTGCCCTCGCTGTCGGCGTCTTCGCCTGCATAGAAACCGCCGCCGGGGTCGGTCATGTCCCGCAGGACGTAGTCGAATATGTCCCGTGCGACCGCCGCGTGGGCCGCCTTGCCGGCGGCCTGATATGCCTGGACGTACGCCAGGCCGATCGTCGCCTGGTCGTAGAGCATTTTCTCGAAATGGGGGACGAGCCACTGCGCGTCGGTCGAATAGCGATGAAAACCTCCGCCCAGATGGTCGTGGATGCCGCCGCGGGCCATAGAATCCAGGCTCCGATCGACCATGTCCAAAGCCGCCTGCTCGCCCGTTCGCCAGGCGTAGTTCAACAGCAGTGAGAGCATCGTCGGCTGGGGGAACTTGGGCGCGGCCCCGAACCCGCCGTAGATGGGGTCGAAGTCGCTCGACAAGGCATCGAACGCCTTCTGGAGGACGTCCGCCGAGAGGCTCCGCTCAGGGCCCGCGTGAAACGACCCAGCGAGCGAATCCGTGAGCGACTGCGAGGAGGCCAACAGATCCCCCCGCTTCGTCCGCCATGCCTGCGAGACGCCCGCGAGCAATTGGCGGAAGCTGGGCCGTCCGAATCCTGCCCGCGGCGGGAAGTACGTCCCGCCGTAGAAGGGCTTGCCCTCGGGGGTCAAAAAGACCGAAAGAGGCCAGCCGCCCGTCCCGGTCATCGCCTGGACCGCTTTCATGTAGGTTTCATCGACGTCGGGACGTTCCTCGCGGTCCACCTTGATCGAGATGAAATCCTGATTCAACTGTCGGGCGGTCTGCTCGTCCTCGAAGCTCTCTCGCTCCATGACATGGCACCAGTGGCAGGTCGAATAGCCGATGGAGAGGAAAATGGGTTTGTCTTCGACGCGGGCCTTCTCAAACGCCTCGTCGCCCCACGGGAACCAATCCACCGGATTGTGCGCGTGCTGGAGGAGATAGGGACTGGCCTGCCCGATCAGCCGATTTGCATGCGTCTGCGTCGCTTGTCCTTCCGCCATGTGTCCCCCTTACCCCGGCCGTCGGAGGCCGGTCAGGCGATCCCTTCGAGAGACTGGGTGAGAATCCGCACGTGCCGCTGCTCCTCGTCGAGGATCTCTTTGACCGTCTGAGCGTCCTCCTTGTCGGGAACGAAGTCCTTCAAACTCGCGTAGTACTCGATAGCCTCTTTCTCCTTCTCGATGGCCTTACACAACAGCTCGGCCTTTGTCTCCCGGCCGGTCAACGCCTTGGTCGGATCGGTGCCGTCCGAGAAGACGGGGACCGGCGCCTGAGGCCCGGAGGAGTTCGACCGCTCGGCCCCATACTGGCCGATGCCCCAGGCCTGCTGGCTCAATCGTTTCTTCATCTCCGCGAAGACCTCGACGTGGCGTTTCTCCCATTGGGCCAGATCGGAGAACAGCTTGCTGATCTTGGGATCCTTGTACATCCCGGCGGCCCTGCGGTAGAACCTCGCGGCGTTCTGTTCCATCTTTTCCGCGATCGCCAGGACCGCGACGCCCGTCAATTCCCGACTCATGCGACCTCGCACTTCAAACCTGTGAAGCTTGCCAACACAATTCCTCTTTCTATACCGAATTCCCGCCCGATGGTTCGGGAATTGTGACCGGATGACCGGCAGCCTCTGGAATTGGGGAATCCCCTTCGGTACAATGGGTAAGGAAGATGGACGAGATCCAGCGAAAACTGATCCTGATCGACAACCAACTCGCCGGGCGCACCTCGCTTGGACGCCTCACGAGCACGGCTCCCCTGTTCCTTCCCGCAGTCGGCCTGATGGTCGGGATACTGCTGCAACGCAGGCTGGAGTCGCTGAACGCATCGAACTGGCCGCAGGCGCCGTGGATCTGGCTGGCCGCCGCGGCGCCGGCCGGAGTGATCCTGCTCTGGACGCGCGTTCGGTCACGCCTGAGACCCCAGGGGCTCGCACTTGCCGCCTCGTTCTGCTTCCTGTGCCTGGGGGCGATTCGAATGACCGCATTCGAGAACCCAGCCCCCTCGGATATCCGCTGTTTCGTCGGCAACGAGCGTGTGCTGGCGACGATCCGAGGCCGGATCGTGACGCAACCCTGTCCGCAACCGCAGAACTGGTGTTTCGCCCGATTCGCCTCCTCCGATCCGCCCACCGCCTTCTACCTGGCGACGACAGCGGTGCAGATATCCGAGGGCTGGGAACCGATCGAAGGCGCGATCCGCGTCCGCGTCGACGAGCCCGTCCCCAACCTCCAGCTCGGGGACGACATCGAAGCCTGCTGCTGGCTGCATCGATACGAAGAGCCGACGAATCCCGGCCAGTTCAACGTGGCAGAATACCTCCGCCTCAAGAATGTGCACGTGGGAGCCTCGGCCCCGTCAAGGGATGCGATCGCCACGACGCGATCGTCCCGAGGCGGCTTGACGCACCTGCGAAAGGTATTCACCGGCGCCGCAGCCGGCGGCCTGCTCGACCACCCGCCCTCGGACACGCGGGCCGAGGCGATGCTCGAGGCTCTCCTGCTGGGCGAGCGGCGGCACATCGATTCCGACACGTACGAAGCCTTCCGCCGGACCGGCCTGCTCCACCTGATCAGCCTCTCCGGCATGCACCTGTGCATCCTGATCGACCTCGTGTGGCGGTTCGGCAAGCCTCTGGGGCTCGCCAAACCCGCGAGAGCCCTCGTCTGCATGGCAGCGACGCTGGTCTTTCTGCTCGTGGTCCCGCCGCAACCGCCGATCCTGAGGGCGACCGTCATCGTCTGGGCCTTTTGCGCGTCGATCCTCCTGCGACGCCAGACCCATCCGCTCAATTCGCTCTCCCTGGCGGCCGTCGTCCTGTTGCTGATTCGACCGACGCAGTTGTTCGAAGTCGGCTGGCAGTTGTCATTCGCAGCCACCGCGGGGATACTGGCCTTCACTCATCCCATCGAGCAGCGACTGCTGGCTGCGGCGCAGAACCGGCTCGCGTTCTGGGCCTGGGAGAAGCTGACCGTCATGCAGGTGGCGAAAGGCCTGGGCAACCGGGCTCTTCGCCTGCTCGCGGTGGGCGTTGCCGCATGGCTGGGCAGCGCGGGGGTGCTGCTCTATCACTTCTACAACCTCACGCCGTTGGCCAGCGTCTGGACGGTGATCGCCGCGTTGCCGGTGACGCTCATCCTGATCCTGGGCTTCGTCAAGATCCTCCTGTCGTTCGTCCTGCCCACGCTGAGCCTCTTGCTGGGTTACCCGCTGAGTTTCCTGGCGGACGCGCTTATCGGGATGGTGCGCTTCATGGCCGCGATCGACCCCACGTACGTTCTGATCGGACATGTGCCTTGGCCGCTCATCGCCCTCTACTACGTTCTGATCCTGACGACCGCCTTCGTTCATGCCCGGCGCCCCGTCGTCAAGTATGTCCTTTCTGCCGCGATGCTTCTGACGCTGCTGGTCCCGTTGGGCGTGATGAAGTGGCAACGGACGCACCGCAGCGACCTGAGCATTACGTGTCTCGACGTGGGTCACGGCCAGGCGATTCTGGCCCGCCTGCCCGGCGCTGCCAACGTCCTGTTCGATGCAGGGTCCCTGTTCACCGACGACATCGGATCGAGGGTCGTCCTGCCTTTCCTCGACCACGAAGGCATCGACCGGCTCCACGCCGTGGTCGTCAGCCACCGCGACATCGATCACATCAACGGCCTGCCCGAGATCGTGAACCGACGCAGGGTCGATTGCGTGTACTTCGATCCGGTCTCCTTCACGCAGTCGCAGGACGTGGAAACGATCCGGGTCTTGATGGATCATCTTGCGAGCCGGGGCGTTCCGACGAGCCTCATGCCGGACACGCTCGACGCAGGCAAAGCGAGAATCCGCGTCCTGTGGCCCACAGCGGAATCCACGACCCGCGAAAAACTCAGCGACAACGACAAATCGCTCGTCTGTCTGATCGAATGGAGCGATGCGACAATCCTGTTGTGCTCGGATATCGAGACCCTGGCCCAGCGAGAAATCCTGGCTTTGCAGGAGGGATTGAAGCCCGATGTGATCGTCGCCCCCCATCACGGCTCGATCCGCACCCTGGACGGGCGATTCATCGAGCGGCTCGATCCTCGCGTGATCGTGTGCAGTTGCGCCCGGCGGGATTGCGAGCAAGGCCGCACGATTCAAGCTTCACCGGGCCGCAAGCTGCTGATTACCGCACGCGACGGCGCGGTTAGTGTTTGCATTACTGAAGAAGGCATGATAGAACTGTGCGGTTTGAAACACGAATAGGAGACCGCAGCATGAAGGCAACTGTACGCGCGTTGTTGATCGCCATCGTTTCTTTGACTTCTGTCGTCGCCCTCGTCGGATCGAATCTGGCGGTTGGCGGGACCGTCTTCAACTACCAGACCGCCAAAACGGACTCCAACGACCCGAGTTTCTATCAGCCGTCGATCACTTCCGAGCCCTACCCGCTGACCAGCGCCACGAAGGTCAAGAATGTGATCTTCCTCATCGGCGACGGGATGGGCCTCAATCAGGTGGCCTTGGCGGGCTCAGCGGTCGCGGGCCCCAGCGGAAAACTGCACATCGAGCGACTTCCCGTCTCGGGCCTGGTGCGGACTCATTCGTCCAACTCCCGCGTGACGGACTCCGCCGCGGCCGGGACCGCGCTGGCCTGCGGCGTCAAGACCAACAACGGCGTGATCGGAATGACACCCGACGGAAAAGCGTACATCTCCATCCTGGAGGCCGCCCAGGCCAGAGGCATGGCCACCGGGCTGGTCGCCACGTCCACCATCAGTCATGCGACACCCGCATCCTTCGGATCGCACGCCAAGTCGCGAAAGCTCGAGCCTGCGATCTGCGAACAGTTGATCGCCGGCCGGATCAACGTCCTGTTCGGCGGCGGACGCAAGTATTTCCTGCCCCAGTCCGACCCCAATAGCGGCCGCAAGGACGACGTCGATCTGCTCGCAAGGGCCCAGGCCGCAGGCTACACGTATGTCCAAACGCCCGCTGAACTGCGGTCCGTCGACGCCTCCCACGTGCTGGGCCTGTTCCAGTACGACGCTCTCAAGACCAGGGAACCCGAACCGCCCCTGGCGACGCTCGCGCAGAAGGCGATTCGCCTCCTACGAAAGGCCAGCCGCGAATCCTCGGACAACCGCCAGGGATTCTTCCTGATGATCGAGGGCAGCCAGATCGATTGGGAATGCCACGCCAACAGGCCCGCCGGCGCCATTCGCCAGACGCTGCTCTTCGACCAGGCGGTTGAGGCCGCGGTCGACTTCGCCCTCAAGGACGGCAACACACTGGTGATCGTCACCGCCGATCATGAGACCGGCGGCCTGACCCTCATCGGAGGCGGCAACGAGGACAAAGGCGACACCGAGCTGACCGTGAAATGGACCACGAAAGGGCATTCCGCAGCCCCTGTCGGAATCTGGGCCCTCGGACCCGGCGCCTCGCGTTTTTCCGGCGTGCAGGACAACACGGAGGTCCCGAAGAAGATCGCCCAGTTGCTGGGCATCCGCCCCTTCCCCCGACTGGTCAAATGAGCCCGAACGCATGAGCCAGAGGCGAACCATCGTGAGGGTCAGCGCCACGTACGATCCGGCGGTGAGAGTCGGAGAAATGGTGCGAAGCGGAGACCCAATGCAAACGGTTCCGGACCCGGATGAACTCGTCGTTGCACCCGTATCCGGAACCGTCGAAAGCGTTCAATTCGATCCCGCCGATCACGAATTCGTCATCGTGATCGCATCGCAGTCTTAGGGAGTGGCGCTCGCCTGCGGCTTCGGGGCTGTGGATCGTCGCACATTGACCACGATCTCGACCCGTCGGTTCTTGGCCTTGCCCACCGCACTGGCGTTCGAGGCGACCGGTCGGGCGGAACCGCACGCAGCGGCGCGCACCTGCTTTTCCGGGATGCCTCGACTGATCAGGTACCTCGCCACCGACAGGGCCCTCTGCGCCGAGAGCTCCAGGTTGTCGGCCCACAGGTCCTTGGTCTTCACGATCGGATCGGTGTCCGTATGTCCGACGACATCGATGTCCTTGTCGGCGTACTTCTGCTTGATGACGGACAGGATGTGGTCGAGCTCCGTGCTGGTGGTGCTCTTCAACGCAGCCTTGCCCGACTCGAAAAGAATCGTGTTCGGGAGCGTCACGGTGATCGTCCCGGCGGCGGCGTCGAACGCCACGTCGTAGCCTTCGCCAAAGCCGGTCGCGTCGGCCGGCGTCTTGTTCAGTTCTTCAATCTGCCGCCGCAGTTCGTCGATCGTCTGCTGGTCGAGCGCGATGCGGTCCGCGAGCTGCTGTCTCTCGCTCTGGAGATTCTCGAACCGTCCCTTGAGGTTCTGGTGTTCGACGTTGAGGTAGTCGTACTTCTTCTTGTAGTCCGTGCAGCCGGACATCAAGGAGACAGCGACGAGACAGACGAGCGGAACGACAGACTTGCGAACCCAATGCATGCAGCACCTCCCTGCAAATCGAGACAAACCCTTCCCTGCCGCGTCATGGACTCAACATGAAGTTGACGCGGTTCAAAATCCAATCGTGAAAGATCATAACCGTCAAAATAGCCAATGACAAGAAGGGACCATAGGGAATCTGGCGAATTTTTTTGGACAGCATCTGAAATAACGCCCAACCCAATCCGAAGAACGGCGCGATGAAAAAGGCGATCACCACCATTACCGGACCCACCACCGCCCCCGCGGCCCCCATCAGGTGCACGTCGCCCAGCCCCATTGCCTCCTTGCCGAACGCCAGCGTCCCCAGCACGCGGGTCGCCCACACGGTGGCGCAACCCACGAAGTAGCCGAAAAGGCTCCCGAGCAATCCGCAGACCGCAGGATGGGCCAACAGGCCGCTCCACCACGTCCCGATCGAACCCGACGATCCAAGGATCATCTTCGCCAGGACCGCTCCGACGACGATCGGCAGGAGGAACAGGACCTCGCGCAGGGCTTCGAGCCGATGGTTGTACTGCGGCTCATCGAAAGGTCCCGGCCCCGCAGGTCTGCCGTGATCGTCCGCAGGCGTCGCGTCCTTGCCCTGGACCCCGACCTGGTCGTAGCTTCGTTTCAGCGTGCCCGTCCGCAGCAGCAGCCAACCGATGCCCAGACCGATCGCGGCCCCCAGGGCCATCGCCCCCGTCCCCGGCGAGGCGGTCGGCAGCAGGGAGTACTCCTTGATCGCCCGAGGATCGAGGAGGTATCCGCCTGCCGCCGAGCCGATCAGGCCCGCCGCGGTGACGAACCAGCAGATCGACAGCGGAATGATCCACAGTTCCAAGTCGATGCCGGAGGCCGCGATGAAGGCCCCGATCAGGACCAGGTGCAGAGCATAGATGAACCAGGCACCTTCCAGGCCCATGCCCTCGCGGATACTCCCATGGAAGTAGATCAGATACACGCCGAGGAAGACGGAGCCGGTCAGCAACTCCACGATGAAGTATCGCGGCGAGATCGGCGCCTTGCAGTACCGGCACCTGGCCCGCAGAGCCAGCCAGGACAGCAGCGGGATGTTGTCATAGAACCGAATCGCCTTGTCGCACCGAGGACAGGCCGAACCCGGGTGGACCAGCGATTTCTCGCGGGGCAACCGATAGATCACCACATTCAGGAAGCTGCCGATGCAGCAGCCGAACATGAACAGAAAGACCACGATAATCCATTCCTGTGGCGTCACGCTCAGTCCTTTGGATCGATGACGGATGAAGGATGATTGGCTATTGAAGAGGCCAAGGCCCCGCTCCCCCAATCATCCCTAATCCATCATCAATAGTCAATCACTCAGGCTTTCGTCGATTTGCGGTTGACCACGCCGGCCACCTTCACCGGCAGCGCGAACAGCCGGATGAAGCCCTTGGCGTCGATCTGGTCGTACTCTTCGCCCATCTTGAAGCTGGCCAGGTCCATCTGGTAGAGGCTGTTGGGGCTCTTCATGCCTGCGACGGTGCAGCGGCCCTTGAAGAGCTTCAGACGCACTTCACCGGTGACGTTGCGCTGCGTCATGTTGACGAAGGCGTCCAGCGCCTCGCGAAGCGGGCTGAACCAAAGGCCATAGTAGACCAGCTCCGCGTACTTGAGGGCGACCTGCTGCTTGTAGTGCGCGGTCTCGCGTTCGAGGGTCAGCGTCTCCAGCGCGTTGTGGGCGGTCATCAGGATCGTGCCGCCGGGCGTCTCGTACACGCCGCGGGACTTCATGCCGACCAGACGGTTCTCGACGATGTCCACCTGACCGACCGCGTGCTTGCCGCCGACGAGGTTGAGCGTCTCGACGAGCTTGACCGGATTCGTGAGCCGGCCGTCCAGCTTCACAGGGGTCCCCTCGTGGAAGCCGATCGTCACATAGTCCGGCCGGTCCGGCGTCTGGGACACCGCGTTGGAGATCACGTACAGATCGTCCTTGGGCTCATTGGCGGGGTCTTCGAGATCCGCGCCCTCGTGGCTGATGTGCCAGAGGTTGCGGTCGCGGGAATAGATCTTCTTCTTGCTCTGCTCGATCGGGATCTTGTGCTGACGGGCGTAGTCCACCGCCGCTTCGCGCGAGGTCAGCTTCCAATTCGGGTCCTTCCACGGCGCGATGATCTTGAGCGTCGGATCGAGGGCCATGTAGGTGACCTCGAACCGCACCTGGTCGTTGCCCTTGCCGGTGGCGCCGTGGGCGACGCCCATCGCCTTCTCCGCGTGGGCCACGTCCACCTGGTGCTTGGCGATCAGCGGCCGCGCGATGCTGGTCCCGAGCAGGTAGCCGTTCTCATAGACGGCGCCGGCCTTGAGCATGGGCCAGAGGTACTCCTCGACAAACTCCCGACGCAGATCCTTGACCACGCACTTGACCGCGCCGCTTTCCAGGGCCTTCTTCTTGATCCCCGACAATTCGTCGCCCTGCCCCAGTTCGGCGGCAAACGCGATCACGTCGTATCCATAGGTTTCCTTCAGCCACGGGAGGATCACACTCGTATCCAGTCCGCCGCTGTACGCCAGCACGACCTTCTCATTTTTAGCCATAGCGAATCCTTAAGCACAGATCATTTGGGAAGCCGGATTATAGGGACGAAACCGCCGGGATTCAACGGAATACCGCCGGACGGAACGTTTTCCCTGTGGGCCCGCCCATCACAACCGAGGCATCGCGAAGACCACCGGCTGCTCGTCCTCCGACTCCATCTCCTCTTCCTGCTCAGAGTCCTCGTCGTCCTCAGACTCCTCTTCGTTTTCGGACTTTTCGTCATCCGACTCCTGGCCGGGCATCTCGCGGCCCAGTCTCTCGTACGTGGCCTCCAAGCGGCTCTGGAACTCGTGCGAGTCCATCCGCTCGACGTGGCCGTCCAGGAACAGCACCACGATCTTGTCCCACGCGTACTCCGGATTCTCGTACGCCAGCACGTTCCCTGGATCGGCCGTTTGGCTCTGGTCGGGGACGTAGAGATAGCTGGGACCGTCAACCCACCCAGGCTTCCGCGGAGATTCGAAAACCTTGTCGCCCTTGACGTAGCGTTTGATCGCATCCAGATCGGACGGGAAGTTCCCGTCGTTGTCCTGTGCGTACATGTGCAGACCCAACCCAATCTGCTTGAGGTTGCTCATCGAAGCCGCGAACCGGGCCTGCTCGCGAGCCCTGGCCGCCGCAGGCATCGCGACGCCCGCGCCCACGGCGCCGCCGGCTGCGGCCACCAGAGCGACCTCGATTCCCGGCCCACGGTGGTACGAACGGAGCCCGTCGGCGCTGTAGAAGCTGTAGCTGATCGACGGTTCCATCTCCTTGGCGACGTGCGTCAGGGACGGCAGCATCGCCGGCAGCTTGAAACCGCTCTGCGTGGCCATCATCGCCGCCATCGGCCAGAACTGCCGGGCCTGCGTCATGATCTGGTTGAACTGGACTCGAGAGTCCGTGTAGGTGAAGCTCAGAATCTCCTTGGGCAACTGCCCGGCCACCTTCTTGAAACCCTCGGCGTCCAGCAGCGACTTGGCATCGGGCGACTTCGAAACGAGCTGCTCGACCCCCTGGTCGCACAGGACCTCGTTGGAGCCCAAGACAAGGTGGTCGCTTACGATCGACCAACTCGGGGAGATGCCCGCCATCGCCAGAGGCGCGATCGCCCAGACGTGTACGGTCCGGCCGTCGTCCCGCGTCTCCGAACCGATCTGAAGCACGCCCTGGGCCTGCTCGGCCGCGAATTCGCCCAGAGCGACCATGGCCTTCTCGAACGCCGCGGCGTTCTGGAGTTTCGCCAGGACGACGAAACCGCCCATCGGCGCCTCGGGCACCGCGCCCATGGGCAGTCCGTAGGAGACCATCGGCCCGGCCAGGGCCCCCAGCAGATCGCCGCGGATTCGCAGATTCAGGTGGGACTCGATGCCTGCGATCATCTCCTGCATCTGGGCGTGGTCGCCCTCCGGCATCACTGTCTTGAGGGTGTTCATGATCGTGTCGTACAGGCCGGCGGCGTCCCAGTTGGAGACGCTGGCGGTCACCGCCCGCGAGTCCACGGCGCGAAGCCAGGCCAAGTCCACCGGCTTGAGGGCGGCGAACACCCCTCCCGTCGGCCTGGGCATTTCGAGCACGCTCTGCGCGACGACCTCCGTCCCGGCGAAACCCACCCGGGCGGTCAGCGTCCGCAGAGTGTCCAGACCAAGACCCTTCATTGCCTTCGTGAACATCCCTGCTTCCTCGTCGCCCTCCTCTTCCCGCACGATCTTCTCGATCAGACTGCTGATCTTCTGATAATCGCTGTGCACGATGAGGGCGTCGCTTCCGGCGGTCAGCTTGGCCAGATAGGCCGGAGCGGCCGAACGAGGCTTGGCGACGTACTTCATGGCCGTCTTCTCCGCGTCGTTGACCGCGATGACGAAGTGGTTTCCAATCCAGCCCCAGTATAGCGGGACATCCTCGTTGTCCTTGAACTGCCGGACTTTGAGAGAGCCGGCGTCGGCGTCGGCGATCGCCTGGCCGGTCATCGCCTCCAGCTTGCTCACGATGCCGGCGAACTCCGCCTTGCGGTCGCCTGCGTCGAGGATCGCGAAGCCGCCGATCGGAGGGCCATCCTTGACCGCAACCTGGGAGACCCCCAGCAGAATGGGCCTGCTGATCGCCAGCTTCGCATAGCCGATCACTTGGTCGATCTTCTGGGAAACGTTGGGGTCTTCCTCCTGGGCGGCTTTGGCCAGCAACTCGGCCTTGATCGCCTGGTAGAACTTCAGCACGCCGGCATCGTTGCAGATCCGGCCCAGAGAGGTCTTCTCGAAGTCCCCCTTCACAGCGTCGCCGCCGCTGGTGGCGACAAAACCGATCACCCCGTCGGGCAGCCGCCTGGTCAGTTCCTCTGCCGCCGAGGCCCCGATTGCCGGCGCCCCGATCCCCACCACAACCAACATCGTAACGCACGCAAGTTGAAACAGACGCTTTGCACTCATGATGCTCACCCCTTCATAAACACTCGTTCGTGCTTCTTGCTCTTCACACGCGACAATTGTACAGAGTCCGTCCTTTCACCACAATCCACCAGTGGTGTTTACGCAGGAGTCTGCAACAAGTGCTGCGGATCTGGATTCGTGCGATCGGACGTTTTCGCCGCTCGGAGACTGAACGTCGCACCCCGATGTGTGGCTGTAATGCCAGACCGACGTCGGAGACGTTAGGAAGCCGACTCGCTCTTTCCCGAATCGTCCGGCGGAACAAGAGGCTCGATCATCCGTATCAACGCCGGGACATGCGTCTCCACCAAACAGGGAAGAAGTCGCCAACTCTCTGACGTGAACCGGCACATGATCCCGGGGCAGGTCACTCCGTCGACAATAGCGCATCGTCAGCATCGAAGACTATCCAAGACCACCTTGCGCATGAGGTCGTTGTTGGCGGGTTGGCCGGTGAAGAGGCGGAATTGGGCCGCGGCCTGGTTGACGAACATGGCTACGCCGTCGATGGTTTTGGCGCCGTTGGCCTTGGCTTGCTTGAGCAACAGCGTCTCGGCGGGGTTGTAGACGGTGTCGAAGACCGCCATGTCGGGCTTGATGATTTCGGCCGGGACCGGGGTGGCATCGATCTTCGGGTGCATGCCGATGCTCGTGCAGTTGACGATAAGCTTGGCGTCGAGCCGGGGCAAGTCGTCCTGGCCCGCGGCCTCGCAGCCGAAGTCCGCTGCGAGTTCCTGGGCCCTCTCCAGCGTGCGGTTGTAGATCGTCACCTTGGCGCCCGCGTCGGTCAAGCCCGCCACGATGGCCCGCGATACCCCGCCCGCGCCGACGACCGCGACCGAGATGCCGCGGAGGTCCCGCCGCTCGATGCCCATGCCCTGCGTGACCGCGTCGAGTGCCCCGGCGTAGTCGGTATTGTACGCGGAGAGTTGTGGCCCGTGATCCGTGGCCGGTGACCCGATCAGGAGCGTGTTCGTTGCGCCGATCTTTTCGGCCAGCGGTTCGATGAAGCCCCCCTGCCGACGCACGTATTCCAGGGCGCTGTGCTTGTGTGGGATCGTCACGCTGAAGCCGCGAAAACCCAACCACGGCCGGACCAAGACATTGTCGAGGAAGGCGTCGAACTCCGCCTGGCCGCCCTGCACCAGCAGGGGCAGGTAGAGCCTGTTCATCCCCTTGTCCGCAAAGCACGCGTTGTGGATCGCCGGACTGAGCGAATGACCGACCGGGTCGGCGATCACGCCAAAAAGCTCCGTTTCGGCGTCGACCGCATCGAATCGGTAGAGCCCCTTGAGTGCATCGACGGTCAACTGCCCTGGAGCCGTCGCCGCCTGCCTGTCGAGGCTGGCGAAGGTGACAAACGAACCCAGTTTCCTGGCCAGCACCCGACTGATCAGACCCGCTTCGCCCATGCACAGCACGATCCGCTCGCCTTGCGTTTCGCGCAGCAGGTCGAAGGCCTCGAAGCAGTCGTTGATGTGTTTGGCGGTGTAGACCAGTTTGGGAATCGCGCCGGAGCAGGCGTGGGTGATCTGCCGATGCCGCCCCTTGAGATCGGGGAATCGGCCCGAAAAATCGTGGGTCGAAAGGATCAATCGCGTCCGCGAATGGGCCGCCAGAGCAGCCTGGATGCTCCGGCCAAACTCCGGCCGAATGAAGTTGGCATACTCCACGTCGATGAAGTCGGCCCCTGCTTCGACCGCCGCACACAGGATCTGCATCCGCAGCGCGTCGGGATGATTCCCGGCGCCGCCCTCTTTCGGATCGCGACAGGTCACGATCGCCGGCGTTCGGCCCTGTCCGCTGTCCCGAACCTCGCGAATCAGACGCACGACCGACTGTGCGTCCAGCAGATTGAGATAGTCGGTCCGCAATTCGAGCATCCGGGCCCCGGCGGCGATCGCCTCTCGCACCTGCCGCGTCGCCCGATCCAGGTCTTCTGCCGATATGGGAATTGCCAGATAGGTCGTCATGGCCTTGAGATATAGCAGCCGTAAGGGAACAAGGCAAGAGCCTTGCATTTCCGAGATGGATCGAGTAGAATTCTGCGTTTGGATTCGTCGAGGCCATGCAATCGCCTGATCAGATTGCCGGTTGTGTTGTGAAATCGGATTATGCCGGATATGCGGATCAAGGTCCCCGGGACGCCGGAGACAGAGTACGGAATCGTCATCGGGTCGGGCATCCTGCCTTCGGTGTGGGCGCGGATCAAGACCGCCCATGGCAAGTACAATCGCTTCGTCGTCACCGATGAGCGCGTCGTCGCGGCGGGCCATCTGGACGCCCTGCTCGGCGGCCGCCCCGCCCCCTGCTTCGCCATCACGCCCGCGGGCGAGGTCTCCAAGACCATCGACACCGCGGTCGCGATCGTCGAGGCGATGGAGAAGGCCTATCTCGGCCGGGACACGGTCGTCATCGCCCTGGGCGGCGGCACCGTGGGCGACATCGCAGGCTTCGCAGCGGCGATCTTCAAACGAGGCGTCCCGGTCGTGCAGATCCCGACGACGACGCTGGCCCAGGCCGACTCCGCCATCGGCGGCAAGACCGGCGTCGATTCCAGCGTCAGCAAGAACGCCTTCGGCGCCTTCTGGCACCCCACGGCGGTCTACATCGACGTGGCCCTCGTCAAGACCCTCGACGACCGCCAGTACCGCTCGGGCCTCGTGGAATCGGTCAAGCACGGCCTGATCGCCGACGCGGCATACTTTGAGTTCATCGAGAGCCATCTGGACGCCCTCCTCGCCCGAGACCCCGCCACGCTCGAAACCCTGGCCCAGCACAACTGCCGGATCAAAGGCGGGGTCGTCGAGGAGGACCCGTTCGAGAAGAACAAACGCCGGATTCTCAACTACGGCCACACGATCGGCCACGCGGTCGAGGCCGCGAGCAACTACGAAATGCTCCACGGCGAAGCCGTCGCCGTCGGCATCCTGGCCGCCGGGCAGATCGAAGTCGAATTGGGCCTGTCCAAACCAAGCCAACTCGACAGAATCCGAGCGGTCTTCGAAAGGCTCAACGTCCCAACCCGAATCCCGGCGAATATGGCTCCTGAGCAGTTGATCGACCTCACGCGGCACGACAAGAAAGCGGTCGACCAGTGGCCCAAGTTCGTCCTCCTGGACCGCATCGGCCAGGCCCGTTGTGACGCCGGTCAATACGCCGTGCAGGTCGGCCGGGAGGTCGTGGAGAAGGTTCTGAAACTGATGATGGATGATTGACTATGGATGATTCGGGGCCGTGATCCACAACGGCAACTGCTGCTTCCGGCGAAAGGCCGAGTCGAAGGTCATTCCGGATGGGCCGGAGGCATAGTTTGCTCGTATAGCCTCGTGCTCAGGTGCCGACAGTGCATGTATAGCATAGAGGAAGACACTGTCGCGATAGAGAGCAGGCAAACCAAGCCGACAATCACGCGCCTCATGCTCTCGGGAGTCTGCTTGAACGACCTGAAGCGGGAAACGGCGAAAATGACCCCGCCGTAAACAATGAACATCTCCACCATCAGCGAGATTCCGGAAATCATATCCGGCGGACCAATTACTGACGAGGCAACGGAAAAGACGACCCACAGGATCAGTAATGTCAATAGCCTTGCGCTCCAGGATCGCGTCCCACGTGGCATTTCCGTACCTGCGGTTCTCGACACCTCGCCCACGGATTCTTCGCATTCCGCGTTCATCTGAGCATCTCCAGTATCCGCAACCTGTTTCGCCAACCTTCCAGCAGCCGTAATGGTAATGTCGGGTTCCCTTTCCGTAAAGACCTCGACCTCTGGAGGCCACCCTACGGACGTTTTTTTCTTGCTTCCGTCACAACAAATGTACATCATACGGCCTCGTAGGACGATGCGGAATCGACTTAAAGGTCCCTTTGGGCGTCAAGCCCGGCTATTCTGGAGGTTTGGCCATGATCGGCAAGGCAATACGACTGGAACGAATCATCAACCGCAACTCGCAGCGGACGGTCATCATCCCCATGGACCACGGCGTCACCGTCGGGCCCATCGAGGGGCTGGCCGACATGCGGACCGCCATCAGCCACATGGTCTCCGGCGGGGCCAACGCCATCCTGATGCACAAAGGCATGGTCCGCGCCGGCCATCGCGGCTCCGGCGGCGACGTCGGCCTGATCATCCACCTCTCGGCCGGGACGAGCCTGAGCCCCGATCCCAACGCCAAGGAACTCGTCTGCACAGTCGAAGAGGCGATCAAGCTCGGGGCCGACGCGGTCTCGATCCACATCAACCTCGGGGCCGAGACCGACAAGGAGATGCTCCGGCAGTTCGGCCTCGTCAGCGAGCGCTGCACGGAATGGCAGATGCCCCTGGTGGCGATGGTCTACACCCGCGGACCCAAGATCAAGAACGAGTACGACGTGAACAACATCAAGCTGGCCGCCCGAGTCGGAGCCGAGCTCGGCGCCGACATCGTGAAGGTGTGCTACACCGGCAGCGTCGAGACATTCCGCCAGGTCGTCGAAGGCTGCCCGATCCCGGTCGTCATCGCCGGCGGGCCCAAGATGGGCAGCGACGAGGAGATCTTCCGGATGGTCGAAGGCGCCCTGGCCGCAGGAGCCGCGGGCCTGTCCATCGGCCGCAACGCCTGGCAGCACGCCAAGCCCGACAGAATGGTCCGGGCCCTGAGCCGGATGGTCCACGAAAACGCCGGCGTCCAGGACGCCGTCGAGACGCTCAACGGCTGAGCAGCCGGTCTGAGCCTGGGCTTTCATAGTGGTCGAAGCGGATGGACACAGGTTCCGAAGACTGTCCAACCGCCAATGACGAGGAGAAAGGGAGAATGGCAAGACAGGTTCGTTCGTTGACGCGCATCGTCCTCATTGTTGTAGTTCCGATGCTCTTTCTCTTGCCGGTTGTGCAGCCGGCGAAGGCCTGTACCGCCTTTCTGCAGGGGGATCTGATCGCGGGCAAGAACTACGACTGGAACCTGGATCACGGTCTGCTGATCGTGAACAAGAAAGGCATCGCCAAGCGGGCGCTGCTGCTCAATCCCCTGGAGAAGGCCGCTGAGTGGGTTTCCAAGTACGGCAGCGTGACGTTCAACCAGTACGGCCGGGAAATGCCCAACGGCGGGATGAACGAGGTCGGCCTGGTCATCGAGACCCTCATGCTGCCGAACACCCAGAACCCGACCCCGGACGACCGCCCTGCGGTGACCGCCTGGGTCCAGTACCAGCTCGACAACAGCGGGACCGTCGGGGAGGTCATCGCCAGCGACAAGGGCGTTCGGGTCTCGCAGGCCATGCCGATGCCGATCCACTTCTTCGTCGCCGACGCGCAGGGCCAGGCCGCGGTCGTGGAGTTCATCGAAGGCAGGATGGTCGCCCACGCGGGCGAGCAGCTCCCGCACAAATTGATCACCAACGACACCTGCGAGAGTTCCCTCGCCTTTCTGGCCGAACACAAGGGCTTCGGCGGGACCAAGGAAATCCTCAAAGGATCACACGGCTCGCTCGATCGTTTCGCGGCCACAGCGGACCGGCTCAAAACCTACCGGCCGGACGGATCGAGACAAGCCGCGATCCAGTACGCATTCGACACGCTGGCGGCGGTCCGCCAGGGCAAGGCCACGAAGTGGAGCATCGTCCACGACATCAAGGACCGCGAGATCCACTACAAGACCGAGCGGTGCGACCAGGTCAGGACCGTCCGCCTGAAGGACCTCGACTTCAATCCGAAGACCCCGGTCCGCATGGTCAGCATCAACACGCCGCACACGGGCGTGCTGACCCCTCACTTCATGGATTACGACGCCGATCTGAACAGTTGGTTGATCTACTATTGCGTCAAACGCACCCCCATGCTCAGCCTGATCCCGGACATGATGCTCGACCTGCTCGCCCGCTACCCCGAGACGACGGTCGCCGAGTAGCAGCGGACGAACGGACGGCTCGCGAAATGCGAGGGTGCAGACCATGAGAACGGTGATCGTGTACTTCTCCAAATTCGGGAACACGAAGAGACTCGCCGAGGCGATGGCCGAGACGATGACGTCGGCGGGCGAGGCTCGTGCGATCGACATCGACAAGCTGTCCCCCTCCGATCTGGAGGGCGCCGATCTGGTCGTCGTGGGCAGCCCGACGCACGCATTCAGCATCCCGCAGGCGGTTCGCACGGCACTGGGCGCCCTGCCGCGGTCGATCCTCTCGGCCAAGTCCGTCGCCGCGTTCGACACCACGGTCCAGCGTTGGCCGTTCCGCAGTTTGCGGGCCTCGCCCAAGCTGCTCGCCCGCCTGACCCGCCTGGGCGGCGACCCCGTCGCCAAGCCGGAGACGTTCTACGTCCACATGAAGAACCCGGAAAAGACCGGCGACCCCAACCTGCTCCACGACGGCGAACTCGACCGGGCGAGCACCTGGGCGACCCAAATCGCCGAGCAGGCGAAATCGCGAGAGATTTCTCGGGATTCTTGACACTCCGTTTTCCGCCGTCTATGGTACATCGCTGCAAGCGAAGCAGAATGTGGATGTTGGGAGTGCCTCAAATGCTGGAATTGAGAAATGTGCCCGTGTGGCTGACTGCCGGTCGCCAATTCCCCCGGTGCGCGACGACGCTTGTGACCTTCATCTTGCTCTACCTGCAGGGATGGGCATGGGCATATACATACAGGCAAGTGGGAGTCGCCAGCAATTTCGTGATCCACGCCGACAGGGTGTATTTTGCCCAATCCGACGATTCACTGACTATCCTGGACCTGGAAACCGGGGAGGTCGTACTGCGAAAGAAGGGACTCTGGCCTGCCAGAACGATCGAGTGGACGGAATCCGGAATCCTGGTCCAGTCCTATCGAGGAACAGCGATGCTGGCTCCCTCGACCCTCGACGTGATATGGCAGGCTGAGAACCGACATGGCTGGATAATCCCAGGTCAGCGGTTGATCGTGCGGGACGGAAACGGACTCGTCGAGTGTCGGCAACTGGCAACGGGCAGTATCGTCTGGTCCTACAGCCTGCCGGGGGCTCTTGAACTCACCGCCAGGGGCGGCCATCTCCTGGTGTTCCGATCGGCGGTGTACGAGGGACGCAACGGCGTCCCGGCGGTTGTCTTGCTCGATCTTGCGACAGGGAAGGAGGCCCTCCACAAGACCACCCCGCCCGGCGTCCACTATATCGAGACGTTCTTCGACGGCGAGCGGATCTACCTGGCCGCTGGGACGTACACGGGAGAACACACGCCGAACATCACCCGCTATGACAAAGGGCGTCCCTCAGCCCGATTCGAGCAGCTCTTGATCTGGGACCTGAACGGCAGCGAAATCGAGTCAATTCCGACCCCCGAAAGCCTCAGAAACGACCGCCTGCAGCTCTATCATGAGCCCTTCACGCTCGAAGGAAAGACCTTTGTGCGAGGCGCCGTCTATGACAGCAATGAGGGGATACCACATGAGACGATGGGTTTTGGGGAACTTGTTCCGAACAAGATCCCCATCGAGGATCCGAAAACCGTGTTCACTCGTTTCGCGGTCGAAGGCGGTGCATTGACGATGAGACCCGCGTCGATCCTCAGGGAAATGCACTATCCAGACAAGCTGCCGGTCACGATCAGCCTGGAGTCGGAGCATCATCGATGGACGGGGCGACTGCCTTATCTTCCCTCGCCCGGGACGCTCTTCGCGGTCGGCTCGACGGCCGATCGCATCCTGCTTGGCTCCAATCTCGGGCATGTGGAATGCATCGAGACAGCGACCGGCAGATCGCTCTGGATGTACGTGTTCCCCACAATTCGGCGCGCTCTGTCGGCCAGCACGTGGGGTCCGCCGCCCGACAGGGCAACCGCCGCCGCACAATACGAACGGGACAATCGCGATCTGAAGCCGTCCTCAGGCATGGTGCTCGACGGAAGCACGGAGCCCTCGCAGCCGAAGATCGTCATTGATCCGGTTCCGACGAATCCCTTCAAATAGCCTTGGCACGAATAGGTGTAGGGAGCGAGGAAGCCTATCGGCGGATCGGTGACGAGGAGGACCGATACGACATCGGGTTCTGGCAGTCACAGGGAGACCAAACCATCTCTGATGCGGCGTTGGAGATGACACGGGACCAGTTGACCGTCAGGAGCGGACATACGGACGAGCCCGGACTTCAGAGAACTGTCGCGTGTTTTGGCAGACAGGAATGGGGGCTCACACAAAGACACGAAGCCACAAAGTTTTCATTCTTGGCTCACCTTCTTCTTTGTGTCACTTCGTGGCTTTGTGTGAGAACAAGATCGATTCCGTCCGCCTCACAGATACGCGATGTTGAGGTTCTTCGCGGCGGCGACTTCGTCGGGTCTGGAGATCGGCGCATTGACTGGGGCGGCCTTCAACTTTTCCGGGGCCTTCTCGGCTAATTCCGCGAGTTCGATCATGGCTTCGATGAAGGCGTCGAGCGTTTCTTTGCTCTCGGTCTCCGTCGGCTCGATCATGATCGCTTCCTTCACCGTCAGCGGGAAATAGACCGTCGGGGGATGGAAGCCGCGATCGATCAGAGCCTTGGCGATGTCCAGAGCGTGGATGCCGTTGGCTGCCATCTTGTCGGTCGTCGAGAAGACGCACTCGTGCTTGCAGACGCGATCGACCGCAGGTTTGTAGTGCTTTCGCAGTCTCGCGCGGACGTAGTTGGCGTTGAGGACCGCGGTCTCCGCGACGTGGCGGAGGCCTTCGCCTCCCAGCATCATCGCGTAGACGTAGGCCCGCAGGACGATGCCGAAATTGCCGTAGAACGGCGCGATGTAGCCGATGGACTTCGGGCGGTTGTATTCGAGGGCATAGGTGCCGTCGTCGCGTTTGACCACGATCGAGATCGGCAGGTACGGCAGGAGCTTCTCCTTCACGCCGACGGGACCGGCGCCGGGACCGCCTCCGCCGTGAGGGGTCGCGAAGGTCTTGTGCAGGTTCAGGTGTACGATGTCGAAGCCGAAATCGCCAGGCCGGGCCTTGCCCACGATGGCGTTGAGATTCGCGCCGTCGTAGTAGGCCAGGCCGTCTACGCTGTGGACCAGATCGCAGATCTCCTTGATGTGCGGATCGAACAGGCCCAGCGTGCTGGGGCAGGTGAGCATAATGCCCGCGACCTCGTCGTTCAACGCCGCCTTCAGGGCGTCGAGGTCCATGTCCCCTTCTTCGGTGCTCGGAATCGACACGACGCGATAGCCCGCAATGGCGGCGCTGGCGGGGTTCGTGCCATGGGCGCTGTCGGGGGCCAGAATGACGCTCTTTTTGTTGCCCTTGTCGCGATGGTAGGCGGCCATGATCATCATGCCCGTCAGCTCGCCATGCGCGCCGGCCAATGGCTGCATCGTGAAGCCCGCCATGGCGGTGACCTCGCGGAGCAGCAGATCCATTTCGTACAGGATCGCCAGGGCGCCCTGCGTGAGCATGCCGCCCCGCCGGAGTTGGGGCAGCAGCGGGTGCAGATGCGCGAAGCCCGGGTAGGCCGCGATCCGCTCGCACACCTTCGGGTTGTACTTCATCGTGCACGAGCCCAGCGGATAGAAGTTCGTATCGACGCCGTAGTTGCGGCGGGACAGCTCCGTGAAATGACGGATCACGTCCAGCTCGCTCAGTTCCGGCATCGCCGCCGGCTTTTCGCGCAGCAGGCTCTCGCGGATGTGGATCGTTCCAGGCACATCGCTCGGACCCGGCAAAACGCCCGTCCGATCGGCAACGCTTTTTTCAAACACCAGCTTCATAGCACACTCTCCAGCGCCTCGGCCAACATGCCGATTTGCTGCTTCGTTCGCTTTTCGGTGACGCAAACCAACAGCGAGTTTTCCATTCCTTTGTAGTAACGGCTCAGCGGGAATCCCGCGGCGAAGCCCCGCTCGATCAGCCTGGCGACCACGTCGGACGCGTCGCAAGGCAGGTCCAGCACGAACTCGTTGAAGAACCACTTGGCCTTGAAGTGCGGCTGGACGCCAGGGATCTTGGTCAGACGCTGATAGGCGTAGCTGGCCTTGTCCGCACAGCGTTGAGCGGTCTCCTTGAGCCCTTGCTTGCCCAAGAGCGACAGGTACACGAGAGCCGTCAGGGCACAGAGCGCCTCGTTCGAACAGATATTCGACGTGGCCTTCTCCCGGCGGATGTGCTGCTCGCGAGCCTGGAGGGTCAGGACGAACGCCCGATCGCCCTTGCGGTCCGTCGTCTCGCCGACGATCCGGCCGGGCATCTTTCGCACGTACTCCTTGCGCGAGGCCATGAAGCCCAGGTACGGCCCGCCGAAGGACATCGGGATTCCGAGGCTCTGGCCCTCGCCTGTGACGATGTCCGCCCCCATCGCGCCGGGGGCCTTCAGGATGCCCAGCGAGATCGGGTAGCACGACACGACCAGCAGAGCCCCCTTCTCGTGGGCGGCCTCGGCGATGTCCGTGAGGTCGTCGATGCAGCCGAAGAAGTTCGGGTTCTGGACGATGACCGCGCCGGTCTTGTCGTCGAGCTTGTCGAGGATCTGGGACCGGTTCGCGAGCCCGTCCTCGCAGTGGGCCTCTTCGAGCTCGATCTGGAGGTTCCGCGTGTACGAGTGCAGCATGACCCGGTAGATCGGATTCACGCTGTCGTCCACGATCACCTTGTTGCGATCGGTGATTCGCAGGGCCATCATCATCGCCTCATAGAGGGCGGTGCCGCCGTCGTAGAGCGAGGCGTTGGAGACCTCCAGTTCCGTGAGCCGGCAGATCGCCGACTGAAATTCATAGATCGCCTGGAGCGTACCCTGCGAAATCTCCGGCTGGTACGGCGTATACGCGGTGTAGAACTCGCTTCGTGAAATGATCGAGTAGACCGCCGAGGGGATGAAATGGTCGTAGAACCCGCCGCCCAGAAAGAGCGTCAGGTCGATCGAGTTCTTGCCCGCCAGGTCGGCCAGGCGGTCCCGAACCTCCTGCTCGCTGAGCCCCTTGGGCAGCTTGAGCGACTTGGCCATCAACTCCGGCGGAACGTCGCCGAAGAGATCGTCCATCGAAAGGCCGATCGTCGCAAGCATCTCCTTGCGCTGCTCGGCTGTGTGGGGGATGAACTCCATATCAGTACCTTCACAAGATCAGAAATTCGAAATTCGAAACCCGAAATCCGAAACAAATCCAAATTGCGAAAACTCAGATGACCGAAACGCTGTCGCCCGTCGGAGGGGCCGTTTTGAAACTTGAATTTCGGTCATTCGTGCTTGTTTCGGATTTCGGATTTCGATATTCGGATTTCGGCTTCTCAGAGCGTCTTCAGATATTCTTCGTACTTCTTGGCATCCATCAAGCTGTCGAGTGACTTCTTGTCCGTGATCTTGATCTTGCAGAGCCAGCCTTCGCCGTAGCAGTCCTTGTTGACCAGTTCCGGCGTCGTCTCCAATTCCGTGTTGACTTCCGTCACCCTGCCTGCGACAGGACAGAACACGTCGCTGGCGGCCTTGGAGCTCTCGACCACCGCGAATTCCTTGTGCGCGACGAACTCCTTGCCCGCCTTGGGCAGTTCGACGAACACCACCTCGCCCAACTGCTCCTGGGCGTAATCCGTAATGCCCACGGTGGCCGTGTCGCCCTCGACCCTCGCCCACTCGTGATCCTTCGTGTACAGCAAACCCTGTGCAACCGCCATGCCTGCTACCTCCTGTCAATATTTCGCAAATCGGCTCGCCACAGTCCCGGCGAGGTCCGCTTCCAGTTTCTGTCCCTTCTTCGCCGCCTGCTTGCGACCCTGCTCGGCCTGGCTGGCGCTTCGAGCCAGGTAGTAGACGCCCAGGCTCTTGCCCTCGACCGCGGCCTTGCGGTCGACATAGACGAGGGCGACCTGCTTGTCCTCGGCCTTGGCGGCGCTGAGCACCCAGCCGACGCATTCGCCATGCTCGTCCAGCATCGGATCGTCCTGGCGGATCGGGCGAACGCCCTTCGCGGCGGACAACTCGACCCTCGCCACCTCCATATCGTAGGTCTCAGCCACCCGACGCATTGCGGCCTGGCCGATGAAGAACTCCTTGTCCAGCTTGACCGCCCAGCCGTAACCGGCCTCGAATGGCGAGATATTGAACTTCCCGTCGAGCTCGTGGCCGTAGAGCGGAAGGCCCGCCTCGATCCGCAGGCTGTCGCGAGAGCCCAGACCGCAAGGCAGAACGCCCAGCGGCTTGCCCGCTTCAAGGATCAGATTCCACAGGCGAGGGGCCTCATTCGGATCGACGAACAATTCGACGCCGACGTTCGACCCGGTGTATCCCGTCCGGCAGATCAGGCAATCGATCCCGCCGACCTTTTCCTCGACGAACGCGAAGCTCTTGAGTTCCGAGATCCGTTTGGCAGCCGACGGGTCGGTGAGCTTGCCCAGCGTGTCGAAGGACGCAGGCCCCTGCAGAGCCAGGTCCGCCCGCCGGTCCGTGGACCGGTTGGGATCGCGCATGTCCCAGATCGAGACTTTCATCGCGGCCAGTTTGGCCGCCCGCGAGGGGTCTTGCGTATCCACGACCGCCCGGCCCTGCTGGAGTCCGTGCAGGTACGACCGGATCTTGGGCTCGTTGGCCGCGTTGACCACGACCATGAAGTTGGTTTCGCCCCGGCGATAGACGATGATGTCGTCCAGCACGTTGCCTGCGGCGTCGAGGATGTAGCCGTACTTGGCCCGACCGAGCTTGAGATCCTGGACCTTGTTGGTGCTCACGACCTCGAGGAACAGGCCGGCATCCGGTCCAGAGACCTCCAGAACGCCCATATGCGTGCAATCGAACAGGCCTGCGTGCTGGCGGACCGCCCGGTGCTCCTCGGCGATTGACGAATACCACAGCGGCATCAGATAGCCCGCAAACGCCGCGAGGTGCGACTTGCCCGCCAGCTTGACGTGCTCGTCGTACAGCACGCTCGGCGCCGGCTCTCCGGCTCGTTCTTCAAAGACAAACTGCCCTGGGGACGTACTTCCCTGCACGGCACTACTCCTTACGATTCGAGGCATGAAAACAGTCAGCATAGACAAAATCGCCCGCTCGTCAAGCCTTCGTCTCCGCAATTTTGGCAGGAGACAGTCACGAAATAGCACAATCTTGCTACGCCAATTGAAACATCCGACCTAGAAACGAGAGCCCCGCGAGTGTGACTGATGCTGGCTCATCCGGTCCTTCCCTCTCAAAGCAGAATGACGTCGCTCATTCACCACAATCCGACCAGAACCGTCCCGACGCTTGCCCTCGCCATGAGCCTGCTGTATGCTCCAATCAGACGCTTTTTGATTCTCTTGGTCGTGGAGGTTTGGACATGCAGCGACGTTCGATGTCATGGGTTCCCGCGGTGATGTTCCTCGTTTGCCTTGGCTTGTGCCTGACTCCGGCCTTTGCCCAGACGGGCGGGGATCAGTTCCTGGACGGAATCGGCGAGACCGCCCTGATCGCACGCTACGTCTTCAAGGGCAATGTCGAGGACGCATCCAGGAACACCCTCCACGCTTCCCTGCACGGAACGAAGGCGGGCTACGTTCAGGACGCCCAGTTCGGACAAGTCCTGTCGTTGCCGGGAGGCGGCAACGGCGGTCACGTCCAGATCCCAGGAAAAGCCCTGATCGGCGCCGACAGCATCAGCGTCACAGGCTGGGTCTTGCTCAGAGACGCCTCCCAGCCATGGCAGCGGTTTTTCGACTTCGGCCAGGACGCCACACGCAATTTCTTCTGCACCCCGATCGGCGAAGACGCATCCGAAGGCTATCGCGCGCGCATCACCGCCACAGGCTGGACGCAAGAGATGGGGCCGGCGTCTCCCAGGGTCGCCACGGGCCGCTGGGTGCATCTGGCCGTGGTCCTGGATGCCACGAAGAAGACCCTGAGCACCTACGCCGACGGAGTCAGGGTCGGACACGCCACAGGCGTGGATCTGAGCCTGGAGCAGATCCTCAACCAGGAGAACGCCTCCGCCAACCGTCTCTCCATAGGCAAGTCCGCATACGATACCGATCCCGATCTCAACGCCATGATCCACGACGTCCGCCTCTACAGCATCGCCCTGACGGGCCGGCAGGTGGCCACGATTCGAAACAACGCCTTGTCCGGCGGAGAAAAGGTGGAGACAGGGACATCGGCCGCAGCGTCTTCCGCTCAGGCTGCGTCTTCTGCGACAACAGCCGCAGCCCTGCCCGGCGCATCGGACTTGATCGACGTGCCCGACATCACGACAGAGACGATCGTCGGCACGCTGCCGCGTCTGCCTTACTACGTCCCCGGCGCGTACCGCGACGGCGCCAAAGGCCCGCTGGTTCGGGTCATCTGGCCCTCGCCCGCGGACAACAACCAGGTTCGCCAGGCGGGCGTCTACACGGTCTCCGGCGTCGTGGCCGGCACGAAGTTCCAGCCCAAAGCCCGCGTGACCGTCAAGGTCGCGCCGGAGAAGACTGACCAGGGGCCGCAACAGAGTCTCGAGCCCTTTCCCCTGGGGCAGGTCGTGCTCAACCAGGATGAGAGCGGGCGCGACACCCCGTTCATCAAGAACCGGGATAAATTCATCCAGAGTCTGGCCAAGACTGATCCCAACAGCTTCCTCTACAACTTCCGCGAGGCCTTCGGCCTTCCCCAGCCCGAAGGGGTCCGACGCCTCGGCGGCTGGGACAGCCAGACGACTCGACTGCGCGGCCACGCCAGCGGTCACTACCTCTCCGCCATCGCCCAGGCCTACGCCGGCGCCGCGTACGACAAGGATTTGCAGGCGGTCTTTCTGCAGAAAATGAACGTCATGATCGACACGCTGTATGACCTGTCCCGGAAGTCGGGCCGGCCCGCCAGGGAGGGCGGCGAGTGCAACGCCGATCCGACGAAGGTCCCGCCGGGACCGGGCAAGGAAGGCTACGACTCCAATCTGAGCACGCAGGGCATCCGAACCGATTACTGGAACTGGGGCGTCGGCTTCATCAGCGCCTACCCGCCCGACCAGTTCATCATGCTCGAAAAAGGAGCCACCTACGGCGGCAGGGACACCCAGATCTGGGCCCCCTACTACACCCTGCACAAAATCCTCGCGGGCCTGCTGGACTGCTACGAGGTCGGCGGCAACGAAAAAGCCCTGCGCATCGCCGAGGGCATGGGCCTCTGGGTTCACGCCAGACTCCAGGCCGTGCCCACGGAGACCCGGATCAGCATGTGGAACCGCTACATCGCAGGCGAATACGGCGGCATGAACGAAGTCCTGGCGCGCCTCAGCCGCCTCACCGGCGACCGGCGATTCCTCGACTGCGCCCGGCTCTTCGACAACATCAGCTTCTTCTTCGGCGACGCCGAGCACACCCACGGCCTGGCCCGCAACGTCGACACCCTCCGCGGCAAGCACGCCAACCAGCACATCCCGCAGATCACCGGCGCCCTGGAGACCTACCGAGGCGTCCAGGACGTCCAGTACTATCAGATCGCGTCCAACTTCTGGGAGATCTGCAACCACAGCTACACGTACAGCATCGGAGGCGTCGCAGGCGCCAAGAACCCCAACAACGCCGAGTGCTTCACCGCCCAGCCCAACACGCTCTTCGCCAACGGTTTCACCAACGGCGGCCAGAACGAGACTTGCGCCACCTACAATCTGCTCAAGCTCAGCCGCCAGCTCTTCCTGTTCGATCAGGACGCCAAGTACATGGACTACTACGAGCAGGCCCTGTACAACCACATCCTGGCCTCCGTCGCGGAGAACAACGCGGGCAACACCTACCATGTCCCGCTCAATCCCGGCACCCGCAAGCAGTTCGGCAACGCCCAGATGACCGACTTCACCTGCTGCAACGGCACCGCCCTCGAGAGCAGCACCAAGCTCCAGGACTCCATCTACTTCCGCAGCAGGGACGACAAGGCCCTGTACGTCAACCTCTACGTCCCCAGCACCCTCTCCTGGCGTCAGCGCAACGTCGTGCTCCGCCAGCGGACCAGCTTCCCCTACGCGGACACCACCACGCTTTCGATCGCCGGCAGCGGCGAATTCGACCTCAAGGTCCGCGTGCCGCACTGGGCCAGACGAGGCTTCTTCGTGCGGATCAACGGCAAGGACCAGGCGGTCCAGGCCGCGCCGGGGACGTACCTGACCCTGGGCCGCGCCTGGAACGACGGCGACACGATCGAAGTGCGGATGCCGTTTGCCTTCTATCTGTGCCCGGTCATGGACCAGCCCAACATTGCGAGCCTCTTCTACGGCCCGGTCCTCCTGGCGGTGCAGGAGCCGGCCTCCAGGTCCGACTGGCGTCCGGTGACCCTGCACGCCGCCGACCTGGGCAAGTCCATCCAGGGCGATCCCGCCACCCTGCGATTCCGCATCGGCGACGCGGACCTCAAACCCTTCTACGAAACCTACGGCCGCCACTCCGTGTACATGGACGTGACCCTGAAATAGCCGGGGGGCGGGGATGCGTGGATGCGTTCAGCACGCGGCGCGCCCCCGGTCCTGCCATGTCCGCGGCGATCGGAGGCTGTCCGAGCCTGAAAACGAGCGACGAGCGACGGCCCCCGCCCCCCCCCCTCTGAACGCATCCACGCTTCTACGCTTTCACGCTTGTACGCGGCGTCCCACCGCGAAATTCGGATTCCTCGGGGGTTGCCTGTCCGCCGGGCCGGTAGTACCATAGGCCGCGTTGGTGGCTCGAAGTGTTGGTTGGCGATGGAATCGTACCCCCAGAGACGATCACTGAAGTAGTACGGGACTGAGGCACTCATGACCTTGGATGAACGCATCCTGGATGCTATCAAAGCCACGCCCGGACAGAAGGCTAAGGATATTGCTGCGCAGTTGGGCGTTGACAAGCAGCTCGTAAACTCGGCGCTTTACGGACAGCTCAAAGCGAGCTTACAGCAGGATAAGGCGTACCGTTGGTACTTGAAGGGCGCAGCGGGAATCAACGAGCGGGAGGAAGAAGGCACCAAGCAGCTGGACACCCCACTGGCAAGACTGTGCCGCTACTACCTGGACTGTTTGAGCCGCGATGATGTGGGTGGCGTGAGTGAGTTCGCTTCATCAAAGTATGGACAGCCCAATTACGTCGAGCTCACGTCATTGCCGATGCTTAGCGAAACCGAGGCCGATCCCTTCGATTCTGAAGGCGGACGTTGGCTGCTCGGCAAGGTCAGGCGAGATCGCAACCGTCAGGCGGTCTTCCTGGGTTACCCGGTTCATCTGAGCTTGATCCGTTCGCGCAAATCTAATTGGGAGGGATTCAAGGTCGAGCCCCTGTTCCTCTTTTCAGTCCAGGAAGCCGACAGTCTATACACAAAACCGATGCTAGGGGATACCCAACCGCAGATCAATTTTCAGGCGCTGCGTTCTCTGTCGAATGCAGGGGAGACGTACTTGATGGAGGAGGCGATCCAACTCGCCGAAGAGCTTGGACTTAATAGCATGCCAAGTGAGCAGCCCGATTTGGATGAGCTTTTCGTCCGGCTGCGGGAGATTCGGGCAGATTGGGATTGGCAGGAGGACACTAATCCATATTCCTTAAGCAGTGGCGTTTCCCTGAGCGACCTGAATAAGCAAGGCATCTACAACCGAGCCATCCTCGTTGCCGCTGAGCGCTCTCCATACACAAAGGGACTCGAATCCGAGCTTGGGATGCTACAGTCGGTCGAAGAAAGCAAGTATCGTGGGACTGCCCTGGGATTATGGCTGACCAAGCAGACTATCAAATCGCCGCCCGCGGACCAACAAGCCCTTCTGGAGGTCCTGCCACTAAACAGTGAGCAGCGACAAGCGGTCAGACAGGCCTTGTCGAACCCGTTAACCGTCATCACCGGACCACCGGGAACAGGCAAGTCTCAGGTAGTAACGTCGATCCTTGTCAACGCCGCTTGGCAGGGAAAGACTGTGTTGTTTGCCAGCAAGAACAACAAGGCAGTCGACGTCGTCGAAACGCGAGTGAATTCCCTGGGGCCTCGGCCCGTGCTCCTTCGCCTCGGTGCAAAGAAGTACCAGGCCCAGCTGGCGGACTACCTCGTATCCCTGCTTGCCACCACTGCCACGACAGACGATCACGAGCGATACCATGAGTGTGAGGCTATACACGGCAAGTTGCAGCAGCAGTCCGATGCCTTGGATGCTGCATTCCGTTCTGTGGTTGAACTTCGCAACGAAGTTGACGCTCTTGAGCAGCGTGTCGAGCAAGCGCGCCGTGACATGGGCGAAGAGATCTTCAGACGGGCCCGGTCGATAGACCGAGAGGAGCTTGAGCAAAAGACGGCACATATCCGCCGGGCTATAGATCAGACAGACAGAGCCAAGCAGGGTTTCTTGACACGTTTTTTCTGGCCACTGATTCGAAATAGACGCTTCGGACGCTTGGCAGCAGCCGTTGAACCTTTTCAGAAAACGGCACAACAACTTGGCTTGGCGATGCCTGAGGACGCGAGTGATTTCATGACGGTCAGCGAGTGGGTCCGGTTTGGGGACAGATTGGCTGGAAGAGTCACAGAGATCGTCGAAGCTCAGGCGTATTTCACAAAATTGTCTGCACTGACGGAGGGGCGCTCCATCGAGGATCTGAGTCGGTCGCGGAAGGAGCTTAGGACTCGTAAAGAAAAAGATTCGGATGTTATGAGGTATTGGGATCAATCGTGTAGTTCCAGTCTGGGCAGACCTCGTGTCGCTGAAGCCGGATTGCTCTCATCTGGGCGTTGGATATCTTGAT
>Ga0228535_1000723_pt1 | contig 77774 bp, 70 predicted proteins | sample SJ1metagenome_FD_168457 | JGI IMG/M metagenome (GOLD analysis project Ga0228535, IMG submission 168457) | Enriched culture of PCE-dechlorinating microbial communities from Ithaca, New York, USA - SJ1 | ecosystem: Engineered > Modeled > Simulated communities (microbial... > Unclassified | place...
CACCTGATTCATAACATTCATCATACAATTCATTGGAAACTGCACTTATACATACGTCAGCAGAACTTATGGGGGTAACGCCATCACTTTCGTACACAAATCCGCTGATTTTCGCTTCGGGAGACAAAGTAAAATCGATTCCACTTGCTCCTGTTCCTGCTTCCGCCGTAATCGGTACAGCACCCTCACGGTCATATGAGTTGGGATAATACAAACTTCCATACCCAATAGCAGAAACCTCAACATAATACTGCCCCGGAAGCACCTGGAATTCATAAAGCCCATTAATATCAGAATATGTATCCTCAAAGGAATCAAGCTCCTGATTGTAAATTCTGATCCAGGCTTCATTGATTGGAGTTACCCCATCATCCTGAAAAATATGCCCGGAAAGGATGACGCCTTTGTCCAGGGTAAAGTTGATCCCGGTTGTCTCGTTTGGTTGAGTGACTTGAATTTCAGTTGGGGAGCTATTTGTTTCCAGGTAAAATTCCAGAAAATATCCATCTGCTATAGCATAGACAATATAACTTCCGCTGGAAAGATTAAGAATTGTGTATGAACCATCCTCACCTGATTCATAACATTCATCATACAATTCATTGGAAACTGCACTTATACATACGTCAGCAGAACTTATGGGGGTAACGCCATCACTTTCGTACACAAATCCGCTGATTTTCGCTTCGGGGTATAGAGAAAAATCTATCCCACCTGCCCCAGTTCCTGCTTCTGCTGTAATCGGTACAGCACCCTCACGGTCGTATGAGTTTTGATAAAACAAATCTCCATATCCAGAAGCAGAAGCTTGTAAATAATACTGCCCTGGAAGCACCTGGAAATCATACAATCCATTACTATCGGTTGCCATTGCTGCTACAGAATCAAAGTTTTGATCATAAAGTGTGACCCAGGCTTCATTGATGGGAGTTGTGGTGTCTTCCTGGTACACATGCCCGGTGATATGCACTTCCGTACTTTCAGCGGTAAGAGAAAAGTTGATCCCTGTTGTTGCATTAGGCTGCGTAACATGAATGACTGTAGTATAAAAATTATCGATATACCCATCTGCTATAGCTAAAGCAGTATAATCACCTGTCGCTAAAGACCTGGCCGTATATGAACCATCTGAAGCTGTTATTGCAGGGTAAGTGACGACTGAATCAAAATCATTCGCAACCACAACCACCTGGGCTCCACTGATTGGAGTAATCCCATCCTCCTGAAACACATATCCACTGATAGTCGCCTCAGGTGATAAGGTAAAGTTTATTCCTTCTGCACCTACCCCTGCCTGGACGGACACCAATTCGGCGCCGGGTTCATTGTATCCATTAGGGTAATACTCAGCGCCATACCCTTCTGCAGTAGCAAACAAATAGTAATTTCCCGGGAGCAGGCTTAACGCATAATATCCATTCACGCTGTCGACTGGACCTGCAACGACGTCAAAATTCTCATTCATCACAAGCACGCCAGAGTCGGGAATGACTGTAACGCCATCTTCCTGATAAATGTATCCTGATAAGGTCACAGGAGCCTCATTCAGGCTAAAGTTGATCCCAGCAGTCTGATCAGGCTGTGTGACAGTGACTGGGGTTGGGTATGTTGCTTCTTCATAGCCATCAGCCCCAAAAACATGAATTAGATAATTTCCACTAGCAAATCCATATAGGGTATAGGAACCATCAGTATCTGTCCAGGTTTGATGCACTTCTCCGCCATTTTCCGGATAGGCTTCTACACATGCATAGGTGATTGGAGTTACCCCATCACTTTCATAAACATTACCGCTGATGGTCGCTTCCGGCGATAAGCTGATATTGATCCCGCTTGCTCCAGTTCCAACCTCGACAGTTACCAATGTTGCACCGGGGTAATCATATCCATACTGGTAATACACCGATCCATAACCGTAAGCCTCGAAGGAAACATAATATTGTCCAGGTGCCAAGAGCGCTTCATAGAAACCCGTATCGTCAGAATATTGGATATCTACAGAATTGAATCCATCGTCGAGAACATATACTATGGCGCCTTTAATTGGCGTAACTCCATCAGCCTGGTAAACATGCCCTGAAAGAGAAAATGGGTTTGCTAGAGAGAAGTTTATTCCCGAAGTTATGTACGGCTGCGTAACCGTTATTTCTGTAGCTGACCCCCAACTTAACTGATCGAGATAATACTCTCCATCATAACCATCTGCGTCGGCATAAGCGACATAGGTACCACTGGAAAGACCAGTAAAGGAATACGATCCATCTTCTCCTGATGCAGTTTCGAAAATATCCACACCCCATGCTTGGTAAAGGTAAATACCGGCTCCAACTATTGGCGTCTCCCCATCACTGTCATACACATACCCGGTGACGACCGCTTCGGGAGACAAATCAAAGTCAATTCCGCTTGTACCTGTCACAGGCTCAACACTCACCATAGTGGCATATGAGCTATCAAAAGTGTTATCGAAATACTCAGTTGCATACCCGCTGGCAGTGACAGAAACATAATAATCACCAGGGGCAATTAAAAACTCATAATACCCCAATGTATCTGTAGAAGCATATTCGACGTTACCAGAATCCGAATGGATCGCTTCGACCTGTGCACTTGCAATTGGAGTCAACCCATCCTCCTGATAGACATTCCCGCTGAGGGTCACCTCTCCCTCAAGCAAGTTTGCTTGCAGTATGATATCTGGTTTTGCCTGTTCATCAAGCCCAGATGCGGCTTCAACATTCCCGCCTGGATTAAGGGCAAACCCAATTAATGACATAATGATTGAAAATACAACAAGAATATTCAGAAATGCATTTTTATTGTTCATATCGAATCTCCCTCTATGTATTTGTACGCATTCTCTAAAAAGAATTTTGATTTCGTAATTCAAAAAACAAAAAACTGTTCAGTTTCTTAAGCACAAAACCTTAATACCGATTTTTTCCAAAAGAATAAATCTTGGAAATTGATAACCCCGAAAACCTATGATTTATGTGAGAATTCGACTTCATGCGCTGAATAATTCACCCTTCATTTCATAATGCGCCCGTACAAAATAAAGAATAGCATAATTTATGTAAATGCACAATATTATTCAATTATTGAATCCTGTTCATTTGATTAGTTAAATTCCCACTCATTTACTCCAATTTATTTTTGGTATAATCATTCCCATGAAAGAGTATTCGCGGCGCGATTTCCTTAAATTGGCTGCCCTGGGCCTGGGTACCATGGCATTCCGCCCGTTCTTCGGGGCTGGCGATTCCATCGCACAGGACATGGAAAACGTCACCCTCGGGCGTATTGCCAAAGCCAGCATCAGTGTTTACAGCCAGCCGGATGATCAGAGCCGCATCCTCTACACCCGCTACCAGGATGAACTGATCAATATCTATGATGAAGTAATTTCTGATAAAGGCCCTACCTGGAATCCTTTATGGTACCGGGTGTGGCGAGGGTACATCCACAGCGCCCAGATCCAGATTGTACAGCACAGGCTGAATCCGGTGGCTTCAGCTATTGTGGGTGAGAAACAGCTGGCAGAGGTCACAGTCCCCTTTACCCAGTCGATGCGCCGCATCAACGGGCAGGGCTGGCAGCCGGTCTACCGCCTGTATTACGAATCGATCCACTGGGTGGTGGCAGTTGAAGAAGGTCCTGACGGTACCCCATGGTACCGTATCAAGGACGAACTGCTTGACGCCGATTCGATGGATTACCATGTCCCAGCCGCCCACCTGCGCATCCTTTCGGAAGATGAACTGACTCCCATCTCCCCTGAAATCCCGCACCATCAAAAACGGATCGAGGTATCGCTTGCCCAGCAGACCCTGGTTGCCTACGAGTACGAAGTACCCGTACTCGAGACGAAGATCTCATCCGGCTTGAACTACAAACCCGACCCCGATAAGCCTTCCTGGAAGACACCCACCGGCGAATTCAATGTCAGTGTCAAGATGCCCTCCAAGCACATGGGAGATGGGCAATTAACATCAGACCTGAATGCTTATGAATTACCTGGTGTACCCTGGAGTTCTTTCTTCGCTGAGAATGGTGTGGCTTTCCACGGCACCTACTGGCATAATAACTATGGCATCCCGATGAGCCACGGCTGTGTGAACATGAAACCCGATGAAGCCAAATGGCTGTTCCGCTGGGTGCGCCCTATCCATGAAGAAATTGACTGGGACCATAAAGGTCTGGGTACAACCGTAATCGTCACTTAGCCCCTGCTTTACACAAACTCCCGGAATACCCGGTTCCCCAACAGGTGTCCGCGCCGGGTAAGCCGCAGGCTGCCGTCTTTCCACTCCAGCAATCCCTGGTTTGTCAGTCGATTGATCTGTTTTGGGTACACATCACTTATTCCAGCGCCGAACCGCCTTGCAAAATCCACATCACCTACGCCTTGCTCCAGCAGGCGCAAGCCAAGCATCATAGTCTCGTTCATCTCAGTACGCTTGTCAATTACCTGGCTGCTTTCAATCGCATTACTGAATGGAAACTGCATCCTGGGCTCTCCTGCCATTGCCTGGATGTAGCACGCAATATCCGCAGCATTATTGTAGCGGTACCCTGCAGCGCAGCCATGCGCTCCAGCTCCGATACCCAGATAAGGCAGGTTCAACCAGTATTGCAGGTTGTGGATGCAAGACTGGACTTTTCCATCCCTTTTAGCTGCCCAATTGGACACCTCATAATGGCTATACCCGCCTGAGGCCAGCATCTCTTCTGCCAGCTGGTACATATCTGCAGAAATATCATCATCAAGAGGGATGACCTTGCCTGCCTCTACCTGTCTGTGCAATGGGGTGCCTTCTTCGATGGTAAGGGCATACAGCGACAGGTGTTCGGGATCCAGTTTTACTGCTTGTTCCAGGCTGTCTGCCCAGCTGTCAACCGTCTGCCCCGGTAAGCCAAAAATCAGGTCGAGATTGATATTCGTAAATCCCGCTGACCTGGCCATTTCGAATGCATCTACTGCTTCCCGGCTGGAGTGGATCCTTTCCAGGAACTTTAGTTCTGCATCGTGGAAGGATTGCACCCCGAAACTGATGCGGTTGATACCCGCTGCCTGGTACCCCTGCAGCTTTTCCAGGTTGACTGTTCCAGGATTGGCCTCCAGGCTGATCTCTGCCCCCGGAAGGAGGGCAAAGTTCTTGCTAACTGAAGCCAGGATTTTGCCTGCCTGTGCGGGGCTGAGCAGCGATGGGGTGCCGCCGCCAAAGAAAACGGTATGAACCGGCAAGCTCTCTTTTGCTGAGGTACCCACCTGCTCAATTTCCTTCACCAGGCTGTCCACATAAGCTGGGATAGAAGATTGCATACCAGCCCGGGTGAAAAAGTCGCAATAGCCGCAACGCTTTTGGCAAAACGGGAAATGGATGTACATACTGAACACAGGTTGATTATACCCATCTGAACCGAAGCGGCGGAACCAACCTTGACAGGATTAGGATACCTGCTATGGTATAATTTTTGACCAGCCGGGTGTATTTACCCGAAAAAAACATTATGACACTAGATCCCAATAAACCTTCCACGAAAACCTGCCCAACTTGCGGCTCTAAAGTGAGTGAAAGCGCTTCACGCTGCCAGGTCTGCGGGCATACCTTCGCCAAAGCTTCGTCAACCGGAAAAGAAAACAAGTCCATCCAGGGTCCGCGCCTGCCAGAGATCACCCTTAACCTGCCCATTGCCATCGGGCTGGTGGTCCTGCTGGTCGGCATCGGCGCCGCGGTAGTTTTCGGTGTCCTGCGCAGCAGCGGCCGGGTGGTAGAACCAACCGTTACACCCACCATCACCACCACGCCAACCCAAACGCAGACTGCGCAGCCAACCATGACAGCATCTCCGCTACCTACTTTCACTCCCCTGCCGCCGGTTGAATACACCATCAAAGCCAATGACTACTGCAGCACCATTGCCGCTTTCTTCAATGTCTCCCTGCAAAGTATTGTGCTGCTTAACAACCTGCCTCCGGATTGCGGAGTCCTGTCTGTTGGGCAAACGCTGCTTATCCCGCAGCCTACTCCCACCGCATCACCCCAGCCCACCAGCACCCTGAGCGGCGCAGAAGCAACCGATGCTGCCTGCCAGAAGGAGGAATACATGGTTACCGAAAATGACACCCTGAGCGGGATTGCGGCAGCCTACAATGTCAGCGCCGAGGTGATCAAAGAATATAACGGGCTCACCGGTGATACAGTATTTTCCGGCCGTCCGTTGATCATCCCGTTATGCGAACGCAACCCAACCCCCGGCCCTACCCCAACCGCCACCCCGCCACCGCCTTACCTGGCGCCCAACTTGCTCCTGCCCGCTGACGGAACCTCTTTCACCAGCGCGAGCGACACCATCACGTTGCAGTGGGCGGCAGTCGGCACCCTGCGAGACAACGAAGCCTACCAGGTTACCATTGAAGATGTAACTGCCGGGACAGGCGTCAGGCTGGTGCAATATGAGACGGATACCAGCTTCATAGTACCCGCCAGCATGCGGCCATCAGATAGCGTTCCGCATGTGTTCCGCTGGACTGTGCAGCCAGTCCGCCAAACCGGCACAGACAAATCCGGTGAAGCCATTTGGGGATCGGCTGGAGCAGTAAGCAATGCCAGGGTGTTCAGCTGGTGGACCGCCGGGGCATCCACACCGCAACCATAAAGAATAACCTTTTCCTGACCAGTACTCCCCTTCCAGAACGGCTGAAAGGGGAGTATTATTGTCCTATTATGTTTTTGCCGACCACCCGTTCTGAAATGGACCAGCTAGGTTGGGATGCCTGCGATGTCATCCTGGTCAGCGGTGATTCCTACATCGACAGCCCTTTCATCGGCGCGACTGTGATCGGGAAGGTCTTGCAGAATGCCGGGTACCGGGTCGGAATCATCGCCCAGCCGGATGTCCATTCCGCGGATGACATCACCCGCCTGGGTGAACCGCTCCTGTTCTGGGGGGTTACTGGTGGTTGCATCGACTCGATGGTCGCTAATTACACCGCCACCCTGAAGAAACGGCGAAACGATGACTACACCCCTGGCGGAGTGAATAACCGCCGGCCTGACCGGGCTGTGATTGTGTACACCAACCTCATCCGGCGCTTTTTTAAAGCCACCCGCCCAATCGTACTGGGAGGGATCGAAGCCAGCCTGCGCCGCGTCACCCACTACGATTACTGGAGCGACCGCCTGCGTGCGCCCATCCTGTTTGATTCCAAGGCAGATTACCTGCTGTATGGTATGGCTGAACAAAGCATCCTGGAATTTGCCAACCGGCTGCATGATGGGCTGGACGTAGAGGATATACGCGGCCTGTGCTGCCTGGCAAAAGCCGCACCGGAAGGCTACCTTACCCTGCCGTCATTTGAAGAATGTGTAAATGATCCTGAAACCTTTACACGCATGTTTCACACCTTCTATGTGAACAATGATCCCATCACTGCCAGAGGCCTGGTGCAGCAGAAAGGCGACCGGTACCTGGTGCATAATCCGCCTGCTCCGTACCCGGATACAACAGCGATGGATGGATTTCACAAGCTGGAATACACCCGCGACCAGCATCCATATTATGCTGCCAGAGGTGAGGTGAAAGCATTGGAAACCATCCGCTTTGCTGTTTCAACCCATAGGGGCTGCTATGGCGAGTGTAATTTCTGTTCCATTGCGGTCCATGAAGGACGCACGGTCCGCTGGCGCAGCCAGGAATCGATACTGCGGGAGATTAAACAACTCACCCTGCATCCGGAATTCAAAGGGTACATCCAGGATGTGGGCGGACCGACTGCGAACATGTACGGATTTGAATGCAGCAAGAAGCTGTTGAAAGGCTGCTGCGATGATAAACGCTGCCTGTACCCGGAGATCTGCCCTGTAATGAAAGTTGACCACAAACCTCAGATCAAACTCCTGCAAGAGATTCGCAAGATCAAAGGCATCAAGAAAGTTTTTGTGGCATCCGGCATCCGTTATGACATGGTACTGCAGGATAATAAATCTGGCCAGGAATACCTGGAAGAGATCGCCAATCACCATGTTTCCGGGCAGTTGAAAGTTGCCCCTGAGCATACCGATCCAAAAGTGCTAGGCCTGATGGGAAAACCCGGCAATGCCAGCCTGCTCGAATTCAAACGCAGGTTTGACACCGCCAGCGCTCAGGCAGGCAAGAAACAGTTCCTGACGTATTACTTCATTGCAGCTTACCCGGGCTGCTCAGACCGTGAAATGCATACGCTGCGCAATTTCACCAGCCAAAAGCTGCACATCCACCCAGAGCAGGTGCAGGTATTTACCCCCCTCCCTTCGACCTATGCAAGCGTGATGTATTACACCGAAAAGAATCCATTTACAGGAGAAAGACTGTTTGTCGAAAAGTCCCTCTCCCGTAAAGCCCGCCAAAAGCAAATAGTAACCGCTAAATAGGCTTTGCTTACTCTTCTGCTTCCAGGAACCTGGTTGCCTGGATGGCTGCAGCTGCCCCCATACCTGCTGAAGTGACCACCTGGCGGAAGTGCGGGTCAGCCACTTCTCCCGCAGCAAACACTCCTGGAACAGTGGTTTGCATCAGGGAATCAACTACAATGCACCCTTTGGCATCAATTTCCAGTTGTCCATTGAACAGGCTGGAGTTTGGGGTATGCCCGACAAAGACGAAAACCCCATCGGTGTCATGCTGCCGGGTCTCACCGCTGACAATATCCTTCAAGATGACCGACTTAACCGCATCGTCACCAATGATTTCTGTTACCACAGTATTCCAGAAAAACTTGATTTTCGGGTTTTCCTTTGCCCGTTTTTGCAGGATGGCTCCTGCCCGAAGCTCATCCCTGCGGTGCACAATCGTCACCGAATTCGCAAACCGGGTCAGGAAAATAGCTTCTTCAACCGCGCTGTCGCCTCCCCCAACCACCAGGATATCCTTGTTCTTGAAGAACCAGCCGTCACAGGTACCGCAATAAGACACACCTTTGCCGGTTAAATCTTTCTCTCCCGGAACATTTAATGGATTGGATTGGGCGCCTGTGGCAATGATCAGTGACCAGGCCTTGTAATTCGTCCCACTGTCCGTGGCGACTTTAAACGGCCGGCTGGAAAGGTCCACTGAGGTCGCAGAACCAAATTCCACCCTGGCCCCAAAGTGTTCGGCCTGCTGTTGGAACAACTCTCCCAGCTGGGTGCCGCCCACCCCATCCGGGAAACCCGGGTAATTCTCGATTGTATGGGTCATGGCCGCCTGGCCTCCAAGCTGCATCCCGGTCAAAACCACCGGTTCCAACTCTGCCCGGGCTGCGTACAATGCAGCAGCCATTCCAGCCGGGCCAGCCCCCAGGATAAGCAACTTAACTTCTTTCTCAACTGCTTCACGTTTCTTGCTACCAAAACCAGATAAACTAAATTCCATGATCTCTCCAAGTCAATTTATTCGTTAACCGCTGCGTCCGTTATCTCCAGCCCTTTATCGATAATGCTGAACCCTTCAGCTAGCTGCTCAGGCGTGATGATCAGCGGCGGGATTATTAAAACAATGTTCCAGTGGGTGTACAGGAACAAGCCGTGTTCCAACAGGTACTTCTTCAATGCATTCATTTCAGGGCTGCTGCTGCCAAACGGCGCCATCGGTTCGCGCGTCCGGCGGTTCTTCACCAGTTCAATCGCCCCGAACAGGCCGATCGAACGGACCTCGCCAACTGAAGGGTGCCTGTCCTTAATGTCTGCCAGTAGCCTGGCCAGCACCTCGCCCGTTTGCGCCGACTTCTCCACCAGGCCATCCTGCTGCATTACTTGAATTACAGCGATGGCTGCTGCCAGCGAGATGGGATGGCCGTTATAGGTCAACCCCCCCTGGAAAACCCGGTCACCCCAATACTGGTACATTTCCTCGCGCATAGCAACCGCGCCAAGGGGAGCATACCCTGAGGTCAATCCCTTTGCCATGGTCATCATATCCGGAACTACACCCCAGTGTTCAACCGCAAACCATTTCCCGGTACGCCCGAAGCCGCTCATCACCTCATCCATAACCATCAGGATGTTGTATTTGGTACATAACTCGCGCACACCCTGCAGGTACCCCCTGGGAGGAATGATAATACCGTTGGTGCCTGTCACTGTCTCCAGCAAGACCGCTGCTATTGACTGCGGTCCTTCATATATAATAATTTCTTCCAGGTGGTTCAGGTAATCCCGGCTGAGTGTGTCTTCATCGACATCCGGCTGGTTGCGGTGGAAGGTGGAACGGTACCCGTATGGATCCAGGAAGTGCACCACACCCGGCATGACATTCGGTTCCCAGGCAACCCGGCGCGGATCGCCGGTGAGTGCAGCTGCGCCAAGAGTTGCACCGTGGTAGGAGCGGTAACGTGTCAGGATCTTGTGTTTGCCGGTGAACTGGCGGGCAAGTTTGACAGCATTCTCATTGGCATCCCCGCCTCCCAGTGTGTAAAGGAAATGGTTGAATTGCTCATGGGTGATATCTGTCAGCAATTTTCCAAGGTATGCCCTCGGCCGGCTGGTAAGGTGCGGACCGGCAGCGGGTAATTCACGCACCTGTTCGATGATGGCTTCTTCCACCCGCTTATCGCCATGCCCGATGTTCACGTTCATAACCATGGAATTAAAGTCAAGATACCGCTTCCCGTTCACATCCCAAAAGTACACCCCTTCGGCTCTCTTCAGGGGTATGGGGTCAACTTTGGATTGGGCAGCCCAGGTCCAGAAATTGTGTTTCAAGGAGAGCGGGAGTATTTCCTCATCCGGCAAATTGTACATAATGTTTCCCTCCAGGGCAGGTCATAATTTGAATTATAGCCTTTCCCGCTTATTCTCTGATAAGGATGACCCTGGCTGGCGCGCCATCTGTCTCAGCCAGTTTTAAAGGCAGGCAGTAAAGCTCGTACCTCCCTGGCTGGACAGCTCGTAAATCCAGCCCTTCGATTACAACCATGCCTGCCCTGAGCAGAACCTGGTGGGTAAGTTTTCCCTCTTTGAATGGCGCAATTGAAAGGTAATCGATCCCCACCAGCTGAATACCCAGGTCCACCAGGTATTGCGCCGCTTCCGGAGAAAGGGCGGCAAAATCCCGTTGAAAACCGTCTTCGATGCAGTCCCAATACCCCGAATTCCGGGTTTTCAGCAGTAGCCGGTCGGTTCCCCTGGGAATTCCAGCCTGCTGGAGGTCACTGACTTCAATATCTTCACCTTTTACATCCACAAATACAACCTGCGCATGTCCAGTCAGCAGGTCCAGGTCAAGATGTTCAACCGTTTTTGCCCCATGCACAAAATGATACGGGGCATCCACATGTGTACCGGTATGCACCCCGATTGCCATACGCGAAATATTGGCATCAGCCCCGTCTTCAATCCTGGAAAACCGTTCCAGTATGACCTTTGGGTCTCCCGGCCAGGTTGGCAGCCCCGGGCTGATGGTGAGTGTTGCATCAAATATCTCTCGCATGGTACCTCCAGGCACAAGCATAACGGATAAACATAAGAGGTGTATATAAATAAGCAGGTTTTGAACACCAGCCAGGTCATTGCAGCCAGCAGCTCTCTCTCGAATGCCTGCCCTGGCTGTATTATACTTTACCCATCCGGGTGCCGATTTCCTTAACCTGATAGTTTATGAGAGGGTACCCATCTATAATGGCTGGTAGGAAGAAAAGCCAGCGGCTTGAGAGGTACGTGAATGAGACCTGTAGCAGTAATTGGAATTGGGCAAGTAAAAATTGATGAACACTGGGACCTTTCGCTGAAGGAACTTGCCGGCAATGCGGTTTTCGCAGCCATGCAGGACGCCGGAAGGGCGCGTGTTGATTCGCTGTTTGTCGGCAACATGATGTCTGGTTCTGCCAACCGGCAGCAGCACCTTGGCAGCTACATTGCCGACTGGGTCGGCTTGCGCATGCATGAAGCCATCCGGATCGAGGCAGCCTGCAGTTCCGGTGCGGCTGCTTTCCGCTCAGCAGTGATGACCGTTGCCTCGGGACAATTGGATTCCGCCCTGGCTGTCGGGGTGGAAAAGATGACCGATTCACCCATCGCCGAGATCACTACCGAACTGGCAACCGCAGCCGATGCGGATTATGAATCCGATATGGGAACCTCATTCGTGGCGCTTAATGCGCTGGTAATGCAGCGCTACATGTACGAATACGGTTGGAAACACGCCGATTTTGCCAACTTTTCGATAAATGCCCATGCCAATGGTGTCCATAATCCGTTTGCCCGTTTCAACAGCCCCATTACCCTGGATGCCTTTGAAAAAGCGCATGTGGTGGCAGACCCCATCAACCTATTGGATGCATCTCCAGTTGGAGACGGTGCTGCAGCGGCAGTAATTGTACCGCTCGAGGAAGCCCGTTCTTTGAACCATACCTGCATCCGGGTAGCCGGTTCCGGCGCTGCCACAGACACGATAGCAATCCACAACCGTTCCAACCCGCTCTGGCTAAGAGCAGCTGAACTTTCCTCCAAGCAGGCTTACAGCCAGGCAGGGTTATCCCCTGTTGAGATCGACCTGTTCGAAGCCCATGATGCCTTTACGATCATGGCAACCTTATCGCTCGAAGCCTGCGGATTTACCGAACCCGGGCAAGGACCGCGCCTGGCAATAGAAAACCAGATCATTCCTGCAGGCCGAATACCTATATCAACCCGCGGCGGGCTGAAGGCCCGCGGACACCCGGTCGGGGCGACTGGAATGTACCAGATCGTGGAAGTGGTGCAGCAGCTGCGGCATGAGGCAGGTGAAACACAGGTCCCGGATGCTCGTGTGGGCATGGCTCAGAACATCGGCGGGAGCGGTTCAAACATCATCACCCATATCCTGGTCCGCGAAGATTGAACAGCGCTTACCCGCTCACACCCATCATCAGGCAATACCGCGCAGAAACCTTCTGCATTTCCCCTGCACTTCAAATCCGCTCACAAAATGAGGCGGTTACATTCATTAACAACAGGGGGTTTGTATACTTTTGGCCGATTAAGGGAATCACCCTGCCCAACCTGTGGGCAGCTGCAGCCGGCGACCGGCCGATAGCGGATGAACATGACGACCCGGGGCACATCACCTGGAACTGGAAAGACAACCTGCTGGGTAGAAAAAAGGTATATTATGCCCGTATCCTGCGGCGTAAAAACACTTTTGTCTCTCTCGAAATGCTGCCGTACTTTTACAGCCTTTCACCCAATTACGGCGATTGGGAAGCAGATTACCTGGAGCAGTACCAGCAAGGAAAGATGACAGCTGCTGCCAAGTCAATTTATGAGGCTTTGCTGCGGGAAGGTCCGCTCAATACCATCATGCTGCGCAAAGCCAGCCGGCTGACAGGTGAAGCGGCAGCCGGGTTATTTGCCAGGGCGCTGGATGACCTGATGATCGAGTTCAAGATCCTGCCTGTTGCTGTCAGTGATGCCGGAGCCTGGCACTATTGCCACGTGTATGACATCACCCCCCGTTTCTACCCGGACCTGCAGGAAAGAAGCCGCCCGGTCGATGAAAAAGAAGCCCGCATGATGATCCTGCGCAAATATTTTGACTCCGTCGGTGCAGCTTCAAACCACGAAGTCCAGCGGCTTTTCGGCTGGCTGCCGGAAATTATAGCAGAAACCCTGGATACTCTTACTATTGCAGGTGACCTGACCCAGTATAATGACCTTGAATTTGACCGCGACCCGGTCTGGGTGATAACCAAACTGCTTCATTCTTGAGATTTGCCAGAACGCCTGGCGGGTATAATTAATAGAAACAACATTTTTCCAGGAGATTTCCATGGAATTCCATATTTCACGCCAGGCAAGAGACCGCTACCAGTTCGACCAGTCGATCTTCTCGTTTAATGGGAATGCCATCCTGGCAGACTTCCATGCTGCCCGGTTGTTTGCCCAGAAAATGAACCAGAAACGTGACCTGACTGCCTTCCCTGAGCAGTCTATAAAAGCCGGCCAGATCAATGCCATGGGATTAATGGATGAGATTTTCCACCTGGTATTTATGTTGTACCGCAGGCAGCACGACCCAAACTTGTTTGAATCGGCACATTCCTGGTTGGTTGAAACTCTTGGCGCTGATGACTTGGAGAGGCTGCTGGTTGATTTTGCCACCCTTTTCCCGCCCATGCCTGTCTACCAGGGACTGCAAACCGCCAGGGAGTACCTGGATAGCACTGAGAATGGGGTGCCTAACCGTTTTACCATCATTGAAGAGCTGGTCATCCTTTGGGTGACCAACAAGAATCCCGCCCTGTCCCCTTATGAGGAGTTATTCAGCGACCAGGACATCCAGCCTCAGCGGGTATATGCCAAAGCCATGTCTGCCTTGCAGCAATTCTTCGCCGAACGCCCGCCCTTCGGGCCGGAGAACAAATCCCTGATCGAGATGCTGCGGGCTCCTGCCATTGCAGTCCCATATTCCATCACCGGCCAACTGGAATACATCCGCACCCGCTGGTCTGCCCTGCTTGGAAAATATCTCTACCGCTTGCTTTCCTCCCTGGACCTGATTAAAGAAGAAGAAAAGATTGATTTCATGGCAGCCGGGTTCGGCCACGGCCCGGTTTCTATCCCGGTTTATGACCGCAGCCTGACGGAACTGGAAGGTGAAAGGTTCAGCCCCGACCGGGAATGGATGCCACGCCTGGTGTTGATCGCCAAAAACTCCTATGTCTGGCTTGACCAGTTGAGCAAGAAATACCAGTACAACATCACCAGGCTGGACCAGATCCCTGACAGCGAACTTGATGAAATGGCAGCCTGGGGCATGACCGGGTTGTGGCTGATAGGCCTTTGGGAGCGCAGCCGGGCTTCAGCAGTTATCAAGAAAATGTGCGGCAATCCCGAAGCGGTTGCGTCAGCGTATTCGCTCTTTGATTACCGCATCGCTGATGACCTTGGTGGGGAAGAAGCCTACCAGAACCTGCGCCAGCGTGCCTGGCAGCGCGGCATCCGCCTGGCAAGTGACATGGTACCCAACCACATGGGTATCGATTCGCCCTGGGTAGTTGAACATCCCGAATGGTTTATCAGCCTGGACTACCCGCCTTTCCCGGCATATTCTTTCAACGGCCCCAACCTGTCACAGGATGGAAGGGCCGGCATTTATATCGAAGACCACTATTTCAGCCGCAGTGATGCATCCGTTGTCTTCAAACGGGTTGACCACCAGAACGGAAATGTGAGCTATATCTACCATGGGAATGACGGCACCAGCATGCCGTGGAACGATACTGCCCAGTTGAATTACCTCAATCCCCAGGTGCGTGAACAGGTCATTCAAACCATCCTGCAGGTTGCCAGGCGGTTCCCGGTTATCCGCTTTGATGCCGCCATGACGCTTGCTAAGCGCCATTACCAGCGGTTATGGTTCCCAGAACCAGGCAGCGGGGGCGATATTCCCACCCGGGCAGAACATGGCATGACCAAAACAGATTTTGACCGGGCTTTTCCAGTTGAATTCTGGCGCGAGGTGGTTGACCGTGTGGCTGCAGAGGTGCCCGACACCCTCTTGCTGGCGGAGGCTTTCTGGCTGATGGAAGGCTATTTTGTGCGCACCCTGGGCATGCACCGGGTTTATAACAGCGCCTTCATGAACCTGCTGCGCAACGAGGACAATGCCAAATACCGCACACTGATGAAAAATACGCTGGAATTTGACCCCGAAATCCTCAAGCGCTACGTCAATTTTATGAACAATCCCGACGAGCGTACGGCTGTGGACCAGTTCGGCAAGGGTGATAAGTACTTCGGCATCTGCACCCTGATGGCAACCATGCCCGGGCTGCCCATGTTTGGACACGGGCAGGTCCAGGGTTTCACGGAAAAATACGGCATGGAATACCGCCGCGCATATTACGAGGAATACCCCGACCAGGACCTGGTCGAGCGCCACAGGCGCGAGGTTTTCCCGCTGCTGCATCGCAGGGATATCTTCGCGGGAGTCGATAACTTCTTGCTGTATGACTTTTTCACCGCCGATGGCTGGGTGGATGAAAATGTCTTTGCTTATAGCAACAGTAACGGCAATGAACATGGCCTGGTGGTGTACAACAACCGGTTCTCTTCAACCCGCGGCTGGATCAGGCAATCAGCTGCCTTTGTAGATAAAGCCAACCCGGCTGCTGGTTTAATGCAGAAGACCCTGGCGGAAGGGCTGCGGCTGTCACCGGGGGAGAACAGGTATCTGGTCTTCAGGGAACATAACAGTGGGCTGCAGTTCATCCGCCCAGTGAATGAAGTGATAGAAAAAGGGGTATTCCTGGCACTTGATGCTTATAAAACTCTGGTCTTTATGGACTTCCAGGTCGTCGAGGATGACAACTCCCATACCTACCGCCAGCTGTATGAATGGCTGCAAGGCAGCGGCATTCCCAGCCTGCAGGAAGCCATGCAAGAACTGGTTATGCAGCCAGTTTCTATGGCGATTAAACAGATCCTTAATCCCGGGTATTTCTTATATCTCGACTCTATCCGCATCCGGCCGGTCGGCGCAAGCCTGCCGGAGCACCTATTGCCTGAAGCGCAGGAGAAGGTCGCTGCCCTTTTAGATGGTATCCAAACAGTTACCGGGCAGGCTGAAAACAGGGATAAGATTATCAGCAGCACATTAGCTGAGCTGGAATCACTGCTCGACCCTGACCTTGCCGCCCTTAAGAAATTGGCTGCCGGCAGCGCAACCTTGAAAAAATCTTTTGAGCTGACCTTAACCAGTCTGAACCGCTATTCCCAGCCTTTCATCACCTTGTGGAGCATCACTTTCCTGCACCAGCTGGGAAAAACGTTTGGGAACGAAGGCTGGGAGGAAAGGACGCGTAGCTGGCTGGATGAATGGCGCCTGACACGGGTGCTGGATGAACTTCATCATCAGCTGGGTTTGGATACCGGTAGCAGCCAGCGTAAACTCTGTTTGCTTCGTATCCTCGTTTCACAACAGTCCTGGCACATAGGTATTGCTGGCAAGACTGCAGGAAACCTGCTGCAGGATTGGCTGGAGGATGAGCAGATCCAACGCTTCATCCAGGTGAACCGCCATAATGACATCCTGTGGTTCAACCAGGAATCATTTGAAGAACTGGTCTGGTGGATGAAGGTCACCGCCTGGCTGCAGGTAAATACGGATGCAGCAACCAGCCGCACACAAATGGTCGAGCAACTGCTGGCAGTGGAAGAAGTAACAGATCAGATGCTGGTTGCGATGCGCAAGTCAGAATTCAGGCTGGCAAAACTGGTCGAGTTACTAAACGAGCCTGGAGAGGATCAACCTTGAGCTGACCTGGCACGCTCAAGGTTATGCTGAAAAACCACATCTGCGCTTAAGCCTGAGCGCCAGCTTTTTACCTTGCGTAAATCGGCTTTTGCCTTCCCGGAAAGGTCAACCCCGCTGGCAAGGTAAGTCAACCAGGCAGCCTGTGCAGCGTAGGCCACATTGTTGCGCGGTTCAATCCGGTCAAAATCATCAAAAAACCAGCCGCACGAAGTAAACATGCGCTGCCTTTCAAGCTGGGCGCGCAGCAGCAAGGCAATCTGGCGCTGTAGTTCAGGGGTCAGCGGTTTGGATATTTTCTCCGAGATATATTCCTCAGCAGTGATATGCCCGCAAATCACATGAATGTAGTCATGCCTCAATTCCCACGGGTCCGAAAGGTATTTGCCTGTTGCCAGCAGGTACTGCTCATCGACAGCCTGGGCAAGATTGGTCAATGCTTTTCTTAACGGGGCTTTCCATTCAGCATGCGGTGTGCAATCACATTGTTCTTTCCAGCGCTTGACCCCGTGGTGGCAGCTCCAGGAGGTATTCTCACGGATGCGGATCTCGCTGGCAGCCGGGTATTCTTTAATCCAGATACCCGGGAAAGTGGCGATGAACGGCTGTTTTTCAATGGCACCATTTACCAGGCGGTTTAAGAATTTATCCCGGAAAGCCTGGTGATGACCGTAAGCTTCCCCATCAGAAGCGATCACGTAAATCTCTGGGTTGCTCCCCTGTTTCTTCCCCTGCCGGAAACGCGGTGCGAGCCTGGTCTGGACAAAAACGTCTGCATTGGCTGTGGCATCCGGATGGAAACTGACATCATCGGATAATGGCCTGTCGTAAAAGAATACGGTAATATATTTATTGTTGCCCAGGTTCACCTTATATGGTTTTGAGTGATCAAGGGCAGTTGTGTCAGCCTGCCAGGGCGCCAGGATAGTGAACTCGATCCCGTTATCAACGGCGATTTCCAGGGTCTCCAGGTCTACTGCTGTTTCCGGCAGCCAGATTCCTGCCGGCTTATGCGAGAAGGTATCCTCAAAATCAACAATTCCCCAGCGTATCTGGGTGATCTTTTCCTCGCGGGTAGATAGAGGTAAGATCGTGTGGGAATAGGATTGCGCCATGGCATTTCCTACACCAAAATGCTGGAAGTTACGCTGATCCTGCTCGATAATGCTGGCCAGGGTCTCCCTGTCATACTCCCGCATCCATTCCACTAAAGTGGGACCCAGGTCAAAGCTGATATGCTCAAAGTTGCCCAGCTCAGCGTTTGGCTTGTAACACTGGGAGTGAATACGCTCATTCCAGTTACGGTATGGGCTGGCACCTGGTTCCAGCGGAATTTCACCGCTGATGGGATCTTCCCTCGGTGGTTGGTAGAAGTGGCCGTGCACGCTGAATGCTTTTTCAATCATAGGTTTTTTCTTCGTTTCTGGGTGGGATGGAGGTAATCAAGATGCTGGGTAAACCGGGATGGAAGCAGGCCAAACTCCCTGGCAATAGAATCAACCGGGCAGGTACGGTCGGCTGCCAGGAGATCCAGCCAGTGGCTGGAGACAGGGAATCGCGGGTTGCCCTGCTCAAAGATCAGCCAGAGGGAACGTAAAACAGAGGGATGGATGGAGATGTACCTGCGAGTGATCCCCAGCTTTTCAGACAGGATATCCAGCACCTTGCGGAAGGAGAGGTATTCGGGTCCGCCGACTGTGTAAATACGGTATTCATCTTCCGGTGCATCCATGGCGGACAGGATGCAGGTAACCACATCCTCGATCCAAATCGGCTGAAGCATACTCCCGCCATCACCTGGGAGCAGGACAATGCCTGGTGCTGTTTGCAGCAAGCGGCTGAAGGAAGTGGTGAAATGATCGCCTTCACCAAAAATCGCAGTCGAACGGATCACAGCATGGGAGATCCCGCTCTGCTGGATCAAGCCTTCTGCAATCCCTTTCACCTTCAGAATCGAATATGCCGATCCCCGGTCTGCTCCGACATGGCTCAAGTAAAAAAACCTTCTCACACCGGCTTGCACTGCCGCAGCAGCTACCCGCCTGGTGCCCTGTACATCCACTTCTTCAATATCTACCCTTGAGCCTGCTCTTTCCGCACTGGCGAGATGAACAACCTGCTGGACGCCCTTCATAGCCGCCCGCAACCCCCGCTCATCCTGAAGGCTGCAGACAACCACTTCAACGGCTGTATCCTTCGGCAGGTTTGGGGTCTTTTTTGCAGGCCGCACCAGGATGCGGACTTTTTTTTGCTGCTTTAACAAATGCTGGACAAGGTTTCTCCCCACAAAACCAGTGCCGCCAGTAACCAGGATCATGCATCAGATTATAGCAGAGCAAAGCACCTGCTGGTTGGCATATATCTTGTAACTAACTGGGTATGCTTGGCAAAAGTTAAGGTGAACTCGAGGGATGTCTATGACGCAAAAATTAGAAATTACACCCAACCATACCCGCATTGGTATCCATTATTTCCCCGATTCATTGCATTACCGGAAAAAGGACCTGGAAACCTGGCTTCCAAAGCTGAAATCACTGGATATTGGCTGGATCATACTGAATGCTTCCCAGGAACAGGCTGTACCGGAATATTTTCTTTCTGGTTTGATCAAGGAATCCATCCAGCCTGTCCTGCAGATGAATTATGCCCTGGAGAACCCACCCAAAATCGCCGAAATTAACCTGTTATTTGAAGCCTACGCCCACTGGGGTGTGAAATACATCATTCCATTTGACCGTCCAAATGTCCGCAAATCTTGGCCGGCAGCTGGCTGGGCCAGGCAGGACCTGATCGACAGGTTTCTCGACAGGTTCATCCCGGTCGCCGGACTGGCTTTGCAGCATGGACTGGTACCCGTTTTCCCTCCCCTTGAACCAGGTGGAGATTATTGGGATGTTGCATTCTTAAAATCCTGCCTGGAAGGCTTGCAAACCCGCCGCCAGGATGACATCCTCGATAACCTTGTGCTGGCTGCGTACGGCTACACCTACGCAAAAGACTTGAACTGGGGAGCAGGCGGTCCAGACCGCTGGCCCGAAGCCCGCCCGTACAGCGCTTTTGACAAATCCCCGGACGAGAGGGGATTCAGGATTTTTGACTGGTACAACGCAATTGTAAGTTCTGTAACCGGCTCCACCTGCCCTATCATCCTGCTCGAAGCAGGCAGAATTTCAGATCACGCAGAAGCAAAAGACATTCCAACAGAAGAAGCCCAGGCAGCCACAAACCTGGCAATTATCCGTCTGCTTGAGAGTGACCTGGTCGAAAATCCCAGGGATCCAAAAACAACCCTGGATCCCGTCCCAGCCAATATCCTGGCCTGTGCCTTCTGGTTTCTGGCTGCTCAAATCCCTGAGGAAACTCCGTTTTCCTGGTATGGCTTGGATCAGAGCCCCTCTCTCACCGTGAAAGCCATCGTGGAGTGGCAGTCTACATGGATCAAGACCATCCCTGAATTCCTGGCTGAGCCTGGCGCAAAGGACAGCCGTCCCGGACAGGAAGATTTCTATTTCGATCCGGCGATGGATTTTGACGAGTTGAAAACCGCCGTGCCTGAATCGATTGAAGAAGATAAACTGGCTGCCAAATCCATCCCGCCAGAAGAAGAACCAGGGCAGTTTATCATCCAGCATTATGTCCTGCTTCCAGCGTATGACTGGGGAATCCCAGACCTGTACTTAGATGCCATCCGGCCTTTCTTGAAGAAGTACCAGGCCACCATGGGCTTTTCCCTGCAGGAGGCAGCCCATGCGGCATTTGTGACCGTCATCGGTGGCGAAGACCTTTTTACAGACGAAGACCTGGACACACTACGTTTTAATGGTGCAGTTGTAGAGCGGATCAACGGAGATGGCACGAGTATTGCATCTGTACTTGAACAGAGGTGAAACCATGACTTTCGAAAACCAGATCCATTCATCCTTACCCGAACTGCCCCTGCCCATACCCAAGACAAGGCTCAAAGTCCTGGGGCTGGGTGGAGGCGGTTGTAATGCCGTCAACCGCATGATCGAACTGGGAATTGACGGGGTCGAGTTTATCGGTGCAAACACAGATGCCCAGGTTCTGCGCAACTGCCTGGCACCCCGCAGGATCCTTTTGGGGCCAAATACCACCCATGGTCAAGGAGCGGGAGGTGACCCAAAAATTGGTGAAGCAGCAGCTGAAGAAAGCCTGTTTGAGATTACCGACGCTCTTGCCGGAGCAGACATGGTATTCCTAACCGCAGGTATGGGCGGCGGGACCGGCACCGGGGCTATCCCCGTGGCTGCCAGGATTGCCAAAGGTATGGATGTGGTTTCTATTGCTGTAGTCAGCGTGCCCTTCTCCTTCGAAGCAGGTCTGCGCCAGCAAAACGCCCGCAACGGCCTGACCCGTTTGCAGCAGAATACCGACACCCTTATTTCCATTCCAAATGACCGCCTGCTGCAGATTGCCCCGCGCGACCTGCCGCTTGAACTGGCATTCAGACTGGCAGATGACATTTTACGCCAGGGTATCCAGGGGATATCAGAGATCGTTACCCAGCCCGGTTTGATCAATGTTGATTTTTCTCATGTCCGCAACCTGATGAAAAAAGGCGGCGGGTCATTGATGGCTATCGGAAATGGTCAAGGTCCCAACAAAGCGCTCCAGGCAGTTGAACAAGCCCTGCACCATCCCCTGCTGGACACCATCCCGATCGAAAGCGCTACCGGCATCATCGTCAACATCCGCGGCGGCAAGTACCTCACCTTCATGGAAGTATCCGATGCCCTGAATTACCTGCATGAAAAGACCAACAACCAGGCGGAAATCATCCCCGGCATCATCCAGGATGACAACATGGAAGACCGCACCGAGATCATCCTGATCATTACCGGGCTCGGAGCCACCGCCTTTGACCCGATGACCAGGGTGCGAATACCCAGGGCAACTGAACCAGCCAGGCTTTCCGTTACCATCGCAGAAGCCATTACAGCCCATGAAAATGGCCTTGATTACGATAATTCCGCGCTCATGCAGGAAAATGAACTGGTCGGCGCACAATCAAACCTTGAGATCCCCGCATTCATGCGCCGCCGGTTGCACCAGAATTGAGGCAGCAATGGATAAGGTTAGTTTAGATTCTATTTACCGGCAGGTTTACTCCCGGTACCCTGAGGTCAGCGGCAAGCGTCCGCGCCCCCAGGAGTACGGCAATAACCAGTACCTCCTCGTTTTCCATGCTACTGCCAGCCTTCCAGGCGGGAAAAAGATGGACCGTACTGTCCGCGTGGTTGCATCCGCCGAAGGCAAGATCCAGAAGATGTCTTCATCCAAGTAAGGAGCACTCCAATGCAAATGAACCTCACACAAAAACTCGAACTGGCATTTTGGGATGTAATTATCTACCGCCTGTCAAGGTTCACTCTTGTCCGCAAACTGCTCCGCCTTGGCTACAGTTTGGTTGATAACTTCGACAAAAAGGCATTTCTGAAGGTGGCTGCAGGAGTTTCCCTGGCGGGCTTTCTAAGCGGTTTTGGTTTCACATTGATTTTCGCAATGATCTTTTAACCAGCGATTTATTCTCAGGATAAATAAGCGGGTTTCTCCTCCTTCTCTACCTTCTGAAACAGTTTCACCTCACCTTACTCAGCAGTCCTGACCAGGCTGCTGGGTTGGGTTAAAATGCATTTGCTGCTGTAATTTAGTTGCTTCGACAATCACATTCCGCTACAATAAGGAAATAAATATTTGGCGGTGTGTATAGCATTAATGCAGCCTTTCACAGGTTGAAGGGCATTCACTAATCATGAAAAAAGCACAGGGATTCATCCTGATCGTCCTCTTTGTTGCCTGCGGTGTTATTGGCATTCTCTTAGCCAATCAATTTGTCGGTTCGGACGACCAGAAGACCCCCGAACCGGTGGTGTATCCCACCCGAACTCCCGGTACGCCAGGAGACGGGCAGACCAACCTGGTGCTGCTGCGGGTGGATGACCTGAGTTCCAGCCAGCCGCAGCTGGTTTCCATCTGGATTGCCTTTCTTGGTCCAGCTGATTATCCCGGCCTGACGGTAATGATGTTGTATCCCAACCCGGATGCACCTGATCAAGTCCAATCGCTCGCAGATGCTTTCAGCCTGGGCGAAGATAAGCTGCCGGTGCAGGGATTCTGGCAGGAACTTGCTGCCTATAAATTCAACTGGGATGGTTATCTGCTGGTGGATTCGCAGGCGATCACTGCCGTGAGCGGATGGATCAATAACAACCAGGTGCAACTGCAAGCACAGCCGGCAAATAGCCCTGAAGGGTATCGCATCATTGAGGATGAAGAAACCAGTGTTTTCAGGAATATTTGCTCCACGCTTGGCAATGCAGAAGATGCCGCCGGTACAGCCCCTGATTGGGGCAGCATCATCCCGCTGCACATGCGCACTGATCTGACCTTTGAGGCGATGATGTACTCATGGGGCAAGCTCAACCCTCCTGGAGCGGTTACACCCTGCTATATCCTGGGAAACCCATAACACCTGCAGTTTAACTAACAAGTCCCGGAATGAAAATATTTCTCATTCCGGAACTTTTATGTATCGCAATTTCTTTAGAAGCGGGTCTCTTTGACCTCTTTTCCTTCATTTCCGCTGAGCGGCACAGACACCGGATCGATAACCGGGATTTCGGCCTCCACCCTGGTTTCTCTCTGGATTTCACTGGAAACCTTCTTAAACTCTTTTATTTCTTCGTCTATTCCTGCTTCGTTCACAATCTTGGAGGGAAGCTCTTTAATTTCCCGTGAAGACGTTACGATGGTCCGCCAGATTGGTGACTTGACCACCTTGCGAATAAAGCGGCCGATATCTGACCCTGCCTTGACCATATCTTTAGGACCCATGATAATCAAGGCAAGCACCAGAATCGCTATCAGTTCTAGCGGCCCAATGTTGAGGAATTTCATTCGTGGTACCGGTTCTCAGCTCCCAGTGCCGGAAAAAGAGGTTCTACTCGTTTTTCTTTCCGTCTTCGCTGGAAACTTCTTCGTTAGGTTTATCGTCCTCTTTCACTGATTTCCGGAATGCCTTAATGCCCCCGCCCAGCTCTCCGGCGATTTTCGAGATCCTGCCAACACCAAACAGAAGGATAATGATCACCAGAATGATGATTAACTCAGTTGTTCCAAGTCGAAATGGCATTTTTTTTACTCCTTTTGAAGTTAAAGGCTGATGAAATTATATCCCATTTTCCTCATTGCGCCTTGCCAGCCAGGCAAAAATTGCACTCAGCAGGTAAATGAGAAAGAGGGGCAGCATTAACAGGCCCATATTGACCGGATCTACGGTTGGGGTGATCAAAGCCGCCATGACAGCGATAACCACGATGGCAATCCTCCATTGTTTGAGCAATGCTTTGGCAGAAACCAGCCGGAGTTTTGCCAGAACAAAAACAACCAGGGGTGCTTCAAAAGCCACACCGATCCAGAACATCAGGTTGGTCATGAAGTTAAAGTAATTAGACAGGCGCGGTGTGGTGGTTATGCCCAGGAAATTGGTCAGGAAAGGGATTGTAGCCGGCAGCATGACAAAATAGGAAAATGCTACCCCAGTCACAAACAGCAGGGTTGCCAGGGGGATTGCCATGATGACCCAGCGTTTTTCACCAGGTTTGAGCCCGGGCATAACAAACGCCAGCAGCTGGTAAAGGATATATGGCAGGGCAAAAATAAAACCACTGAGCAATGACACCTTCATATAAACACCCATATTCTCAGTGATTTCGATCGATTGCAGTTTGTCCAGGCCTCCAATTGGCACTGCCAGCATCTCGAGTAGCTTTGAGGCGATACTGAAGCTGATGGTGGTGGTCAGAACCAGGCCAATCACAGCCCGGAACAACCGCTTGCGCAGCTCATTTACATGCTCCCAGATGCTCATTTGCCGGCCTTCTTCACCGGTTTTAGCTGCAGCTGTGTTGATCTCTCCGCTAGTTTGGGTCATCAGGTTGAATTCCTGCTGTATCAGGCGTGATTATACCCTATAAACTTTAGGGTGCTATAATCCTTAAAGGCAGGGAGCACAAATGATCACCCCTGCTGATTGGACTGACCCGTGATCTTTGAATTGCGAAGCCAGATGCTGGATGAGAAACCGGTAACCCTGAACAACACTTACCGAGGAATACCCGTTCACCATCTCGGGGTGATCCGAATGGTCAACCAGGACTACCTCGCCCTGGACATCCATCCTGAACAATACATCTGCCTGCAAAAACAAAAGACCACAGTTATCACCGGGAAACACCTGAAATTCCCGCTGAAAGCCCAGCTGGTTAACCTGGACCAAAAATATTGTAATGCGGTCTTTTTCAATCCAATTCCCCTGGTAGAGAAGATGGAAAAATGGACCACGCCCTGCCTGACGCCTGAAGAGGTTATTCTTTGCGATGTTGGGTTGGCAGAAAAACGGTTCAATGCACATGTATTGGATTTCACACTACCAGGCAAGCATTCCTGCACAATCCATCTCTCCAGCCAGGAAAGGCTCCCCCTCGAATTGAAAACGGAAGCCATCCTTACGGTCAATCTTCCATCCACAAGCTTCCCGGGGTCTGCGCCAGCCCGGCTGCAGCAGGTGTACCGGGTTATGGGCAACCGCCCAGCATGGCGCTACCGGTTTACTTTCCCGCTGGAAGAAACAGCCGCAAAACCAGTCAAAGACTACCTGGCTTCCTTAAAAAAGGAAATCCGGCAAGACCTGAAAAACCGGTCTGAAAAAATCCAGCAGAAAAGGTCATAGAAGGAAGGTATGAAATTAAAAAATTCTGCCCGGTTTGGTCACCGGGCAGAATTCTGCTGGTGCATGTTACAACTGGTCTTTCAGCACTTCTCTCAGTTTCGATTCGTCCCAATCCACAATAATTGTGCCATCGATGTCAAAAGTCGGGGTTGTGCGGTTGCCGCCAGCCCACTTTTTTACCTGCTCCGCTGCGGCTGGAACAGTGGTGATGTCCACTTCCCGGTAAGGAATGTTGTGTTCATTGAAGAAATACCTGGCTTTCCTGCAGCCAGGACACCATGATGTGCAGTACATAACCACACCCCCATGCGGCAGCTCAACCGGTTCTTGCGATTGAACCTGCATGGCAGCGTACCTGCCGGCCACATCCGGATCCATCCGTCCAATGAAATCGAACAGGACCCCGTTTTCGGGCTGCTTGTCGATATCATGGATATCGATGTATCGGATAATACCCTTCTTATCCAGGATGAAGATTGCCCGTTCAGAATACCCTTCCTCGCGCAGCACACCATACCGTTTGGCAATTTCACCGTGCGGCCAGAAGTCACTCAACAGCGGGTAGGTAATCCCGCCCAGGCTTTCTGCCCAAGCGTTCAAACACGGTTCCGAGTCAACGCTGATACCCAGGACCTGGGTATTCAATCCCGCGAATTTGGCTTTGTCAGCCTCATACGCCGGGATCTGACCCGTTCATATCGGTGTCCAGGCCAGCGGGAAGAAGGCAATTACCACATTCTTACCCATGAAACCGCTTAAACGCACCAGGCTGCCGTTTGCATCCTTCAGTTCAAATTCAGGTGCCGGCATCCCAACTTCAAGCTTTACAGGTTTTTTGGAGAGGAAGTTTTTGAACATGGGTAAATTGTAGCACGAAGTCCGCCACTTTTCCACTGCACATTGTCTGTAATTAAAGTCGGCTATGCTACAATTACGCAATAGGTGCAGATATGTCAATGAGGCGTTTTTTACAAATCCTGGAACGAAACAATCTATTACTGCATGCAGCTGAACCGGTTAAGCGCAGGTTTGAAGCGGCAGGTATCTTGAAAGCAGCAGAACCGCATCCTGTGCTGTTGGAATCAATCACAGGCAGCGCTTACCCGGTGGTAGGCAACCTGTGCTGCACGAAAGCGGCAGTTGCCAGCTACTTTAACTTGGAAGCTGCTAGCCTGATCCCGCGGCTGCTGCAAGCCATGCAAAATCCAGTGCCCTGCCCCATCACCAGTGATGCTCCCTGCCAGGAAGTAATTGACACTGATCCAAACCTTGATGATTTACCTATCCTGTTCCATTGCGAGAGGGATGGTGGCAATTACATATCATCCGGGTTGATGATTGCAAAGCATCCGGTTTACGGGCAAAACCTCGATTATCACCGCATGATGCAAATATCTTCCACCGAGATGGCTGTCAGGGTGGTTAAAAACCGCCACTTTGATACTTATTTGCGTGAATGCGGCAGCCTGGATGCAGCGGTTTGCATTGGTAACCCACCCAACCTGATGCTGGCAGCCGGGATATCGATCGGGCTTGGGCAGAACGAACTTGAGATCGCCTCCGCTCTCGAAGAAGTTCCCGTGGTGCGGGCGCATAGTATTGACCTGCTGGTTCCAGCGGAATGCGAATTCGTTCTCGAGGGCACAGTTTATTATGACCGCCGCCATAGCGAAGGTCCATTCGTAGACCTGACAGAGACTTACGATGTGGTTCGGGATGAACCCATTTTCGTGGTAAAAACCCTCACCCACCGCAAGGATGCCATCTGGCAGGCGCTCTTGCCCGGCGGGCTGGAGCACAAAATGCTGATGGGCACTCCGCGTGAACCGACCATTTTTCAAAAAGTGAACGAGGTCACCCGCTGCCTGGATGTGAACATCACCCCCGGTGGTTGTTCCTGGCTGCATGCGGTCGTCCAGATCGATAAACAATCCGAAGAGGATGGAAAAAAAGCGATCCAGGCTGCCTTTGCCGGGCATTCCTCCCTCAAGCATGTCGCCATTGTAGACAAAGATATTGATATCTATAACCCTGCCCAGGTTGAGTGGGCTATGGCTACCCGCTTCCAGGCTGATAAAGACCTGGTGCTTCTGCCGCGCCAAACCGGCTCCAGCCTGGACCCGAGTGCTGAACCCGGTACACACCTGACCAGCAAGGTGGGTTTTGATTTGACCCAACCTCTGAACCCTGCCGGCAAGTCGTTTGGGCGGGCAGAGTTCCCTGCGGTTGACCTGCAAAAATTCCCTGGTTTGCAAAAAGGCAGGCAGTCCTAAATATGATTTCACTGACCTCGCAACAGCAGGCAATGCTGGACGGCGCAGAAGGAAAAGCAGCGCAAAAAGCGCTGCAGATATTACTTGCCCTGGCAAAGATTTACCAGGCAGAAGAACTTCTGCCGGTTTCATCGGTGCAAATCGCCGGGGTCAGCTATGACAACCTGGGGGAAGCCGGGCTGGAATACCTGACTGAAATGGCAGACAGCGGCGGACGAGTAAAAGTCTTCACCACCTTGAACCCCGCTGGCATGGACCGCGAAAACTGGCAGGCGCTGGGTATCCCCCCGGATTTTGCCCGCCAGCAAATCCGCGTCCTGGATGCCTTCGCCCGTATGGGAGTCGTTACCACCTGCACCTGTACCCCTTACCTGGTGGGTAACCTGCCGGTTTTTGGTGAACACATCGCCTGGTCCGAAAGCAGTGCGGTCTGCTATGCCAATGCAGTGCTTGGCGCCCGCACCAACCGTGAAGGCGGACCCAGCGCCCTCGCATCAGCCTTGACCGGGTTCACGCCGGCATACGGGATGCACCTGGAAGAGAACCGTAGACCTGCACTGGCCGTGATGGTTGAAACAGGTATCCACGGCACACAGTCTTTCGGCGCGCTGGGGGTAAGCATCAGCCGTAAAGTTGCCCACCTGGCAAATAAACCGGTGGTTTGGATAGAAGGCATCCTGTCAGCCAGCCTGGAAGAACTGAAATCATTCTGTGCCAGCCTGGCCACCTACACCGGCGCCGCTATGTTCCATATTCCAGGGATCACACCTGAAAGCAGCCGGTATTTGAGACCAGAGGCATGTGTTTCGGTCAGCAGGAAAGAACTGGAAGAGGCATGCCGGGAACTGAATCCTATCCAGGACACCCCGGTTGATTTTGTCAGCCTGGGCTGCCCGCACCTTGACTTGCCTGAAATTGCCCGGATTGCCGAGATGCTGTCAGGCAAAAAGGTAAAGAAAGAATTCTGGATCACCACTTCCCGCCCGGTAAAGCAGATGGCAGACCAGATGGGGTACACCAGGATTATCGAAGAAAGCGGCGCCCGCTTCGCAACGGATACCTGCTGCGTGGTGGCGCCCATTAAAAGCTGGTTCAACTGCATGGCCACCGATTCAGCCAAAGCCTGTTATTATGCTTCCAGCAAAAACCAGATGGAAACAGTTTTCCTTCCATTCGAGGATGTCATCCAGGAGGCATTGAGGTGAACTGGCACGGACGGGTGATCTTTGAGGGAATTGTCTCGGGCAAAGCCCTCGTTTCCAGCCAGCCGGTGTCTTTTTTTGGCGGTGTGGATCCGGATAGCGGTATTGTGGTTGAGAAAGGTCATCCCCTGGAGGGTAAATGCATTTCAGGCATGGTGCTGGTTTTCCCGACCGGCAAGGGGTCGACCGTTGGTTCATACACCCTCTACCGGTTGAAAAAGAATGGAAAAGCTCCCAGTGCAATCATCAACGCCCAGGCTGAAACCATCACCGCTGTCGGCTGTATTATTTCCGAGATACCCTGCGTTGACTCTATCCCGATCGGAGAAATTCCAGATGGGGCGCAATTGCATATCGAAAATGGTTTAATCTCATTGCTGAGGAATAATCTGGAATAAATGATGCAGATGGAGTTTGAATTAAAGAGGGAGAAACCTAATGAGCAAATTCAATGCTTTTTGCATGCTGCTTTTGCTTGCCCTGACAGCCTGTATACCGCCAGAATCGCAAGCAGCAACATCCCAAGACAAAGAACCGCTTGTGACCGCGGAAGCAACATCCCAAGAATTTGAACCAGTCATGACAGCAGAAATCACAACACAAAGCACTCCGGATCCCAACCCCAATCCTCCAAAAAGGCGGGTCATCATCGATACGGATATGGCAGTTGATGACTGGTTCGCCATCCTGTACCTGTTGCAAAAACCCGATGTTGATGTGCTGGCTATTACCGTCACCGGAACAGGGGAAGCTCACTGTGATCCCGGTGTGAAAAATGCGCTCGGTCTGGTGAAACTGGCAGATCACGCCCCGATCCCAACAGCCTGCGGGTTAGAAGTTCCCCTCAGGGGAGCCAATGTCTTTCCAGACTCCTTCCGTGATTCGGTAGACAGCATGCTGGGTTTGCAGCTGCCCAATGGGATTAATCCTTCATCAACACTAGAGGCAGTTACCCTGATAGCTGAGATACTTCAAAGCAATTCGCAGCCGGTGGATATCCTGGTTCTTGGTCCACAGACCAACCTTGCGGAATTCGTCACCAAGTATCCTGAGCTGAAAACCAGGGTCGGCAAAATTTATCTTATGGGCGGCGCAGTCAATGTTGGAGGTAATGTTGCCAGCTGGATCGAGGGCAACGCCAAAGCTGAGTGGAATATTTTCATTGACCCGTATGCCGCCAACCTGGCTTTTTCTTCGGGGATCCCCATAGTGATGGTCGGTCTCGATGCCACCAACCAGTGTCCGCTGACGATGGATTTTTACAACCGTATCAAATCCAACGCAGGAACACCGGAAGTCAGGTTTGTGCGCGATGTCCTGGGACAAATGCAGTCATTTATTGAAAGCGGCCGATGGTACTTCTGGGATCCGATGGCGGCTGCCATCATGCTGGATGAAAGCCTGGCAAATTTCGAAGAGCAGCCAATTTACGTCATGGAAGAGCCTGGTAAAGAACTCGGTGCAACTATTGTATTCCCCGGAGCCCCGCTTATCAAGGTGGCTGTCAGCGCTGATGGCGAACGCTTCTCCCAGGATTTCATCCAGACCTTGAACAACCAGTAGGAACCCCGTGTGCTAATTCGGAGAAAAACCGGCTTTCGATGGTGATTTTTCTAATTACAGAGTAACTCGATTAACCGTGATAGTTTCACAGGGCCCCCTGGCATGCTCCCTGAAAAAGCCATTGGACAAAGGGTTACTTTCAACAAGTATAGAAAAGAGGCTGCTCCTTACTTTTTGGGACAGCCTCTTTTTGCTCAACCAAAAAATGGATCACAGGCATTCGCCCAGGTCGCATTTTTGATTGTTATTGCTGTCAGTGTACTTATGGCAGCGCCCCGGGAATGAGCAGCCACGCGGGCACCGCACCACGCAACTCGCCTGCTCCTGCACCAGCTGGGCGGCAGTTGGCACAGGGGTTGAGGTTGAAACCGCCACGGTTTCCTGCGTGGCTGCCGCTTGCGTCTCCTGGGTGACTTCGATTGTGTCCTCCACCTCTGCGGGTGAATCGGTCAGTTCATTTTCTGGCTCTGGGACTTCTTCAGCAAGCACATCTGAGTTCAAGGCAGTATCATTCTCCCCGCCAATCCGGCTCAATCCATCAACAGCCCTGGTCAGGGCAACTGCACCAGCCGCCCCGAGAATTCCAGCCATCTTCAAGAAATCGCGCCGGGGCATCGCTTTTTGTGAAATGGAAACAGGTACGGGTTGGAATTCCTGTTTTCGGGCAGGAGAAAACATCCTGCGCGCGGTTGTTACAATCCACTGCCGGTGAAGCACCAGTTTTACCACCAGCATCACCAGCGCTTCAATTGAGACCGTGATATGAACAGCCAGCCAGGCCTGGTAGTTATTCAATGGCAGGTTTGTCCAGGTTGAGATAACCAATCCTGTGATGATGATACCCAAAAAACCCAAACCCAATAAACCATCCAGGATCAAATACCAGCGCGAACGGCTGGTTGCCATGGAGGCGAAATTTCTGGCAGTCACTTGCAGCCATTTTTTGTGCAGCAGCAGATGAACCAGAGCACCCGCCCCAACCAGGATCCCCAGCCACTGATGCAAGGCAAGGCCGGTTGTGTCTTGCTGGAAGGCTAACATAAATCCCACCCCCAAGGTTGCATCCAATATCCAGTAATGCTTTTGTTTTTTATTCATGTATTTCTCCTTACCAGTAATTAACCTATCTCGCGCTCATGGACCTATCCATGACCTGTACCGGAGTTTAACTTCAGGAGACATTCTGCTGGTTTAGAAATGGTATATTACACAGCCAGGATTACCTTGACACATGGTGGGGATGAAGTAAAATCATATTCGGTATTTTGAATATTATGGCCGCCATAAAAGCACAAAGACACCCATACGAAGAGCCAGCCAGCTTCTTTAAGCTGCTGGCACATCCCGCCCGCCTGGCAATACTGGAAACCCTGCGCAATGGTGAAGAATGTGTTTGCCACATGGAAGCCACCCTGGGATACCGCCAGGCATACCTCTCGCAGCAGCTGGCAGTGCTGCGCGAGGCAGGCATCATCCAGGACCGCAGGGACGGCTGGAATATATTCTACCGGGTAGTGAAACCGGAGATCTACCAGGTGCTGGATGCGATGTATTCTGCCGAGGGTGGAGAAAAACCAGGTTCTCATGGACACAACAACACCCCCGGCTGCCCCTGTCCGAAATGTAATTCACAATCAGCGGATGCTGCCGAAAACAGGCACCCAACTACAATACACACAAATGGAGGAATTTCATGATCTACATCAAAGTTCTTGGAAGAGGTTGAACAAACTGCCGCAGGCTGGATGCCTTAGCACATAAAGTTGTGGATGACCTGCAGATCGAAGCAGAGTTTGAAAAAGTGACCGATATGGGCGAGATCATGAAATACCCCATCCTGTCCACCCCTGGCCTGGTGGTCAATGAGAAGGTGGTCTGCTCCGGCAGGATCCCTTCCGAAGAAGAAATCGCCGCCTGGCTACAGCAAGCCTGAATGAATACAGGCAGCATTTTCATGCTGCCTGATATTTTATATCAATAATATTCGCTTTTATGAATATTAATAAAACTAATACTGGATGTTTATGGACGCAATTCTAAATTTCCTTGCTGGTTTGCTCACATCTGGATTGACAGGCCTGCTGGACTACCTGGCTGCCCATGTGTTGCTATGCCTGGTCCCAGCCTTTATTATCGCCGGTTTTATGAGCAGCATGGTGCCCAAAGAAGCCATTACCCGCTACCTGGGACCAAGAGCATCCAAATGGATCAGCTACCCTGCATCTGCCCTGGGAGGGTTCATCCTGGCAGTGTGCTCCTGTACCATCCTGCCCCTGTTTGCCGGCATCTGGAAGCGCGGCGCAGGCTTGGGGCCAGCCATTACCTTCCTGTTTGTCGGGCCGGCTATTAACATCCTGGCGCTAACCTACACCAGTGCTGCCATTGGGTTTGACATCGCAATTTCCAGGTTGGTTTTATCGATCCTGTTCGGCATTGCGATCGGGTTGATCATGGCCTGGATATTCCGCAAGGAAGAAAGGGAGCGAACAGCCGAGATGGAAGTTAGCGGTGTGTTCGACCAGACTGCAGCCGTGAAACCGGCTGTCTGGCTGCTTTTCATTCTCCTGATTGCAGTTCTAATTGTTGGTACCCTGCAAATTGACCTGTTAACCGGGGTCTTTGCCAGCATCACCCTGCCCTTCAACCCGGCAGGAGGCTTTAGCAGGTTTCTGACCTCCATAAACCTGACCCTTCAGGGGGTGCTGCTTATCTTCATGCTAGTTATTATCGGAGTCACAGCCTGGAAAGGGTTTGATAAGGTCTTTGACGGTTTTAATCGCTGGACTTATGCTGCCATTCTGCTGATCGGTTTAACCATCCTGGTCGCTGCACCTCATGAAGAGGCAGGGGCATTCGTTATCGGAATAAACGGCCGCCTGATTGGCGAGATCATCCTGCTGGCAGCCATTGCACTGGTCGCCAGCCGGAATTTTTCCCGGAACGAATTAGGCGAATGGATCTGGGAGACCTGGAAATTCGTCAAGCAGATTTTCCCTCTGTTGATCGTGGGGGTTTTTGCCGCCGGGGTGGTTAAAGAGGTCATCCCGGAAAGCTGGGTACGCACCGTAGCTGGCAGCAATACCATTGTGGCAAACCTGGTTGGCGTGCTGTTTGGCATTTTTATGTACTTCCCCACCCTGGTGGAGGTGCCGGTCGCGAAGATGTTCCTCGACCTGGGCATGGCGCGCGGCCCCTTGCTGGCATACCTGCTGGCAGACCCGGAACTGTCCCTGCAATCCATCCTCGTATTGAACGGAGTAATGGGCAGGAAAAAGACTTCCTTATATGTCGGTCTGGTGGCAGTCTTCAGTACCCTGGCGGGTTACCTGTTCGGATTGTTCATGGCTGGTTTGCCAGCATAATTTCACATAATACTGGCTGGTTACTGGGTCGCACAGGCAATACACGGATCGAATGCCCGTACCACCCGGCCAACCGCATTTTCCAGTTCGGTGTTGATAGCAGTTGGCGAGATATAGCGCTTGCCGGCAACATTTAGCGCCCGTTCGATGGCGCGCATGTTGTGCACAGTCGGGATGATGAACTGAGCATCCGCGATCAGGCCGTTTTCCACCACATACCGGTGGATTAATGGACCGCGCGGCGCCTCAACCAATCCATATCCAATCCCATCCCTGGGGGTGTAACCGACCTTTGGGTCCATGTAATTGAGGTCTTCCGAAAGCATTTCAATGCAGCGTTCCATGGCATACACCAGCTCGATCCCCCGGCACAGGTCAAACAACATGATGGGATGTGCCGGCTTGCCGAAACTGCTGGTGAAGCGTTTCAGGTACTTATCCGCCCTGGGTGTACCCAGGCTCTCAGTCAGGTTAATACGCGCCAGGCTGTTCGCCCGCATGATCTCTCCCTGGTAAGTGGTGGAACCGGCATAAGAATACTCGGTCTCATGGAATTCCAGGTAGGTATCAAACTCCGACGGCGCAAAGGACGTCCTTTCCTCACCTTCTGGTCCCATCACCCGCAGTTCACAGCTGTTGAATCGGGGCTTGTTTGCCTGGGTGGATGCCAGGTAATAAGTCGGCTCATCATCACCCCAGGAGCCGATGCGCTCCACCATCGCCATTGACATAGCCCAATAATCATCAAAAAGCTGGCAGGCAACTGGCAGCATTTCTTCCAATTCTTTGATCATCGGGTCAGCAGCCTCGCGGGTAATGCCCCCGCTCACACCGCCGATATGCGCCTTGACCGGGTGAATGAACTGCCCTCCCGCCAGCGAGATCAGGTCGGTGCCCGTTTTGCGTACCTTCAAAGCGCGCTGGGCGATCGAGAGCTGCTGTTTCTTGCTGGCTTCGCTCTCATCCATGTGGAATACACTCTCCACATTTGCCCTGTCGGGCATGGTAAAAATGAAGAGCGAGGTAGCCTGGTTCTGGATCAGCTGACCCAGCAGCAGCACTTCGCGGATGTCGCATGCCAGCCGCGGCGGGGTGACGCCGTACAGGTCTTCCAGGGCTTTAACAGAGGCGACATGGTGGGCTGTGGAACATACACCGCAGATGCGCGGGACAATTACCGGCATTTGCTCGGCAGGGGTGCCCTGCACAAAATGCCTGAACCCGCGCAGTTCGACTGCCTGGAACTGGGATGCCAGCACATTTCCGGCTTCCACTTCGATCACTACACGGGCATGCCCTTCGATCCGGCTGAGGGGAAAAGTTAGTGTTGTCATTAGAGCACCTTGTTTTTGCTGCGGGGTTGATGCATTCCCCCTGCATAATCGGAGAACTGGAACAGGAACATGGAAAGCTGGGGAGACCGCAAGGCTTCATTGACCTCCCCGGCGGGGATGTCGGTCATGCGCTCAAACACGCGCTGGATGTTCTCCAGCCAGACGGAAGATTCCTTCTCAATGAATGCGTTGGATGGCCCGCGGCAGCCTACGCACGGGTGCCCGGCCCGGGTGCAGATCGCCCTGCAGCCGCCCCGAGTGGAAGTTCCCACGCACAGGTAGCCCTGGTTGATCAGGCAGATATCCGGCTGCGCTTCACCCGATTGGAAGCCGGTCAGGTGTTTTGGGCGCATGTCGGTCAATTTGCGCCTGCCGCATTCACCGCAAACAATCCCCGACGCTTTGAATTCCTGGTCTGGCTGCAGGGCTGCCATGAAAAGTTCCGGTGTGGGTGGACAGCCTGGCAGGTACAGGTCAACATCTACAAAGGCATCCACGGGATGGGTTTTTGAAAGCATCTGCGGCAGGTGCAGCCTTCCGGATTGGGAAAGGAAGACTTCCCGCACCTCATCCCTGTCACCCAGGTTGGTAACCCCGCCGGATATGGCGCAAGTGCCGACAGCGATAACCTTTTTGACATTCTTTACTGCCCGCTGCAGGTGATACACATCTTCATTATTCCTAACACCGCCCGATACCAGCAGCACTTCAACATCATGCGGAACATGGTGGGTAGATATCACCAGAGGCATATACACCAGCCGGAATTTCTCCACCCATTCGCTGGCGTTCAGGAGCGAAACCTCGCAGCCAGCGCATCCCGAAAGCTGCAGGATGGCAAATTTGGGCAAACCTGATTCCGCATCACTCATTTATAGCTCCTCAAACTCTTTTTACCGCGATTATGAACCTGCCCTTGCTGTCGTCTTTGGCTAAGAATGATTGTACACCAGCACAGCCGGCTGTGTCTTACAGGCACTGGAAATCCAAAACGTTTAATGTTTTAATATGGTTCGATAAACACCGGTAGGAAAAGGAACAAAATGGGTAACAAGAAAACTTCTGCAGTCCGCAAAAAATCCAATGCCATTCCCTGGCTTATCACAGGTATTATCCTTGTAATGGTAGCCCTGGGCGCTATTTTCACCCTGGATGGAAGTAAAACCCCCGAAGCCGTCAGTGAAAACCCACCATCTGTTGTATCGGTCGAAGAAGCCTACCAGTTACGCCAGGAAGGCGCTTTTATGCTGGATGTACGCCGGCTGGATGAATGGGAACAGGGCCACATTCCAGGAGCAACATTGATCACACTGGATGAGCTAAGCACCCGTTTAGACGAAGTCCCCCGGGACCAACCTGTCGTGGTGGTTTGCCGCAGCGGAAACCGCAGCGCGCAGGGCAGGGACATCCTGCTAGAGGCAGGATTCACGCAGGTTACCAGCATGGATGGCGGGATGATTAGCTGGCAGGCGCTGGAATACGAAACCATAACGGGGAAATAACAAGCCTGGCTGCTAAGGGCACTGGATGAATCCCTGTCCCCACAAACAGCCACCGCAGGCTGGCTGTACATTTCCGAAACAATCTTCCAGGTTGTCATCAGCCATATAACAGCTGTTGCAGAATGTGCAGGGGGAAAAATCAAATTTCATCAACCGCTCCCGCAAAGCGACATATTCTGGATCATTCCAGATTTCCAGTAAGCTCGATTGGTTTATGTTGCCAACCGAATACGCCTGAGATTGACGGATATGATCATCAAGGTAGCTTTCATGTGTATGTAGCAAATTGAGGCAAGGGCTTACCTCCCCGTCCCAGCGAACCGATAAGCTCCCCTTTTTGATGAATGGACAGGTATTGCTGCCCGCGTCCAGGCAGCGGCCGCCAATTTCCAGGTGAACTGGCATCTTGAATTCTTCTTGCAGCTGGGTGACAAGATTCTCAGAAGGATCCAGCCTCGGAAGGGAAATCACAGGCGCCCAGGCTGAGGGATGTAAATTGCCATCATTCATCGAGCGTGAATATAGCGTCTGGTCACGCAATTCTTCCGTATGGGGCAGAACATTGCTGACCGAAAACCTGTCCGCGCCCAGCCGCCGCCCAATCTGGATTACCTTTGCCAGGTCAGCCTGGTTGCGCTTCATGGCCACGAAAGCTATCCCCAGGTTAGGGTGATATTTGCCGGCTTCCATCCGCAATTCCATCAAATGATAGATGTTTTCAATCACCACTGGCAGGTTATCCCCCAGGCGGACATCTTCATAACTTTCACGGGTTGCCCCGTCAATCGAAACCCACACACGGTCGATCCCGATCTCTACCAGCCTGTGGGCTACATCTTTTGTCAGCAGGATGCCGTTGGTGATCATTTCCACAGTCGATCCCGAAGCTTTCGCCCTGGCAATCATTTCCACTGCGCCTTTATGCGCCAGTGGCTCGCCAAAACCACCAAAGAATATCTTCGGTGCAGGCTGAATGGCTTTGACCGATTCAAACAGCGCTGTAAATGTCTCTTTCTGCATGTCACCCATCGGCTCATGCCAGACATTTCTCATGCAGGTGCGGCAATCGAGGTTGCAGCGGTTGGTTAGCTCAATATACACTTCCGCCAGGCTGTTGGAGGACCGCTGGACAATAATCTCGTTTTCACCCTCATCGACGCGAATCAAAGAGCCGGGCGTGATACCCAATTTGAGGATCAGGTCTTCCGGAAGGAGAACCTGGCCTTGTTCATTGGCTTGAATGCGGTATGTTTTTACAGCCATAAATTTATACAGTTTGGAAAATCACCTGCAAGATGAATTCTCCACTTCCAGTTTCTCAAATCATCCGGCCCGGCACAAGATCTGTTTTGGGGATTTTATTGCTGTTCCGTTTTTGTTATGCCAAATAATTTTCTTTGCAGCCAGAAAGCAACATTGACGAGCCCGATCATCACCGGAACTTCCACCAGTGGACCTATCACAGCAGTGAAAGCTTCGCCGGAATTGATGCCGAAGACAGCCACTGCCACTGCAATAGCCAGCTCAAAGTTGTTTGATGCTGCCGTAAAAGCAAGGGTGGTTGTCTTTTTAGCATCTGCCCCAACAACCCTGCCCATCACAAAGCTAACCAGGAACATAACCACGAAGTAGATCAGCAGTGGGATGGCGATCCGAACCACATCCATCGGTATAGTCACGATCAGGTTGCCTTTTAGGCTGAACATGACAATAATAGTGAATAACAGCGCGATCAGGGTGATCGGGCTGATCTTCGGGATGAATTGTTGGTAATACCACTCTTTGCCTTTCAAGCGGGTGAGCACCTGGTTCGTGATAAAGCCGGTAACGAAGGGAATACCAAGGTATATGAATACACTTTTAGCAATCTCGCCAATCGTTATTTCCACACGGCTGCCCTGCAAACCAAACCAGGTAGGTAATATTGTAATAAATACATACGCATACACGCTGTAGAACAATACCTGGAATATGCTGTTGAATGCCACCAGCCCGGCAGCGTATTCAGTATCCCCCCTGGCCAGGTCATTCCAGACAATTACCATGGCGATGCAGCGTGCCAGGCCGATCATGATCAGCCCGACCATGTAAGGGGGATAATTGCGCAGGAAAATAATCGCCAGCAGGAACATCAGGATAGGTCCGATCACCCAGTTTTGGACCAGAGATAAGGCCAAGACTTTCCCATTGCGGAATACCTTCCCTAGCTGGTCATAATGTACTTTTGCCAGCGGCGGATACATCATCAGAATCAGGCCGATAGCAATAGGGATATTGGTTGTACCCACCGAAAAGGCAGTGTTAATACTCTCAACCGCAGCAGGAAATAAGAAACCTATCGCAACTCCCAGCCCCATTGCCAGGAAAATCCATAATGTCAGAAAACGGTCAAGAAATGATAACCGGCGTGTAACTGGTTTTTCCATAGTGTTCTCCAAGAGTTGTATTTAAGAGTCTGATGGCTTTTTGCATGCCAGCTTTCCGTCCCATTCAGGATGGCATAGGGGGCAGGAACAGCCGGCTGCCGGCCTGGCCGAGAGGGACTTGAGCTTCTCATGTTCGAAACCTGCCACCCTGGCTGCCTGGCAGACAACATCATACCAATCCAGCTGTACCAGGCGGTAATAAATATGCCGGCCTTCACGCTGGGTGCCTACCAGGCCTGCCTTGCGCAGCACAATCAGGTGCTGCGAGATGACCGCCTGCCGGATCCCGGTGACAGCCTCGATATGGCAGACACAAGCCCGGTCCTGCGCCAGGATCAAGACAATGAGAAGGCGGACGGGCTGCCCCAGGATGCGGAAAACTTCAGCCAGCGAGTCGGGAGAATTGGATATATTCATCAATCTGAATGTATTATATACATACATGCTTAGAAAGCAAAGGAAGAGGATGCAAAATTCTAATTGAACCTTAAATTAAGTTGACATCTTTCATGCATTTATTTATAATAATTATAAATATGGAATGATTATGTATAAAAAACTTACGGCTTCACTTAAAAAATCTGGCTTACGCCTGACAGCCACTCGCCTGGCGATCTGTAAATACCTGGCAGAGACAGATGAACACCCCACCGCTTCACAGATCTACAACAACCTGAAGGAACATTATCCTTCCCTGTCACTGGCAACGGTGTACAACACGCTTGACGTCCTGGTAGACATGGGTGCAATCAATGTCCTCGGCCAGTCTGGGGATGGAAATGTGCACTTTGATCCAAGAATCCACCCGCACATCAACCTGGCTTGCCTGAAATGCCACCGCATTATCGATTACCCGTCAGATGATGTAGCTCACATGCAGGAAGTGATCGGGCAAAGTTCAGGGTTCAAACTGATCGGATCCCGCATTATGTATTATGGAATTTGCCCTGAATGCCAGTTAAAGGAATCGAAATAACCTGCTTGTTGCAGAAATAAGCAAGTTTTACAAATCTATCACAAATAAAAGGGAGAACATTATGACTAAGAAACGTTTGACCACTGCCACCGGGCAGCCCATTGCAGACAACCAGAATTCGTTGACAGCCGGCCCACGCGGCCCCCTGCTCATGCAAGACCACCAGCTGCTGGAAAAAATGGCGACCTTCAACCGCGAGCGTGTTCCTGAGCGGGTTGTGCACGCCAAAGGCTCCGGCGCATTTGGCACCTTTACCGTTACCCATGACATCACCAAATATACCCGTGCCAAGCTTTTCTCAGAAGTTGGAAAAAAGACACCTGTCTTGCTGCGCTTCTCAACTGTTGCCGGTGAGCGCGGCGCTGCGGATGCTGAACGCGATGTGCGTGGGTTCGCGATCAAGTTTTATACCGAAGAGGGCAACTGGGACCTGGTTGGCAATAACACTCCGGTCTTCTTCATCCGCGATGCCTATAAATTCTCCGACTTCATCCATACCCAGAAGCGCGACCCCAAGACCAACATGCGCTCCAACACAGCCATGTGGGATTTCTGGAGCCTTTCCCCCGAAACCCTCCACCAGGTAACGATCTTGATGAGCGACCGCGGCCTGCCGCAGGGATACCGTTTTGTTAACGGGTACGGCAGCCATACCTACAGCTTTATCAATGCCAGCAATAAACGGTTCTGGGTTAAGTTCCACTTTAAAACCGCCCAGGGTATCAAAAACTGGACCAACGCGGAAGCAGCCGAAGTCGTCGGCAAAGATCGCGAAAGTTCGCAACGCGACCTGTTCGAGGCGATCGAACGCGGGGATTTCCCCAGGTGGAATGTAAAAGTTCAAATCATGCCCGAACTGGAAGCCGAGACCTACCACATCAACCCCTTCGACCTGACCAAGGTTTGGCCACATGCCGATTACCCATTGATCGATGTCGGTGTGCTCGAATTAAACCGTAACCCCGAGAACTACTTTGCCGAGATCGAACAGGCAGCTTTTGAACCTTCAGCCATCGTCCCGGGCATCGGCTTCTCGCCCGACAAGATGCTGCAAGCCCGTATCATGTCCTATGCAGATGCCCACCGCTACCGCATCGGTGTCAACTATGCTTCCTTGCCTGTCAACCGCCCATTGAATGAGGTGAATACTTACAACCGCGATGGCAACATGCGCTTTGACGGTAACTTTGGCGGGGCAATCAATTATGAGCCCAACAGTATGAACGGCCCGGTTGAGGATAAGAACTACGCTGAACCGCCCTTGAGGATTTCTGGCGATGCTGACCGTTATGACCACCGCGCCGGGGATGTGGATGACTTTATCCAACCGGGCAACCTGTACCGCCTGATGAATGCTGACCAGAAAGACCAGCTTCACCACAACATCGCCGAAGCCATGGCAGGTGTACCTGACCGCATCAAGGCCCGCCAGCTGGTGCATTTCTACAAAGCTGATCCTGCTTATGGGCGTGGAGTTGCCAAATTGGTGGGGATGGATATGGAAAAACTCATCCCCTGGACTAAATTAAGCCTGCCCGAGTTGTTCGAAAAGACATCAGCAGAGAACTACAAGTAAACCTATCTGATCACAAGGCAATCCCCTGCTCTAAACGCAGGGGATTGCTGGTTAATAATGTCCCGGTTGGAAAACCAATCACTTCCTATTTGAACCTGGGCAGCTGCCCTGTCCTGAAAATTTTGTGATAAAATACCTTCTGGATCACTGGGGGCTCGTCCAATGGTAGGACTGCAGACTCTGGATCTGCCTATAGAGGTTCGAATCCTTTGCCCTCAGCCTCTGCGATAAGCACCCTGCACTTGTTTCAGGGTGCTTACCTTAGTACTTGGAGGTACGCTCATGTCCCAGGAAGAAACCAGCGCCCCCGGGAATTTTATCCGGGATGCCATAGAAGAAGACCTGCGCACCGGCAGGTTTAGCGAAGTTCATACCCGCTTTCCCCCTGAACCCAACGGCTACCTGCATATCGGCCACGCCAAAGCGCTTACCATTGACTTTGGTATGGCTGAAACCTTTGGGGGAAAGTGCAACCTGCGCTTTGATGATACCAACCCGGTTAAAGAAGATGTGGAATTTGTGGATGCCATCAAAGAGGATATCCACTGGCTGGGGTTTGACTGGGATGACCGCGAGTTTTACGCCTCCGATTACTTTGGGCAGCTATACGAATTTGCTGTCAGGCTGATCAAAAAAGGCAGGGCCTATGTGGATGACCTGTCTGCCGACCAGATCCGTGAATACCGCGGCACCCTGACCGAACCCGGTAAAGACAGCCCCTGGCGCAACCGCTCAGTTGAAGAGAACCTCGCCCTTTTTGAACGCATGAAGAAGGGCGAGTTCCCCGAGGGCGCCTGTGTCCTGCGGGCAAAAATTGACATGGCTTCCCCCAATATCAACATGCGCGACCCGGTCATGTACCGCATCATCCACAACCCGCCCCACCACCGCACAGGCAGCACCTGGTGCATTTATCCCATGTACGATTTCGCCCATGGCCAATCGGATTCCATTGAAGGCATCACCCATTCGCTCTGCGATCTGGCTTACGAAGATCACCGCCCCCTGTATGAATGGTTCATCAAGGAGCTGGAGATCTTCCCCACCCGCCAGATTGAGTTCGCCCGCCTGAACCTGACCTACACCATCCTCAGCAAACGCTACCTGAAACAACTGGTCGACCACGGCCATGTGCGCGGCTGGGATGATCCCCGTATGCCGACCCTGTGCGGCATGCGCCGGCGCGGGTTCAGCGCTTCGGCAGTGCGCAATTTCATCACCCAGATAGGTGTTGCCAAGAACGAAAACCTGATTGATATTGCCCTGCTCGAGTTCCTCGTCCGTGAAGACCTGAACAAAACAGCCCTGCGGGTGATGGGCGTCCTGAACCCGGTTAAGGTTGTCATCACTAATTACCCCGAAGGGCAGACCGAATTCCTCGAAGCAGTCAACAACCCTGAAGACCCCTCTGCCGGCACCCGTCCGGTGGAATTCAGCCGCGAGCTGTTTATCGACCAGGATGACTTCCGCGTAGAACCGCCGCCCAAATACTTCCGCCTGGCACCCGGCAAAGAAGTCCGCCTGCGTTACGGGTACATTATCAAATGTGTGGATTACATCAAGGATCCGCACACCGGCGAAGTGACAGAGATCCATTGCACCTACGATCCTGAAACCCGCGGCGGCTACGCTCCCGACGGTCGCAAGGTGCAGGGCACCATCCACTGGGTTTCAGCTGGTTCGGCAATTGATGCTGAGGTCAGGATGTACGACCGCCTGTTTTCTGTACCGGATCCCAACAAACCGGAGGAAGGCAAGACCTACCTGGATTACCTGAACCCGGATTCCCTGACCGTCCTGCAGCATTGTAAAGTTGAGGCCGGGCTGGAGAAAGCATCAGCCGGCACCCGCTACCAGTTTGAGCGCAAAGGCTTTTTCACGGTGGACCTGGACAGCACCCCCGCGAAACCGGTCTTCAACCTGACTGTGCCGCTGCGCGACAGCTGGGCAAAGATCGAAAGTGGGCAAAAAGGGAACAAGTAATTAAAGTTACCAAATGGTACCCGTTAGATAACTGGTTCTTGAGGCAAGTTGAGAAAAATCCTGGCGTTGCCGCCAGGATTTTTTTATTCAGGATTTTGGATCATCCTTGAAGTCCTGTATGAATTTTCTTACACGCTCATCTTCCCAGTTGGGATAAGTGAACCCGCAGCCATCCGCCACATCAACCGCGACTTTCCTGAACAACCTCCCCATTGCCTCCAGCGCTCTCCAGTTTTCTTCGTAACCTGCCCCTGAGTAAGTTTGCAGCAGGTTCTCCCACAGGTCAGCCGGCAGGTACCTTTTAAAATACTTGCCAAATTTACCCGGGTTGACAGCGTACCCCGTCTGCAGGCCAATATACCAGGTGAGCATTTTCATCAGCTCTTCCCGTATTACCTGGTCGAGCATGTACTTCGCATACAGAATCTCTCCCCTGCGCAAGCCTTTTGCCGCATAAGGGCAGACCCACCAGAACTCGTTGCAGCAGTCATCAAATTCTTTCCGGGTTGGCGATTTGGGAAGGTAAAATTTCTCCGAAGCAGGTTCAAGCATGGGGATAGCGCCATCCTTATCCAGCAGCACAACGCTCAGGCTGTCCTGGATGATGTCGCCAAATTTTTCTTTCGGGTACACCGTCAGGTCGATGCGGTTGCCATCCATGAATTGCATCAGGTAGGCATACCCAGCATGCGGTTCAGGCGCAGGTGAGTTCATATCATCCGGCAGCTGCAGGATCATCCTCTCACCAAATACATCGATCCAGCCCGGTTCATGCCTGAAAGATTGCACATCTGTTACCAGGTAAACAATATCAAAGTCCTGGAACGGGTCCTTTTTCGCATTTGGATTGGCGCGAGACCCATTCAAGATGACCGCCCTGACTCTTTCGTCCTTCCGGGCAACAGAAAGGATCAGGTCCATCATTTCTGCTTCAGTCCGCATACAGCTCTTTTCTTTCTGCCAGGTATGCCTCCACTTTTTCCAGCGGGATCTGCCAGATAGGATTGCTGATATAAGGTTTGAAACCCAATTCATGGTTAATCTTTAACATGGCAGCGTTTGAGTCTGCGTTTTCTGTCCTGATAAATTTCACTTCAGGGCGTTCACGCAAGACTTTATCAATCATGGCTGCTTTCAACCATCGCCCCAGTCCTTTGTTGCGGTACTCCGGAAACACGCCGGTCATATCCTGGTAGAGGATTTCCGGGCGGCTGGGATTCCAGACAGTTTCGGTGAAACCGGCCATTTTCCCTGTAGACTTTTCGATCAAGTAGTACGTCCAGCGTTGGAAACCCCTGGCAAACAACTGATTTTCAACCTGGCGTACCTGTTCCCGGGTTAAGTGCATTTCTTCAACATCCAGGTTCTCAATTGGCGCCTGGTTTTCAAGCTCCCTCAATTCAAGGATCGCATCCATCTGGTTCTCAGGATACAGCCCTTCCCACAAACCCAGGAAGAAATTGTCTTCATTTAAATGTCCCCGTTCCAACCATGTTTCGACCAGGTGATGATCCAGATCATCCAGTCGCATTTGGTTGAGATGACCCACCAGACCCTTCTCCCCACCGATCTTGTAAAGGAAGGATTCTCCGCTCGAAAGATTCCCAATTGCTTCAGTAATCAGCAGGCGGCGATTCTCAGCTCTGGCAACTTCTGATATTCTCGCAAGCAACCGGGTGCCAACTCCCTGCCGACGGTATGGCTGCCGGACATAGATGCCCATTTTAGCAATATGCTGGTTCTCCTCCGTCCTTGCAATATCTATATTCCCTGTCGCTATCATCTCCTGATGGTTCACATCCCAGGCTGCCCAGGTAAATGCATCCTCAAAGTCGGGTATATTCTGGAGCGACTTCTTTGATTCCTCAAGGGAAATGGGCGGATCATCTGGTAGTATTTCTGCGCGGTTGGCATTATTGATGCGGTTCAATGCCAGGTATTCATGCTCACTGGCTGAGCGCAGGTTGATCTCCTGTATCAAGATTTCTTCCATGATTTCTCTTTCTTCAAACTAGGTTGAATTCAGTGAGTCTGGGTCTGTTTTTCATTGTACTTACAGTGAAGCCCATTTTCAAGCATTTCCTTCTTGCACCTTGACAAGACAGTATACCGTTCGGTATACTTGGCTCAATGTCTGAGAACCGTTCTACCATTCTTCAAATTTCTTTAGACCTATTCGCCCGGCGCGGCTATGAAGCCGTCGGTATCCAGGAGATCGTGGATTCAGCCGGCATCACCAAACCCACCCTGTATCACTATTTCGGAAGCAAATCCGGGCTGCTGGAAATCCTGCTGAAAGAATCGTTCACACCCTTTCTTGCCAAGCTTGCAGACGCGGCCAGGTATTCTGGCGATGTGACGAATACCTTGCGGGCTGTTGCCAGTTACTGCCTGCAATTTGCCGGACAGAATCCCAGTCTGTTCCGATTTTACCTTACCACCCAGGTTGCACCGCTGGATAGTGAACCCTACCAGGCCGGAAAATTCATCCACCTGGAACAGCAGAGAATCCTGCAAGACTTTTTCCTGAAGGCCGCCCAGGACCATGGGAATATGAAAGGCCGCCATGTTGCCTATGCAGCCTCTTTCCTCGGGCTGGTGAATACTTATGCCTTGCTGGCGGTGAACGGGGAAATTACTTCAGTGGACAACCTGGTCAACCAGGTCGTTCACCAGTTCATGCATGGTATCTTTTCATAAACAAACACATATACATTATCTCGGAGCAAACATGACCGCACCTCAACATCATTGGGCAGCCGATGCCTTCTTTTACCACATCTACCCGCTTGGTTTTTGCGGAGCGCCTGACCGCAATGACCTTTTCAGCCCGCCGGTTAACCTCCTGCAAAAAGTAACGGAGTGGCTGCCGCACATGCGCAGCCTGGGTGTCAATGCTCTTTACCTGGGACCGCTGTTTGAAGCCAGCCGGCACGGGTATGACACAGCAGATTATTACACCGTTGACCGCCGCCTGGGGGATCATGATTCTCTCAAGCAGCTGGCGCAAACCGTTCACCAGTATGGAATGCGCCTGATCCTGGATGCGGTATTTAACCACGTCGGGCGGGATTTCTGGGCTTTTAGAGATGTGCAACAAAACCTGTCTGCAAGCCGTTATTGCAGTTGGTTCAGCGGGTTGCGGTTTGATACCCGCAGCCCAAAGGGCGATCCATTCACCTATGACACCTGGTCAGGGTATTATGACCTGGTAAAGCTGAACCTGGACAACCCGGAAGTGCGCGGTCACTTGTTTGAAGCAGTGCGTATGTGGATCAATGAATTCGGTATCGATGGGCTGCGCCTTGATGCAGCCGACTGCCTGAGCCAGGGTTTTCTGCAGGCGCTGCACGATTTCTGCAAGCAGGTCAAACCGGATTTCTGGCTGATGGGTGAATTGATCCACGGGGATTACCGAAAATGGGTGAACCCCGGTATGCTTGACTCGGTCACCAATTATGAGTGTTACAAGGCGCTGTATTCCAGCCTGAATGAAAAAAATTACTTCGAAGCCGCCTACGCCCTCAACCGCCAGTTTGGGAGAGAAGGGATGTACCTGGATATGCCGCTTTACAACTTCGCCGACAATCACGATGTAGACCGGGTTGCAAGCAAACTGAACAACCCTGCCCATTTATACCCGCTTTACCTGCTGCTGTTCACTATGCCAGGTGTACCCTCAATGTATTATGGCAGCGAATGGGGAACCCAGGGACTCCGGACTGCCGGCAGCGATGCGGCCTTGCGACCTTGCCTCAACCTGAATGAACTGCAGCGCACATCCCCCCAACCTGACCTGCCGGGTGTGGTGGCAAAACTGGCATCCCTCCGGGCTGCTCATCCGGTATTCCGGCTGGGTGATTACCAACAAGTGCTGGTTGCACCCCTGCAGTATGCTTTCCTGCGCCAGTCAGATGGGGAATGCATTCTGGTTATCCTTAATGCGGATGAAAAAGAGGTGCAGTTAACCCTGGCCATTCCCCATCAAGATGGCAAAGCAACAGATATCTTGAATGGTTCCGGACAGTTCCAGGTCAAAGGCGGGAAAATAGAGAGCCTCAGCCTGCCCCCATGCTGGGGAAGGGTATTAAAGATAACCTGAAAATCCCGGAGTTCTGGTGAACTCCGGGAGGTTTCGCTGCGTGAGAACTTAAAAATTACTTTTTAGCGTTAATTTCCCCCAGGACTTTAATAACCATTTCTTCCGTAATGCCGTATTGCTTGGCCTGGGGCATTCCCAGCAGTGCTTTTAAGGTCATGGTTTTCGCCAGCCCAATCATCGGGTTCTTGGTTATGCCGGGAACATACTTCTCAAGGACTTCTACCGCTTTTGGATCCTTCAGTAATTCCCCTACCTTACTGGTCAAAGTGAATGCCATTTTTCCTCCTGTTTGATATCACAAATCTTCCATATTATTATTACCCATTATATATTACAGAGAGAATATCAAGCGTTCTTTTTTACCAGAATAAATCATATACTTGCCATTTTATTTCAACTTATTAAGGAAATTAGAATTTTGATTCAGAATTGTATACGCTAATCATCAATTCTTTCAGATAATAATTCAAAATGATTCAAAATGGTCAGTACCTTTACGGTAATGAACCTGCTTGGTTCCCCAACCTTCTCCATCACAAAGTGAACATTCCCTTTATGCTCATGCTCAAGATACCATAAGCCATCTTTCCTTTGCTTCGATTGCAGCCAGGCTACCACCGGTTCCATCCTCGTATCAAAGGGAATTGTATTAATCGTAAAATATTCCAGAATCCTTAATAGATCATAGCAGTAGCGGAACGGATAAGCCAGCTTCCTGAATCTCTTATCGGGACTATCTATAAACAACCCGTTCGAGAGCAGGTATTCAACAGCCCTGGTCTGACACACCTCCAGGTCTTCCAGCCTGTGGCGGCCCCCCGAGCGGCAGTATTGACCGATCCCCTCCAGGACGCAGATCGTTGTGTGCGGGTCGCTTACCTGGGTTTCTCTGTCCCAAGAATAGCCCCCATCTGGTTTCTGTTCATACAGGAAATGATCTACCAGCCTGTTTAGCCGGGGTTCATCCATGCAGAAATATGAAGCATAATTCAAAATCATCCCATCTACGCAAATATCACTGGGATGTTCATACTTGCTTAAGTTCAAACCACCATCTGCAGCCAGGCATTCGTTGAACATCCGGGTAACTATCTCTCTGCAAACCGGATCGGTTTCCGGGACACAAAGGTTTTTCAGGTCAAACAACGTGTTATGCGTACACGTCCATTTTTTTTGGTAATAATGGATTCCCCAATGCCCGTTCGCATTCCGGCAATCCAGAAATCTTTTCCCGAATCCTCTGTCATTTTCCTGTTTTGCATTTCAGGCAAGACTTCTGTGGTACCCAGCAGATACCGGTGGACCATATATTGGATAGAAACAACTCCTTCAAGAAGCCAGCTGATGATATTTTCCATGACTACACAAGATACTTTCGCTGTAGAATGAACCCAATTTTTATTAACCAATTAATCCCAAGGTCAACACCACCATTTGGCATACCACCAGATTATCCCTAATGCATAAGACAATACACTCAAGATTACAAGTACTTTAAATAACCATCCAGTTTTTTCACCCACCCCGATCCCCAGGATGAGCAGTACAGGCAAAATGAAGTCCATGAGATAACGGTAACCCAGCTGGGACGACCCATTGTTATGGTAAAAGAGAAGTAAACCTGCAGAAAAGAGAATCGAAATCCATGCGCCAATAGTCCATATATTTATCCGGAACCTTCGGAAAATGTATATGAGAGCCGGAGACATAGACAGAATGCTGACTCCCTCCCTGGAAGGGGAATAATAAAAACAATGATTTGCAAAACTGATGTAAGGATGCTTCACGAACATCATATGGGCATTTATCGGCAGGAAGTGCACATTAAAAATACCATATGTCTGAACAGCTGACATCAACCATTCAGCACTGTTAATTGTCACATATCCGAAATCAGTAGGGTCGCCAAAACGGATAAAGTTGTAGTATAAGAGCAACACGCCCGCCAAGATAAACGGAACAGCCGATTGGATAGACCATTTCAGGAAACGGGTGAAATTAAACCGTTTATCCTCCTGGTAGAAAAAGTAAACTGCAATACCCGCCAGTAAAGGCCATAAAGTGAAAACATTCGGCCGTGATAGCATTGAAAAGCCCAGGCATAAACCAGCCCACCAGGGTGATGCCCGGTATAAAACACAAATCACGGCAAGTGCAGCAAAGGTTAATGTCAGAAGCTGGCTGACAAACCACATCATCCCCATTGTTGCCAACCACCAGTGTGCAGTGCCCAGCGCAAACAATACAGTGATCCACAAATTCCCAGCCCGTTTGGTAGGGATCATCCCAATTTGGGAAGCTTTTTCAAGAACCAGATATACAAGTACAACGTTAATGGATCCTGAAAAAATTGAAAACAAAACCATGTTGATGTTCGCTGGTCCAACCAGGGCTACCAGGGGGATTAAGATAAGAGCGGGCAGCGGCGGGTTTGGCACATACCAGTTACCTTTATAAAAAGTAAGGTCGTGCTGGGTGGAAGGGTTGATCAGGTATAACCTCCCATGGATAAATGCATCAGCCAATTCAGGCCAGTACGCCTTGTTTGGAGTGTGGCGCCAATCCATCCATTGAGCAAAATGGCGGTAAACCACATAACTGACTATCCCAATGGAAATAAGCATGAGAATCCGGGATGCTGCAGGATACCAATTTCGGTCAGCATAATAACAGCGGAGCAGCCCCCAGACAATGAACACCGCCGCCGGTAAAAATATGAAATCCTCCAGGTTTCGCATGCGAGTATCCCAGGTCAAGTTCATAAATATTTTGATCGCAGCGGTATACACTCCTGTCAGAATCAGGAACAGAATGGCAAGTCTGATGGGAGTAAAAACCTTATTCCAATGAACTTGATTCCGTGTATTTAAATATAGGATTATGACCATGGCCAGTATGGCAGTCATTATCCAAAACACGGGAAATCCTAGGTCATTGAAAAACGTTTTAAGAAGGGTGAATTCGTTTGAAGCAGCAGAAATCGCCAGCAAGATAATTGCAGCAAGTGAAATAAAGCAAGTGAAGAGAAGCAGGATAAGTATAAAAATGCTTCTCTCAGACGCAAAAGCCATAGTGATTTTCTGAGAGGTTTTCTTCCACCATGTAGGCTGCGTGAGGATTGCTATTGAAAGAACCACAAACCCGATGATGGCCAGCAGGATCATCAAAGCTATGCACAGCCGGGTAAATGATAAACCGAACAGGACTGCATTTTGGAGTTCAGAGGATGAAGACAAGAATTTTATCAGCGCAGGAATACCTGCAATCGATAAAATTCCGGTCAACAAAACGTTACTTTTTTGCATTTTTCCTTTAGTTATAACAAATACATTGAGCTAATAAATTATAAATCAGGTTCCCTTCTCCAGCATGCCAAGTCCCTATTAATATTCTGAAAAGCTTCTTCATGATAAACTGCATGAAAAGGGATAATTATATGCAATATGCAATTACCAGCACCGCAATTGCCCACCCCAACATTGCCCTGATCAAGTACTGGGGTAACCGGGATGATACCCTCAACCTGCCGGCGAATGGCTCCATCTCTTTCAATCTGGCTGCGCTGGAAGCCCGCACCAGTGTAACTTTTAACCTTGATTTTCCTGCTGACCAGCTGGTCATTAACCAGAAGCCGACCGGGGAAGAGGCCCTCGCCAGGGTTTCAGCACTGCTTGACTTGGTGCGGTCAAAAGCAGGAATAAATGCCTATGCACTGGTGGAAAGCAGCCTCAACTTCCCCATCGGGACCGGGATCGCCTCCTCTGCAGCCGGGTTTGCTGCGCTGGCGCTGGCTGCCTCCCGTGCAGCAGGCCTGGACCTTAACGATAAAAAGCTTTCATGTTTTGCCAGGCGCGGATCCGGTTCTGCCTGCCGCTCGATCCCAGGCGGATTTGTGGAATGGCTGCCGGGGAATTCCGATGAAACTTCCTATGCGATCTCTTTTGCCGCGCCAGATCATTGGGATCTGGTAGATGTGATTGTGATACTGCAGAACCAGCCCAAAAAGACCGGTTCGCATGAAGGTCACGCCATTGCATTCACCTCTCCACTCCAGGAAGCCAGGGTGGCTGATGCCCCGCGCCGCCTGCAGGCATGCCGTGACGCAATCCGCCGGAAGGATTTTGGAACCCTGGCGGAGATAATCGAGCTGGACAGCAATATGATGCATGCGGTTATGATGACCTCTTCTCCTCCTTTGCAGTACTGGGAAACCGGTTCAATTGCCTTAATGCAAGCAGTACCCGGCTGGCGTTCAGAAGGTCTGCAGGTAGCGTACACGCTGGACGCCGGACCCAATGTGCACCTGATTTGTGCCAGGAAAGATGCAGAAATGGTGAGAGAAAAGGTTCTTGAAGTATCCACCCCGGTGGAAATCAACATTTCAGGTATCGGGGGTCCAGCCCGGATTGTTAGAACCGTATAAATTCCTCGAAATTCCGTTTGCTTGTGGATATAATACAGGATGGTAAGAATTAACAGGTGCTGAAAAGTCTTCTTGCATCTGCCTTGGTTTTAGCGCGTTTAAAAATCAGCCGGTTTACTGGCAATGAAGATGTAAAGGGAAACATGAGTGATTCATTGGTTGTAATTTTACGGATTCTGGAATTTGTCATCCTATTCGGGTTCTTGCTCTTTACCCATGAATTTGGACACTTTATTATTTCGAAATTATTCAAGGTGGAGGTCGAAGAATTCGGCTTCGGGTTCCCACCCCGCATCGTGCGCCTGTTCCGTCTGTGGGGTACCGATTTCACCCTGAATGCCATCCCATTTGGCGGATTCGTTCGCCCAAAGGGAGAGAATGACCCTAACGTCCCGGGCGGATTAGGCTCTGCCAAACCAGGCGTCCGCCTGTCTGTCCTGCTGGGCGGTCCGTTGATGAACATCCTGACCGGGGTTCTGCTCTTCAGCATCGTTTTCAGCCAGGTAGGCGTTCCACAAAGAAAAATTGTCCAGATCATGGGTGTCAATGAAGGGTCGCCTGCCCAGGCTGCCGGCATTTTACCCGGCGATGTAATCATCAGTATCGAGGATGAGCCAATCAGGAGCATGGAAACCCTTTCAAAACTGGTTTACAGCAACCTGGGCAAAGAGATCACCTTTGTGGTAGAGCGGTCATCCGAAAAGGTAACAGTAGAAGTAACACCCCGGACAGAATGGCCGCAAAATGAAGGCCCCATCGGGATCAGTATGGGCAATCCAGTTGAGCAGGCCTCCATGCTCCAGGCAGTACCATTCGGATTTGAAATGGCCTATCAGCAGGTGAGGACATTGATCAGCCTGCCCGGCCAGCTGATCGCAGGTACTATCGCCCCTGAGCAGGCAAGGTTTGTGGGACCAGTCGGTATGTTCAACATTTTCTCCCAAACCCGCGAGCTGGATGAAGAACAACAGGCTGAAGCACCATCCCAACCGCAAGGGCTGAACACACTTTATTTGCTGGCAGTCCTGGCGGTAGCTCTGGGTATTACCAACTTGCTGCCTATCCCTGCTCTGGATGGCGGACGGATCCTGTTCTTGATCCCCGAAATCCTGTTCAAAAAACGGGTACCCCCAAAGTACGAGAATCTGCTGCATTTCATTGGTTTTGCAGCCCTGATAGTGCTGATGGTCTATATCACCGCCCAGGATATTATTAACCCGATCGTTATGCCTTGAGGTTGCCATGATCAATCCCCGACCGAAAATTCCTTTTACGCAAATCCTGGATGCTTTGCTGGATAATGCCCAGCCTTTCCCGCCGCAGTACCTGTACCGGTTCTCGGACCTGCAGCCTGAAGACCAGGAAGCATTAGGTGCTGTCTGGACAAAAATCGAAACCCAGCGCCGCATTAACCTGCTGGAAGACCTGGAAGACTTGCTTGAGTCGGATACTGTACTTCTATTTGATGAGATTAGCCAGCTGGCACTGAAAGACCCGGAAGCGCAGGTGCGTACTGTTGCTGTCAGGCTGCAGGCAGAAAATCCCAAAGAAAGCCGGGCCAGGGTTTTCATGCACATGGCTGAAAAGGACAGTGATGAATTTGTGCGGGCTGCGGCAGTCTCATCCCTCGGGCAGTATGTTTACCTGGGTGAATTGGACAAGATCAGCCCGGAAACCCTCCACCTTGTTGAGGATAAATTGTTCAACATTGTCAATGGACAGGATACCGACCTGGTGCGCCGCAGGGCTCTCGAATCGGTCGGATTTTGCAGCCGCGAAGAGACCGTTCCATTGATCGAGAAAGCCTACCAGCACAAAGATACCGGCTGGGTTGCCAGCGCCTTGTTTGCCATGGGCCGGTCAATGGACTCACGCTGGGAGAAAGAGGTTATGGGCAACCTGAATTCACCCGACCCAGAACTCAGCTTCGAAGCGATCCGCGCTGCCGGCAAGATGGAGATCCAGGCTGCCCGTCCGCGCCTGCTCAAAATGCTCGCCAGCTATGATGAGCTGGACGAGGATGTACGCGGGGCTGTCATCTGGTCGCTCTCCGAAATTGGCGGTGAAGGGGTGCGCAAAAAGCTGGAAGGCCTGCTCGAGCAACTGGATGATGATGACGAGATCGAATACCTGGAAGAAGCGCTTGAGAACCTGGAATTTACCGAGGATTTTAAACTGGCAGGTATGTTTGACGTTGAAACCCTTAAGAATGCAGAACTTGACACAGTCATCGACCTCGAACATGACCGCTTGGAAGATGATGAACCCCTTTCCTGGGAGGATGACGAGTACAACGATGCTGGTGAAGAAGATGACGAATAAGGGGATGTATGCTCCAGCCTCAGCCTGACCATCTGCAGTTGCATGCCCTTATTGAAGGGCGCGTTCAGGGGGTAGGTTTTCGTTATTTTGTACTGCAAAATGCCATGCAGTTGGGGTTGACCGGTTGGGTGCGCAATACCTGGGATGATAAAGTGGAAGTCTGCGTGGAAGGTTCTCGGCTCGACCTGGACAAGCTGGCAGGGTTATTGCGAACTGGTCCAGGCAGCGCGCATGTAACCGCTGTTAAAGCAGACTGGCAGCCAGCCAGTGGATGTTTTTCCAGTTTTAAGGTTTTATCAGACAGCTGATCACAGCTCACCAGCAAGTAATTTTGCCTTTTGCCAGGGGGGAAGGTCGGATTCTTCCGCCAGGATTGCCCGGAGTTCATAGATCTGGTCGCGCAATGCCGCTGCCTGCTCAAATTGCAGGTCCCGGGCAGCTGCTTTCATTTGCTGCTCCAGTTCACTGATGATTCGTTTGAGCTCCTTCACATTCATGCCGGCTGCAGCCCGCCCGGCCCGGTACTCCCCTTTCTCTTCAGCCAGGGAAGGCGTGACGGTCAGGCGCGAGGTGATGTCATACACCAGTTTGGTAATGCTGATCGGTTCGATCCCGTGCTCGGTGTTGTAAGCCACCTGTTTGGCACGCCTGCGGTTGGTCTCATCGATTGCCTGTTTCATCGCATCGGTGTATTTATCAGCGTACATCAACACCTTGCCATGCACATGCCGCGCCGCCCTACCGATCGTCTGGATGAGCGCGGTGCCTGAACGCAGGAAACCTTCCTTGTCCGCATCCAGGATGGCAACCAGCGAAACCTCCGGCAGATCCAATCCTTCACGTAGCAGGTTGATGCCTACAAGCACATCAAACACACCCAGGCGCAGGTCTCTCAGGATTCCCACCCGTTCGAGGGTTTCTACCTCTGAATGCAGGTACTGAACCTTCACGCCCAGTTCCAGCAGGTAGTTTGCCAGGTCTTCTGCCATGCGCTTTGTCAGTGTGGTTACCAGCACACGCTCACCCTTTTCCACCCTTTGTTTGATCTCTCCGATCAGGTTATCCACCTGCCCCTTTGAGGGACGCACCTCAACTTCGGGGTCAACCAGCCCGGTGGGGCGGATGATCTGCTCGACCACCTGTTCCGCCCTCTCCATTTCATAAGGACCGGGCGTGGCAGAGGTATAAACCGTCTGCCCCATGTGCTGCTCAAACTCGCTGAAGGTCAGGGGACGGTTATCCAGGGCGCTGGGCAGACGAAAACCGTACTCCACCAGCGTTTGCTTACGCGACTGGTCGCCGTTGTACATGCCCCGAATCTGCGGAACCGTCATGTGGGACTCATCGATCACAAGCAGGTAATCGTTGGGCAGGTAATCTACCAGGGTCCAGGGTGGTGTACCCGGTTCACGCTGGTCAAAATGGCGCGAGTAGTTTTCAATCCCCGAACAATAGCCCACCTCGCGCAGCATTTCGAGGTCAAACCGGGCTCGCTGCTCGATGCGCTGGGCTTCCAGTAGCATATTGCGCTCAGTGAAATATTTGATCCGTGCTTCCAGTTCATTCTCGATATCTGCAATCGCCTTGCGAGTGCGTTCATCATGAGTGATGTAATGCTTGGCAGGGTAGATGTTCACCTGCCGGGGCTCTTCCAGCACCTCCCCCGTCACCGGGTTAAAGGTCATGATGCGTTCCACTTCATCCCCAAAGAAGGAAATCTTATAGACCTTGCGGTCTTCATATGCAGGAGCAATCTCAAGCACATCTCCCCTGACCCGGAATGCGCCTGGCTTCAATTCCATATCATTGCGCTGGTACTGGCTTTCCACCAGCTGGCGCATGAGGGCATTGCGCCGGAAGATTTCCCCGACCTTGAGTTCGATTACCACCCGGTTGTATTCACTTGGATCTCCCAGGCCGTAAATACACGAAACCGAAGCGACAATGATGACATCCCTGCGTGACATCAATGCAGTTGTGGCAGCCAGGCGCAAACGTTCAATCTCTTCATTGATATCTGTTTCTTTTTCGATGTACAGGTCACGGCGCGGAACATAAGCTTCCGGTTGGTAGTAGTCATAATATGAGACAAAATATTCAACTGCATTCTCCGGGAAGAACTCTTTAAACTCGGCGTACAGCTGGGCAGCCAGGGTCTTGTTATGTGCCATTACCAGGGCGGGCTTCTGGACCCGCTGGATCAGGTTGGCGATGGTGAAGGTCTTGCCTGTCCCGGTAGCGCCTAACAGGACCTGGTGGCGCATGCCTTTTTCCACGCCCTCGACGAGCTGCTCAATCGCATCCGGTTGATCTCCGGTTGGCTGGTAGGGTGCATTTAATTTAAATTCCATCAGGTTTTCCTGTTCTCAATTATCCAAAGGATGTAAGGGACTTATCTTTTTTACTGGAAACTATTCCCAGGCAGCAATTGTAAATGAAGTTCATCAATTCAGTATAAATTGCACCGACCAGGAATAAATTGAATTCTAAAAAGGTGCTATATTTATATCAGACCTGAGCGGGTGAAGCAAATCAGGTTGCGATTGAATCTATTTTTAGTGTAAGTTTTCTTACCATAAACCAGTGGTTTCAATGTACATTGCAATCACTGAAGCTCATTATGATTGCGCCTGCATGATTATGTCTGAAGAGATTCAATCCGAAGAATCTTGAGAGGCGGAAACAATGTCAAACTTATGCGAAAACATTATCACGGTTGTAGGCGGAACCCGCGCGCAAAAACAGGCCTTGATCGACCACGTGAAAAGCACCGAAGACTTAGATAGAGATTTTGATTTCAACAGGATTATTTCCTATCCTGAAGAGTATGCGAAGGCAGATGAAGCCTTTAATGAAGCATAATATGAGAGAGGTGTTCCTAGAGAAGAATGCCCAGTAAGCGGTTATTGGCAAGGTGGTGCCCAATGGTTAAAAGACCACTGGGGGACTAAGTGCAATCCTGATATTTCCACAAGAGTCGGTGATGTTGATAACATTTCATTCACTTTGATACCGTGTGGTCGCCCAGCCTTCCATTAACAAATACCCTTTCAGCAATGTATCCTGATTTAACATCTATATGGTGAAGGGGGAATGGACTTCAGCGGTTATGTTGTTTTCAAAGCTGGTGTTGAAATAGAGAAAAAGAGGGAGACTATGATGAACACTTCCCAACATAAATAATAAGACCTATTATTTCAGAAGGGAAATTTCTAATCTAAGAACCACGTGTGAAATAATGGTTTCCAACGATCATTTTTATGCTCAGGTAACCTGCATTACTTCGTTGTCAAAGTCATCCGTTCCCCCTTTACGCCAACCGTCTGGTCTTCCGCCGGGATCAATTTTAAGACCTCTACAAGGCGTTCTTTCCAGTTGTCATCCGGTTCAACCAGTGAAAGCCAGTAGGCGTTTTTCCCAACCCGGCTTCCATGCCCGATTGAAGGAAGCTGCCGGCTGGTGCTCTCCGCATTGATCAGGACCGGGTACCGAAGGACAAGCTGTTCTGCCTCAGGCAGGACAGAAACCAGCCCCTTTTCTTCTGCCAGCAGCTTGACCCTGGTCTGGTACAACAATTCTTTGACTGGGTCAGGAAGGGCACCAAAACGGTCTTGGAATTCTTCTTGAAGCGCCTCCAGCTCACGTTCTGACTTGATATCTGCCAGGCGGCGGTATAAACGCAGCCTGAGGTTCTGGTCGGGCACATATTCTACCGGGATGCCGATTGAAAGCGGCAGATCCACATTCACCTGCGTCCACATCTCCTGATCGCCAAGCTGCATTTCCGCCGGAACTTCTAACCCTTGTAAACGCCGCAGGTCGCGTACTGCCTGGGCCAGCATGCGGGTGTACAGGTGGAAACCAACACTGGCAATATATCCATGCTGCCTGGTACCCAGCAGCTCTCCTGCGCCGCGCATTTCAAGGTCGCGCATGGCGATCGAATACCCTGCCCCAAGCTGGGTATTCTCAGCAATAATTTCCAGCCTTTCCTGACCTTCTGGAGTAGGTGCTTTTTTGCGGTGTCGGAAGAAATAGGCATACGCCCGCAGCGCACCGCGCCCCACCCTGCCGCGCAACTGGTACAGTTGTGCCAGGCCGAAGGTATCGCCCCGGTCCACGATCAGGGTGTTGGCATTCGGGATATCCAGCCCGGATTCGATGATGGAAGTACACAGCAAGACATCAATCTCGCCATGCGTAAACTGCATCATGACCCTCGCCAGGTCCTGTTCGTGCATCTGCCCATGCCCAATGCCTACCCTGGCTTCAGGCACCAGTTTATTCAGGTGGGCTTTCATGGCTTCGATCGTCTGCACCCGGTTATGCACAAAAAATACCTGCCCGCCCCTTTCCAGCTCGCGCAGGATTGCCTGGCGTACAAGCTTCGGGGAGTAGGGACCGATGTGGGTCACGATTGGAAGCCGTTCTTCAGGGGGTGTATTAATGGTCGAGATGTCGCGCACTCCCGTTAACGCCATGTACAATGTACGCGGAATCGGCGTAGCTGTCAAAGTCAGAACATCCACCTCTGTCCGCAGTTTCTTCAAGTATTCTTTATGGGTAACCCCGAAACGCTGTTCTTCGTCAATGATGACCAGTCCAAGGTCTTTAAACTGCACATCCGACTGCACAAGCCGGTGAGTACCGATCACAATATCCACACCGCCGCTGTTCAGTTTCTTAAGAATCTGCGATTGCTCTTTCGGGTTCCTGAAGCGTGAAAGCATTTCCACTTCTACCGGGTAAGCTGCCAGCCGTTGGCGGAATGTCTCGTAATGCTGCTGGGCCAGCACAGTGGTCGGGACAAGGACCGCCACCTGGCGGCTGTCCATCACTGCCTTGAAGGCAGCCCGCAGAGCAACTTCCGTCTTCCCATATCCCACATCCCCGCACAGCAACCGGTCCATCGGCCGGGCATATTCCATATCCTTCTTCACTTCCTTAATGGCATGGGCCTGGTCTTCTGTTTCTGTGTAAGGGAAACTGGCTTCAAGTTCCTGCTGCCAGGGTGTGTCCGGGGAGAAGGCATACCCTTTTGCCGCCATCCGGCTGGCATACAACTCGAGCAAGTCACGCGCCACCTCCTGCACGCCTTCCTTAACCCGCTGGCGGGCAGTATGCCATTCCTGAGTACCCAGCCGGGTTGGTGTGGGTGTCTCATTGTCAGCACCAACATACCGTGTCAGGCGGTCAGCCTGGTGAACCGGGACAAAAACCTGGTCTCCCCGGTCGTATTCCACCATTAGCAATTCACGGCTGACCCCATCCAGGGTGCGCTGCACCAGTCCACCAAACCGTCCTACCCCATAATCAATATGCACCACCCAATCCCCAATCCGGAAATCAGTGTAAGAGGATTCGGGTGTATCGGCTGCCGGGCGTGGCCGCTGGCGCGGGCGCGGCCTTTCCCATCCGAACACCTCGCCGTCAGTCAACAGGCTTGCAGTGCGGGTATCATCAACCCTGAGGTTCCAGCCTTCGGTCAGGGTTCCCTCGAGGAAAACAGGCGAACAGGCTGCTTCCCGCCTTGCGTTCCTTTCCAACCAGAGCTCATTCAAGCGGGTTGCCTGTCGGGAGACGATAGTGATCCGGTTCCCTTCTGTACAAGATTCCCCAAGCGAATCAACCAGGTCTTTAAGGTGGCCTGCATAACGCTCGCCGGGTGTAAAAAGCGAACCAAGCGGGGATTCCTCTACAGCAGTGGTATACCCCAACTCCAGCGAGCGAAAGCGCGATATGCTGTCAATAATTTCGGACCAGGTGAGGTATGGCACCGGGAAATTCTCAGGCAGCACCCCCTCATGGATGCTTTCCTGGCGGAACCGGACTGACTGTTCTTCAATCTCGTTGGCGATGGTCTCGAGGTAATTCAAGTCATCCAGCAGCACCAGGCTGTTCTGGGGAAGGTAATCCAATAGGCTGGCCTGGGCAGGATGCACCAGCGGGATGTCAAATTCACTCAATTCATGGTCAAGGGCGAGATCTTCTTTAACATAACCGGGTAAGATTTCACGCGCAGGTGTAACGAGGATGCTCTCCAGCGCCTGAATTGTGCGCTGCGTAGCAGGGTCGAACATCCTCAGGGTATCAATCTCATCCCCGAAGAAATCGAAGCGCACAGGGTTTGGTAAATGAGGAGGCCAGATGTCCAGAATACCTCCCCGGCGCGAAAACTGGCCAGGTTCAACCACGATGTCGACCGCTGCATACCCGCTTTCAGCCCAGGTGCGGGCCAGGGTGTCAGGCTGGTGCTGCTGTTCAAGGTGGTACGTCCGGCTGTTGCGCAGGAAATCCCTGCGCGGCAGCGTGCGTGACATTACCGCCCGCACCGGTGCAATCACAACTGGCGGGGTTTCCTGTACCGGATACCCGGGTATATGGTATCCAGCCAGCGCGGTGATGGATTGCAGCCTTTCCCTGCGTGTATTGCTACCCCAGGATGCCTGTTCGTAAAACAGGGGGTTGGGCTCAGGGAAGTAATACCTGCCCCCGCCTGGCTGCCAAAAAGCAATCTCTTCCCACTGGGTTAATGCCTGGTCTGTCCTGCCAACGATATAGACCACCGGGGTTTGCAGGCATTCCGCCAGGGTCGCAGCGACAGGCAGCCTGGCAGAACGCATTAATCCCAGGCCGGGAAGTGCCTGGGAAGCCTCCAGATCTGCAATCAACTGCTTGAATGCAGGCAGATTTCGGATAAGGTCGATCAAACTTGTCACTCCTTAATGGTCGGCCCGTTAAATTGATTCATGGCTTCATCAATACCAAATTCAATGAAAACCATAATCGCTTTCACTGCCTGATCCAGCACTACAGGCAGCTCAGCCTGGTCCTGGGTTGAGAAAGGCTGGAGTACATACGCTGCCGCCTCCATCTGGCCGGGCGGCCTTCCGATCCCGCAGCGCAGCCTGGCAAACTCCTGGGTGCCCGCCTGTTCAATGATAGACTGCATCCCCTTCTGGCCGGCTGAGCCGCCACCCGGGCGCAAGCGCAGCACGCCAAAAGGAAGATCCAGGTCGTCATGTACCACCAGGAAGTTTTCCTGTTCGATTCCGTAATACCGGATCAGGCTGGTGACAGCCTGCCCCGACAGGTTCATATATGTTACCGGCTTGGCTATGATCACTTTGCTGCCCAGGTAGACTCCGTTCCCGACCAGTGCTTTTTGTTGCAGCCTGCCCACGCGGATCCCCAGCTCTGCCGCCAGCCTGTCTGCTACCATAAAACCAATATTATGACGGGTATCCTTGTATTCGCGGCCAGGGTTGCCCAGCCCGGCGATTAAATAACTTTTCATCACCTTCCACCTCTTTGTTTTTTGCGCACAAGTGCCCTTAATCCAACCAGCAGCAGGATCACCCCGGCTATTCCAGCACCTGTGAGAATGCTTTTTAAAAACCTCACCTGGCTTATCTCCATCGGGTTCTTTGCCAGAGGAACAACCGTCTGGATCGCGGGCACTGGTGTACTGGTTAATGCAGGAGCTGCCAGATCTTCCAGGGTTGGTTCTGGAGTTCTGGTTTCAACCGGCGAGTAATTCCGGATGCGCAAGTTATTAATAATTACAGTGTCAGGGTCACCTTCACGATAAAACACCTGAACCCGCAAGCGGTAAGTACCATCAGCAATGGCTGCTGTATCCCAGGTTGCGATGACCCCCTTGTTTACCTGCTCCTCACCTGAGGCGATGAGAAACCATGCATCGCTGGTATCGTCAGCATAGGCAAAGGCCACGTCATATTCTTTCACATCCTCGCCGGAAATGGTACCCTGGATCTCAACAACCCCTTGCAGTACATCACCGGGACGCGGCGAAGTCACCTCAGGCTGCTGGAATACAGGTGCAGCACCAGCCAGGATAAGGTTGATCAGGCAAAAAATGCTCAAGAAAGGTTTGATCATCGTAACTGGTAAGTTTAACACGGAAAGGTGCGCGGTGCAAACTCTGCCTGCCTGATGGCACAATTCATCTGCCCCGGATGGCGCTTGACATTCTTTCAAAGGTATTAATGTTATAATAATTTAAGTATGGAAGATTATATTCAAAATACCCCTGCACAAAAACCAGTGGATCAGCCTGGGATTGAAAAGAAATCCCTGGCTGCCATCATAGCCGCTGCCGTCGTCCTGGTAGCCGGATTGGTTGTGGGAATGGTGTTCTTGTTCAGTCGTGATGCAGCGGTAACCGGGCAAATCCGGGATGTTTTCATCATCCTGCTGGCATTTGTGTCGCTCATCATCGGCGCTGCCATGATTGTCCTGGTGATCCAGCTGGCAATCCTCACCAACCTGATCCAGAATGAGATTAAACCCATCCTGGATGCCACAAGCCAGACGGTTAACACCCTGAAAGGTACCACCGCCTTTTTAAGTGACAACATGGTGGAACCTGTGATCAAATTAAACGAGTATATGGCAGGTTTTAAAAAGCTGCTCGACTTATTAAGACCTGGCAAGAAGTAACAGAAAATTACCATCACCTTGAAAGGAGATAAAATTATGTCAGATCGAGATGATTTTGGTGCATTCTTAATTGGTTTTACGGTTGGCGGACTTGCAGGCGCAGTTGTTGCATTGCTCTTTGCCCCCCAATCAGGAACCGAAACCCGCACACTTATCAAAGAAAAAGCCATTGAATTAAAAGATGTTGCAGGTGTAAAGATCGAAGATGCTTATGCCAAAGCAGAAGCAGCTGCAATCCAGGCGCGCACCAGTTTTGATGAGCTGGCAAAAGCCACCAAGGAACATTCAGCCGACGTGGTCAAATCCACCCAGGTTTTAATCGAAGAGCAGCGTGAAAAAGTGAGCCAGGTGGTCGCGCCTAAGAAAAAAGGTAAACCAGAAGCTCCAGAAGCTGCTGAAGGATAACAGGCTGTAAGCCAAAAGATCCCCGTCTAACTCGGGGATCTTTTCATTATCACCTACTTTCCAATAGCATTCGGTATCTCTTCGAGCAGGTCGCCTGCCATAACAGAGACCGGTGTACCAAGTTTTTCGGCTGCGCTCAATCCCGCCAGGGCATGCAGGTATGCCCCTGCCCGGGCAGCCAGGTACGGGTGCTTCCCTTGCGCCAGGAGGCTGGCAATAATCCCGGTCAACACATCCCCTGTTCCGGCACGTGCAAGGGCAGGTGTGGCAAACGGAATAACAGCACACTGACCACCCGGTTCCCCAACCACACTGAATGCTCCTTTCAGCACAACCACGCAATTCCACTTCCGGGCAAACCTGCGGGTAATCTCAATCCGTTCCTTCTGGATATCTTCAACTGTCAGGCCTGATAACGCAGCCATTTCTCCGGGGTGCGGAGTTAACACACTTTCTGCTGGCAGCAGCCCCGGCCAATCCGGCAACTGGCTAAGCAGCCGCAGCCCATCGGCATCGATTACCACTGGGGGCAGTTTTGACTTGCCTGCCAGGTTGTGCTTCTCTTTTTGGCCCAGGAATCCGATCGCACCCTTCTCCACACCGCCCTTTTCTCCTGACAGCAGGTTCTTGAGGAAATCGCGTGTGGCAGGTTCGGTTCCCAACCCGGGACCCACCGCCAGTGCAGTAGCCCGGTCGAGATTCTCCCAGATCACTTCAGCTGCGCTGCTGGAGATCACTCCCATTTCATGCGGCAGCATCAGCCAGGTAGCTTCCGGGAATACACCTGCCAGGGCCGAATGCAGGGATGACGGTACTGCCATTTGCACCAGTCCAACACCGCTGCGGTAAGCAGCCTTGCCAGCCAGGAAAGCAGCTCCAGTGTAATTGACCGATCCGGCAGCCACCATGAGGGTGCCAAATGTGCCTTTATGCGCATCCAACGGTCGGGTTGGAAAGGCTTCCTCAAGAATGCCTTCGTCAACAACAATTGTTTGGATACCTTCCCAGCATGTCGATTTACCATCGAACTTGAGAGGTATGAGATTGATGTCATTTACATACTGAAATGCGGGCAGTTTTAGCATCCCCTGCTTGACTGCCCCCATACATAATGTTAAATCGGCCTGTAATGTCTCAGCAGCCGCGTCACCGGTGTCGCAATTCACCCCGGAAGGGCAATCAACCGCTGCAACGAATGGCATTGATGGTTGATTGGCTATATCCTTCAACACCGCTGCAATGTCTTTCCGCAAAGGCAGTTGGGCTCCTGTGCCGAGAATGCCGTCAAGCAGGACATCAGCATGTTCCATCCAGGCGTTCAGCTGCTTGAAATCAACATCTTTTTCGAGAGAAGCTGCCTGGCAGCCGGCTTCCCTGGCTCTCAGCAGCAATGGGTCGCCTGCCGGCCGGGATCGTACCAGGTATGCCAGGCAGGTCCAACCCTGTTTCTGCAGATGCTCCAGGGCAATCAAGGTGTCTCCCCCGTTGTTTCCAGATCCCACTACCCCAATTGCAGATAGGTCGGGTTTTATGTCTGCGAAAAGTGAGTGGATAAACCTGGCGATCTCCGTCCCGGCATCCTCCATCATCTCTGCATAGGGATACCCTGAGAGATTTGCCTCTTCTTCTATTTGTTTCATTTCATTTACAGTAACCAGTTTCATATGCACCTTTTTAGATAGCAGTTTTGCTTTTTAAAGTATTATATTGCATTACGGTATAATCCTTCTATCTGATTCGATTGGATACCTATGCGCAAATATCTCTTCCTTACTGTATTTTTTAGCGGACTATGTTCACTGGCTATTGAAATGGCAGCCTCTCGCCTGCTCGGAAATGTGTTTGGCACCAGCAACCTGGTTTGGGCAGCCATCATCGGCTTGATTCTGATCTACCTTGCCGTCGGCTACTTCCTGGGTGGCACGTGGGCAGACCGCTCTCCCCGCTTTCAGACCCTGTTTTGGATCCTGCTCGGGGCTTCACTGGCAACCGCTCTCGTACCCGTAATCTCCCGCCCGGTATTGCGGCTGGCCGCCAATGCATTTGACCAGTTGCAAATAGGCATCCTGCTGGGTTCTTTCACTGCCGTGATCATCCTCCTGGCCATCCCAATGACCCTGATCGGTACCGCCTCCCCCTTCGCCATCCGCCTTGCCATCCAGGAAACCGAAAATTCAGGTAAAGTAGCCGGCAGAATATACGCCATCTCCACTCTCGGCTCATTCTTCGGTACCTTTCTACCGGTGCTGATCCTCATTCCAACACTCGGGACTTACCGTACTTTCCTGCTGCTAGCTGGGGTTCTGGCTGTTGTTGCCATAATAGGGTTAATCAAAACTGAAGGGAAAAAAGCGGCTTTCTTGCTGGCAATCCCTTTGCTGCTTTACCCTGCCCTTGCCTTGTGGGCACTACCCGGCAGCGATAAGAACACAAACGGCATCATTTTCGAGACCGAATCTGGCTATAACTACATCCAGGTATTGGAAAGTAATGACTACCGCTACCTAAGGCTGAATGAAGGACAGGGCGTCCACTCGATGTACAACCCCAACATCCTATATTATGGCGGACCCTGGGAAATGGTATTGGCTGCCCCATTTTTCAGCAACACCCCCTTTGATGTAAACCAGGTGAAATCAATGGCTATCGTTGGGTTGGCTGCCGGTACTACCGCACGCCAGGCCAGCCTCGTTTACCCGAATATCCAAATTGACGGGATCGAAATCGACCCGAAGATCGTAGAGGTGGGCAAAGAATACTTCGGTATGGATCTGCCAAACCTCAATATCATTATCCAGGATGGACGGTGGGCGCTGGAACAATCGGACAAGACCTACCAGGTTATCAGTGTGGATGCTTACCGCCCCCCATACATCCCAGCCCAAATGACCACGGTTGAATTCTTTCAAACGGTTTACGATCACCTTGAGGAAGATGGTGTGATGGTCATTAATGTCGGGCGGGCGCCCGACGACCGCAGGTTGATTAATGCCCTTTCCAGCACCATTCTGGCTGTTTTTCCGTCCATTTATGCTGTTGACCTGCCAGGCACATTCAATACCCTGCTGTATGCTACCCGTGAATCTACAACCGTGCAGAACCTGTATAACAATTTCGCCCGGGTATCACTTGCGGCAGAAAAACAGGACCTGCTGTTGACAGCCGGTTCTGTTGCGGTTGCCAACCTGCAGCCTGCACCTGAACCCGGGCAGGTGTTTACGGATGATAAAGCGCCGGTTGAGTGGATCACCAATAACATGGTGCTGCATTTCCTGAGCACATCCTCTCTGGAAGGGCTGGAACAATGAAAACCCTTAAGAAAATTCTCCAGGTGCTTGTCACCATTAGCACACCTTTTATTTTCCTGATGTTTGCCGTCCGCGTCATGCTAACCCCGCTCTTCCTGCAGGTTGAGTATAACCTGCCAGGTTTCCCCACCGATCCATACGGTTTCACCAGGGAACAGCGGCTATATTTTTCTAAAATCTCAGTGGACTACCTGCTGAATAATGAAGGGATTGAATTCCTTCAAAACCAGAAAATCGATGAAGGAACCCCCCTGTACAATGCCCGCGAACTTTCACACATGCTGGATGTAAAGATCCTGGTTAAAAACATGCTTGCCGCCTGGTCCGGGTTGCTCCTTATCTGGCTGCTCCTGCTGGTCTTGGCCTGGCGGGGCAAATGGTTATTGGATTTTCTTTTAGCTGTGTCAAACGGCGGCTGGCTAACCCTTGGGCTTATTCTCTTCCTATTGACAGCAGTCCTGGTAGATTTTGACGGGTTGTTTACCGCCTTCCATCATCTTTTCTTTGAAGGGGATACCTGGCTGTTCTATTACTCAGACAGCTTGATCCGCCTTTTTCCAATGCGCTTCTGGCGCGATGCCTTCATCCTGACCGGCGGTATTACCATCTTGCTCGCATTAATATCAGCCCTCAGCCGCAAAGGATTATTAACAAAGAAAGCAGCCTGAGCTGCCTTCTTTTTCTGCAAGTATTCACCTGTTATTTCTTTGCCTTGCCCTGGTTGGCCACAGCCGAAATCTTCTTCTCAATCTCAGCCTGGTCGCCAAGGTAGTAATGGCGGATCGGTTTCAGGTTTTCATCCAGCTCGTACACCAGGGGCACACCAGTCGGGATATTCAGGCCGACAATCTCCTCTTCGGAGATGTTGTCAAGATACTTAACCAGTGAACGCAGGCTGTTGCCGTGGGCTGCAATGATGACTTTCTTTCCTGCTTTGATTGATGGTGCAATCACGTTCAGCCAATAAGGAACAAACCTGGCTACGGTATCCTTCAAGCATTCCGTCACGGGCAGTTCATCATCAGTCAGGTCTTTGTAACGCGGATCGTGACCAGGGTAGCGCGGATCGCTCTTTTCAAGCGCTGGTGGTTGGATATCATAAGAGCGGCGCCAGATGAGCACTTTTTCATCGCCGTATTTCGCAGCCGTCTCAGCCTTATTCAAACCCTGCAAAGCTCCATAGTGGCGCTCGTTCAGGCGCCAGTTGTTAATAACAGGGATCCACATTAAATCCATCTCATCCAGCGCCAGCCAGAGGGTGCGGATGGCACGCTTGAGAACTGAAGTATATGCCAGGTCAAATGTCAGGCCAGCGTCTTTCATCAGCTTGCCAGCAGTATGGGCTTCTTCGATCCCTTTCTCTGAAAGGTCTACATCAGTCCATCCAGTAAATAAATTCTCTTTATTCCAGACACTTTCTCCATGCCTGAGTAATACAACGGTATACATGTTCTGCCTCCCGGTTGGTGATAAAAAATGCAGCGCAAGCGGCGCTTGCGCTACATTATAACGAACTTTTACAAAAACAGGAAACCCTTAGCGGATTGCTACCGGGTTCTCTTTATCCACTGATGGGTCAAAGATATGGAAGTTATCCATATTAAACATCACCTGTACATGCTGCCCGAAGGTAAAGCGGGTGCGCGGATCAACACGGGCAATGTAAGATGATTCACCGCTGACCAGGTAAAGGAAGATTTCATTACCCATTAACTCGGTTACTTCAACCTTGGCTTCAACAGGTGCGGCATGAATGCCCACAGGAACATATTCAGGATTGTGGACATCTTCCGGCCGGATACCGAAAATAACTTCCTTGCCGGCATGCGGGGCATACGTGCTGAACTTCTCATCCGGGATCTTGACAGAGAAAGCGCCGCAATCAGCAAACAGGGTGCTGTCCTCTTTTTTTAATTTGGCGGGGAAGAAGTTCATGGCAGGTGAGCCAATGAAACCGGCAACAAACTGGTTGTTGGGTTTATCGTACAGAGTCTGCGGGGTATCCAGCTGCTGCAGAATGCCTTTGTTCATGACGGCAATACGGGATGCCATGGTCATGGCTTCTGTCTGGTCATGCGTCACGTAAATAAATGTGGTCTGCAGCCTGTGGTGCAGCTTGCTGATTTCAGCACGGGTCTGCACGCGCAGTTTGGCATCCAGGTTGGATAGCGGCTCATCGAACAGAAATACTTTTGGTTCACGCACAATAGCGCGGCCTACAGCCACACGCTGGCGCTGACCACCGGAAAGTTCACGCGGTTTGCGTTTGAGCAGGTGTTCGATTCCGAGGGTCTTGGCAGATTCTTCCACCCGGCGTTCAATCTCATCCTTGGGGATGTGGCGCAGTTTCAGGCCGAAAGCCATATTGTCATACACACTCATGTGGGGGTACAAAGCGTATGATTGGAAAACCATGGCAATATCACGGTCTTTAGGCGGGATATCATTAACAACCTTGTCACCGATTAATACCTCGCCATCGCTGATCTCTTCAAGACCCGCCAGGCAGCGCAAGGCAGTTGTTTTACCGCAGCCAGATGGGCCTACCAGTACCAGGAATTCTTTATCGACAATATCGATATTCAGGTCATCCAGCGCAGTAAAATCACCAAACTTTTTCGTAACGTGCTTGAACATCACACTTGCCATTTCTTCCTCCTTCCGGAACGAGTATAGTGAGACTATTATATGTCAAGGATCAAGATTCTGCAATTATGTTAAAAGTAATTAAATGCAAACATCCGGGGTTCCGGATGTTTTGCATAAAAAACCCCGCCATGCCGTGTGAGCTAAGTTTTGAACCTGCTTAGGCAGGTTTGTCCTTCTTCTCAGCTCCGCCTTGGCTAAAGCCTATCGCGTCACATCAGATAAGATAGGACGTAATACAGAAACTGTTGGCTCAAAACCGGTTGTGTCTCATCACGAACACAGCAGGGTACTTTTTTTATACCACAATTAAAAGAAGGTGAACAGGTTTTTATTAAAGCGCAGCTTGACTCTGCCTTCAGCCTCATTTATACTCACATTAACAATGAATTCTGTGCGCGCATTTATTGCTTTACCCCTGCCCGAAACTACAACCAGACAGCTCGGTCAATTCGTCAGCGATCTTAAGTCCCATGCACCACGCGGATTGCGCTGGGTGGATCCCGGGAACATTCACCTGACCCTGACATTCCTTGGGGATACACCCCTTGAAAAGATAACACAGGTAGCCGCCCTCCTGGCTGATGTGGCCGTCAGCCAGGTTGCACCGGTTGTTCAATTCAACAGCCTGGGTGCGTTCCCAAATGCAGCCAGAATGCGGGTATTCTGGTTGGGGCTGCACCCCTCACCGGCAATTAATGATGTTTACACGAAGGTCAATCTGGCTTGCAAGGAATGCCAGCTGCCTTATGAAGATCGTCCTTATGTCCCGCACCTGACCCTTGCCCGTGTCCCGGATACTTTTTCCCAGGTGGAGAGAAGCCTGGCATCTGCTTTATTGCAGCAGCATTCGCCGTTTGGGGAAGTTCCGGTAGTATTGAAAAAACTGGTAATTTTTAAAAGCGACCTGAAACCGGGTGGAGCAGTATATACGCCGCTGCACATCTTTACCTTTAATAACTAACAGGAGGTTACATCTGAACGCACTTGAGATAGCCCATGCAATCGTGGATGCCTTGGAAGAAAAGAAAGCGGAAAATATAGTCCTGATGGATGTCAGTACAGCCGCCCAATTTACAGATTATTTCATTATTTGTTCCGGAACCAGCGACCGGATGCTTAAAAGCCTGGGGGATTTTATCCTTGAGGAAGTCAGGAATAAATTCAAGATCCATGGGAAAATGGAAGGCAAAGCTGAAAATGGATGGGTACTGATCGACCTGGATGATATTGTCATTCATATTTTCTTTGCCGACCAGCGCAAATACTACGCACTGGAAGACCTCTGGCAAAGCGGTAAAATCCTGCTTACTATCCAGTAACTGCTTAATAACAGGGAAGCAATAACTCTTTTGAGAGTCATTGCATCCCTGAATTATTAATTACTCCATATCCTGCAAAACTCTTCTTAAGTTCTACTTTATTGCTGCCAGCACTTCTGCACTGTGGTCAGCCGGTTTGACGTTTTCGAACACCTTCACGATCTTCCCATCAGGGTCGATCAGGTAAGTCGTCCTGAACATGCCGTCATATTCCTTCCCCATGTACTTCTTACGGCCCCAAACCCCGTACTGGTCAGCAACCTTATGTTCCTCATCCGCCAACAGGCTGAAAGGAAGCTGGTACTTGGTTTTGAACTTGGCATGTGATGTTGGGCTGTCTTTGCTTACACCGAGGATGGTAACACCTGCTTTCTCATAAGCGCTGTAATCATCCCGGAAATTGCATGCTTCGGCTGTGCATCCTGGGGTATCATCCTTAGGGTAGAAATAGAGCACAACCCATTTCCCGCGGTAGTCTTTCAAGGAGCGTTCTAACCCGTTTTCATCGGGCAGTGTAAAGTCAGGTGCGATACTGTACTCAGGTAATATCATCTTGTCCTCCAGTCTTTCCGAATTCTATCAAGTGCATATTAGAAATATATATAACTTTACAATGCTTGTATCCTGTCACAGGACAACCTCGCCCATACGCGTCACGGTATAGCCCGGCATGGCTGCTACCCTGGCCTTGAAATCGCTGCTGTGCATCAGGTCAAAAACCGGTGCCAACAGGCTGCTGTTGAAGAATAGTTGAGGGATACACAGATCGTACCGTTCCTGGTAAAGCGGGATGAAATCCAGGTTCAGGGCGCTCGCTGCGGCAGTCACTCCCAGTCCGCAATCCGCCCTGCCGGATGCGACCGCTGCTGCGACAGCCAGGTGGGTATATTCTTCCTGTTCGTACCCCTGAACCTGGCTGCTGTCCAGTCCGGCTTGCTTCAGGTGATAATCCAGCAATACCCGTGTTCCCGCCCCGCGCTGGCGGTTGCTGAACCTCACATCAGCCCTGACAAGGTCCTGCAGTGCTGTGATTTTCTTCGGATTGCCCGGCAAGATAATTAGCCCCTGCTCGCGCTCTACCCACGTTACAAGCTTTACAGGCGTGTCCGGCAGGTAGCGGGATATGTAACTCAGGTTATACTCCCCAGTCTCTTCGTCCAGCAAGTGAGTTCCAGCCATGTGGGTTTCGTTCCGGCGCACCGCCAGCAAGCCGCCCAGGCTGCCTACATTGGCAGAAACCAGCCTGCGGCTTTTTAGTTCCAATTCCTGTGCCACCAAGTCCAGGCTCATATCGTGCGAACCAATACAGAAAATGGTCTCTTCAAGCGCCTGTGGAGACCTGTACAGGCGCACCTTTACTTTTGTACCAGGTTCTACCCCCTGGGTTCCGCGCGGCAGCAGCATCAAACCGTCTGCCCGCACCAATGAGGTAATCACCCCTGCCCCGCGCGTCAGCGGCGCTGCCAGCAATTCTTCCCCTACCCTGCCCAGCACCACCCTCACGAAGTCATCATCGCCTGCCGGTGAAGCCACCTTGCGGGTTATGCGCGCTTCCACTTCCTGTGCCTTGATTGGCGGGATGCCCAGCCATTTGTTGAGTAAAGGCTGGATAAAGATCTCCCCCGTCAATGCACAGGAGACCGGGTAACCGGGTACACCAAACACAGGGGTTTTTTTGCCGGTTCCGGTCTCATGGATCAGGCCGGCTATAACCGGGTGACCTGGGCGTACAGCCACACCATGAAAGAGCAGCTCGCCAAGGTCCTCAACAATCCGGGCTGAAAAATCTTCCGAACCTGCGGATGAACCGGCATTTATCAGCACCAGGTCATTTTCTAAAGCAGCCTGACGAACCTGGGCTGCAATCCGGTCATAGATATCCGGCACGATTGGGTAACGCTTCGGTTCACCGCCCCAGCCTCTTACCTGGGCTGCCAGTACAATGCTGTTGTACTCAATAATATCTCCGGCTTTTACTTTGGTGCCAACCGGCACCAGTTCTGTGCCAGTTGGGATGATTCCCACCTTCGGTTTGCGTGAAACCATAACCTGTTCAAAACCTGCCCCTGCAATAGCCCCCAAATCTACAGGACGCAGGATATGCCCGGCTGGCAACACCAGTTCTGTGGCGACGATATCCTCACCCATCGGGCGGACGTGCATCCAGGGAGTCAGGGCTGCCCTCAAACGCAGGGCATACGGCGACCGGGTCATCGCAATGGATTGCCCGCCGGAGTTAAGCGGTTCTATGTTTTCAATCGGCACCACTGCATTCGCCCAACCTGGCAGCGGATCGCCGGTATCCACATAAACAGCTTGCCCGCCCAGCACCAGGTCCACCGGGCTGGTAGGCATGGCTCCTGTTGTATCTTCTGCCCGCAGCGCAAAACCGTCCATTGCCGAAGCATGGTAATGGGGGGAGGAGATTTGTGCCCAAACAGGCTCTGCCAGCACCCTTCCTGTAGCCTGTTCATCTAGCAGAACCTGTTCTTTTCCCAGCACCTGCCAGAGACCAGCCTGCTGAAGCATACTTGTCAAAGCATTCCATGCAGTATCTAAAGGAATATCATGTAAGTAAACACCGCTCATGTGTTCTTCCTGTTTAGAGAGGCAAAACAAAAACCTGGTCGCCGGCATTCAGCCCGGTGGCATCAGCCTGGATGAAAGCCAGCCCGTCAGCCCCGGCCAGGGTAAAAATCAAACTGCTTTTAAAAAAAATCGGGTCAGCAACAAGCCTGCCATCCCCTTGCCGCAGGGTTACCGGGATCCAGTCTTCCCTGCCAGCCTGGGAGGCAATGTTTGTAGTAAGGACAGCCTGGTATCCTGCAGAAGGCAGGCTGATGTTCAGCCCAGCCAGCCGGCTAACCAGCCTGCTGACAAACAGGTGTGCAATCACCAGCGCACTGACCGGGTTGCCGGGCAAACCGACTACCGGTTTACCATCACACACTGCGAAAATGGTCGGTTTGCCGGGTTTGATGTTGATGCCATGCACCATCACACCCGGTTTGCCGCAGCGGTTGATCACTTCGGATGTCAGGTCGCGGGTGCTTGCCGATGAACCTGCGGTGATAACCACCAGGTCAGCCTCAGTAAGGGCTTGCTTGAGCATATCTTCCAGGATATCTGGATCATCCGGGACAATCCCTTTCACTTCCGGCAGGCCGCCATACCTGGTTACCAGCGCTGCAAGTGAGTAACTGTTGATATCCCGCACCTGGCCTGGCCGGGGTGTTACCTCAGGCGGAACCACTTCATCGCCTGAGGAGAGGATCGCCACCCTTGGCTGCCGGTAGGCTTTAACCTTTTCAATACCCAGCGCCAGCAAGCCGCCGATCTGGGCTGGCCCAAGCTTGATCCCTGCTGGAAAAACCAGGTCACCAGTCTTCAAGTCTTCCCCTTTACGGACAACATTTTCGTGCAACCCGGCTGCTTTGTACACTTCCAGATCCTGAGGCGGCAACAACTGGGTGTGTTCCAGCATCACAACCGCGTCGGTCCCTTCAGGCAGTGCACCACCGGTGTGGATTAAAGCCGCCTCACCTGGTTCGACCGCAAACTCCGGCATGGCACCCATGGGTACCTCTCCAACCAGGCGAAAAAAAGCTGGCAAGCTGTCACTGGCACCGAAAGAATCGGCAGCCTTCACCGCATACCCATCGACCGTGCTGCGGTGGAACGGCGGGCTGTCTTCCGGGGAATTGATCGCCTCAGCAGTAACACGGTTCAACGCGGTTACAACCGGGACAACCTCAATGCCTGGGTGGAACTCGGGAAGGTTGTTCAGCAAGAGCGTAAATGACTGTTCAGGTGGTTGCAAGGTGAGAAATTCCGGCATGGTCATCCTGTGAATAATGTAATAATTATGGAGTACAGCGTTACCGCTGCTGTGGCAAATGAAGTCAGGCGCAGCAGCCGCCAGTCTGGTTTGGCGCCGCTGGTAATGCGCACCATCTGGAACACCTGGAAAGCGGCAAAAGGCAGACTGAGCAGCATCGGCCAGATCAGCGCCCAGGGCTGCCCCATCAATGCTGCCAGCATGACAAGCAGGTATGCTGCCAGTACCAGGATATTATGGACAAAAGACCCCTTCTGCCAGTTGATCCTTTCCAGCAAGCTGCCGCGTTCCAGGTAGCTGCCTTTTCCATAGTGTTCAAACGATTGCGCCAGGAATAGCGCCAGCACCAGCAGCGCCAGGGGAAAGGTCAGCATGGATAAAACCCGGTTCAATTCCCCGGTTTGCAGCAAGTAAGACAGGGCAGGAATCACCACAGCCAGCAGGACTGCCTGGCTTATCTCTCCCCAACCGGTATATGCCAGCCGGATTGGCGGAACACCGAAGAATAGCGCGATCAAGAAAGCAATCCCGAGCAGGACATACGTCCCGCCCGATAACCTGTGAATACTTCCCAGAATGACAATACAAACTGCAGCTGCCGTGAGGGCGGTTAACCCGGCCAGCAGGAATATCTGGCGCGGCAGCTTGATAAAGCCTTCTGTTTCGGGGTTTTGGGCAACAATCCATTTCCCTTTGTAGGTCACATCAATCTGGTCGAAGTGGGCCTTCAGGTAAGAGCTGCTAACTTGCAAACTCAAAACAAGCACAAGCCCAAGCCAGAAGATATCCCAATCCACACCCGGGCCCAGGTAATCCAGCACCCCGATCCCCAGGAACGAAAATGCAGCACCTGCAAGTAGGGTCCAAGGGCGGGAATAATACATCATCCATCCAGCCAGACCTGACGGGAGTCTTTTTTGTTTATCGCTGTTCATACTAACCCGTACCCGCCGTCAACATGGACGATCTCTCCAGTAATATACCCGTTCTTGACCAGAAAAAGCACCGTCCTGACAATGTCCTGCTCACTGCCTGCCTTTCGGACTGGCACTTTATTGACAAGCTTTTCCCATTCCTCCGGTGATGTATCTGGTGAGGGCAGTATTAAACCCGGAGCAATTGCGTTCACCCTGACAGCCGGTGCAAAAGCCCTGGCACTCAGCCTGGTGAGCGTTACAAGCCCCGCTTTGCTTACGGTGTAGGCGCTAAAATTAGTCCAGGTTTTACTTGCCCCGGTATCTGTCATGTTAATAATTATCCCGCCAGCGTGCATTCGGCTGGCAGCTTCCTGGCTGCACAGCAGCGGCGCGCGCAGGTTGATATTTATGGTTTCATCCCAGTCTTCAGGCGAAATGTGCCCAACCTTACCGGGTTTCATGATAGAAGCAGAATTGATAAGCACCTTCAGGTCAAGTCCGGCCGCATCAACTTCTAAAAACATTGATTTTATCTGGACAGGATCGCCTAAATCTGCCTGAAAAAGGAAAACCGGCACACCTTGTTCTTTGATCGTCCGGGCAGTTTCTTCAGCCTCATTTTCAGAGCGGTTAAAGTGCAGGCCGATTGCATAGCCTTCTTGAGCAAGTCCAAGCGCGATCGCTTTTCCCAGCCTGCGGGCGGCACCTGTCACCAGGGCAAGAGAGGGTTTCGTTTCCATAGGGTAACCTTACATTTATTCTAACATGGAAGGTCAAGCTGCTTTTTCAAAAGAAGTTTATAATTTACAACATAACTTTTCGCAGGTACCCAATGACGCATCCAGATACCCGTATGCCAGTAACAGTTGATGATATTCAGGCTGCCAGCCAGCGCATCAACCCTTACATTCTGCACACCCCTCTCATTCCATCCCGCTATCTTTCCGAAAAATGCGCAGCACCAGTATTTCTTAAACTGGAATGCCTGCAGCCGACAGGTTCCTTTAAAATACGTGGGGCAACCAACCGGCTGCTGCAGCTCAGCCCTGAGGAAAAGCAGCGCGGGGTGATCACCGTATCCAGCGGCAATCACGGCCGGGCACTGGCATACACTGCTGCCCGGTTGGGGATCCCTGCAACCATTTTCTTGTCGGTTCATACACCCATCAACAAGGTCGAAGCGATCCGGAAAACCGGTGCAGTAACCATGGTAACCGGAGATTGTTACGATGAAGCCGAAGCTGCAGCCGCTGAATATGAACGGATACACAACCTGGTACACATCCCTTCATTTGATAACTTGCAAATCATTGCAGGACAGGGAACAATTGCCTTAGAAATATTTGAGGATGTTCCAGCCACCCGCCACATCATTTTCCCACTTTCAGGCGGCGGAATGGGTTCCGGGATTGGGATCGTTGCCAGAAACCAGAACCCGCCAGCCTCCATTTGGGGGGTCAGCATGGAAAGGGCTCCGGTCATGGTTCGCAGCCTGGAAGCAGGCAATGTGCTCACAATGCCGGAAGAGGAAACCCTTGCAGATGGATTGAAAGGCGGCCTGGGGATCACCAACCAGTACACTTTTTCTCTATGCCAGCAGCTGGTTGACCATACTGCATTGGTCAGCGAGGAAGAAATCGGCAAGGCAATTGTTTTTCTCTACAAGGAGCACCACCTGATTGTCGAAGGATCAGGCGCAGTTGGCGTTGCTGCCCTGCTGTCAGGCAAAGTCGTGCCGGACGGTCCGGCTACAGTGGTTATCAGCGGTAGCAATATTGACCTGCCGGTGCTTATGCGGCTGGTGAAAGAATACTCAGGTCTTTTTT
>Ga0228535_1000724_pt1 | contig 77671 bp, 75 predicted proteins | sample SJ1metagenome_FD_168457 | JGI IMG/M metagenome (GOLD analysis project Ga0228535, IMG submission 168457) | Enriched culture of PCE-dechlorinating microbial communities from Ithaca, New York, USA - SJ1 | ecosystem: Engineered > Modeled > Simulated communities (microbial... > Unclassified | place...
AGAAACCTTCGTCCCCCACAGGGCTTCCGTAATGTCCTCCACCCGGCGGACAGAAACGCCGGCTAAATACATTTCGATCAGGGCTTCTTCAACGGAGCTTTCCCGGCGGCGGTAACGCTCAATGATGTCACGGTGGTTTCAGACGACGGCCTCACATTTTCGTTTAAGAACGGCACTGGGAGCGTTTAAATCTCACATGAGGAGAAAAAGCTTTGCGATACAGTGCGCCCCCTGTCCCGTTTAGCGCTATAATGTACTGGTTTTTTGCTGCCGCTACATCTCCATCAATCATCCGGCGATAACATTCCTGCGCCTAAATCCAAGCAACCCCAAATATGTTAATACGGCAGAAATCACTATCATAACTATGGGTGTCATTACTGATACCGGCAAACCGGGATATACCCATGCAAACGGAGAAAGCAGGAAGAACAAATCGTTACTGATGATACGCATTTCCCACATAAATTCCAACACCAAAAGAGCGGCGAACACGCTCCATCCGACAGGAGCCGCCGCGCGGGGCAGTGTGCCGTATAACAGAACCGCAACAGACGCTACTATCCATATGGCCGGTATTCGTGATACGCAAGATATGAAGTCGCCGCTAAAAATACCATATAGCGCTATGATGACCGCACTACCAAAATATGCGATGCAAAGATGGCCAATCATATAATTTGAACGTGACACGGAGGTGGATAAAACCAATTCGGTGCGCGTCAACGATTCTTCTTCACGCATACGCAATATTGTTATTAGTGCGAATGCAACGGTCGCCTGCGCCAAGATATAGGATATGATGGCGAAGAACGCCTTGCCGGGGCCGCCAACAGCAGCCGAAAGCTGCGGCAGAAAGTCCGTGCCTTCAAAAATGCTGTTGAAGGTGGGAACCAAGGAACCTATCACCAAACCCATAAGCGCGTACGCCGCCACCCATACGAAAAGCGTCCCGCGCTGCTGGCTCCACGCAAGCGCGAACGGGCTTTTGAAGCCCCTGCGAGCAACGCTTCTGCCTTTTCTCTCCGGCAAATATCCGCTTCCCATATCGCGGCGCTGTAATAAGTAATATGAGATAGCTGTTATTAGAGCAATAACCGGAACTGCGATGAGGCATATCAGCCAGTTTTCGCCTACATACGGGCGCGCATAGGCGCTCCAGCCAAAAGGCGTCCATGCAAGCAATTTTTCATTGCCGGAAGCGTTAATGACAACCTGAGCGTTAATGACAACCTGTAAGAACAACAATAAGGCAACCGCTCCCAAAGAAAGACCACGCGCCATACGAGCGTTAGAAGCGATCTGTGCGGCCAACATGGTGATGGCTGCAATGCAACAGCCGCATAACCCGGTTGCTATACCTGCAATGAGCGAACCGTCAAAAGGGAATCCAGCCGCTGCAAATCCAAGCGTCATGGAAATGCCGCCTAATAAATTCGCACCGTATATCTTTATCATTGTTGCCGTCAACGGAGCGTCCGGGCCGACCGCTCCCGCGCGTAAAAGCTCTAACTTTCCAAAATCCTCGTCTTTGCGCGTGGTATCTATTGTGAGGATAATCGTGAATATTGACATAATGATTGCCATGCTAAGACGGATACGCCAAACCGTCGCGGCTTCCATTGTGACGCCCGCAATACGTCCAAACAGCAAGTTCCCTTGGTTCTCGGCAATATAGTTGGCAAGTTCAGCGGGCGTTTTTAACAATCCTATATTGGAAACAGCCGTAGTATATGCAAAGAGAAACGGCAGAATGATAAGCAACAATGTGATAACCTTCCTGCTGTGCAGGTAGGTTTTTAACAGGCTGAAACAGGCGGCATTCCTGTTGCGCGTCATTGTTTTTCACCATCCTCTTTATAATAATGCAAGAATAGATCTTCCAATTCCGGCGGTGCGCAGCGCAGGGAAACCGCCTCGCATTCTGTCAGCCGTTTCATGGCGTTGTTAAGCGACGAAGGGTCAACACTGAAGCTCGCTTTGTTCCCGTCAACCTGTAGGCCATATACGCCGGGAATTTTTATATCAGTAACAGGTTTTTTGCATTCAGCGTGAACAACAAGCCTTGAAAACTGCTGTAACTCTCGGATACTGCCTGAATCAACAATGAATCCGTTTTTGATAATGCTGACGCGATTACACAACTTTTCGACTTCGGAAAGAATGTGGCTGGACAGGAAAACGGTTCGCCCTGCCGCCGCCAATTCTCTCACGCAATCTTGAAACACTGACTCCATCAAAGGGTCAAGGCCGGATGTCGGCTCGTCGAGGATATACAAATCCACCTCCGACACAAGTGCCGCGATCAAAGCGACTTTTTGCCGGTTGCCCTTGGAATAGCTGCGGCACTTCTTTGACGGGTCAAATTGGAAACGCTCAACCAAGTCCTTGCGCCGTTTTGGGTCAGGCTTGCCGCGCAAACGGGAAAGCAGATCAATCACTTCGCCGCCGCTCAAATGCGGCCACGGGTTTATTTCGCTTGGAATATAGGCAAGGCGTTTATGCAATTCCACGCAATCCCTGAAAGGGTCGCCGCCCAATAGCTTTACTTCACCTGCATCCTTCTTTAGCAGTCCAAGCAGAATACGAATGGTCGTGGTTTTGCCCGCTCCATTCATACCGATGAATCCGTAGATTTCTCCCCGATTAACCGATAAGTCAATACCGTTTAACGCCTTTGTTTTGCCGTATGACTTCTTTAATCCTTTAATATCAATAACAGACATCTTCATTGCCTCCCTTATTTATAAAAACATTTTCTGAATAGCAGGATATAACGGTCTAAATCATTTAGAATTCGCTCGTATCCGGCGTAATAATCTCCTGTCGATTTTCCTTTATCCGCTTCGCTCCGCGCATATTCTTCAATGGTATTCAGAATTACCTTTATTGCGGCCTCTACGTCAATGTCATCACGAAATAAAGAACGGTCGATGTCATGATATACTTTGGGGATTGTATCGCTTGCAAATCTGTTGGATCGTTCCGTGATTTCTGCTTTGACTTCCTCACTGTCGGTAAAGACTGCCCGGCTTAAAAAGTCGAAAATCCCAGGATGCTCTTGCATTAAATCCATCTTTAAGAGCGCACCCTGTTTCCATCGTTCTAAAATATCTCTTTGTTCCAAATTCATTAGGTTATAAAATTCCTTCATTACAATCTCGACCGCATAATCGAATGCTTGCAGAAACAAGTCCTTTTTTGTCCCGAAATGATGGAACAATAACCCCTTGGAAACGCCCGCCGCCTTTATAATGGCGTATGTTGATCCCTCCTCATAGCCTTTGCAAAATTCCGTTATTGCGGCATTCAAAATATTTGTGCGTTTCGTATCTTTTTCTTTGTTCGTATCTGCGTTTATATCATTTTTCATAAGCAACGCCCCCTCCACTGACCATTTATATTAGTCATACTATAACATAACTGATATAAATGGTCAATATCCGCTGCGGGTTGGCTACCTAGAGTTTTATAGCCTTGGGATACCGTGAAAAAGTTCTAGTGCTTGCCCAACTTATTCAAATTCGATGTCGTTTCACCTATAAGGATTGTTGTTAATAAAGGCGCAAAAGACAAAGTAGCGGTCCCTTTTGAACTTCTCCTAATGTTTATAATCAGCTATCGTGAAAAAGTGCACACCCCTTGTTTGAAATTGCACCCACAAATAACGAAAATGCACCCACCCGTTATAGGCAGGAGCAAGCGTGAAATTGTATCAATATTACCGTTATTAGACATATGATATGAAGTCGGAATTTTGAACAGTTTTCTTGGACTGTCTAAGATTCCGACTTCTTTTTATGCCTAAAACCCTAATTCTATCAGGGCTTCCTTATAATCCTTATTCTATCAGGTCCAGCTCACGTCAACACGAAAAACGGAAAAAGCAGGGGCGAAAAATGGTAGAAAATGTAATTTTTTATGATATAATTATATTTAGTTCTTACGCTGTCTATATAATATGTGAAAGGGGATGCTCCTTTATGGCCTCAAGGTTAGGCAAATTGTCTCTCAGAGCGCTGATTGCTCTGGCGGTCAACTCCTTCTGTTTTTATTATCTTCAGTCTCATGACGGATTGTTCGCTTCAGAAAACGCGCCTTACATCGCGATGCTCGTGCTGACTGTACTCAATATCTTTGTAGTTTACATTAAATAAAATGAAGACGCTCATTGAACGTTCTTCATTTGAAGAGGTTCTACTAGAATTATCACAAAGTGTACAACTAACGGTCATGTCTAACAAACGGGGTAAAATCTAAAACGGTATCATAGGGGCGTTTGCCCCGATTACGGTAGCCTCTTATGAGGGCGTTCCGTGTTGTAGTGGACAAGCCACTGGTCAAGGTCTTGCTGCAGGGCCTCCAGGCTCTCGTAGAAGTTTTCACGAAAGGCAATCCGGAAGAACTCATCCAGGACGGTCTTATTGAAGCGCTCGATAAAGCCGTTGGTCTGCGGCGATTTTACCTTGGTCCTGCGGTGTTCAATGTCATTCAAGGCCAGGTAAAGCTCAAAGGGATGGTTTTCCGTACCGCAGAACTCCCGGCCGTTGTCTGTCAGGATAGCGCCGACCGAGAGATTATGTTCCTGGTAGAACGGCAGCACATCGTTATGTAGCAGGGCCGCGGCGCACTCGGGCTTTTTCCCGGTATGCAGGAAACCGAACGCGTAGGACCCATAGGTATCCACGCAGGCATGAAGGTAGACGGTGCCGACGCCTTTGAGTTTACCGACCAGAAAGGTATCCTGACTGAGAAGTTCCCCTAGATGGGAAGATTCCACATGCGCTCTCTGAAGCAGGGATTATATTTTTCGATCTTCGCAATTTGCTCGGCTGTGAGCGCTATGCCTTCCTCCAGATGGCGTTCCTCAACCTTTAGCCAGCGGTCATAGACGCTGGCCAGGCCATTGCGGATCAGGATTTTCTGGACTGTCGGAGAACTGACCGATATCCCCTGTAGTTTGAGGAAATCCGACAGCTTGACGCAACCCCAGGAGGGATGCGCCAGGCTGCATTCCAGAACTTTTGCCTCGTTTTCCGGCGTTGTCTGATTCGGTTGAGATTTGGGGATCGGCGGCAGGTCCTTGAGCCCCTCAAAGCCGTGGGTTTGGAACCGGCGCTTCCATTCGTAGAAGCTGGTCCGATCCATGCCGCCGCGCCGGCATGCTTCCGAGATATTTCCCAGAGTCTCTGCCATTTCGAGAACGCTTAAACGCTGCCGGGCAACCTTTACCACGGGATCTTTTTCTACTGCTTTTCCAGCCATTAAGATCATCTCCTAACATCAAGTTTAGTTTATCCCTCGATGTTAGACAAGACCTTTAGTCACACAGACAGTGGCTATCTCCCCATGGTAATAGATGAAAAAGAACACAATAACCAAATTGTGCTGGAGATATTTATGAAATAGAACGTAGCACCTTTATTGTCGCCGATCACGCCTGGCGCTGTATCGAGTCGATTTTCTGCTGCCGCCGGTTTCGCCTTTAACCACATTGCTGCGGCGTTCCTTTTCCGCCTGCACTGCTGAAAAGATATCTTTGGAGATGATCGCCGGGTGGTTGCCAATCGAGATAAATTTACTTTTCTCTCCGTTATTGACCTTCCGTTTGGTCTGCGGATAACCGCTGTTGTATGTTTTGAAAACCAGCACATCGCCGGAATATTTTTCGTTACTTAACATACTGTCTATGCTGCGCTTGCACCATTTGGCCTTCCCGGCTGGGGACTTGATCCCCCGCGCTTCCAGTTCCCGGATGATACCGAGCACGCTTTTGCCTTGCAGATACATTTCATAAACGGAACGGACAACTTCAGCTTCAGCCGCATCGATCTGCAGCTGCCCGTCCTTATCATGGCAATAACCGTAGCATTTACGGTTGAGGAGGCTCGAGGTACCGTTCTCCACCTTACGGATAATTCCCCAAGTGATATCCTTGCTTCTGGCGGCGCTCTCCTCTTGTGCGACGCCTTCCATGATGGATATCATCAAGGAGCTGTAGGGGTCCTTGGTACTCATATCTTCCTGATCGAAGCAAATCTCCACACCGTACAGGCGCAGTTCATTGATGGCAGCCAGCGTATCAGCGGTATTTCTACCGAAACGGCTGATGCTTTTCGTCACCACGATATCCAGCTTTTTGGCCCGGCAATCTTCCATCATCCGCTGAAACTCACTGCGGCCGGCCGTATCAGCGCCTGACTTGATGTCCAGATATATATCAACCAAGAACCAACCCAACGTGGCGGCTACCTTTCGTGTAAGGTAAGACAACTGAGAAGCCAGGCTGTCCAGCTGCTCCTGGCTTCTGGTGCTGACCCGGCAGTAGACGCCGACACAGTGCGTATATCGCTGTAAAGGCGGGATGACCGTGACTTTCGGTTCATTTGTCATTGCGTCAGCCTCACTTTCGGAAAAGAGAACGCATGGTGTTTTAGCCTACTGATGTACGTGATTACGAGGAGCACCTACCTATCATTATATACGAAATGCGCACTACTACAATAGGCTTCATTAATTGTCTCAGATATGTCAATTAGCCTAAGCCCTTAAGAAACCCATGCCCCTGCTTAAAATAGCTAATCTTGTGTAGGCTTTTAGCCTTTCTAGGGGATGTCTAGGAAGAAAGTGAAACCGGGCCGATGGAACGTCTAATTATATTATAAATCATTCATGGATAACTACGTAGTAGGGAGCTAACCGCGGTTGCATGCTTGGCTGTTATCTCCCATGAAAAAAGGAGGGAACATGATCGTTCCCTCCTTTCTATCAGAAATCGTTATACCTGATTAAGGATTTGTTGCATCTTCTGTTCCGCCGGGGAGTCGTAGCCGGTGAAGTTGACTTTGCCGGTCTCGGCATGCTGGACAAGGATGGTGTAATCGTCGCATCTGCCATATGATGTTTACCAGCTTTCACTAGCTATTCGCTGCCCATTCGTCTTTTTGCCTCCAAAAATAGACCTAAAAGCCAGTCAAACGGAACCGTTAATTCTTGTTGGTTTGGGTACCACTTAATTTCCAGTCCCTGTTCACCTTGTTTTATCATAGCAATTTCCTCGTCGTCATAGAGAATCTCAATGATAGGATTATAGTCATCATATAGATCATTTCCAAAATCCGCCGTCCATTGTTTCATGGTATAGCCTCCTTTAATAAGTATATCTTTCCAAAAATCCAATAAAGGTTTTGCCATCTGCTGTCCATCTTGCACCTGTACCATCTGGCAAGCGGACATCTAGTACTTCACCAAACGCTTTGGTGTTTCTCACTGTGAAAGTGGAATTCGGATTGTTTAAGATATCGTTCAAATACTTTGCCCCTAGTTCAGTATTTCTTTGAGCGTTTCCGGATACTTGCCCAACAAACGTTCCTGCACGCTTAGGATTACCAGCATGCTTTTGAAAAGCTCTACCAACTGGAGAAACTCCTCCTACTCCTGGCTTTGTGGCTGAATTTTTCAGAGTTGTAATTGTTCCCCATGTTTGTACCTCTTTCCCTAGATCCACGGCCTTCTTCGCGCTTTCTGCCGCTTCAGCCGCCTGTCCGGGCCGTTTCCTCAGATCCGCGGCCTCGTCCCCATATCTGCCCGCATCCCCTGCCGCTTCCAGAAGCTCATCGCCGAGGCCGAGTGCACGCTTAGCGCCCTTACCTGCAGTAGAAAACCAGCCTGCCACCGGGATCATCGCCGCCGCCGACAGCCCAGCGTCCAGATAGTTGCCGCGGGCGAGGGAAATCAGGGCGTTCAGTCCATCCGCCGCTTCCCCATAGCCGGGGAGCAGTCCCGCCGCGTCCAAGGCAAGCTGCAGGGCGTCCAGGGCTTCCGACGTGCCTTTGCCTCTTTCTTGCTGGTCACCTAGCCTTGGTTTGACTACCAGCCCGGTTGTATTACTGATGGTCTGCTGATTGCTCCCCGGCACTTCCCGCAGGCCGCTGAGCGGCTTACCTAAACCCGCGTTCAACGCCGCAATCGCTGCCAGCAATTCTTCCTTACTCTGTGGCGCGGCATATTGCCGGCTTCCCCAACCCGTATCGCCGATACTTGGATTATTATAAAGCGAAATACCGTTGATCAGATAGGAAGCGTCTGGAACGCCGCCCAGAGGAGCCGTTTTTTGCCGCTCCGCCGCTTTGGCAGCCTTCTCTTTGGCTGCCTGGGCCTGTTCCGCGGCGATCTGCTGAATATCCGCCGCGATTTTTTGATCCATCCAATTCGCCGTCGGCGCTGTGCTTTTCCCGTTCACCGCCCGCATGATCGGGCTGTTGCTATTACCGAAGAAGCTGCTGTTATGCGTCAGCTTGTCATAGGCCACCAGGGTGTTCAGGTCCAGCACACCGTCTTCCCGCAACTTCTTGCCGTCCTGGCCGGTAAAGCCCAAGGCGTTCAGGGCCTGCTGCTCGTTGCGGATTTTCTCCGGGGAAGAAAAGGCTTTGGCCGCCTGCGGGTCCGCCGCCATTGCCGCTTGCAGCTTCTTCAGGTTGGGGTCGTTGGCGGTTTGGTAGGCCGTCCAGAAACCGGCGCCGGCGGCAGGGGAGACGGGAACTGCTTTACCGACTTGCTTATTCAATAAGGCTGCCAGATCTTCCTCCATTTTGCTTTGCGTATAGGAGGTTGTTTTATTTGGGGTGGCGGAGGTCTTTTTCGCCTGGGACTGCTGATAGCTGAGCCAGGCATACTCGGTCTTCGGCCCCCAGATGCCGTCTTCTACCAGTTTGTTGCCGTTTTTGTCCCGGTATCCTTGGGCGTTCAGCATTCTTTGCAACGCTAACACTTCTTGATTGCTCATCGTTTTCTCCTTTCTGTTATTTGTGGGCAAAACAAAAGAGAACGCGAAGCGTTCTCTTTGATTACTTGTTGCCGCCTCCGGCGACAATAGCATATTATCATAAGCCTTTGTCAAAAAAGTGCCACTAAAAATAATATTTAAGAAGTGGATTACATGCGACCTTGTTGATGATTCGCGATAAAATCATTCAAAATTTATGTGATTCTATTTTGCCTGTTAACGAAGTTCGCAATATATTTTAGCCTACTTAGGTTGATGAATAGTAAAGCTATCAGTATATGTTATTGTTCATCGAAAGCGCACTACTACGATGATTTCCATCTCATTGTATCATTGACGTATTACGGCCGGGTCTGCTCATAATCCAACGTCAATCTTGATTCAATGTTGACGCACGAAGGGCCCAGTTATGCTGGGCCTTTTCGCATTTCAAGAGGAAAATAAGGCCGCCTACAAGAATAGGAAGCATTTATCGTCATATTCGCACCTTCCTGACGATTCTTATGTAAAATAGCCCGTAGGATAAAAAGCCCTTTTTCAGCGGAGGTTTGGTAACGATATGGCGCTTTCCAGGAAAAGATCATCGATCGGAGTCGTTGGTCTTTTATTTTGCTGTATTGATGTGGGGTGTGAGAAGTAAGCCCAAGGGATTTCAAGTTTTTAGTAGGCTTTATTGGTTCCTGAATTACTGGTTCAGTGCGTCAGTGTCACGCCTGGCGCTGTATTCGGCAGTTGTCATAGATCCGTCCTCTTCGCCAATTTTCGCATCCGCCAGGAAACAGCGAATATCAACGTATACGAAAAGAGCAGACAGCCACGCTGTACCACGCCGGCATACGTTTGCAGCGGGCCGGGTTGCAACTGTCCGAGTTTCATTAAAAGAATCAGAACGGTCATCCCGATCCCGGAGATGGAGGCAAAAGGCGCAAGGGGCTTCCAATTCCCGTCTGCGCGGAAGCGCCGCCAGAGGACAAAGCAGACGGCGGCGGACAAGGAAAAGACAATCGCGCCGAAAATACCGTGGAGTATGCCGTGCAGCGTCTGTTGGCTGTCGAACAGGACCGCCGGGTCCGTGACAAAGGGACCGGACAAAACATAACACACCCCGATCACCAGGAAAAGAATCGGGGCAGCCCGCGACGCTTTGCCTGTGGGGAAGGCCGTTTTGAGACTCAGCGCAAACACTACGATGGCAAATCCCAGAAGCATGAAGCTCATAATCTGAATCCAGCCCTGCGCCCCGATGGACAATTCGCTGATATACATCCGGGTTGGGCTGTAGTTAGGTCGCAGGAAGCCGTTGACGGTGAACGACAACACAAACAGGGCTGTACCGAGCATTCCCGCCCATGGACCGATTTTTTTAGTCATCTTCAATCCTTCCAATCCCACCAGTTTTGCTTATTCTCCGGCAGCTGCCCATTGTGGTCGGCGTCATGCACCGCCAGCCGATAACAGTACAGGGCGCAGCGATCAACTGTCATTCCTTGGGCGAAACAGTCGGCGGCGTAGATGTCGTCGGGGTTTTTGCCTTTCAGCGACGCTACCGTGGGGAAGCCCGCCCTTGTCAAATGCCCCGCCATATGGTTGCCGATGCCGGGTATTTTCGTCAGTTCGGATTTCAAAGCCTCACACCCCCAGCGGAAAGTTTTCCAGTGCCACCAAGAGATGAAACACCAGAAATACGGCGCTGGCCGCTGAAACCGGATACACCTTCTCCGCGACTCCGGCCGAGAAGAAGGCCACCGGCGGCAACACAACCATCGCATAAATGACCGGGAGCGGCTGAACCCCGCAGAAGTATAAGATCCAGCAAATCCAGTACAGTCCGATCGCGGCATAAGCCGCAATGGCGGTCTTGCTTTTCGGCAGCCTTTTTTCTCGTCTGTGTTGCACCAAAAATAACAGCAGGATGACGATTGCCATACCGAGGATATGTTCGCCGTATTCGATGACCGGCGCGGAAGAGGCATTGCCCGCAAGCGCGTTAATTGACGGCGGGAACAACGCCCAGACAATATTCGGCAAAGCCTGAAGCGCCACGATAATCAGCCCATACAGCGATAAGCCGATCCGCAAATTCTTCATAGCCGTTTCCTCACTTTCGGCTTAATCAGGTCGTAGCTCCGGCCCACCATCCGCCTTAACGCCTCGTCAGACACATCGCCGCCTGATGCGATAGTGTTCCAATGCGTTTTGTTCATGTGATAGGCGGGCGTTACGTCCGCGAACATCTGCCGCAGGGAGTCCGCTTCCAGCGGCTCGCATTTCAGGTTGACGCACAGCTTGTCCTGCCGTTCATCAATCAGCGCAAAGGGCTTTTTGTTTGCCCTGTGCCGCATGACCGTCCACGCGCCCGCGTCCGCTATGTCGTCAAACGGGTAGTCCTCGTAGGCGGCGGGGAACGTAGGGGGCGGCAGCCGGCTACCTTTTCAACCCGCCCGTCTGATTGTGCAACCGGTCAATGGAGCAGATCCTCCCAATGGATCTGCGCGGCTAAAATATCGACATAGCCCTGCAGGCCGCGCTGATCCCTGTCGCTGAACCTGGCCTTATCAGGGCTGTCCACGTCCAGGACGCCTATCAATACGTCATCCTTGATGATCGGCAGGACGATCTCTGACGCGGAGGCTTCGTCACAGGCGATGTGCCCGGGAAATTGATGGACGTCCGGCGCCACGATGGGCGTCCTGTTTTGGGCCGCCGTGCCGCACACGCCTTTGCCCAAGGCAATTCTGAGGCAGGCCGGCTTCCCCTGGAATGGGCCGAGAATCAATTGATTCTCTTTAAAAAGGTAAAAACCGGCCCAATTGATCCGCTCCAGGCGATGGAATAAAAGCGCCGCGCTGTTGGCCAAATTGGCTAAAGCGTCGCTTTCGCCCTGGATCAAGGCTTGTAAAGCGAGATATAAGGCTTGGTAATCGTCATCTTGAATCGTCATAAGCATCCTCCCCGCCCGGTTCGTATTGATCCGCGCCCTCAAGGCCGGGTTTCGACGCGGATGGCGTTTTCAGTGAGCTTTTGCAGACAGTGGAGCGTGGCGTCCAACTCCTCGTTTTTATTCTTAAGCGTGGTGTACCAGTCGTAATCCGTTAAACCGATGAACATATCTGCCATAAAGCAAGCCCCCGTTTTGAAAGCTAATGCTCATTCTGATTCCGGATAGCTTGAGGAGCCCTATGATCTAACCGTAACATTTCAGGCGCTTACTAATACTCCTGCTAGACATGTACGTAAAATATTTTAGCCTACTTTTGTCGATGGTCGGCAAATTTTCATCTAAATATATTATACACGAAAGGCGCACTACTACAATAGTTTTTGTCCCATTGTATCATCGACGTATTACGGCCGGGTCTGCTCATAATTCAACGTCAATCTTGATTCAATGTTGACGCACGAAGGGCCCAGTTATGCTGGGATTTTTCGTATTTCAAGAGGAAAATAAGGCCGCCTACAAGGCGGTCTTTTTGCTTTTCTGAAACCATATCGTGAAAAGATGCAACCGCTCTGTGGCACGTCCCTACCTTTCGTGAAAATGTTAGGCAACGTGAAAAAGTATAAGGTTTCGCGAAAAGGTTTAAGGGAATCGTGAAAAAGTGCGACCAGTATATACCAGCGGCTACTCCCCTTTAGCCTAGTTTTTTAGCAAGGTTTATCATCGCCGAGAGGGTTGCCGTATCTTACCGTAATTTATCGTGACGAGAACTATATAGACCATGAACAGCGGGAAGAAAATCCATTCCGCCAGATAAAAATCAGTAAACGCGTTCGTTGTAATAATGTTGAATACTGCCGCCGCGAAGCCCAGAACTGCCAAACCTTTATGTATCTTTCTGTTCATGAAAAAGCCCGTGGCGGTAAAGCAGAGGAAGAAGTCCATTGCAATCATATGAGCTGTGCTGAATATGCTGTGCATCTCGGTATTCACGCCGAGGGGATAAACCGTCGTCATTATCAGTATGAGCGCTTCAAACAGCCCCGCCGCCTGAGCGACCGCATAACTGATGTTGAATCTCCTCGCAGCCCGACCTTTCCCGTACCAACTATACATTCCTGCATAAAAGACAGCCAATAGCAAGGCGGCAATCACGCACCCCACATTATAGTATACGGCGCCGTTAGGGTTTGCGATTGGATTGCCGTAGTCGCTCAGCCAGTATTCCATGGGGTTGATTGCCTGATTGTGAAGGTGCGATACAAATGTGAGCGCAATATATACGGGTATAGCCATAACCCCTGCGTATCTGAATAGGTAATGAATGAGCTTCATTTTCCTTTCTCCGTTTCCTATACATGAGACACTACCAATATCAGGGCTGTTATGATAAATGCGAAGCCCTTTCTCTTTCTATTGGTGTTGCCTTCTAAAAAAGAACAGCAGTAATCCAGACGCTCGTATTTGCAATAGCTATTCAGCTCGCTCGACGGTTTATCGGCAATGTCGCTTATGCAGAAGATACGCTGGTTAGGCAAGTTGGTGGACGAACTGGAAAAAGGTAAGCCGATGAGGCTTTCCGCACAAGCGCATACGCAGTCTTAACATATGCCCGGCTAAACATCCTTCGTGGTCGTAAAGCGCTTCCCGTCCTGCTTGCAAATGATCTGCAGTGCGTCGCGGGTGGTTTTCAGCGCTACCGGGACGCCCCCGCCAGGGGTAATCCACTGACCCGCCATATAGAAGTCCTTAAGCCCCGACAGCTTTTGGGGAAGGCTCTTCCCGAAGTTTGCGGTTGTAGCGGTCTAGCCCATCGTTGCGCCCTTCCAGTTTTCCGTATACCGGAAGTATGTGGCTGGCGTCGCGACGTCTGCCACCTCCACCTGTGCAGCGAAGCCGGGGTATAGGCCCTCCAACTCATTGATGACGGCTTTTGCAAGCGCTTTCTTTTCTAACTTAAGTATTTTCTAACACTCCTGCTAGACATATGAGTGATATATTTTAGCCTACTTTTGTCGATGGTCGACAAATTCTCGTCTAAATATATTATACACGAAAACCGCACTACTACAATAGTTTTTATCCTATTGTATCATTGATGTGTTACGGACGAGTCTGCTCAGGAAGAAAGCCGCAATATTTCGGAAAACGTCACCTGGGGGCAACGTAAAAGGTTCGCGGACGGCAAGGTGAGCCTGCCTTACAAACGATTTCTTGGCTATGAAAAAGGACCGGACGGCTTGCCAAAGATCGTGGAATCGGAGGCCGAGGTCGTCCGGTTGATCTATAAGCTGTATCTGCAGGGGGAAACGCAGTACGCCATCGCCCGGTATCTGACCGCTAAGGGTATCCCCACCCCGGCAGGAAAAAAAAATTAGCGGGTATCGACGGTTCTGAGCATCCTGCAAAATGAAAAGTATAAGGGCGACGCCCTGCTGCAGAAATGTTTTACCGTGGATTTTCTGACCAAGAAAATCAAGGTCAACGAGGGAGAGGCCCCACAGTATTATGTTGAGAATTCGCATCCCGCCATTATCGGGCCGGAGGTGTTTGAGACGGTGGGGGAAGAACTGCGCCGGAGGAAGGAAGGCCGGCGCATGGTCAGCGTGAGCATCCTCTCCGGCCGCATCGTCTGCGGCGATTGCGGCGGCTTCTACGGCAGGAAGGCCTGGCATGCCGGCAGTCAATACGCGCAGAGCGTCTGGCACTGCAACAATAAGTTCCAGAAACGCAAGTACTGTTTCACCCCGACCCTTAAGGAGGAAGCGATCAAGGATGCCTTCGTAGAGGCCTCCAACAGCGTATTGAGCAATCGGGCGGAGATCTTCGCCAACTATGATCTGGCCCTGGACGCCATCACCGACGACAGCGCCTATAGAAAGCATGTAACTGAGATCGACGGGCAGTGTGGTGAGATCGAAACCCTGATGGAGCGGCTGGTATCCGCCAACGCCCAAAGCCGGGTGGAGCAAAAAGACTATAACGACCGCTATAACGCCTATATGGCGCGGTACAACGGGCTGCAGCAGAGACGTCAGGAACTGACCTCCGCCATTGCGATGTGCGCCGCCAAACGGGTGCAGATCAAGGGCTTCCTGGCGGAGTTGAGGAAGAATAAGACGCCGCTGGCTCAATTCGACGGCCGGGTGTGGCAGGCCACGCTTCATCAGATGAAGGTATTCGAGGGAGGTAAGGTGCTGTTCGTGTTCCGGGACGGGTCGGAGTTGCCTTGGGAAGTAAGATGTGAGGTAAGGAGCAATGGTAAGAAGCAGGGAATACCTACTTATACCGATTATCCCTGGTCCTCACATCAGGTGCTGCGGATCATCTCCAACGAGAAGTATGCCGGCGACTGCCTGCTGCAGAAGAGCTTTGTGGACGATAACGGTAAGCAGGTTCGGAACAACGGCCAGCGTGAGCGCTACTATATCCGGAACGACCATCCGGCTATCGTCAGTCGAGCGGATTGGCAGCGGGCGCAGGAACTACGGTCAGAACGGGTCAAGAAGACCTATCCCTTCAGCGGATGGTTGCTTTGTCCGTTATGCGGTGGAACGCTGATCCGCGATGCCTCGAAATGGGGCGTAGACTGGGTCTGCGGGACTTATATGCATCACGGGAAAGCTGTTTGCCCTGGTATCCGTATGCCGGAGGATATCCTATTACGCATCGCCACAGAGGAACATGCCAGCGGCCGGTTTGTGGTGGATGGAGGGACGGATGAGACGAAAGGCAAGCGTGAAAAAGATTATACCCTTGTACCGGACGGGTACTAATTCGGTAGGGAACGAAAATAAGCATCAACTAAAGCGGGTGGCGGCCTACTGCCGGGTGTCCAGCGACAGCGAGGAGCAGTTGCACAGCCTTAAGGCACAGGTGGACTACTATAAACAACACATCTCTGCCAATCCTGATTACGAGTACGCCGGCATTTACGCGGACGAAGGGATATCCGGCACAGGGACTGTCCGCCGGGAGGCTTTCAACCGGTTGATGGCCCACTGCCGGGCGGGGCTGATTGACCTGGTAATTACCAAGAGCGTATCCCGATTCGGTAGAAATACGGTGGATACTCTCACGGCCATCCGGGAACTGAAGGCGCTGGGTGTAGACGTTTACTTCGAGAAGGAGAACATCCATACCTTAACCGGCGCGGGAGAGGTGCTGCTCAGCTTGGTTTCGGCCGTAGCGCAGAACGAGATCCTCACCCAATCCGATAACATTAAGTGGGGCATCCGGCGCAAGTATGAGATTGGCAGTGTGAGCAGCGTGCCGCTGGGGAAGTTTTACGGCTATGACAAGGTTGACGGGAAGCTGGTCATCAACGAGGCGCAGGCCGAAGTTATCCGTAGGATATACCAAGAGTTCCTTGACGGATACAGCTATTCCCAGATCGCGTCAAACCTGACGGCGGACGGTATTCCTACCGAGCAGGGGAATGCTGTGTGGCGTCTGACCAGCGTCCGGCAGATGCTCACCAATGAGAAGTATAAGGGCGATATCCTGTTACAGAAAACCTACAGCACCGACCATCTGACCAAGCATCGGGCGAAGAACCAAGGCGAGCTGCCGCAATATTACCTGGAGGGAAGCCACACTGGGATTGTCGGGAAAGAGATGTGGGAATGCGTCCAACTGGAGTTGAAACGTCAGCAACGCTACTGCCAAGACCATCACATAAGTAAATACCATCACAGCAACGAAGAGCACCCGCTGTCGGCCAGGATAACCTGCGCTGCCTGCGGGTGCACTTTTGTTTTACTGACCTCGAAGCGGGTGGGGGAAGAAGGCCGCAAATACTGGCGCTGTAGTTCCTTCCGCGGCGGGCATAGTGTAGCGCTGAAAGGTAGGACCTTCACGCCTAAGCCGGTGGCGCTGTGGAGCAGATACCCAGATAGTAGTCATGCCCGTTACCGCGCTAAACATCGCAAACTACCGAAAGAGAGGCAGATGCTCTGTAACGATGTTGAGATTCCGGCTGGCGTACCGGAGCAAGCCTTTGTAGAAGCCTGGAACCGGGTGATCGGTCGGCGGGAAAAGTATATAGATCAGTTAGCACGGATTGCCAAGGATAGTGTCGTCATCCTGATCCGCTACCGAGCAAAAGAGCTGCTGCGACTGATCGAGGCAGGGGAGAAGCTAGATCAGTTCGACGGCTACGCGCTCTCCCTCAAGGTGCTGGACCATATTGAGGTGGGAACTGATGGAGGGCTGGAAGTGGTGTTTTTAGCGGGGATGAGGTTACGTTATAAATAAGCGCCTTACGCTACATTCTGTAGAGGCATTTTACGATCTTCCCTAGATCAAAACCATATACATGTGCTGTGGTCGACCATAAAGCGCTATTCTTTTAGACTCACATTGGAAGGCGGTTCAATTTTTCGCCATTGCAGACTGCCGGATCTATTACATTTGGGTACCAGGGTCACAGTCATCGTGTCCAAGCGTGTCACAAAAAATAGGAGCCATCAACATGGGAGGTGGCTCCCTTTCACTAAATATTGTTTTTTCAACTAAATTTGCTATAATTATAATAATTTGCCATATAAAAATAAGAGGGATGGTGTACATAATGACCAGAATGATCATTGGGCCGGAAAAATACATACAAGGAAGCGGGGAATTACAGAGAATAAAAGAGCATACCGCAAGTTTAGGGAAAAACTTTTTAGTCATTGTCAGTAGCAACGGCCTGGCCAGAACCAAAGAAATCATTGAGCAAAGTTTTGCGGATTCTTCTGTTTCGCTTATATTTGAGATTTTTAACGGAGAATGTTGTTGGTCTGAAATAGAAAGATTGAGAAAAAAAGCCAAAGATTATCACAGTGATGTGGTGATAGGAGTTGGCGGCGGGAAGATACTGGATACTGCAAGGGCTGTAGCCCATTATGAAAATATTTCTGCCGTCATTGTTCCGACCATTGCATCAACAGATTCTCCCACCAGCGCGGTAGCGGTGGTTTATACGGAAGCAGGCGTGTTCAGTGAGTGCCTTCTCCTGCCGCGGCACCCGAAACTGGTACTCGTCGATTCAGCTATCGTAGCGAATGCCCCTGCAAGATTCCTGGTATCCGGCATGGGGGACGCCCTGTCCACCTACTTTGAAGCAAGAGCCAGCATGCGGTCAAACGCGTTAAATACGGCAGGCGGAAAACCTACTAAAGCTGCGCTGGCTATCGCGAGGCTGTGCTATGATACATTGCTGGAAGACGGCTTAAAGGCTAAACTGGCAGTTCAAAAACAGGTTTTAACTAAGGCTGTTGAAAACATTATTGAAGCAAACATCTATTTAAGCGGAATAGGCTTCGAAAGCGGGGGGTTGGCGGCTGCCCATTCCATACATAACGGATTTACGGTTTTACCCCAGTGCCACCATTTATATCATGGTGAGAAAGTGGCTTTTGGAACAATCGTGCAATTAATGCTTGAGAACAGTCCTTTGGCAGAGATTGAGGAGGTAATACGGTTTTGTATCAGTGTGGGACTCCCAACTACACTGCGGCAAATGGGGATTGAGGAAGTCAAGGCGGATGAAATTAAGCAGATTGCGGAAACCGCCTGCGCGGAAGGTGAGACTATTTATCATATGCCATTTGAAGTTACTTCTGAGGATGTATATGCCGCGATCATTTCAGCTGATGAGATTGGCGCCTTACTCGAAACAGCTATAGCGGTAAATTCCCACAAGGAGCAGGGAAACTGGTAATACAGAACAGACAGGGTATCACGGAGGTATGCCGTATTGGGGAAATGATGATCGCGCTATTATACAGGTCAAGGATTGGCACTATGGTGTAAGCAGCCGGACAGCGCCTGTACCCGTTACCGTGCTAAACACCGCAAACTGCTAGCAGAGAGGCAGAGGCTATGTACAGACGTAGAGATCCCATCTGGTTCACCGGAGCAAGCCTTTGTGGAGGCGTGGAATCAATTAGTACAGTACAGGGATGACTTGGAGGAGAGTGCTGGTATCCTGACCCGCTACCGGGCGCGGGAATTGCTGCGGCTGATCAGGGAAGGGAAGAAACTGGAGCAGTTTGACTACGTGCTCTCCCTCAAGGTGCTGGACCATATTGAGGTGGGGGTTGATGGGGGGGTTGGGGGTGGTGTTCTTGGCGGGGATGAGAATTTAATGATGAATAGATGGCGAAATGATAACATGGCTTATAGCATTACCTGACGCAAAGCTGTTCGGACAGTGATAAAATCACCGACAAAACCAAATACCTCCAGTATGATAATACCATCAAGACGATCCGGCATACCAATAATTGAAAGGGGAGCTGAACCATGAGAGTCGATATTGATGAAAAAACCCTGCAAGCAATCAAAGACTCCACAGGTGCCTTTTTTATTAAAGGCACACTTCACCATTGCTGAAGCGGTCCATATCGCAGCCTCTGGTCAGGGGTTTCAAATGAAAGCAGTGAAGATTTGTCCATGTATGACCGGCACCAAATCGACGGAGTGAACATTTATATTGCTAAGCAACTGCATGTAGCTGATAAAATAACCATTAGCGTCAATCCGCGTTTTTTGTTTTTTCCCCGCACCTATACGACTTATGGTGTAGCAGTATAAAGCATAGAGCCTCATAAGGAGCGGACTGCTACCGGTCAAGAGAAAAATGAAATAAAATAATGATTTTCAGCTTCCGGCAGTCTCGCAAGGGTTACCGGAAGTACTTTTATGCGGCCGGATAAGCCGGTGTGAGCGGCGAGATATAGCTGCGGTCGCTGTACCGCATGACACTTCTTCCTGCATCTCCAGTTTGTACTTTAAAGGTTAACCCTCCTTGCTTTCTTCAGCTAGGGATTCTTCGGTTACATCGATAAAATTTGCGAGAATAACGTCGGCCGCCGCGCTTGCCTCTGCCAAATCCCCCGGCGACATTGCAGCGAATTTCGACAGCTCTTTCTGCAACGTGTTCGCCATAGGAAGAAAAGTCGCAACCGAAAGACCTCCTGACATAACACCGCCTACAACCGGTATGGCTTTTGCTACGGCTTTTCCGAACGCATCTTTTGTAAGTTTTACTCCTTTGTTATGTTATAAATGGCATATTTAGTAAGAGGTTTTGCGGCTACCCTTGCGCCGATTTTGGCGGCGTTCGTAGTGGCGAGTTTTGCCAAAGCCGCACTTGCCGCGCTCACGCCAAACATCGTACCGAGATACAGCATCAGAACGTTTTGTGTACCGTCGCTCAACTCAATCTCTTTTGAGCCATATATATAAGCGAGTTTTTGAGCGATGCGGAAGACATGGGCATAAAACTGCGCCACATCCGTAGGAACGGTTCCAATCATGGCTATTCCGCCCGGAATTCCAGCGGCGGCGGATATTAAAGTGACTTTCGATGTCTCAAACGCTATTGAACCGCCTGAGATATTATCAAGAATATTTATGGGTATTTTGGCATTTATCGTACCGTTTGCCAGTGCATCGGCAAGTTGTGCCGGACTAACCGAGTTTTTTAATTCTTTTGTTAGAAATTTTTCGCGGTCAATTTTGCAGTAGGGTAATTCGCAAGCGGAATTGAATATTTTCTCAAAACTGGCTGCCGAATCATTCTTAGCCATAACTTTTCTTCTCGGTAATAAAATTGGCTACCTGAACTGCGTCGATCAGTATTTTAAGCTCAGGCACGCTGAAACTGCGGTCCTCGACATAATAAGCTTTAGCATGTCCCATCCGTACCGTCATCACTTCAAAACCCTGACTGTTGAGGCAGGCAATATCCCGGCCCAAGGTTCTGCGGTCACAGCTTATATTTAGCGCGTTAATCGATTGCAGACCTCATTGGTTGTAAGCGGATGCGCTTCATCTGTTTCCAGACGGAACAATTCCACCAGCTTAAGCAGCTTTATCTTTTGCAGATTAGCTTTCGGCATAGGGCATCCCCTTGAGCAATGAAGTCAATATGTATACACAGTTCCTATTATAATACAAAATTTAACAAAAATAAATAAAAGAGGTTATTTTACTGTCATCTTTTTATAGATTTACTTTGTCCATTTTGGGGAGGCTTTTTCTATTTTGGAAGAACATATAAAAAACATCAATGCATGGTACGATTTCCGAACACTTGGCTTTTAATCTTTCTATACCATGACACAGCGGCAGTCATTGAAAAAAGGGAATGGAGCCAAGGATGTTCGCTAGATCTTAATTTCTATTTAGGTGTGGTGATAAGATGCTTACAGTCCAAACAGCACTTGATAGCCTCCAGGATATTGAAAATGATATAGACGGAAACTTAATGTCATTTCCTCAGCTTTTTACTGCTTACAAACGTGAAACTCACCGCTGTGACGAACCCCCGGAAACAGACAATTATAACAAAAAATCCTACGCATGGTAGAAAACCACATACGAGGGGTGTTGACGATGAGATCAATGGAAGAACGAGAATTATTGCGGTTGTGATCAATTGTATCAATTACATGCTTCTTTCGCACTATCTTAGCTTGCCATTGTATCAATGGCAAGCCACCTTATTTTTTATACTATAGGCCTCTTATACAGGTCCTTTGTCTCATAATATGCTCGCAAAAGAGCTGTCCGGCCGATAAGGTACAATAAATTTCGCAAATTAGGAAGCAGCAGAGAAAAGGAGGACAAGGCTGCAGCCGTTTGGTAGAATAAAGTTACCACACCAAACCCGACCAAAAGGAGGCTGCAAGCCTTGTCCGAGAAGATTATACACCTAAACGAAGGGGCAATAAAGAACGAATTGAAAGAGCTGGTCCATAGTAGCGTGGAGGGAACCCTGAACGGCCTGCTGGAACAGGAAGCGCAGGCTTTGACCAACGCCGCCAAATACGAGCGCTCGGAAGAACGCCAGGGCTACCGTTCCGGGCATTATGAACGGAACCTGCTGACCGGTTCCGGAGACGTGAAGCTGAAAGTGCCCAAGCTTAAAGGCGTGGCCTTTGAAACCGCCATCATCGAGCGTTACCGCCGCCGGGAAAGCTCCGTGGAAGAAGCATTGATTGAAATGTACCTGGCCGGTGTTTTTGTCCGCCGAGTGGAGGACATTACGGAAGCCCTATGGGGGACGAAGGTTTCCCCGGGAACTATCAGCGAGCTGAATAAGAAGGTCTATGTCCATATCGACGCCTGGCGGGGCAGAAAGCTTCAGGGCGGCTATCCTTATGTCTATCCGGACGGTATCTATCTTAAGCGGAACTGGGGCGGAGAATATGAGAATGTTTCCATTTTGGTTGCTCTGGGGGTCAATGAAGACGGCTGTCGGGAAGTGATCGGTGCTGCCGAGGGGATGCAAGAGGATAAGGAAAGCTGGTGGAGCTTCCTCGCCGGACTGAAAGAGCGGGGACTTGCCGGCGCCCGGCTGTTTATAGGGGATAAGTGCCTGGGGATGCTGGAAGCCGTCAACGAGGTCTACCCGGATGCCAAGTACCAGCGTTGCACCGTCCACTTCTACCGCAACGTGTTCTCTGTGACACCTCGCTCCAAGATGAAGGAGGTGGCGGCCATGCTGAAGGCCATACACGCCCAGGAGGACAAAGCCGCAGCCAAAGAGAAAGCGCGGGCGGTCGTTCAGAAGCTATGTGACATGAAGCTGAAGGAAGCGGCGAAAAAGGTGGAGGACGGCATTGATGAGACCCTTACCTATATGGATTTTCCCTATGTTCACTGGCTGAAGATCCGCACCAACAATGTGATCGAACGCTTGAACCGGGAAATCCGCCGCCGGACACGGGTAGTCGGTACCTTTCCGGACGGCAATTCAGCCTTGATGCTGGTTTGCGCCCGGCTCCGCCATGTGGCTGCTACTGCCTGGGGAACAAAGCGTTATATGAGCATGAAACACCTGGATGCCACCGACTGTCAAGAGCCGGATTCTATCGCCGGTTAACTGCCGGCTGCCAAACGGTAAAGTAGAATTGGCGAAAAATTGTTGACGGGACCGTCCGGCCTCGTTCCCGGACAGCTCTTTACGTTATTTTTGGGTATTTGTGGAGAAAAGTGGGCAAAGTGAAACCGGGCCTAGCAAACGTTCAATCTTTTGATAAATCGTTCTTAGATATGGATATAGCAGGTAATTTAACATAGCATAATCGATCCGAGTGGTCAATATTAGGTTTGTAAAAATTGCAAAAACAATTGACCAAGCGCTCAAAATATGCTATCCTGTACTTGAGCAACCGCTCAAATTTGCTGCAAGGGGGAATAGGGATGTGTTTCAACCCGGAGAACCGCCCGTTTTGGGAGGATAGCATTATTGCCCGCCGCTCGCTGCGCTCCAGCTATGACCGGCGCGCCGTGGAAACGCGGACGATGGAACAACTGCAAGCGTTTACCCGACAGATGCCGCTTCCTTTTGACCACAGTATCGAAATCCGCTATTTCAAATCCCGCGCGGGGAAAGCGCTGGCCAACAATCTGAAGAACCCCCCCGAGGACTGTGTTGCCTTTATCGCGGGAACGGATTTGACGACGCTGGCAAAGGTCGGCTTTTTAGGAGAATTACTCTTGCTCTATGCAACCGGCCTGGGGCTTTCCACCTGCTGGTTCGGGCACTACATGCTGGACGAGGCCGAGCGCCTTTTATCGGATGTGGAGCGTGTCGCCGGCAAAAGACCGAAAATGGGCTATGGGGCGGAGGAGGTTCCCGGCCGCCGCATCATCTGCCTTTCGCCGCTGGGCTATATGGATGCGGGACGGCTAAAGCTGCTGGACAGAATGACGGGTAAGATGTACAGCGGCAAGCGCAAGCCGCTGGCGGAGTTTTTGCCTGATCCTGCCGCCGAAGCACAGTTGGCGCCGGAGCTGCGCTATGCTCTAAATCTGGCCCGCATGGCTCCGTCGGCTGCCAACAAGCAGCATTGGCAATTTACGGTGTCTCCCGATCAAAAGCAGGTAACCATTGCCAAACCCAGGGACTACAAGCATCCTTTCTGGGAGCACCCCGATGTTTGCGTTGGCTGCTGCGCCGCTCATTTCTGGCTGGGCCTGATGATTCAGGGAATCGGCAGCGCAGTTACACCCACAGTAGAAAGCGACCGGGTGGTTTGGAATTTTGCTTTGGGGGGTAAAGTCAATGACGCTTAATCTGTGGGGCGACCTGTCCGACCCCAAAAAAGCGCGGATCTTGCAGGCAGCACTGAAGGTCTTTGCCGAAAAAGGATACGCGGAAGCCACCACAAGGGCAATCGCCGCCCAAGCGGGTATGGCGAACGGGCTGTTATTCTACCATTACAAGGACAAGGAAACCTTGTTTCTGGAGCTGGCTAAGCATTTGCGCAAGGTGGTGGTGGAGCAGCTTTCTAAAATGGTTTCTGAGAACAGCGGTTTTTATGAGCGGCTGGCATTCCTGGTGGAACAAAAGCTGGGGCTCTGCGCCTGTTACCCGGAAGTCTATCAGTTTTTCCTCATTCAGCTTCGGCAGTTTCCCGATCAGTATCGGAAGCAGGGCCGGGAGATCCGGTCTTTGACCTCTTTGCGGCAAGAGCTCTGGGACGACGGAATTCAGTCCCATCGGATTCTGCTGTCCGCGTTAGACGGCTTGGTCGCGGATCTGATCGAACGCTTTTACGCCGGCGCGGTTACCGCGGAACAACTTATAGAGCGAGGGTGCGCGGGCGCGGAGGAATATATCGGTTTTTTCCGCAAGTTGGAGCAGGCTTGAGAAAAATTTCAAAACCTTATGGCATGCAGGGCCAATGCCGCTGAGTTGGCATTGACAAAATCTTTTATTTGACTATAATATTAAATATAGTCAAATAGTATTAAGGTGATGTTATGCCGAAAACCTTTTCCGACAGCGAACGGGCCTATATCAGAAAACGATTGGTGGAAGAAGCCCAGGCGTGCCTTGCCCACTTCGGCATGCGTAAAACAACGGTAGATGAGCTTGTCAAACGGGTGAACATCCCCAAGGGGACGTTCTATTTATTTTATCCCTCCAAGGAAATGCTGTTTTTCGATGTGTTCTGCGCCCTGCATGACGAGCTGCAGGCCGACGTGCTGCGCCGGGTCGAGGAGCTTCGGGGCAACATCAACGCGGACACGGTAACGGAATTGATCTTTCAGCTGTATAAGCAGGTGGACGCCACGTTTCTCTATTCCTTTGCCGCAAGCGGGGACTTGGAACTGCTGGTGCGGAGACTGCCGCCGGAGGTTGCGAAGGCGCATGCCCAAAAGGATGATTTCAGCATGGAGAAATTGCTCTCCCTGTTTCCCGGCGTGCTTGTGGCAGGCAATATCAAAATTTTCAGCGCCGCTTTACGGGCGATCTTTTGCACGATGCCACACCGGCGGGCAATCGGCGAGGACGTGTTTGACGATACGATCCGGGTGATGCTGCGCGGGGTCGTGATCCAACTGTTCGAAGGAGAAACGTTATGATCCAGGTGCGGGATTTACGATTCAGCTATACCAAGCAGCCTTTTATTGCGAATATGTGCTTCGACGTACAAAACGGCGAGATTTTCGGCTTTTTGGGCCCGTCCGGCGCAGGCAAAAGCACGCTTCAGAAAATCCTTACCGGCCTACTGACCACATATTCGGGCAGTGTTACAGTTAATGGCGTGGAAGTAAAAAATCACGATAACGGATTTTATGAAAATGTCGGCATAGACTTTGAGTTTCCCAGCCTGTACGAAAAGCTGTCAGCCCGGGAAAACCTGCGGTTCTTTGCTTCTCTTTACAAAAAGCATCAGGCGATCGATCCGCTGCTGGAAAGCGTCGGCTTGCTTCCGGACGCTGATAAAAAAGTGTCGGACTTCTCCAAGGGGATGAAGGCAAGGCTCAATTTTATCAAGGCGCTGCTTCACGACCCTATTTTGCTCTTTCTCGATGAACCGACCTCCGGGCTTGACCCGTCCAACGCACGGCTGATGAAGGATATCATTCTGCGGGAAAAGGCAAAGGGGAAAACCATCCTGCTGACCACCCACAATATGTACGACGCAACCGAGCTTTGCGACCGAGTTGCCTTTATCGTGGACGGAGAGCTGCGGGCGCTGAATACGCCACGAAATCTGATCATGACTCGCGGCGCCGCCAAGGTTCGGTACGCATATACCAAAAACGGTCGGGAGGAGCAGGCGGAAATTCCGCTGAACAGGACCGGCGAAGACGCCGAGCTGCAAAGGCTTGTGCGGGAAAACCGTCTGTTGTCCATCCACAGCAGCGAGCCTACCCTGAACGATATTTTTGTGGAACTGACGGGGAGGCGGCTGCAATGAGGACAAAAGCGCTGCTGATCGGAGATATCCGTTTCCAGTTCAAATACGGGTTCTATTTTCTCTACCTGATCTTTACCATATTTTATATCAGCCTGCTGTATGCCCTGCCCGCCGCATGGCGGGAGCGAGCCGCCGTTCTGATGATCTTTACTGACCCGGCGTCAATGGGCCTTTACTTCATGGGGGCTATCGTATTGTTTGAAAAAGGCCAGCGGGTTTTGGACAGCATCGCCATATCGCCGGTTAAGCCCCTGGAGTATGTGGTTTCAAAGCTGATTTCCATCGCCCTGATTTCCACGTCGGTGGGGCTGCTGATAGGCTGTGGCGGCGGGGTTGTGTTAAACCCGTTCTTTTTTGTCCTGGGTGTATTTCTTGGTTCCTGCCTGTTTTCAGCCGTAGGGCTGATGCTCGCCGCAAACATCGCGACGCTGAATCAGTTTATTGTGGCGACCATCCCCGCCGAGCTTATTATCAACGTCCCCGCCATCGCCTGGTTTTTGGGCTGGAAGCCGGGGTGGCTGATCGCCCATCCTGGCGTATGCATCCTTGAGCTGTGCCAAAACGGGGACAGGGCGCTGCCCGCGGCGTTCATTCTGCTATTTTGGGCGGCGCTGTCCGTACTGATTGCCCGCCGCGTGATAGCTAAGAGCCTGCGCTCGTTGGGAGGTGTGAGGCTATGAAGCCTGTGCTGCGGTCTTTCCATATGTTTGCCAGGCAAATATTCAAGGATGCCATGCTTGCGGCAATCTATTGCGCCATTGTTCTGACCGCGTTCTTTATCCGGTTCGGCGTTCCGCTGATTGAAAATTTTTTATGCGGCTATTTTGAGAAAGAAGCCATCTTAAAAGACTATTATCTGTTGTTCGACCTGCTGCTGGCTCTGATTGCGCCCTACATGCTCTGCTTTGCCTCCGCTATGATGATGCTGACCGAATACGACGAAAACATGGCGAGCTATCTTGCGGTGACTCCTGTGGGCAAAAAAGGCTACATCCTGTCAAGACTGGCGTTTCCAGCTGTGATTGGCTTCATTGTATCCATCGTGCTGATGCGTTGGTTTTCGCTGACGGCATGGCCGCTGGGGATGATTCTGCCGGCCAGTCTGCTGTCATGCCTATCAAGCGTTGCCATGGCGCTGCTGCTGTTTGCTTTTTCCCATAACCGGGTAGAAGGTGTGGCAATGGGAAAGCTATCGGGGCTTCTGATGCTGGGGCTGTTTATACCCTTCTTCCTGTCGTCGGATGTGCAGTATTTGTTTTCGCCCCTCCCGTCCTTCTGGCTCGCCAAGTTTTGTATGGCGCCGAACCTGCTGTTCCTACTTTTGGCGGCGCTGTCCTCGCTGCTTTGGATATGGCCGCTTTACCGGAAGTTCCACAGGAAAGTCGCATAAGAGATCTGCCGCTCAGATTGGAGGTTGCCTGATGAAGATACGGTTAAAAAACGAAATGGAAACTCTGCTCATCCCGCTCTACGGCAAAGCCCGGATGAGCGAACTGGGAATTTTCAGGGACCCCTATGCCGAGGCCGCGATAGAAAAGCTTGACTACGATTATTCCAAACTGAAAATCCAGAGCAAAACGCAGGTCATGCTTGCCATGCGCGCGGCAATCATTGACGATTTTTCCAGGGACTTTATCGGTAAAAACCCCAACTGCCTGGTTTTGCATCTCGGCTGCGGACTTGACGCGCGGTTTATGCGGTTGGAGCCTCATGCCCGAATGTGGTATGACTTGGATTTTCCCGAGGTTATCGATATAAAAAGGCACTTGTATCCTGAAACAGAGAGTTATCGATACATTACCTCCTCTGTCACGGACCTCGGATGGATAGACGGTATCGAAGCGTCCGACACTGAGGCGCTTGTTATCGCGGAGGGATTGTTCATGTACCTTGCCGAAGCTGAGATAAAAGCGCTTCTTGACGCGCTGAAACTGAAGTTCGGGAGCTACACGATCATTTTCGACGCCTATTCCAAATTGACTGCAAAAAGCGCGAAGAATCACCCGTCCCTGAAAAGAACGGGCGCCACGATTCAATGGGGCGTTAACGACCCACGGGAGATCGAAGATTATGTTAAGGGTGCAAAGTATGTGAAAACGCTATATCTGACGGATAAAAACGTGATTGAAAGGCTGCCCCAAGGCTATCGGGCGATGTTTAGGCTCGCGGGACTTTTCAAAAGCGCAAGGGAGGCGCATAGGGTTTTTGTTGTAACCGTCGGAGATTGAGATCAACCCGAACAGGCTTGGGGGCCGTGCTTACGGCACGTCATATTGACTTTATTATCGGAATATGGTATATTTATTTCAGACTTTATATGATGTTTTACCCGGTTGAGCAGGAAACTGCTTCAAGACTTTGAGCTTATTGGGTGGGGAGCTTCTTTCGAAGCTTCCCCTCTTTTTTTGCAATACGGCATTTCCTTGAAACAGTTTTGGGGAATTCTAAGGAAACAGGGGGTTGTTATGCAATTTCTACTTCTGATTTTGGGCTTGGCTATGATTATCAAGAGCGCGGATATCCTGATCGGTTCCGCCTCCAAAATTGCGCGCAGGTATGGCGTCTCATCGTTTATTATCGGTATTACCGTTATCGCTTTTGGAACGAGCGCCCCTGAGCTTGCAGTGGGGATTATGTCAGGCCTAAGCCGTACAAACCAGTTGACGTTAGGAAATATCATAGGCAGTTCCATGTCAAATATGGCGCTCATTGTCGGGCTGTCGGCAGTCATCTTCCCCTTGCAGATAAAAGACACGGTCTTAAAACGAGAACTGCCTATGCTGTTTGGCATTCAAATTGCCTTGGGCGCAATGATGTTTATAGATGGGCGTTTATCGAGAATTGACGGCCTCATACTGATAGGATTGTTTGCATTATTTATGGTCTATATATCCGTGGACGCCAAAAAATCAATGAAAATACAGATTGACGCCGACGGCGACATCGATACCGACGGCGATGGAAATAGCCCGCCTTTACAAACGGATAGCGAACAAAAAAGTTCTGGGCCGATTAAATTATGGTGCTACTCATTATTGTCGCTGGCGGGTCTTTTTATTGGCGGCAAGTTGACGGTAGACAGCAGTACCCGAATTGCGCAAAGCTTTGGATTAAGCGAAACGCTGATCGGTTTGACGGTGGTGGCCCTGGCCACAACAATGCCCGAGCTGATAACCAGCATTATGGCCGCGAGAAAAAAAGAGCACGAAATTGTGCTTGGAAATTGTATCGGCAGCAATATATTCAATATTCTACTCGTATTGGGATTGTCCTCAGCTATAACGCCCATTGCCGTTGAGGAAAGGCTTTGGTTTGATGTCGTTTCGATGCTGCTGCTTACCGTATTTGTATTTATGATGTCCTTGCTTAGAAAGCGGCTTCAGCGTCGCACAGGTATCTTCCTGCTGGCGGGATATATCGTATATCTTGTCATAAAGGTTTTTTCCGCGCTGTGCTGACGATATGTCAAAAAACGTCAATATTGATACAACGTTAAATGTGAAAACATAGTAATACTAGGTTTCTTTTGCATTTTAAGTCAGGCATAATTTCCAAGTGACAGCAATGTTATATGACAGGGTTGTCACTTTATTGTTGTTGTGCTATGCTATCCTTGTCAGGAGGGTGCGAGATGCCTAAGGAAACTTTTTTTAATCTTCCCGAGCTAAAACGAAAAGCCGTGTTTGACGCCGCCGTGGGGGAATTCTCAGTGTACATGTTCAGTGAAGCCTCCATTAACCGCATCGTCAAAGCGGCTCAAATCGCCAGAGGTAGTTTTTACCAATATTTTGATGGGAAAGAGGACTTATTTGCCTATGTTATTGCCCGGATTTTTACTGAAATAGAAGAGATTACGCATACCTGGCGGAGAGGCGGACACGACGCGGATGCGCTGTCGCTTTTTATGGAAAAGGTGTATGCGACCGCCGAACTGAACCAGGAAAAACCGGAATATGTGCGGATAACCTTTTTACAGTCCAGGGACAAAACGCCTTTTGTCCGACGGTTTTTCGAGGTATCCGACGATCAAAGGTGGAATGTATTGCAGCTGTTCGAGCGTGATAAGCAGCGCGGAATTATTCGGGAAGATGTTGATAGTTCGCTGGTGATCGACATGGTCTATACCTTGTCGAAGGAGCTGTTCTTTGACGTGGGGATGGACGGCGAAACCTATATTAAGAAGATAGAAGCGGTTATTCGTATCATCCGGGAAGGAATCAGGAGGAATTCAGCATGAAAATCCATGCGGGGATGGTATCCACCGAGGGCGATGCGCTTTTTTATAAGGTGCGGGGGGCTGGCAAGCCGATACTTTTCATTGCGCCGGGAGGCGGCAACGGCGACGACTATCTGCCGGTAGCGAACATTTTAGCGGATTCTTATCAAGTGATTACTTATGACCGCAGGGCTAACGCAAGGAGTACGAGGCATTTCCCCAATGATTTCAGCATACGCCAGCAAAGCCGCGACGCCGTGGCTATCCTGAGCGAGTTGGGGGAATCAAAGGCCTTTGTCGTTGGCAACAGCAGCGGCGCCGTCATTGCCTTGGACATGGCTACGGCCTTTCCCGAGCATGTGCATGCGGCCGTCATCCACGAGGCTCCGATCCCGTCGGTGCTACCGGAAGCTGGAAAGTGGAAGGACTTCTTTGTTTCATGTCACAAGCTGGCCAAAGAAAGGGGCTCTTCGGTCGGCGCGAAGCGGTTTTTCTATGGCGTTGAATTGCCTGTTTACCCCATTCTTTGGGCAACGATCAAGGTCAGGATATTGGTGAAGCAAGAGAAACTGGAAAACGAACCTGCCAAAATAAGCAGGGCGGACGCCGCCGACGTGCTTCTGCTCAACGAGCTGTTGCCCGTTACCGGGTATGAGCCGGACTTTGAAAAGGCAAAGGCTGGCGGCGCGAAGCTGTATATCGGCTACGGCCGGTACGGCCTAAAGCGAAACGCTTGGTACGCCCGGGCGGCGCGGATCATGGCGGAAAAGCTCTCATGTGAGATGGTTGAATTTCCGGGGCATCACGGTTCGTTTATGAACCGTCCGGCCGAATGGGCGGAGGTCGTCAAGGAGATTGCGCATAAAGCGGACTGGTAAATCACCGAATACACCATGCTGCAGCTAATTGATGCAAATCCTGGCATTAGCCGGAATGGGCTTGCCGAAATCATGCAAAATTTTTGGCAGCTGGCGCTAGCAGGACAAAACTATCTTATTACTTCAGGCTCAGCAAAGGTTCTCCGTTTATGATGGTAACTGCAAGGTAGGCGGATCATATACGCGCCGTTAAGGCCGCTTGGATCGCTCATGTTCATGGCCAGCTCGCGGATGATGTAATAGACGGCGATGAACGGCACAAAAGAGACCGCCACGCTGATGACGGACAACAGACAGGCCGATATGGCGAGCGCCTTCTTGGTGAAGGCAAGCTGCCACATTCGTTTCATGCCGTTACCCGGCTGACTGTTTTTCGGATTGACCACATTCGAACTTGACATAAAATCCCTCCTTGATTATAGTTAGATACATCTAACTGCATAGTAAAAAAATAATTGCCTTCCTGTTGCGTATTTGTTTGCCATTCGGTTAGCCTAAACTAACCATTTGCTAAAAAAGAGAGAATCCTTTCCGGTTAATCACTGAACAGCTCATGAAATACGCGCTTCCAACCGCCCGTGTAAAAGGCGCATAGAAAATCAAGATTCTCGATGGCCTCGTCATAGCTCATGTTGTGGCGGACAGGCTCAAGGATGGCGTTAATATAGCTTTCCGACATCATATGGACGACGGCGCGGCCCAGTTTGACATCCCTGCCCCTTTCTTTCTTCAACCGGTCCAGATAGGCAAGCGTATGTTCCACCTCATAATCAACGATCGTATGGACATAGAGGGCGAATACGATCTGGATGAACGTCTGCTGGTAGCCCTTGACGCTCAGTAAAAACGCGGGAATGGTCGTGAGGAAGAGCCCGTAGCCCGCGCCATACAGCGTGATGCCGGTCAGGGCGACAAGGATTGCTTTGTCGGAGGTCAGCGCGATCATATGCTTGATGCTGATGGTTTCCTTATTCACAACCTTAGCCGCACCGCCGGAATCAACAAACCAGTACGTTACAACGGCGCCCATGAAGCAAGCGATTGCATAAAACAGAAACGCCAGATTTTCCGGGTAAAACTTCAGAACGGCTATCCCCAAAATCGGTCCCAGCGTCAGCCCCGCATGCAGAGCTGCGTTGTAGAATCCCATCGCCTTTCCCCTTGAGTCCGGGAAGGCATTTCGATATTGCCCAAAAGAACATTATATGTTGGGATGATGAGAAATATTTATTCGATTCTGGGTCTCAAATCAAAAGTTTTTAGCTTCTCGCGCGCCCTGCCGGCGGATGTGGAAAAAGCGGTGGATTGCGGCGTGGATGGCGTGGTGATCGAAATTACCAGCGGCGAATCCCGGCTCAGATATCTCCACCCCAATTGGACGGTGGAGGATGTAGCCCGGCAAAGCATTGAAGCGATTAATTATGCCAAAAAGGCCGGCCTCTATGTAGTGTATTTCCCTTATGACACGACCCGCGCGAATCCCGGTTACTTAAAAACCTTGCTAGAATTGGTCTGTGCTAAGGGCAAGCCCGATGCAGTGGCTGTAGTGGACACAACCGGCACCATCATCCCCAGCGCGGTCAAAGTACTGGTGAAAAAGGTTAAGGAGTACACTGGTGGGATGCCGGTGGAAATCCATACTCATAATGATCTGGGCATGGGGGTGGCTAACGCTTTAGCCGCAGTGGAGGCCGGTGCCGAAGTGGTGCACGGCTGCATCAATGGGTTGGGCGAACGGTGCGGCAATGCTTCTTTGGATGAGATCATCGTAGCGGCGGAGGCGCTGTATGGGATCAAAACCGGTATTAAGACCGAACTGCTTAACGAAACCTGCAAAATGGTTGAGAGAATATCAGGGGTGATGCTGCCGTTTAATAAACCGATCGCCGGTCCGGCCGCGTATATGAAAGAAAGCGGCACCGGCATGCAAATGGCCAATGATCACCCTACGGTGACCTTCCCCATTAGTGCGGATTTTGTGGGCGCGCAACGGGTTTATGTTCTGGGCAAAAAGAGCGGTAAGGAATCTATACATGTTAAGCTGAATGCTTTGGGAATCAGTTTACCCGAGGTAACGGTGTTGCAATTGCTGTCCGAAGTCAAACAATTTTCCATCGAGCACCGGAGATATTTGACGGATGAGGAGTTTAAGGCCATGGTGGACCAGGTCGCTGAATAACGGCTACATATATTTTAAAAGGAGGAACAACCATGTTAGGTACAGCAATCGGTACGCAAGGTGTTGATTGGGAAGAAAGGGTTAATTATGAACGGATGCGCAAAGAGCGCCTGGAAAAAATCACCCGAGCAGTGGATGAATCGGAAGCAGATGTCTTGTTCGTTTTTCGTCTTGAAGGAACTCGCTATGTAACCGGTCTCAGGACGCATGACTGGCCGATGGCGCATTGGGGCATGGCTTGCGTTACCATGCCCAAGGGCGGCGATTATACTCTGTATACGCTGGATTATGTCCATGCTAAAGCGCGTATGCCTTGGCTGGGCGATCATTTGACCGATACTACCTGCCGTGGGCTGGAACTGCAGGAAGGCGCGCGGGACTGGGCTGTGGCTGCCAAAAAGAGGTTGGCCGAGCGTGGTTGTGAGCCGAAAGTGATTGCGGTAGATGCCTGGAGCCCGGCCCTTTATGAGGCGCTGCCGGAAGTTTTCCCCGGGGTCAAATTCATCGACGGGCAGAAAATTATGCTCAAGGCCCGGATGATCAAGACGCTGGATGAAATTAACTGCCTGAAGATTGCCTATGAAATTACCATGGCTGGTATGCAGGCTGGCTTGGATTATCTACGCCCGGGAGTCAAGGAGTGCGAAGTGTTGGCGGAATGCTTTCGGGCTATGTACAGATATGGCAGCGAGTGGAGCCAGTGTTCTAATATTGTTTGCTCCGGCCCCTATACCGCCCCTTACCGGCGCTTTACCTCTGACCGCATTATCGGCTATGGCGACCCGGTAATTATTGACATTGGCGGACGTTTTAACGGTTATTGGGGCGACTTTACCAGAACCTGGATTTGCGGTAATGGGGCTAAGCCCTCAAAGGAACTGATAAAAGTACATGAAACGGCATACAAAGCTCTCCGCGGAGCGGAAAAGGCGATTAAACCAGGCAATACCACCAGGGATATAGCTTTGGCCACCGAGGGCCAGATTCTGGGCCAGAGTCTGGGCCACGGCCTGGGTATTTCCGCTAACGAGCCGCCGCTGCTTGGTACCTATAAGGGGGTGTTCGCTCCGGAAGATGCGGTTACCCTGGAGCCGGGTATGGTCTTCGCCATAGAACCTTATACCGGCGTTCCCGGCGTAGGCGGTGTGCGGCTTGAGGATAACTATATTGTTACTGAGGATGGCGTGGAAGTGATCAGCACCTTCCCCTTTGAGGAAAGATTCTTTTAGTGTTCTCTGATTGTCACCCGGGAACTGGTGGACAGCGCCCCTGCATCCCCCCTGTAACTTTGGCAACGATAAATTACCTGGCTAAAGGGAGCAGGGGCGTTATCTCGAGGAGGAAAACAGATGAAAGCAGCAGTTTTAAACGAATTCGGCCAGCCCTTGACCATCGTCGAGCGGGAGATGCCCGTACCCGGCGCGGGAGAGGTTTTACTTAAGATCAGGGCAATTGGCATTTGCGGTACTGATTTGAAGCTGTGGCATGGGAAAAAAGCGGGTACTCGGCTTCCCCTGGTGATGGGACATGAAATAGCCGGCGAAGTAGTTGAACTTGGCCCTGGCGTCGCAGATATTCAGATAGGTACGCGAGGAGTAGTTTCTATCTATCTGAGTTGTTTTAAATGTTCATACTGCATGAATAACCGGGAAACGGTCTGCCAGGAGTTAAAAGGTCGGATTGGCTTTACCTGCGATGGCGGGTTGCAAGAATACCTGGTCATCCCAGCCTGCAATTTTATTGCTGTTGAGGGTATTCCCCTTCAGGAAGCATGCGTAGTTACGGATGCCATTGCCACTGTGTACAGCGGTTTGAACAAGGTGGGCATTAAATCGGGGGATAGAGTGCTGGTAGTCGGCTTAGGTGGACTGGGCATCCACGCTGCTCAGCTTGCCGAAGCACTTGGAGCAACAGTTACTGGTATCGACGTAACTGAAGATAAATTGGCCTATGCCCGTTCCTTTGGCATCAAAAGAACGATTTTGGCTGCCGACTCTTGCGCAGAAACGGTAGCTGCGCTGCAGAAGTTGAGTCCAGAACCCTTTGATATAGTGGTGGAGACCGTGTCACGCACCGAGACGATAGCAATCGATTTAGAGGTGCTTGGACCAGGGGGAAAGCTGCTCATCTTCGGTTATGGAGCAAAAGAAATCGCCTTTCCGCCCTATGCGCTAATACCCAAGGAACTGTCCATCTTCGGCACGCGGGCTTCTTCCCGCCGGGATGTGCGCCAAGCGCTGGAATTAGTGCGTAAAGGGCTGATTAAGCCTTCAATTTCCCGTTTTTATTCCCAGCTGGAGGATGTGAACACCGCCCTGGCCGCTTTGGAAAAGGGAGAAGTGCTGGGACGCCAGGTGATAGTGTTTGATTAGTCTGCCGCCCCGTTGTTTATGCAGCTAAGGTGCAGATTAATATTCAATTTTGAGGAGTGATAATATGCTGAAAAAAGGAGTGGACAATCCCAAAATACTACTGGTAGCCAAAATTATATCGGTAGCGGCTATCCTCTGGTTCCTCTACAGCCTAATGATCAAGGCAACCTCCCCCGGATATATTCGTCCCGCTCATATCTGCTTTGTGTTATTGATGGGTTATTTTATTGCGCCCAAGCCGGGAAAGAGTAAATTAGCAGTCGCGACGGTGTGGACAATCGATACTCTTTTGATTTTAGGGGTGATTGCATCCACCATCTATATTTTCACTAGTCATGATCAATGGATTATCCGTTATGCAATCAATGCTACCCAGGCTGATGTGTTCTTTTCCATCATTACTACGGTGGTAGTGCTGATAATGACGAAAAGATTGCTTGGCTGGCCTATGGTGATAGTTACTCTGCTCGCCATGGCATACGGTCTGTTTGGTCATCATTTTGTTGGTGAATTCCGCACCATTCAGATCAGCTGGCAAAAGATGTTTGCCACCATGTACAACATCCAGGACGGCTACTTTGGCATGCTGGTCGGCGTATGCTCCACCTATGTCCTTTCCTTTGTTTTTGTCGGTAAGCTGATCGAGATCAGCGGCACTGGCGATTACTTCACCGAGCTGGCTGGCCGCCTTACTGGTCGCGCCCGCGGCGGTCCGGCTAAAGTGGCTGTTGTGTCCAGCTCTCTGTTTGGCACTGTTTCCGGTTCCGGAGCCGCCAATGTCGTGGCCACCGGCACCTTTACGATCCCCCTGATGAAGAAGACCGGGTATAACAGCCATTTCGCTGCAGCGGTGGAAGCGGTTGCATCTACTGGCGGGCAAATTATGCCGCCGATCATGTCTTCCGCCGGCTTTTTGGCCGCCGAGATCAGTGGAATTCCTTATGGCAGGTTTGCCCTGGCCGCCATGGTTCCGGCTATTCTTTATTATGTCAGCCTTTATATCACGCTTGATCTTGAAGCCGGGCGGTTAAAGCTGAATGCGATGGATGCCGCGGACCTCCAGCCCTGGAAACGGGTGTTGTCCCGCAGCTATCTATTGACGCCGCTGATGGTGATTGTTCTTGTTTTGGTAGTGCTGAATCAAAGCCCTCTGCGGGGGGCCCTGTATGCGATGATTTGCGGCATAATTCTCTTTGTAGTTAATCCGGAAACCCGCGTTGCCTTTGTACCGACACTGAAAAAAATCATCGACGCTATGTATAAAACTGGGGCTAGTCTAGCCGGGATAGGCGCCGCTTTCGCCTGTGCCAGTGTTATAGTAGCCATCCTTAATGTCACCGGCGTGGCAGTCAAATTTTCTTCTTTGATTCTGGCCATTGGGGAAGGCAGTATGTTCCTCTCCTTATTGCTTACGGCAGTGATTACAATTATCCTCGGCATGGGCCTGCCGGTGGCAGCCTCTTATGTAATTGCAGCTAGCGTCTGTGTCGGCGCTTTGTTGCAATTAGGGGTGCCTTTGGTGGCGGCGCATTTGTTTATCTTCCACTTTGCTAGCTTGTCCGCATTAACACCGCCGGTTTGTCTCGCCGCTTATACGGCCGGCGGTATCTCGGGGGATAAGCCAATCAAAGTTGGATTCACTTCCGTACGTATTGCACTGGTCGCCTTTGCTATCCCCTTCTTTTTCGCCGTTAACCCGAATATGCTGGTCATTCTCAACGGGGGCGGTCCGGCGACACTCTCCTTTATCACCGGTATGATTGGCTGCGCGGGCATTGCCTTTTTCACCATTGGCTGGTATAGAGATACAATTATTTGGCCATTACGCATTGGTTTTTTAGTCGGCGGACTGTTGATGGTTGAATCGCATTTAGTAACAGATATGATCGGCATCGCCATTCTGACTGTAGCCGTGCTGTTCCATTTTGCCATTAGGAGAAAACAGCATAAAGATGGAGATAGCTTGACAGTAGAGGAAAGTGCGTCTGTTGAGCCGCTGGAGCAGCGGTTGTGTAAATAAAGGGCTGCCCAGGAGGTAATAGCGAGGTAATAAAATGGAATTAAGAAACGTGATGATGATGCCGCCCAGGACCGCAGACCGGCATTGGGATGTCTATGCCAGAACTATCTTTGAGGATGACCGGCTGTCGGTACGCCACAATTATATCCTTGCCAACGGTGGCGCGCAAGAACACAGACATGATTTTGACAGTCATCATATTTTCTTCGTGTTGCGGGGAGCGCTGAACGTAAAATGCGGAGGCGAAGAGAAAACCGTCCGGCAAGGCTATGCTTTTTGGTTTGAACCCGGGGAGGCACATCAGGTTTGCGCGGACGGCGAGCAGGATGCCGAATATTTAACCATCAATTGCCCATCGTTTGCAGTTTTTCAAAAATAGGTGGTGCGCTCTAATCCATACCGCAGGTAAAACCGTTTTAAGAGGACTGCCATGCGTCAATTCAACGTATTAAGGCCACAAAACATTGATGAAGCGTTGAAGCTTTTCGTCCGCTACCAGGAACAGGGTTGCCTGTTCCTGGCCGGTGGAACCGATATTCTTCCACTATGCCGTAAAGGTGCGCTGGCTCCAAGTTTCTTGATTGATCTGACCAACTTAGGCCTTAACACGATCAGACAAACCTCATCCGCCGTGAGTATTGGCACGGCATGCACTTTTTGCCAGGTGGAGCGGAGTCGGTTGGTGGAGAGATTCTTCCCTGCCCTGAAGCAAGCCGGCGCGGCGGTCGGCTGCGTTCAAACCCGTAACCTGGCTACGATCGGCGGCAACATTTGTTCCGCCGTACCCAGCGCTGACAGCGCACCTGCGTTGTTGATAGCGGAGGCAAAACTAACCGCCGTTTCGCCGGGGGGAGAGCGGCTAATCGAGTTAAGCGATTTTTTCTTCTCTTCCCGCCAAAGCACCCTCCATCCCGGTGAGCTGGTCAAGGAGATCATGCTCCCTTACCCTCATCCACAAACACGCTCTGTTTTTCTCAAGATAGGCCGCAGGCGGGCATTAAGTTTAGCTATCGTCAATACGGCTTTATCATTGCAAATTGATCAGGGAAAAATGCGGCAGGTGAGGGTAGCGGTAGGAGCTTGTTCGCCAATACCGCAGCGATTGAAGCAGGTTGAGGAATATCTGGAAGGTCTGAGCTATACGGCTGTTAATAGTGAAGAGCTGGAGTTGCTTGTAGCCGGCGAATTGAGCCCCATTGATGATTTACGCGCCAGCGCTCAGTATCGTAATATAGCCGCCGCTGCCCTGATCCGCCGTGGTTTAAAACAACTCTATGCTATCGAGTAGTTATCGATAAAGACGGGGATTATGCCAATGAGAGAGGTCGCTCTAAATATTAATGGTCGCCGTTATGCGCTAAATATAGCTGATCATGAGCTGCTTATCGACGTGCTTAGGGATAAACTGCATCTATATGGCAGTAAAAAAGGTTGCGGCAGCGGTGAGTGCGGCTCATGCAGCGTACTTATCGATGGGGCTGTTGTCAATGCCTGCTTGGTTCTGGCCTGTCGGGCTGAAGGCCGTAGCGTCATCACTATTGAAGGCTTGGCTCCAGAAGGCGTGCCGCATCCTTTGCAACAATCCTTTATCGATAACGGCGCGCTGCAATGCGGTTTTTGCGGTTCTGGTATGGTGCTGGCGGCTAAAGCCCTAGTCGATAGGAATCCTTTCCCCACGGAGCAACAAGTGAGGCAAGGATTGGCGGGTAATCTATGTCGCTGCACAGGTTATACAAAGATTATAAAAGCAGTGCAGGACTATGCCGTCGCACAACATGGTGGACCACATGAGTAATATCGGCCTTTCTTTACCCCGCCTGGACGCGGAACTGCAAGTTTGTGGCAAATCCCGTTATGGTGCGGATGTTGATATGCCGGGGATGCTCCAGTGCAAAATCAAGCGCAGCGAACGTGCCCATGCGCGGATTATTAAGATAGACATTACGGCTGCCCTGGCATGGCCCGGAGTTGTGGATATCATTTTAGCGGATGATTTTGTGGTCAACCGCTATGGGATTACTACCTTGGATCAGCAATTCATGGCTGATACGGTGGTGCGTGGATACTATGACGCCGTCGCCGCCGTCGCCGCCGCCTCCAGTGATATTGCCGAGCAGGCGTGCCGGCTGATCAAGGTGGAGTATGAGGATTTGCCGCCATTGTTTGATCCGCTTGAGGCCCTGCGTGAGGATAGCTACAAAATTCACGGCGGCAGCAATCTAGCCGCTACAATCAGAATTTGCAGCGGGGATATTGAGGACGGTTTTGCTCATAGCGACTTTATTTTTCAGCAATCCTTTTCTACCCCAGCCAATGAGCAAGCTCCGATTGAGCCCCATGCCGGCATAGCCTACCTTGATGAAATCAACGGCGACCTGGTGGTGCGGACATCCGTACAGCGTCCAGCGGTTATTGTCCCAGATGTAGCTCTGGCACTGGGCCGGCCGCGTAGTAAGACCAGGGTGATCAGCGGTGCGGTCGGCGGTGGCTTTGGCGGAAAAAATGAAGTCAGCTTTGAGGCGATTATTTCTTTGCTGGCACTGCGCACCGGCAAGCCGGTAAAAATTGAATTCACCCGTGAAGATGAGTTTAATTGCACTACCGTGCGTCACCCGTATCAGATCAAGATGAAAAGTGGCGTCAGTAAAAGCGGCAAACTGCTGGCTAGGGAAGTACAAATCATTTCTGATTGCGGCCCCTATGTTTGTTTAGGAAAAATGACCTTGGAGAAAGCCGCCATTCACGCCTGCGGCCCGTATATTATTCCCAATATGCTTGTTTATGGCCAGCTGGTGTACACCAATAATTGCGTCGGCGGAGCAATGCGCGGCTTTGGCGTCCCTCAGATGGGTTTTGCTTATGAAGTGCATACCGACTATATTGCCCGCCAGATGGGGTTGGACCCGCTGGAGTTTCGCCGGCTTAATTTGATTGTCGATGGGTCCAGACTTCCCACCGGGATGTCGATGGATACGGTAACAGTGCGCCAAACTATGCACCGGGCGATGGAAATGGCACGGGAGAGGGGGGACTACTGATGATACGCCGGGGACGGGGCTTGGCCACGATGTTTTACCCCATAGCGCCTAACGGTCTCTCCGCCTGCTTTATTAAGCTAGATAGTGATGGTTCCGCTGTGCTTTATACCGGAACTACGGATGTCGGTCAAGGCTCTTTGACTGTGTTGAGCCAATTAGCCGCTGAAAGTTTGGGTATACCGATCGTGCAGATCAGCGTGATTTCCGCGGATTCCAAAGCTGCCCCCTATGATCAAGGCCCTGTAGGCAGCCGCACTACCTATGTAACTGGCAACGCAGTCTTAGCGGCATGTCAGCAAGCGCGGGGTATGCTATTGGAGGCAGCGGGGAGATTACTAAATGTGGCTCCGGAGGCCCTAGTAGCGGAACAAGGATATATCTATGTCTCTTCTTTTCAGCAAGCCAGAATAACTATTGCCGAAGCTGCCGCCTATTCTTACACCAAACTGGGCAAACCGATTTTGGGTAGCGGCTATTTTAACCCCCATATTCTGCCTATTGATAAACTCAGCGGCCAGGGTAAACAATATGCTACCCATGCCTATGCCACGCAGATCGCTATTGTCGATGTGGACGATGAAACCGGCGAGTTTGAGCTGCAAAGAATTTATGCGGTACATGATTGCGGCAAGGCAATTAATCCTCTGCTAGTCGAAGGGCAAATTCAGGGCGGAGTCAGCATGGGGGTTGGCTTTGCCTGTCATGAGGAAATGGTGCTCAAAGAAGGCAAGGTGATCAACGACCAGTTCACCGACTATATTCTTCCTACCGCTATGGATGTGCCGCAGATAATTACCGATATTATTGAAAGACCGGAGCCTACTGGACCCTTTGGCGCTAAAGGGGTGGGCGAACCCGCTATCCTGCCTACTGCTCCTGCTATCGCTAATGCACTCTATGATGCTGTTGGGGTGTGGATAATGGATTTACCGATCACCGCGGAAAAAGTTTGCTTGGCGCTCAAAGAGAAGCGCTCTTCCTGTTAGCGATAGCGATTTCATATAAACCGGTAATCCCGGGCGTATTTTCCCGGCGGTTTTCCTACCATACGGCCAAACACACGGATGAAGTTGGCATTATTGGTAAAACCAGATTTTTCGCCTGCCTCCTGTACTGAGCAGCCCTTCCGCAACAGGGTACATGATTTGAGCACCCGGCAATAGTTGATATATTCATTAATTCTAAAGCCGGTAGCTGATTTAAATATTCGACACAAATAATATTTACTGAAGAAAAATTGCTCGCTCAATTCATCCAGCGTGATTGATTCGGATAAATGATTTTGAATATAGTCGATGATCGGCGCTATACGCACAAAATCCATTGTGTTTGCGGAAATGGTCGGTTGCTGTGTATTAAGCTTGCGGCAAATTGCTAAAAACAACTCCAAAAAAGCAATATCACGTGCTAACGCCCCACCAAACTCGGTTACTGAGGTGTTAAGGCAGCGGTCGAAAAGCCCTTGTATCTCCATCAATGATTCAGGATCGAGATCAAAACAATGATTTACATTATCAAATATATGTAAAAGATCGCTTTTGGGCGTGGCTATTTCCGCCAGGGTGGCGCGGCTAAAATGCAGTACATATCGCTGGTATGATACCTTGTCTGTCGTGCTATGGTGCAGCACGGCATCATCAAGCAAGAGTAAGGTGCCATGGTGGAGAGGATAAAGCCTCTTTTCAACAAAAAAGTTGCCGCCTTCGGAAAGGGAAAGTAAAATTTCAAATCCATTATGGAAATGCGGCTTTTCCATATGCCAATCATAGTCTTGGTTAAAATATACCGAAAAATCAAAATTCATATTTATTCACCATAACTTTTAAAATATCACTTGACGCATTAAATATGTAAATCTATTTTTTATTTTCAATAATTATATCATTAAATTATTTTAAAAGCAATATCTGCAAAAAAGTTAACAAGTAATTATATATATTAATTTTCGTTTTTATAGTAGATTAGTATCAGAGGTGATTTGATGCGAGAGTTACTAAACCCTATGAGTAAGCAATTCTCCGAATACCTCCGGGATGAAACCCGCATTGTTGGCTGGAGCGAGGGCATCTGTTTTCCTACTTCGGAGCATGAGATCATCAGTGTGCTTAAATATCTGTTTGACCATGATATAGCAATTACGGTTCAGGGTGCGCGTACTAGCCTAAACGCGGCAGCAGTTCCTTTTGGCGGTTATATAGTAAATCTAAGTAAGATGAATAGAATTTTAGGTATGCGCCGTGATGCACAAGGCGGTTTTCGTTTAAGGATGCAGCCGGGCTGCACCCTCCGGGCAATACAGCGGGACCTTACCAGCAAAAACTTTTCTTCTAATGCCTGGGATCAGCAGTCGCTGGACGCTTATGCGGAATACAAAAAGGCCTCGCCTCATTTCTTTCCTCCTGATCCTACGGAAACTTCGGCTACCATTGGCGGAATGGTTTCCTGCAACGCCTCCGGCGCCAAAGGGTATTATTACGGGCCGACTCGAAAGTGGATCACCGCCCTTCGTCTGGTGCTGACCAATGGGGAAACCGTTGCCATCCGTCGCGGTGAAACTCTGGCTACAGGCCGTAACATTTCTTTTTATACCGAACAAGGCCGGCGGATTGACTGCTATTTACCCGGGTATGACATGCCGCACAGCAAAAGCACCGCCGGCTATTATATTGAAGATAATGTTGACTTAATCGATTTGGTCATCGGTTCCGACGGCACTTTAGGCGTGATTAGTGAGGTTGAGGTAATGCTTTTTCCGGTACCAGAGACAATTTGGGGCGTAGCCTGCTTCTTCAGAGATGAGGAAAAAGTGGTAGAGTTTGTTATGCGGTCCAGGGAGCAGTTGGACAGGATGGCTTCGCTCGAATTTTTCGATGGGAATTCTCTGAACATTCTCCGCCGGCAAAAGGAGGAAAGCACCGCTTTTGCTAAGTTGCCGTACCTTGACCAGCGTTTTGCTGCTCTATGTTCCCTGGAGTTGCATTGCCCGGATGAGGAAACAGCGCTGGATCAGCTGCTGTTGCTGGGGAGACTGCTTGAGCAGTGCGGCGGTAAGGAAAGCGATACTTGGGTGGCCCGCAATGAAAGCGATCTCCAGCAACTGGTTTTTCTGCGGCATGCTGTGCCCGAAAGCGTAAATATGATGATCGACCACAAGCGGAAGCAGGGGCTGGATATTATTAAGCTCAATACGGATATGTCCGTACCTAATCATCACCTTGGACAGATGATGACGATGTATAAGCGTATGTTGGCCGAATTCGGCTTGGAATACGCCATTTGGGGACATATTGGGGAGAACAACCTGCATGTCAATATCATCCCCCGTAACAAAGCGGAATATGACCAAGGAAAACGGCTCTTTGAATACTGGGCGGGCGAAATTACCAAGATGGGCGGCGCGGTATGCTCTGAGCACGGGGCAGGTAAACTGAAAGCGCACTTGCTACGTATTATGTACGGAGATGCAGCTGTAGAGGAAATGCGCGGATTGAAAACCGCGTTTGATCCGAAGGGCCTGGCTGGAGTCGGCAATATAATCGCAAATACTCCGGGAGACGAGAGCAATGAAAATAATTGTATGCATCAAACCGGTACCCTCTAGTAATGAGGTAAGATTGGATCCGCAGAATGGAACTATTATCCGTGAAGGCCGGGAATCTGTCATCAATCCTTTTGATGAGGGCGCTTTGGAACAGGCAATAAAGCTTAAAGAAACGTTGGGGGGAGAGATTGTTACCGTTAGCATGGGGATACCGGATACTGCCCGCTTGCTCAAAGATACCTTGGCTCGCGGCGCGGATCAAGCCTTCCTCTTCTCAGACCGCCGCTTTGCTGGCGCCGATACCTTGGCTACTGCGTATACGCTATCTTTGGGTATTAAGCGATTGGGTGATTTTGATCTGATTATTTGCGGCAAAATGTCGATCGATGGGGATACGGCGCAAATCGGCCCGGAATTGGCTCAAATGTTGGGGATAGCTTATTGTTGCAATATTAGCGAAGTGGTTGATGTCGGGACAACCCATATTCAATGCCGCCGTATCACCGATGGACGTACTCAACTGGTTCGATTACCCCTGCCCGCATTGGTAACGGTGGGGAAACGTTATGATATGCTGCGTTTTCCTTCGATTAGCGGCGTGAGGCAGAGCCTGGCTATTCCAGTGGAAAATAGAAATGCTCTTGATTTGCAGACTGATCTCGATCGGATCGGCCTTAACGGATCACCCACGCGGGTAATACGCACCTTTGTTCCCCAACGCGCTCATGGCTCGACAGAAATAGTGGGGGACGCCAATAAACAAGCCGAAGACATATGCCGAATCGTTGATGGGGTGAGATAGATGGCGAAGATAATTATTGACGCCGCCAACTGCCAAGGCTGCGCTTTATGTATAGACAGCTGCGCTACCCATGCCATATCAATAAGCAACGGGTTGGCGCAAGTGAATATGGATTTATGTGTTCTGTGCAGTATCTGCCGAGATAGTTGCCCGTTTTCTGCTATAACTTTGAGTGAACCGGAGACAGCGGCGGATTGTTCACCTGCCGAGGGAGTGCTTGTTTTTACCGAGCAACATCAGGGGAAGTTATTATCTGTTGCCTTTGAGCTGTTGGGAATAGGCAGAGTATTGGCCGATAAAAAGCAATCAGCGCTTATTGCTGTGCTTTTCGGGGCTTCCAGCCGGGAAAATGCCGGTGAACTGGTCGCTGCCGGCGCGGATCGCGTATTAATTATCACTGACAGTCGCTTTGATCACGGCATCGAGGCGGATTTCACTCACCCGCTGTATGACATAATCGAGCGGGAAAAACCGGAGATCGTGCTTATCGGCGCTACTGATTTCGGTCGCGCCCTAGCCCCCTGGTTGGCCGCCCGCCTTAGGACAGGCTTAACTGCTGATTGTACTGGCCTGGATATCGATCAACAAACAGGTTTGTTGCAGCAAACCCGCCCGGCTTTTGGCGGAAACCTGATGGCGCAAATAGTCTGTCCCAAGCATCGTCCGCAAATGGCTACGGTCAGACCTAAGGTAATGACAGAATCTGCAATGGACTATACGCGGCAAGGCCGGATCATTGAATTGGCGCCGCCAAGCAGTATAGATATTACTATGGAGATACTGCAAACATTAGCGGTACAAAAGCAAGCCGGAATTTCGGATGCGGAAATTATCGTTTCTGCCGGTAAAGGCATCGGCTCGGCGAAAAATTTAGTATATGTGCATGAATTCGCCGATCTTATTGGCGCTGAGGTAGGCGTATCGCGCCCCCTGGTCGATATGGGATGGAGCGAATATAGCTGCCAAATTGGTCAGACCGGTTCTACGGTGGCCCCCCGCCTGCTGATTGCCTGTGGTATCTCCGGCGCTATTCAGCATTTAGCCGGGATCAGCCGTGCAGAAACGATTATCGCTATAAATTCCGATCCAGATGCGCCGATTTTTTCCATTGCCCACTATAAAGTAGTAGGCGACTGTATTGAAATCCTCCAGGAATTGATCAAAAACTATAAATCCGCCGGTCGTAAGGAATGGCAAAAGTTATAAAGGCGTTTATATGTCTTACTTGTTGTCCCGAGGCTAAACACAATAAAAAAAGGAGGAACACAAATGAAAAGGCTATGGTTTGTCATCTTACTAGCTGTGTTGCTGGTTGTCTGCTTTGCTCTGGCCGGCTGCTCCAAGTCCGATCCAGCGCCTCAGACAAATCCGGATCCGGGGACAAATGAACCGGAAGTAGAAGCTGGAGGCTTGGTTATTCCTGATGAGTATAAGATGCTGCGCGATGTCAGCGGCCCCAGCGGCGGTCTATGGTACACCTTGGGCGTAACCTGGGGCGAGGTGGTGAAGAAGGATTATGGTATCACTTTCCAGTGCGAGCCTGGAGGCGGCGGTACGATCAATTATCCGGAGGTCTCGGCTGATCCGAAATGCGTGGGCTTTACGGTTAATCCAGTTATTTACGGCGGGTTGACCGGCGAGGGCTTTGGCGATGGCGTAATACGCAATAATGTACGCTGCCTTTTCCCGCTCTATCCCAGCATCGGTTTATGGTGGACGCTCTCCAGTTCCGGCATCAAAACCATATATGATATCGAAGATAAGGTCGTTTGCCTGGGCGCGGCAGGGGGTACGCATGTCGACATCGCTTTAATTATGTTTGAGATTTTGGATATTCACCCGCGTGAAATCGTATACATGAGTTATTCGGACGCTACCACAGCCCTGAAGGACGGCACGATTGATGTTCTTTCCGATACCTCAGGCCATCCTCACGCTTCCTTAACGGAGCTGGAATCCAACCATGAGGTGACAATTATCGATTTCCCAATCGAGGCTAGTGAAAAAGTGCTGGAAGGGCGAAGCTTTATGAGCTTGTACACCATTACTGCGGATAAGTACAAGAGCCTGGATCATGATATCCAGATGATCGGCTGGTACTCTGTTGCCTGTTGCAACGCGGAGTTGCCTGATGATATCGCCTATGCGATTACCAAGGCTGCTTATGATAATTATGATACCATTGTGACCAATGTCGCCGCAGCCAAAGAGCTAACATATGAAAACGTCAAAAACCTCTATGGCCCTATGCATCCAGGCGCGATTAGATACTATGAAGAAGTGGGTGTCGAGATCCCGGAAGAGTGCTACCCCTCTTATTGGGATTTGTAAGCCGCAAGAGCTGACGCCCAGCAAGTTAGTAGTTGTAGGCATGCGGCCGCTAACAGGCATACCGGCCGCATGCCTAAACCAAGTGGTGAATTTCCCTACTTAGGAGGGGTTATAATGGTTGATTATTCTACAAAAATTACCAACATGGCCGGGAACCCGATTCGTGAAATCCGCAAGCTGATAGCCGATCCGGATATCATCTCGCTAGCCGGCGGCGATCCAGCCGCTGAAAGCTTCCCCCTGGAAACGATTCGCATAATGGCGAGGCCTTAGTGCGCGTCCAATACACTGGGCTATGCGGTACGGACGCCTTGATCCAGAAAGGGTTGCACCCCGCCTCGCAATAGTATACTGGCCTTGTGCGTGGGCTGCTTCGTCTGAGGCGGCGGTTTGCCAGCCTTCCGCGTGGGCTGCCTCGCCTGAGGCGGTGGTATACTGGCCTTCCGCGTGGGATGCGCTGCCTGAGGCGGTGGTGTCAAAGCCCAGCGCGACCGCATATTGCCCCATGGTGTAATTCGGGAGCGCGCCGATTCCCCGAAGGGCGCCTTGGGCATTCCCGTCGACCAGGTTTTCAAGGCCGTTGCGCACAAAGAGCGAGGCCTTTACCGGCACTGTCCCGGCATAGAAAAATGCCGCTGTGCTCTCGTTTGTCAGCGACACCAAAACTGGCGGCGCGCTCGCCTTGATCACCGCGAAGCCGCCGACCTGCCCCGTCTGGATGGGCGAGCAACCCAGGACCTTCCCGCCGCCGGAAACCGAAACCGCAAACGCCGCGCCGTTGGTGGAGGCGGAGGATTGGGTGGCCACCCACCAGTCAAACGCATATTGGCCCGCTTCATTCAGCGTGACGACGCCGGTCGTATGGTTATAGGATATGCCGCTTGTAGAGAAAAGCGTGGTGTCGAATATCACATGATCCCCGGCCCCAACGGAGCCGGAAGCCAAAAGCGCCAGTTGCAACGCAATATGGTTCATGAAAAACACTCCTAACAGTCTGTTACACCAATATATGCTTTTTTCAGCCCGTTTGTCTTGCGTAAAAGTACAATAAAAGTTCTGAAACCACGCGATTTGACGACATTTGGTCATCAAAAACCTGCTATTGTATCAATATAACAGGTTGAGATGGTGGGTTTGCGAGCCTTACTTCTTTTGCGCACCATGGCGCCGGGCAAAACCTTCTCCGAGGTTGATAGGGTCTGCTATGAGGTGCTTACGGATTACGGCTATGATAAGCGGTATTTCCGCCACGGCTCCGGCCATAGCTGCGGCTCCTGGCTGAGTCAGAGCGGCCGTCAACCCAAGGGCGAAGTGCGCTCCTACAACCAGAACTATATTCGCCCCAACATGGTGCTGACCGTGGAGCCGGGTCTTTACATCCCTGGGCTGGGCGGCTTCCGCCATTGCGACGGACTTTTGGTCACGGAAAGCGGCGTCGAATTGCTGACGGATATTCCCTGGGATATCAGTAATTGCCTAGACCACGACTTCTACACCCTGGAAAAATACAGCTATTTCAACAAATAGCGAAACAAATCCTTGCCTACAATCAGCTTGCAAAAGGTCCCCCGCTGTGGGGTCCTTTGCATATCATAAAACCCGCTCTCCACCGCCTTACTTTTACGTCCTGTTTTTGCAGCCGACAGTGCAGGCTTGTCAAACATATTGGATGGCGTAGGATGCCGGGAACACTTTGGGAGAAGGCCTGCCAATTAGCCAAAATAATTTGGTATTTTGGCAGTTATTTTTATATAATTTTTTATTTTTTTGATAAATATATAGCATGTATTTCCACCTAAAGTACTGAATACATAAAATATTTCAGTACTTTTCTCAATTGACTGAAAATACCGATTTTATTATCACTAATAAAAAATAATTCTTTAAATTTATTATTTATAGAATTTTGAAGGATATTTTGAAAAATAGGCGAATTTATGTGCCATTAATTTAAAAATACTTTAGATTTGGATGACAAAATACTAGATACGAAAGTGAAGGGCCTAAAGATGGAAGATATGGATAAAGAAGTTGGAGCAAGGATCAAACAGCGCCGGATGGATAAAAACCTGACCCTGAAGGACCTGGGGGAAAAGACTAATCTGTCAGTGAGCTATTTGTCCCTGATCGAGCGGGGCAAGGCCTCGATCAACTTAACGATCCTCTATTCGATTGCCAAAGCCCTGGATACGCCGCCGTCATTTTTTATCCAGGAGGGCGACAACGGCTGCACCCATATTATCCACAGCTATGAGCAACGCGTGTGCCAGGTGGGCACGCGCCACATTTACTATGAGCTTTCCGGAAAAATCGACCGCGAAGACACCGTTTTCCAGCCCTTGCTGGTGGTGCTGCTGCCCGGGGAAAGCCGGGAGAATTTCGACACCTATGCCCACGAAGGGGAAGAATTCGGCTATGTGCTGGAAGGCCGCCTGTCCTTTTTCGTGGACGGCGTGGAGTATGAGCTGTATCCTGGCGACAGCCTGCATATCAGCTCCACGCATATGCACAACTGGGCCAATTTCACCAATAATAACGTCAAGCTTATTTATGTCACGACTCCGATCGTACACTTCAAGTAACCCATTGATTTTTATATAGATTTTTCCCGGGAAACGCGCGCATGGTGATGCCAAGAGAGGAGGACGAGCCGTCGGAATCTTTGTTGCTGCCCCGAACGTAGCTTGATTGTTGTGCGGGATGGAAAACATTCTAAGGAGGTAATGGCTTTGAGCAAATATCGTGTTTCAGCGGATATCGGTGGCACCTTTACGGATTTTGTCTTTTACAATTGCGAAACCGGCCGTTTTAAAGAAGGCAAAACGCTCTCTACCCCAGGAAACCTCTCCCAGGCCATCATTAAAGGGATCAGCGAAGAATTGCCGGATTTTTCCCAGATCGATTTTTTTGTGCACGGCACCACCTCGGGGCTGAACGCTGTGCTGGAAAGGCATGGCGTGCGCGTGGCCCTGATCACCACCAAGGGCTTCCGCGACGTCTATGAGATCGCCCGCGGCAACCGCAACGAGTTATATAATATGAAATTCCGCAAAACCACGCCGCTGATCCAGAGAAAAGACGTTTTTGAAATCAACGAGCGCATTCTCTATAACGGCGAAGTGGAGCAGGAGATCGATCCCGAGAGCGTGCTGGCGGCCGTGGAAAAAATCCAGGCCGGCGATTATGAGGCCGTAGCGGTCTGCCTGATCAACAGCTATCAGAATCCCCAGCATGAGCTGGAGCTGCAAAAAATCGTCGAGCCTTTGCTCCCCGGCAAGGTGATCGCCCTTTCCCATAAAGTGGCCCGGGAATGGCGGGAATACGAGCGCACCAGCACCGTGGTGATGGACGCTTATATCGCGCCCATACTTAAAAGCTATCTGGAAGTACTGGAATCCCGTATGAAGGAGCGGGGCTTCCAGGAAACCGTCTATATCATGCAAAGCGGCGGCGGCGTCATTACCGCCGACGTGGCCAAGGACTGCCCCATCCAGACCGTGCTTTCCGGCCCGGTAGGGGGCGCCATCGGCAATAATTGCCTCAGCGATATGCTGGGCTATCCCAATCTGATCGGCGTGGACATGGGCGGCACCAGCTACGACGTGAGCATGGTCGTGGACGGTCATCCGGACGTTTCCACCGAGACCCGCCTGGAGGGCTTCCCGGTGCTGACGCCTATGGTCAACATCTACACCATCGGCGCCGGCGGCGGCTCCATCGCCTGGATCGAGGGCGGCGGCCTCCGGGTGGGGCCCCAGAGCGCGGGCGCTTCCCCCGGCCCGGCCTGCTACGGCGCTGGCGGACAATTGCCCACCATCACCGACGCCAACGTGGTGCTGGGGCGCATCGACCCCGAGGGCTTCCTGGGCGGCCAAATGCTGCTGGATCAGGAGGCGGCCTGCCGCGCGGTGAAGAGTATCGGCGATCAGCTGGGGCTGTCCGTTGAGGAAACAGCCGAAGGCATCTGCAAAGTGGCCGACGCCAAGATGGCCGACGCCATCCGCCAGCTGACGATCAGAAAAGGCATCGATCCGCGCCGATTCGTGCTGGTGGCCTATGGCGGCGCCGGGCCCATGCACGCCTGCCTGACCGGGGAGGAACTGGGTATCGGCACCATTCTGGTGCCGGAAATGCCCGGAACCTTTTCCGCCTGGGGCATGCATCAGTCCGATATCCGCCAGGATTCCGTGCGCACCTTTACCACCGACGTCAGCGGCGCGGACCTGACCGCGCTGGACAACCTGTTCCAGGAAATGAAGGAGGAAGTATCCGCCCTGCTCCGGGACCAGAATATCAGCGAGAGCCAGATCGAGTATATCCGCACGGCGGATCTGCGCTATCTGGGCCAGGACCATACCATGAACGTGGCTTTCCGCAGCGGGGAAGCGGACCGGGAGGCTTTCCGGCAATTGCGGGACGATTTCGATCAGCTCCATTATTCCGTACACGGCCACAACAACCCCGCCGAGGGCGTGGAATTGGTGAATATCCGCCTCACCGGCTTAGGCAGGCTGGAGCGGGCGGTCAAGGAAAAGAGCCCCCTGGGCGGCGAGACCCCGCTGCCGCCCAAAAAGTACAACGAGGTCATTTTCCACGGCCAGCGCTACCGCACCGGCATCTATGAGCGGGAGAAGCTGAGCCCCGGCAACCGGTTCATGGGCCCGGCCATCATCGAGGAATTAACTTCCACCACCGTGGTACCGCCGGACTATGAAGTTTCCATCGACGCATACCGCAACATGCTGATTAAGAAAGTTAACTGACAGGGGGTATTATGGTGAACGATAAAATCTTTCTGGAAAACCCGGTTACCACGGAAATTATCCGCAACGCTTTGATCTCCGCTGCCAAAGAAATGAACGAAAGCCTGTTCCGCAGCGCCTACAGCCCCATCATCTATGAGATGAAGGACTGCAGCGTGGGCATCTTCAATGAAAAATGCGAGATCCTGGGCCAGTCCGCCGGTTTGCCCATTTTCCTCGGCAACCTGGAGATCGCCATCCAGATCACCACGGAATTTTTCGGCGGCATCGACTGCTACAAAGAAGGTGACGTCTATATCATCAACGACTCCTTCCTCACCGGCACCCATCTGAACGACATCACCGTGTTTTCCCCCATCTTCTACCAGGGCGGGCTGGTGGGCTTCACCGCCAACCGCGCCCATTGGCTGGACGTGGGCTCCAAGGACCCGGGCTATCCCATGGACGCCACCAATATTTACCAGGAGGGCATCCGCATCGGCCCCACCAAGCTGATGGATCGGGGCGTGCTGCTCAGGGATGTGGCCAACCTCATCTGCAAGAACAGCCGCTTCTACCGCAACGCCTACGGCGACATGAACGCGCAGATCGCCGCCTGCAAGACCGGGGAGAAGCGCTATGTGGAGATCATCGAGCGTTTCGGCATGGAAACCGTGCAGAACAGCATCCACGATATCTTTCTCCAATCCGAGCTGATGGAGCGGGAGGCGGTGGAACAGCTGCCGGAAGGCGTGTTTTACGGCGAGGGTTATCTGGATAACGACGGCCGTTCCGAGGACCCGGTGAAAGTACAGATGAAAATGACCATCAGGGACGGCACCATCGACATTGACCTGGAAGGTTCCAGCCCACAGGTCAACGGCTCCACCAACTGCGGCCTGGCCCAGACTATCTCCGCCTGCCGCGTGGCCTATAAGTCCATCATCCATCCGGAAGCGCCGGTGACCGGCGGTTCTTTCAAACCGCTGACGGTGCGGGCGCCCAAAGGCTCCATTTTCGCGGCCGAGGAGCCGGCCTCCTGTTCCTGGTATTTCACATCCTTAGGCCTGCTCATCGATCTGGTGATCAAATCCCTGGAAAGCGCGGCCCCGGACCTGGTGGCCGGCGCCCATTACGGCGATTCCATGGTCGTCTACTTCGCAGGCGTCGATCCCCGTACCAAGCAGGGCTTCCTCAGTGTGGAAGCCACGGCCGGCGGCTGGGGCGGCTTTAAGAAAAACGACGGCCAGGACGCGCTGATCAACTGCGTCAACGGCGATTTCACCAATTTGCCGGTGGAAGTATTCGAGACCAATTACCCCATCAAGGTCAGCGAATATTCCATCCGCCAGGATTCCGCCGGGCCCGGTATGAACCGCGGCGGCAACGGCGTGATCCGTCAGTATCAGGTCATGATACCCGAGGCTTATCTCTATCTGTGGTTCGAGCGCTCGAAAACGCCGGCCTGGGGCGTGGTGGGCGGCCGTTCCGGCCAGGGCCCCATTGTGGAAGTAGCGACGCCCGAGGGCCGGAGCAGCGAGCATCTGAAAGTCAACGCCCTGCCGCTGACCAAAGGCACACTGGTGACCTGCAAAACCGGGGGCGGCGGCGGCTACGGCGACCCTTTCAAGCGCGCCCCGGAGAAACTGCTCAACGACGTGGCGCAGGGATACCTGTCCCGGGAGCATGTGCGGCAGCAATACGGCGTCGTCATCACCGGGGACGGCCGGATCGATTACGCGGCCACGGCGGCATTGAGAGGCTGCTAGTTCTTTCGTGGGACGGCGGCAAGCCGGCGCCCCGCGAGGTATGTCAAGATGCTGGGAGGATGGGCATGACGAGAATTAAATTTGAGTTTGAGCGCGGCGGTATCCTGTACGGTACGCTGAACCGGGACAAAGCGCCGCTTACTGTGCAAAGCGTCATCGAGGCTTTGCCGGTCGAAACGGATCTGATGCATACGCGCTGGTGCGGCAGGGAATTCAGCTTTAGCCTGACCACCAGAGAACGTCCGCCCCGGGAAAACACCACGGGAACGATCAGTAAATTTGAAATTTGTTATTGGCGTTCCTGGGAATCGGAGGCGCCCCTGCCGGAAGCCCCGGGCGCCGAAGCGCTGGCGATCTATTATGGCGCCGAACGGCCCTCTTACCATGACGGCCTGCTGAGCCTGTGCGTGATCGGCCATATCGATTATGACCAGGAAAAGCTTTTGGAAGAAATCGGCGAACGCATCTGGAAACACGGCACGGAAAAAGTCAGGGCCAGCTTGGTGGAAGAATAAAGCGGGGGCCGGCAGCCCCGCCCTTGTTCCCGCCATTGTTGACATAGATGAGAAACACGCCGGAAGTATTAGGGGAAAAGAAAAGAGAGGAGAAACGTTTATGAAGAAAAAGGGCTTGATGGCGACAGTCCTGTTGCTTTGCCTCGCGATGCTGGCCTTGGCCGGCTGCGGCGGCAGCGACAGCGGCGGCGCCACCACGACACCCGGCAGTTCCAATGCCCCGGCTCAGACGCCGGAAGGCCGGGACAGAATCGTCCGTATCTGCGCCAGCTTCCCGCTGCAAACCGATCCCGCGATTGGCTCCAACTCTATCGAATCCGCAGTACAGTTCAACCTCTATGACGCTTTGGTATTTACCGGGATTGACGGCACTGTCATCCCCCATGTGGCCACCGAATGGGAAATGTCCGAGGACGGCCTCACCTATACTTTTAAAATCCGCAACGATATCAAGTTCCATGACGGCAGCCTGCTGGACGCCCATGACGTGGCCTTCAGCATGAACCGTCTGCTGGCCATCGGCCAGGGCTTCTCCTATCTGTGGACGCCCTATGTCAGCGAAGCGGTGGCCACAGACGACTATACGGTGGAAATGCACCTGAAGCAGACCTTCGGTCCTTTTGTTTCCACGCTGGTCCGCATGGCCGTGGTCAACGAGGAGCTGGTGATGGCCAATCTGGGAGAGGGTTCCTACGGCGAGTTCGGCGATTACGGCACCAACTATCTGCTCACCCATGACGCCGGTTCCGGGCCCTATATGATGACGGAAATGAATACCAATGAATCCATGACCGCCGTCAAATTCGACGATTACTGGCTGGGCTGGTCCGGCAATAATCCTGAAACCCTTAAGGTGCTGGCTGTGAACGATACCGCCACTATCCGCACCATGATGGCCAACCAGGAATTGGAGATCACCGACGAATGGCAGGCGGAGGAAAGCCTGCTGGCTTTGAGCAACATCGAAGGCATCACGGTGCCCCGCATCTATTCCGGGGCCCTGGTGGACCTGGAGATGAACACCAAGAAAGAACCTACCGACGACGTGCATTACCGCAAAGCCTTGGCCTATCTCTTTGACTATGAGACGGCGATCACCCAGATCTATCCCGGAACCAAACAGGCGGTAGGCCCGGTTTCCGCCTCTTATGAAGGCCATGACGACATCCTGTACCAATATTATTTCGATATCGAAAAGGCCAAGGAAGAGCTGGCGCTCTCCAAATATGCCGATACATACCAGGATTATGAGATCGACATCGTCTGGATGTCGGCCGTGCCGGACGAGGAAAAGCTTAGTCTGCTGCTGCAGCAGGCCTGCGCGCAGGTGGGTATCACGCTGAATATCCTCAAAACCCCCTACACCACCGCCACCGCCGACGCCGCCAATATCGCCACCACCGCCCACATCACCATCATGTATCCTTCGGACAGCTACGGCGAGGCCGGTTCGGTCCTGAACCTGCGTTACCACTCCGCCACCACCGGCACGTTCCAGCAGTTTGAATGGCTGCAGGATCCGCAGATCGACGCCATGATCGACGCTTCCCTGTCCGAACTGGATAAAGAGGCGCGGCTGGAAATGTATAAAGAAATCCAGGCCAGGCTGGTGGAACTCTGTCCCACCATCTGGGTGCTGGAATGGGCGGAGAGCCGCGCTTATCAATCCGGCTACCTGTATTGGCCCGAGGCCGAACAGGCGCTCGCCGGCGGCACCAACGCTCCGATCATGGGACGTGCGGTGTATCTGCGCACCATGGAGTTTCTCGAGTAATTCTTGCACAGCAAGCATCTGCCGAGGCTGTCTCCGGCGGGCGGGCCAGGCGCCCGCCCGCCGGAGACGCGCCTAAAGCCCAGCGCTGCTACGACTGTGTATATGTGAGGTGCTTACTTTGACTGATACACTCAAATTTATCGGGAAACGCCTGATCTGGTCGATATTCGTGCTGGTGGGCCTATCGGTCCTCATTTTCTGTATCGCCCGGATCATCCCCGGGGACGCGGCCGTAATGGCTTTGGGTTCCCGGGCCAGCGAGGAAGCGTATGAGTCTTTCCGCCAGGAAAACCATCTGTATGAATCTTATCCCATGCAATATGTTTATTGGCTGCGGGATGCGTTAAACGGCGATTTGGGCACCTCCACGCAAACGAGAAGGCCGGTGATGAACGATATCCGCGACTTTCTCCCCGCCACGCTGGAGCTGATCTTTTTTGCCGTCATTCTGGAGATTCTCGGCGGCATCCTGCTGGGGGCGCTATCCGCCCGCTACGCAGGAGGCATGCTGGACAATGCGGTGCGCGTTACCTCCTATCTTGGCATCGCCACGCCGGCCTTTGTGTGGGCCGTGCTGTTTATGCTGGTCTTCTCCTTTCTCCTGCATTTGTTGCCCACCATTGGCCGCATCAGCGACGGCATGATGCGGCCGCCAAATGTAACGGGATTTATGATTATAGACAGCCTGATTGCCGGCGACCTCCGCGCGGCCTGGGATATTTTCAAGCATTTGCTGATGCCCGGCACGGCGCTGGCCCTGGCAGGCACGGCGCAGGCGGCGCGCATCACCCGTTCCAGCATGCTGGAGAATATGAACAAGGATTATGTGAATTCGGAAATCGCCTCCGGTATTCCCATGCGGAGAGTGATCATGAGCTATGTGTTGCGCCCTTCCGCCACGCCCACCGTATCCATCATTGCGCTGGATTTTGCGGCCATGCTGGGCAACGCCTTTCTGGTGGAACAGATCTTCAATTACCCCGGTATTTCCAAATACGGCATCACCGCCATTCTCAATAAGGATTTGAACGCCATCATCGGCGTGGTGATGGTGATCGGCATTACTTTTTTGATCGTCAATATCCTGGTGGACATCATCGCTTCATATCTGGATCCGCGTATTCGCTTGCAAGGGGGTGGCGAATGATGGCTGAAATTTCGGCACAACCGGGCGGCCGTACCGTTATCAGCAGGAAAGCGGCCCGCCTGGACGGGCTCAAAAAGAACTGGTACCGCTTTTCCCGCAACAGGATGTCCGTGATCGGCCTGGCGGCGGTTGTTTTGATCATCCTGGTAGCCATCTTTGAGCAATGGATTGCGCCTTATCCGGAGCACACCGGCGCCTATGTGGATTTCGCCCATTCCAATGTGGCGCCGGGCAAGGAGTTCCTGCTGGGTACGGACCAATACGGCCGGGACGTCTTAAGCCGGATCGTTTTTTCTTTCCGCAACGCCTTGGCCATGGGCATCGGCGTTTTGGCGGTAGCGGCGCCGGTGGGCGTGGTGATGGGCCTGATCGCCGGATACTATAAAGGGCGTCCGGTCTCCAATGTCATCATGCGGATTGTCGACGTGTTTCTGTCCCTGCCTTCCCTGGTTTTGGCCCTGGCGGTTTCGGCCATGTTCACGCCCACGCTGTTCAACTCCATGATGGCCATTACCTTTTCCTGGTGGGCCTGGTACACGCGGCTGGTGTTCGGCACCGCCTCCTCGGTGCGCAACGAGTACTATATCCAGTCCGCGGAATTGATCGGCGCCAGCCGCTTCCATATCCTGTTCCGGGAACTGCTGCCCAATTGCTCCTCCACCATCCTGACCAAGATGACCCTGGATATGGGTATCGTCATTCTGATGGGCGCCGCTTTAAGCTTTGTGGGCCTGGGCGAGCAGCCGCCCAATCCCGCTTTGGGCACCATGATCGCCGACGGCTATAAATTCCTGCCGGATATCTGGTGGCTGACCGTGTTCCCGGCCCTGGCGATCATGCTGATTGTGCTGGCTTTTAATTTCCTCGGCGACGGCATCGGCGATATGTTGAATTCCGGGGAGGTGTAGCATGGAGCAGCAGGACCGTTTACTGGATATCCGGAACCTGTATATTAACTACCAGGTCTACGGGGGCCTATCCTATGTCATCGACGGCATCGATTTTTACGCGCAGCCCGGCGAAAAGGTGGGCCTGGTGGGGGAAAGCGGCTGCGGGAAAACCACCACGGTCAAATCCATTTTGCGTGTGCTGCCCAAGCAGGCCGTCATCCCCGGGGGAGAGATCATCTTTGACGGCGACGACGTGCTGAAAATGAAAAACAACGCCCTGAACGCCATGCGCGGCCAGAAGCTCTCCATGATCTTTCAGGATCCTACCGCGTCGCTGAACCCGGTGTTTACCGTGGGCCGGCAGATCCGGGACACCATCCGCTATTCCGGTATGGTGGGGGGCAATAATAAAAAACAGATCAACGACCTGGCGATCCGCGCCTTAATGGATTGTTCCATGCCGGACCCGGAGCGTATCCTGGACTGCTACCCCTTCCAGCTGTCCGGGGGCATGCGGCAGCGGATCTGCATCGCCATGGCGCTGGCTACCGCCAGCAAGCTGATGATCGCCGACGAGCCCACCACCAATCTGGACGTCACCATCCAGGATCAGGTGCTGAAACTGATCCGCTCCCTGACTGAGCAGCGCCGGACCTCGCTAATTCTCATTACCCATTCCTTGGGCGTGGCCCGGGAGATGACGGACCGCATTTACGTGATGTACGCCGGAAATATCGTGGAAATGGCCCCCACCGCCACCATTTTCGAACGGCCGCTCCATCCCTATACCAGGGGCCTGCTGGCATCCATCCCCAAACTGACCGGCGAGGGCATCATGGCCGGCATCGCCGGGCGCCTTCCCAACTATATCAACCCGCCAACCGGCTGCCGTTTCCAGAGCCGTTGCAAACACTGCCGGGAACGGTGCAAAACGGACAAACCGCCCGCTTACCATCTGGGCGGCGGTCATCAGGTGAGCTGTTTTCTCTATGAGGGGCAAAAAACATTGAGCGCCGCGGAACGGATAAAGGAGGGCTCTCCTGATGAACGATGAAATACTAGTGGTCCGGAACATAAAAAAGTATTTCCCCACCAAGGTCAAAGACCGCTATGTGAAAGCCATTGACGATATCAGCTTTTCCCTGCGTAAAGGGGAAATCGTGGGGCTGGTGGGTGAAAGCGGCTCCGGCAAAAGCACCACCGCCTATTGTATTATGGGCATGCACGGCATTACCGCCGGCACCGTGACTTTTGAGGGGCAGGATATCTCCATGCCCTCCTCCCAGCGCTCATTGGAGCTGAAACGCAAGATTCAGATTGTCTTCCAGGACCCGGGAACCTCCCTCAATCCCCAGCGGACCATCGGCGATATCCTGAAAATGCCGCTGCTGGTGCATCATATCGTGCCGCGGGCCAAAGCTTTTGACCGCGCCAGGGAATTGCTGCAGATGGTCGGTTTGCCGGAAGAGACCATCTATAAGTATCCCCGGTCTTTGGGCGGCGGAGAGCGTCAATTGGTAGCTATTGCCAGGGCGCTCACCACCAATCCCGCCCTGATGGTATTGGACGAACCCACTTCGGCCCTGGACGTTTCCATTCAAGCCAAAATCATCAATACGTTGATCGATTTACAGAAGCAGTTCAATATGTCTTATCTGTTCATCACCCATGACATGAGCCTGATGCGCAATATCGCCGACCGCATCGCCATCATGTACCTGGGCAGGATTCTGGAAATGGCCCCGGCCGCGGATTTCTTTCACAAGCCGCAGCATCCCTATACGAAAATGCTGTTGTCCTCCATCCCCGTGGTATTGCAGGCGGAGGAGGAATTGAAGCCGGACAAGGTGGAATCCACCGGCGAGATTCCCAGTCCGGTCAATGTGCCGCCCGGCTGCCGTTTCCATTCCCGTTGTGTCTATGCCATGGATCGCTGTCATACCGAGGAACCTGAAATGCGGGTACTGTTCCTTGACCATATCGCCGCCTGTCATCTATGCGGCAGCGCCCAATAATCACCGCCAAACTCATCAATCCTTGGGAGCAAGGCACGTCTTCGGAGGAAGATCGCCAAGGGACCATATCAAGCTGACACCGGAAGGCGCGGAGGCAGCGAAAATTGGAATGGTAACGGTATTTTGGACACTTTTTCTGGAAAGTCCAAATACCGTTATCTTTTATGTTTCCTCCTGATGAACAAAAAAGCCCGCAGGGCTGGTAGTTCACCAATCTTACGGGTTTTCGTTTGACATTATTAAATTGTCCGTTGCAAAATGGTTTGAAGACTTATAGAATAGCAGTAAACAATCGGTTTTTCATCCAAGTGCTTTTAACATCAGTAAAACAACTAATGCGATCTTCAACTTCTCATAGAAAAAAGCGGTTTTGTCTTGACTTTCCCCTGCGGCGGAGGGTTTATACTGTGTTCAAGGAGGCAAACGGTATGTATAAAATCGGCGACTTTTCCAAGATAACAAATATCACGGTAAAAGCATTGAGATATTACGATGAAGAAGGTATATTGATCCCATCCAGTCGGGCGGATAATTCTTATCGTTACTATGACGAGAATGACTTCAAAAAAGCGCGGCTGATTACCTTCCTGCGAGCGTTGGAGTTCTCCATTGCCGAAATCAAGGACGTCCTGGCGCAGTACGACTCGGAAGAGGATCTGTCCTATTTTCTCGTGGAAAAGAAGGCGTGGATCGAGCAAAAGGTTATCAAGGAGCAGGAGCTGATTGAAAAGATTGACCGTTTCCTTACCTACGAGAAGGAGGAGCACAGAATGGAATATGTGATTGAAAAAAAGGAACTCAATGCGGTAGAGGTTGCCACGATGCGTTTTAAGGGCGCATACAAGGACGTGGGCAAATATTTCGGCTTGATTTTCAAAGAGGCAAAGAATAAGGCGCAGGGAACGCCCTTTTGCTGCTACCACGACGCCGGCTTTTCCGAAGACGCGGACATCGAAGTCTGCGTCCCCGTCAAAGGGTTTGTAACGAGTGGCGATATTGTGGTAAAACAGCTTCCCCGGATCAGCGCGATCTGTACGACGCATACGGGCGGTTACGATACGTTGAATTTGGCCTACAAAGCCCTGCTGGATTATGCGCAGCAGCATAACGTGAGATGTGGCCTGCCATCAAGAGAAATCTACCACAAAGGCCCGGGTATGCTGTTCCGGGGCAATCCAAACAAGTATGTCACAGAAATTGTCATCCCGATTGAAAATAGCTGAAACTCGGATAGACAGACGATCCTATTTAAATCAACTTGCAATCGTGAAAAAGTGTGGGCCGACTCTGCCTGCACTTTCTCTTTCCCCCGCAACAGAAAATAGCCGAAGCTCAGGACCCGCTTCATGGTCTTGCAGATTTTCGAATAGGTCGTGTGCTATTTTTTGACACCGGCAGCAGCGATTGATTGACGGGGAGCTGGAGGTGGCGTTATTGACGGTGATGAGAATTTAAAAAAGCGCTGACTCAGCTTTTCCCTTAACTTTTTCCGGGGGCTGAATTTTCTTGGCGATTTCTAAATACTTTTTTACGAGTGGGCTTGGATTGGATTTGTATAGCAGTCCGAAGCTAGCCATCAAACTACATTCCAAGGGGATAGAGACAAATTGGCTTAAGCGGGTGTTGGCATAAAAGGCAATAAGAATCCGTTTGCCAAACAAGAGGTAGGCAGGTAGATAGCTGGACGATTCTACTGCGGCGAGCAGAGAATCAGGACAATGACGTTCAAGCAAAGTCCAAAGGGCCTTTTGTTCCACGCTAAAATGAGACGGAAACAAGGCTAGAGGATAGCCGTTGATATCGTTTAAGGTAAGACAGTCTTTGACGGCTAATGGATGACTAGGCGGGAGAAAGCACTTAACATTCGTTTCTGAAAGTTTCTGAAAGGATAATCCGGTGATGCGGAACCCGGCAAAGAGAGTGTTGACTATATCCAGCTTTTCGTCCAATAAGTCTTTACCACCACCCGAGGAGGTGGTGGTAAAATATAATTTGATGTCAGGGAACTGCTCTATAAACGATTTATATATTATGTCAAAATAATCACACTGGCAATCATTGGTATAGCCCACGCGAAGAGTCTCATGTTTTTCTCCTTCTGCAAGCCTGCGTGCTGCGGAGATGCACTGCTCAGTTTTTTTGGAAATATCTTTTATGCTGCAATAAAACAGTTCCCCAGCCGCAGTTAGGCGAATGCCCTGTGTACTTCGTATAAAAAGGGTAAATCCCAATTGAGACTCAATAGCATTAATACGTTTGATCAATGCAGTATGCGAGATGAACAGTTTTTGCGAAGCTTCGGTAAGACTATTGCTCTCCGCCGCAATGATAAACGAATTCCATAATTCAGAAAACAATTTGGCACCTTCTTTTTATTCCTCACAGGATATGAATACATTGCCCCTTGGGGAGAAGGAAGCGCCCGGTTACGGCTATAGCTGTGAGCATGGGTGTAGTCAGGAACATGCTCTATCGCTGTCAAAAGAAATATCCGGCAGCAATGCTGGATTGCTATAAGGGAGAATTCGTCGGCCTTTCTATGGAAAAACATATGCGTAATGGAAGAAGAAAACCACTTTCTTCCTAAGCAAAAGAGATAGTAGAAACTTTTGGTTTCAACTATCTTATCTTTTTTGTCCTTCATTGTCAAGAAAATTTACATTATAATATTGTCAGAACAATTATGCTGTTTACAACAACCCTCCGCATCCACCCAAAATCTGGCCGTACCAAACCAACAACCGACCGAATGATGCGGAGAAACATCCAGTCATCGGCCATCGCAACAAGCACAGAAAGCGGCATACCTGGTTTAGTGTAATCACGGCAAGGCAAATCACCGCCATGAAACTGTCCTCCGAGGCATGATTTCCCGATAGGGAAAAGTTAGCAAAGAGAACATCGGCGCCAAAAAGATGAGGATTTGCTGGGATTGTAAGGGGGGAGGGGTGCTTGGGAATTAGAAATAGTTATTAATTGGAGAAGAATTCTAGACTGCGGAAGGAATCATGTTGAAAAAATGTGTCTTGAAGTCTGGCAAACCGTTTCCTGTTGTTTCAGGCAACGCAGAGATTATAGTTTCATAGAAAAGGGATATAGAATCCCTCTTTTAGAAGGATCAGCAGTCCGAAAATCTATTTAATTGGAAATCTATTAGATAGTAAAGGAGGCGTACTTACGATGACAGATCAAAAGAAAGGTAAATCCGCGAAAGGGGTTTTTTGGGCGGCAGGAGCTTCCTTGGGTTATTGCTCGTCCAACTTGTTTGATAAGATCGGCCTGGCAACAGGCAACGCTAATGTTGGCGCTATACTGAAAGACACGATGTTATGGTTGATTGGCATCATCACTTGCCTAAACAAAGGTTTATACAAAAAGCAACTCAGCCCGTCCTCCCCTGAATACGTAGGAAAATGGGGTTGGCTTAGTTTTATATTGAGCGGTCCTATTATGGAGCTGGGTACACTTTGCTTCTATATCGCTATCGCTAAAGGCGGTATAACTATCGCCGTTCCGGCCATCCAGAGCCAGGTGTTGTGGACCGCAATCATTGCTGCAATCTTTCTCAAAGAAAAATTCAACATAAAGATCCTCATCGGCAGCCTTGTTTTTGTCGCCGGCTTGATCTTATTGTCCCTCGGCCAGAGTCAGGGCGTTCCTGTTTCCGATCAGTGGTTCACCGGGCTCCTCCTGGCTCTTCTTGGTGGCTCTGGCTGGGCTATCGGTACTGTGCTTTGGAGAAAAGGCTTCGGTCCTTCCGGCACCAACAAATGGGTCGGTATCTCCATCCATTATCCTTGCGCGTGGATTGCTTTGACTCTGGTCCTCGTATTCCAGGACAACATTGGTGCTTTCGGCGAAATGTTCAGCAATTTCAATAACATCTGGCCTTTCCTGCTCAGCGGCGTGCTTGGTAGCTTGATTGCGAACAACTGCTTCATGACCAGCTTAAAAACGTTGCCGACTTTCATCGCAAACGTTATCAAATCCAGCTATCCTATTCTTGTTTCTATTTTAGCCTACTTCATCTTCCGTGAAACCCTCAACTTCATGATGCTCCTTGGTATCATTGCCACCGTTGCCGGTCTCGTTATCACCACTTTTAAAGAAAAAGTGGGCGATGACAACAGCGGAGAGGTAGCCAAAGCTGTTTAAATCCAAAAATAATATGCAGGCTTAATCGTTTTGAATTCAAAAAATAATTTAAGCCTTTATTCAATTCTCATGCTTAAAACGATTAGGGTTCCGGGTTCTGAGATTTTTACTTATTAAACCTGGGAAGCGCTGATTAAATGAGATTGCCTAAATCGTCAGAATATTTCGCCGACTGGCAAGGCAAAAAGCGTATGCCCTTAAGCTAAGCCGAGCTTTTATAAAGCCTCTGAAAGGGCTGGCGGGGCGGGTTCTTACCTAATCGGCGCTTCCCTGGCATCCAATAATTTCTGATACACGGTAACCTCTAAATTAATAGGTAAAAAACCCAGGCTCATCTCCCGTTGCTTCGATGCTATGTGTTTGATCATGGTATGAATAACTGAAATTTTTTGGTAGTTTTTGGGGTTGGCATAAAGCGGTAAATTAGGATTAAACGGAGGATAACACAACATGAGTTCATGCGGAGAGTTGTTTCAAACGATAAAAATTGGGAATATCGAACTGGAAAACAGAATAATTCACGGCCCCGCCACAACTAATTTTGGTGGTCTTAACGGGGAGATCATCCCACTGACTCTTGAGTATTATCGTACCCGCGCCCAGGGGGGACCAGGCCTCGTAATTACTGAAGCGGCTTTTGTCTCTCAGGAATCAAAAGCATGGCCAAGGCAAATAGGTGTGGACAGAGATGAGCTGATTCCCGGACTCAAACAGCTGTCCGACGCTATTCATGAAGCTGGACCAAAGGTGTTTCTTCAACTTTGCCATGCCGGGAGAAAAGCGTCAAGCCAAATCTCGGGCAAGCCGCCGGTTTGTGCCTCGCCCGTCGCTTTGACCGGAGGAGAAGTTCCGAGGGAAATGACAGAAGAAGATATTTGGCGTACCATTGACGATTTTGGGGCTGCGGCTAAAAGGGCTAAAGAAGCAGGATTTGATGGTGTCGATATCCATTCTGGCCACGGGAATTTGCCGATTTCGTTTTATTCCCCGCTTATTAACAGCAGAAAAGACGGATGGAATGGCGGCCTGCCGCAGCGCGCCAGGTTTTTACTTGAAGTAGTAAGAAAGATCAAAGAGGCTGCCGCAACAGATTTCCCGATATCCGTTAAGATTTCTGCGGAAGAATTCGTGGACGATGGTTTTCATCTGGATGAAGCGAAGGAACTCGTGAAGATGCTGGTTGATGCAGGCGCGGATGCGATTTGCGCCTATGGCGGCCCGGCTGGAAACGTCTCTCATCGTGATGTGGATAGGTCTTATGAATTCGCTGGCACCCTGCCCCTCGGCGTTAAAGATGGTCCTCTGGTTTTTTTAGCGGAAGCAATTAAAAGAATTACCGATGTTCCTGTTATGACGGTCGGCAGAGTCAACGACCCCGCGTTTGCTGCCGCTGTAATCCGCGAAGGGAGAGCGGACCTCGTTCAAGTGTCAAGAGGCTTTATTGCCGACGCGCAATGGGCAAACAAAGTAAAAGCCGACAACCTCGACCTGATCAGACCGTGCATCGCTTGTGGGAACGGATGCTTCAGCAATATTAAATTGGGCGTAGGCATTACCTGCACGGTCAATCCTGGGGTAGGTCAAGAATATTTGGGCTTTGAGAAAGCACCCAAAGCTAAGAAAGTTTTGATTATCGGCGGCGGCGCTGCTGGTCTTGAAGCTGCTATTACCGCGGCGAGGAGAGGCCATGCTGTGACTGTAGCAGAAGCGACAGATAAAGTTGGCGGACAACTCCATCTGGCAGCATCTGCACCGGGCAGAGAAAGAATCGGTTATTTCGCTGTTTACCTGGAAAAAGAAGCGCGCAGGCTGGGCGTGGAAATCAAGACCGGTACTAAAATCAATATGAATGCGGTTAAGAGTATGGGTGTAGACGATATAATTGTCGCTACTGGCGCGCTGCCTATCAGCATCCCCCCATTTGAGGTGGACGAAGGGGTCAAGATTTATAATTCTTGGGATATTTTGGCTGGTGAAGAGCCTGATATAAAGACTCTGGTCGTAATCGGCGGCGGTATCGTTGGCTGTGAAGCGGCGGACTACCTAGCGGAAAAAGGATATCGTGTTGCTGTCGTCGAGATGCTTAAAGATTTATTGATTGATGATTTCTACAACTTAATGCCTGATGAAAAAATAGTCATGAAGGCAAAATTAGACCATTACGGCGTCGTATCTTATGTTTCGTCTAAGGTTCAAAAGGTTACGAATAACAGCGTAAAGATCCTTAAGGACGCAGTACCTATGGAAATCCCCGCCGACGCTATCGTAATGGCGATTGGATCCAGACCTGTTTTACCTGAAGGTGCAGAGGCGGCAAACAACTCTTTTAAAGTCAGTTATGCGGGTGATTGTGTAAAGGTTCGGAGAATACACGATGCAATTGAAGAAGGATATCGGGCTGGTATGAGCATCTGAATTTTACCTGCGCCATATGCTGGCGGTTATGTCCTTTCTTAGGCTGCTTGGCGCGGACGGCGCTGGTCAAAAAGGATCCTGGCGGTAGCGTAGTCTGTCGCCTGCAAAAACTATGTTTTTGATTTGATGAGGAGGGTTTTCATATGGATGAAGTAAGGGTGGTACATTATATTAACCAGTTTTTTGGTGGCATTGGCGGCGAGGAGAAAACATATTCGCCGGTGATCAAAATAGAAGAAGTGGTAGGTCCTGGTCTTGCTATTAAAAAGGAATTAGGCGACCGGGGAAACGTAGTTGGAACACTCATTTGCGGCGACAGCTTTTTTGTAGAGAATCAGGAAGCCGCACTTAAAGAAATTGCTGATGCGGTAAAAGAATGGAACGCTACCGTAGTTATCGCTGGTCCGGCATTTAACGCCGGGCGCTACGGTGTAGCCTGCGCCGAAGTTTGCAAACATATTCAGGATCATCTGGGTATTTGCGCTATTACCGCTATGTTCACGGAAAACCCCGGCGTCAGCATGCATCCTGGCCAGCTTTACATTATCGAAACGGGGATGTCCGCCGTTTCTATGCGGCAAGCCGTTAAACCTTTGGTGGATCTGGCAGTCAAATTATCCAGAAAGGAACCGATCGGCCCTGCTGCTGAGGAAGGCTATATCCCCCGTGGATATCGAAGAAACACTTTTAGTGCCGAACCCGCCTATAAACGCGCTGTCGACATGTTGCATAAAAAAATTGCTGGTCAGCCTTATGCCAGCGAAGTTCCTTTGGAACGGTTTACCTTAGTCGATCCCGCTCCTGCCGTAGCCGATCTCAAATCTGCCAGGGCCGCTTTGGTATCTGAAGACGGACTCGTGCCAAAGGGCAATGATCAACGATTAACAAGCGCCATGTGTGACCATATGGCCCGATATTCATTTGCGGAATACGATGATTTCAACAAAGGGGAATATGAGGTTCTTCACGGTGGTTTCGATGCCAGGCCGGTTCTTGCGGACCGCAACAGGCAGCTTCCTTTGGATATTCTGCGCGACTTGATCAAAACCGGTGAAATAAAGGATTTATATGACAACTTCCTGGTTACCGTCGGCAATAGCAATTCGATCGAGAATTGTGCTAGGATTGGTCAGGAAATGGCGGAGAAACTGAAAGACGCTGGCGTATCCTTTGCTATTGTCCCTGCTACGTGAGCGACTGGTACTCGTTGCGGTGCAACGATCGTAAAGGAAATTGAACGGGCAGGTATCCCGGCTGCGTTGGTAACGGCGTTGACTTCAGTAGGCGTAACCGTTGGAGCAAACAGGATTGTGGCAGGGGTAAGAATCCCACACGTCTTTGGCGATCCTAGCCTACCCCTTGAAACCGAAAAAACGCTTAGAAGAAAGCTGGTCATGACTGTTCTTAAGGCTGTGGGTACAGAGGTTTCAGGTCCCATTATTTTTAGCATTGATTCTTAATAAATAGGGGGTTATGGTTATGCATCTTGAAGTAAAATATTTTCCAATCAAGGAAGTTGTGTTTTCAAAGGTAACAAAGTATAACCAGGGCGTACTTGAAATCAATAAGGACGAGTTAATTTTCGCGATGCGCGCTGACAGCGTTATTACCGGCGTTCATATGGACGTTGCTTATCCGGGAGAATCAACTCGAATAATAAACCTATTAGATACCATTGAACCCAGATGCAAAGTCGAGGGTAAAAATAATGTATTCCCCGGCTTTATCGGTACCACCGAAACAGTAGGCAGCGGCGTTACCCATGTTCTTCCCGGATTTGCGGTAATGGAATGCGCCGAGTACCCCTTGGGGCAGGGCGGCTTGCTTATTGCCAGAGAAGCCATGGTGGACATGAGCGGCGTATCCGCTGAACTCACTCCGTTTGGTAAAACGGTTAACCTGGTTCTTCAATTTGATCTGGAGCCCAATAAACCTGACGTCGAGTACGATGCGGCTATCAGAGCAGCTACGATACGGGCCTCGGAATTCCTTGCTCGTACCACAGCGCAATTGGCTCCCGAATATAGCATCGTTTATGATTTAGATCAGGCCAAAGATAAAGATCTGCCGAAAATTCTTTATATCTATCAGATCCATTCACAAGGTCCAAATGCCACCACCTTCGTTTACGGGAGAAGCTTCACTGATAGCCTACCGACTTTGATTCATCCCAATGAGCTGCTGGACGGCGCTTTAGTAAGCGGAAACTATGTTTACGGAACCTATAAAACACCGACTTACCTTCATTGCCACAATCCTATCGTTGCAGAACTATATAAGAGACACGGTGTAGAGCATATTATGCTTCCTATGGTCATTTCCAGAGGGCATCACTACTCCATCAACGAGAAAATTCGCTCTGCCCAATATGCTGCGAAAATTGCAAGTCTCCTGAAACCGGATGGAATTATGGTTACCCAGGAAGGCGGCGGCAACTCAATCATTGAATCCATGCAGACGATTAAAGCTTGTGAGCAGCTAGGCATTCCTACCACGACTATCTCCTACGAGATGTCGGAAGGGGATAAGGTCAGCATCAATCTGCTGGACAGCGTTCCCGAGGCTAACGCAATCATCAGCAGCGGCGGTACCGAACAAAAAATTAAGCTGCCTGCGGTTGATAAAGTCTTGGGTGGTACGCGTCTGCGGATTGGTTTAGATTGTCTGTGCCCTAAGGGGCCGTTGGAGCTTGGACTCCTGCATCAAATTTATGCCAGCTCCAATCAGACAGGTTTTGGTAAGCTCACGTGTAAGGCATACTAAAAACCGTAGCCTAATCCAGGCTAAAATTATCGGCCGGGCAGGCGTCATCACTGTGAAATGGAGATCGGAGTGTATTTTGAAAGGAGGCTGTAATCGACATAAATAACGCTCGGTATGGCAATTCGCAAAATATTTCTATATTAATTAAAATGTTAAACAATGTTCGCTTTTAAGCAATTGCAATCTTGTTTATAGGCCTAATTTAGTCATATATATACAACATAAGGGGTGAATTAGGATGGCTCAAAATGACTCCCAACACAATTACGAAAAAAAAATGTTATATGGTTTTGAAGACAATCCGAGGACTACAGCAGAATGGTTTTTTCTGTCTTTGCAGCAGGCAACAGTGGTTTATATCGGCATGCTGGTCGCTCCGCTGATGTTCGGTGGCGTCTTGGGGATGAACGATATTGAGACCGGTAAAATAATTTGCGCTTGCGCGGTCAGTAGCGGACTTGCTACCTTGCTCCAGCTTTTCTTCGGCTGCAAGCTGCCGATTATGCAGGGTCCGTCTTTTGGCTTTGTTTTAGTGGGTCTGTCTATTTTTGCTATGGTGTCCGGTAGCCCTGCGGAAAAAATGGCTTTGTATAGTTCATCTCTGCTGGTGGGTGGTGTTGTTACTGCCTTAATCGGCTACAGTGGCTTGTTGGGGTTGGTCAAAAAGGTTCTTACCCCGGTTGTAACTGGTACTGTTATTACTTTAATCGGTATTTCTTTGGCGACTTGGGCGTCAGACACGGCTGGAACGAACTGGCTGATGGCCGCGATAATGGTAGCTGTGGTTTTCTTTCTTTCGTTTTTTTGTTCACCGAGAGTGGGCGCTTTTTCTGCGCTGATTGCGATCGCCTTGGGCTACACGATCTGTTTGATTGGCACATGGTCGGGGCTCTTTGTGCCTGGCACCCCCCTGTATGTCGATTTCTCTTATGTCAAATCCACTGTCTGGTTTGCAATTCCGTTGCCTTTTACTTGGGGGCCGCCTAAATGGAATACTGCGGCTGTACTGGTCATCTTAGCCCCTTTCTTTGCGGCGATTGTGGAGTCGGTGGGCGATTATTTGGCAGTAGCGCAAGGCGCTGGTTTGCCCAACCCAACAAAAAAACAATACAGCCGGGGCATTGGTGCCGAAGGTATCGGATGTATGATTGCCGGTTTATTTGGCGGCTGCGGCGTTACCAGCTATTCCCAGAACACTTCCTTGATGATCTTAACCAAGGTAGCAAGCCGTAAGGTTTACGCACTGGCGGCTGTGATGATTATTGTTTTAGGATTTATTCCTAAAATCAGCACCGTGTTCAGTTCCTCTCCCGACCCCATTATGGGCGGGGTTTACTTTGCCACCTTCGGTCTTATTTTGGGTATCGGCGTCAAAGTCATTGGCGTGGGCGTCAATATGAACAAAGACCGCAACTTGACTGTGGCTGGTCTATCCATTTTTCTGGGCATAGCGTTACCTTACTATATTGGTGTCCATCCTGTTGTTATGGATCGTGCAGTGTGGTTGGCGGACATTATCAATGCTTTCTTAGGAACAGAAATGATCGTTGGCGGACTCTTTGCTATTTTATTTGACCGTGTTCTGCCGGACCGTGATCCTGCCGAGGAGTTGCTTGACAGCTGAACCAAGGGTTAAATACTGCTTTTATTGTAAGTAATCTATTGTTGTACTTAATAAATAAAACGTAAGCAAAATAATATTAATCAAAGGAGGAAAACGCATGAACCCGCTTGATTATGTAAAAAAGGAACCGTATAAGCTCTATATCAATGGCCAATGGGTAGCTTCCGAATCGGGAGAATTAATGGACCTCATGAATCCTGTTAATCTTGAAATCTATGGACATGCCTATAAAGGCGGTGCCGCGGATGTCGAAAAAGCGATTAAAGCCGCTCGCTACGCTTTTGACAAGGGGCCCTGGGGTAAAACGACTGCTATCGAACGCAGCGATATGCTGCTTAAACTCCGGGACGTCATGTCCAAACGCCTTAAGGAAATTGCCATTTTAGAAGGCTTAGACTGTGGTATGACTTGGGATAACGCCTATGACTTCATGGCCATTAGAGCTTTGGACAGTATCGCTTACTTTGCCGGCAGAGCCCGTACGATCGAAGGTAAAGTAGTACCGGTAGGAGCCGCCGGTCAAACCGTATTTAACTATGTTTCCTATCATCCTCTTGGCGTAGTCGCCGAGATCCTGCCTTGGAACTGCCCTCTCCTGATGGGCGCTTTCAAGATCGCCGCTATCTTGGCGGCCGGCAACACCGTAATCGTCAAACCGTCCAGTTGGGCTCCGCTTAGCTTGATCGTCTTTATGGAAATGTTCGATGAAGCCGGTTTCCCGCCCGGCGTAGTTAACTGCGTAACCGGCCCCGGTGAAATCGTCGGTAATTGCCTGACCGACAATCCGGACGTCGATATGGTAGCTATGACCGGCAGCACCGCTACTGGTCGCGAAGTTATCAAGCATTCCGCGGCTCATATCAAAGACATCGCTTTGGAATTGGGCGGCAAAAGCCCCAATATCGTATTCGAAGACTGCGATTTCGATTCTGCGGTCGCTTGGTCCCGGATGGCTTTCTGCCTCAGCGCAGGACAAGGCTGCGTTTGCGGGACTCGCCTGATCGTCCAACGCTCCATCCAAGAAAAATTCCTGGCCGCTTTAAAAGCATCCTGCGAAACGATGGTCCCCGGCGACGGTTTCGACCCGAACGTTACCATGGGTCCGCTAATCCATCCCGATCATGCTGCTAAAGTATGGAAGTATATTGAATCCGGTAAAGCTCAAGGAGCTCGTCTGGTCACCGGCGGTTATTCTTATGATATTCCCGGACTGCCCAAAGGCCATTTCTGCCCGCCTACTATCTTTGCTGACGTCACCCCGGATATGGATATCTTCCAGGAAGAAATTTTTGGCCCGGTTCTGTGCGTAACCCCCTTTGATACCGAACAGGAAGCTATCGATATCGCCAATTCCACCATTTACGGTCTGGCCGGCGGCGTGCAGACCAGAGACGTCGCAAGAGCTCTCCGCGTGGTCAACGGAATCAGATCCGGTCAAATCTATGTTAACAGATGGTATAGTCCTGCGTTAGCGGAATCACCCGGTACCGGTTGGAAAGAAAGCGGCTTAGGGGTAGCTGGTATCTGGAAATATATGACCACCAAGACCGTATTTATCGAAATGGGAGACACTTCCATTCCTCCGCAGTAAACCGCTTATCTGTACCGATTATCTCAACTCTTGAAGAGCTGTTTTAGTTTTTCACGGCAACTACAGACTGTTGAACGGCCCCTGGCAAAGGGGCTTATTGCCGGGGGCCGGGCGGCAGTCTGCCCGGAAATGTCAGATAGTATATGGGTATGCTTGTGCCGAAGGGCATTTGCCGGGGTTGTCTTTACTATTATACATACTTGCCGAAGGGAGATTGCTCAAGTGCCGGAGATTTACGACATGATTATCGTAGGGGGAGGGCCGGCCGGCTTGGCAGCCGGAATATACGGTTCCCGTTCCCGTCTCAAGACCGCTATTATTGAGAAGGGACGTCCGGGAGGACAAGCCGCTACCACCGAAGAGATGGAGAATTATCCGGGGTTTTTTAATGGCTCTACCGGTCCCGGTTTGATAGAAAAATTCGTCGCGCATGCCGCATATTTCGGAACTGAAATCATCCGCGGCGAAGTTGCGGATATGGAGTTAAAAGGGAATGTAAAAAAGCTGATCACGACCAAGGGTAACGAGTACTTTAGTCATGCCCTGATTCTTTCTCCGGGCGCGGAACCCCGCATGCTGCATATCAAAGGCGAAGGAGAACTGCGCGGCAGGGGCGTCTCCTACTGCGCTACGTGCGACGCCGGCTTCTTTGAAGACCTTGACGTCGTCGTGATCGGTAACGGCGACGCGGCGATTGAAGAAGCGATGTATCTGACCAGGTTTGCCAATGAAGTGACCGTGATCGTCATTCATGACGAGGGCACGCTGGATTGCAACAAAGCCAGCGCGGAAAAAGCGTTTCGCAACCCCAAGCTGAAATGGATCTGGCATTCCGTTTTAGCGGAGATCGTTGGGGATGAACTGGTGGAGAAGGTCGTAATTAAAAATATTAAGACCGGGGAACTCAGTGAAAAGGCAGTCGACGGCGTGTTCTTTTTTGTCGGCGCCGTACCTAAGACCAAATTTCTGGAAGGAAAGGTCGATCTGAACCAACAGGGGTATATCCTGACCAACGACCTGATGGAGACGAATGTTCCCGGCGTCTATGCCGCGGGCGACGCCAGGGCCAAATATTTGCGCCAGGTAATCACCGCGGCTTCGGACGGCGCCGTCGCCGCAGTTGCCGCCGAAAAATATCTTTCCGAGATGGAAACCTTCCGCGGGCAGGTACTTGAGCAACAAGTTCCGGTAGCGCTGTTATTTTGGGCGCCGCAAGCGGAAGAGAGTATCGTTGCCATCAACAGGCTGGAGTCCGCCGTTGAAGGGACCGGCATCAGGGTCGCCAAATTGGATACTTACCGCAATCAAAAGATTGCCGGAACTTACGGTGTTACCGTTACGCCGACCTTGCTCTTATTCCGAAACGGCGAAGTCGTCGGCAGATTGGAGGGCGAATCTTCCATCGAGCAAATCAAATCTTTATTTCAATAGACATCAAGGAGGAATAGCTATGCTTGAGGTTGACAAGGCGACGTTTGAAACGGAAGTACTACAATCCGGCGAATTGGTTTTTGTTGACTTTTGGAGTCCGGCATGCGCCCCCTGCCTGGATCTTTTGCCCGAGGTGGAAGCCTTTGCGGAAAAAAACGGCGGCCGGGCCAAATTTTGCAAAGTGGATTCCGGAGCCAATAAAAGGTTAGCCATCTCCCAAAAAGTAATGGGATTGCCGACGTTTGCTTTTTATAAAGACGGCGAGAAAGTCGCGGCCTTCAGCAAAGACGAAATCGACATGAGCGCCATTCAAGATAAGCTTGATGAACTGTTGTCATAATCGTAAAGAATATGGAGGGGTGAAAAATGAGTTTGCTGACAGGGAAAAAAGTCGTCATTCTCGGCGACCGTGACGGGATCCCCGGTCCGGCCATTGAAGAATGCGTCAAATCCACCGGGGCGGAAGTGGTGTTTTCGACCACGGAATGCTTTGTCTGAACGGCGGCCGGCGCTATGGACCTTGGCAACCAACAGCGGATCAAAGAATTAGCGGAGCAGTATGGCAGCGAGGAATTACTCGTTGTGCTGGGCGGCGCGGAAGCCGAAGCCTCGGGTCTTGCCGCCGAAACCGTTTCTGTCGGCGATCCCACCTATGCCGGTCCTTTAGCCGGAGTCTCGTTGGGACTCAAAGCCTATCATATGTTTGAATTAAAAAACGAAGTCGACGGCGCTATCTATGAAGAACAGGTCGGTATGATGGAAATGGTGCTCAATGTCGACGCGATCATTTCCGAAGTCACCGCGTATCGCGCGCAATAAAAATGACGACTCTTTTTTACGAAGGCGCATACCAAAGGGTATGCGCCTTCGTAACCCATTGCTTACGAGGATAACGATTGGAGGATAGATGATGAATGATCCTGTTTTAAAAGGAGCCGCCTATGCCTTGATACAGGCCAACGACGTTGCGCTTCACCAGGGCAGCACCCCGGTGAGCGAACGCCTTGCCAATCCGGATTCGCATTTTTTAGCCGAGCTTCCTGCTCACTGGCGTTCTTTTGAGCAAGCGGTTGCTTATCCGCCCAACCAGGCCTTTATCGGCAATATTCATCCCAGGGAGTTGAGGCGGATCCCCCGGCCATGGCATGGGAACCTGATGGACGATGCCCGCGCCGGCGGGAAACACGGAGCGATTTTCTCTGAAGATGTGCTGTACGCTTTGATGAAGGCAGTGGATGCTTTTGATCTGGTGCTGTTGGACAACGAATTCTTGGCTCCGATCAAAGAAAAGCTGCTCATTTATGAAGGGATCAAGCAGTGGGGCTGCCTTGCCAGACTGGACAAGAACCAGGCCGCTCTTATCCGGATCGAAGAACTTGTCGCATCCGGTTCGGCTGAGCCGATGTATTTTGAACATCAACTGGTAGGCTGCGTCAAGCGCGCCCATGAATACGATGTTGCGCTTTCCGCGCATGTGATGTTTGAAAACCTGGTAGCCAAGGCTACGGGCGCGGCGGCCCTGCAGCTATTGATGAATAAGACCCGTCTCATCCCTGCCGATGTGGATTATCTGATCGAGTGCTCCGAGGAAGCCTGCGGCGATATGAATCAGCGGGGCGGCGGTAATTTTGCAAAAGCCGTGGGCGAGATCTGCGGCTGCGTCAACGCCACCGGCTCGGATACCCGCAGTTTCTGCGCCGGTCCGGCTCACGCCATTGTCGAGGCCGCAGCCCTGGTACGATCCGGTATCTACGATCATGTCGTCGTGCTGGCGGGCGGCGCTTCGGCAAAATTAGGCATGAACAGCCGGGACCATGTCAAAAAAGGTTTACCGATGCTGGAGGATATGCTGGGCGCCTTTGCCGTCCATATCGCGAAAAACGACGGTATTTCCCCGGTTATCCGTACCGATGCCGTAGGCAGGCATAAGATCGGCAGCGGGGCATCCCCGCAGGCTGTCATGCAGGCGATTGTCGCCGACCCTTTGGCAGACGCAGGGTTGAGGATCTCCGATATCGACATATTTTCCGCCGAACTGCAGAACCCGGAGATCACCGAACCGGCCGGGGCGGGAGACGTTCCCGGCGCCAACTACAAGATGATCGCCGCTTTGGGCGTCATGCGGAAAGAGTTTGACAGAAGCCGGCTCAACCAGGTGGTTGAATCCATCGGTATGCCCGGTTTTGCCCCTACCCAGGGACATATTCCCTCCGGTGTGCCTTTTCTGGCACACTGCCGGGCATCGATCCTGGACGGCACGATCCAACGGGCGATGATCATCGGCAAAGGCAGCCTGTTTTTAGGCAGGATGACCAATCTGTTCGACGGCATATCGTTTATTATCCAAGCCAACGCAGGCGCTAAAAGTGAAAACGAAGATCATCAGGCAAGATGCGGCAGTAAAAAGACCAGGGTCGGCCTGACCGTACTGGGCAGCGAACATCCGGTATCCGAATTGGTCAAAGGCGCGGAAGCGGCGTCCGCCGCAGATCCCTGCCTGGAAGTAGTTTTAATAGGCGGTAAAAAAAGCGGAAAGCTGGCAGCGGTTGCGGCGGACAGCCCGGAAGCCTGTCTGAAGATCATGGATCAAATGCTGGCTCAAGGACACTTGGATGCCGCCGTCGCCATGCACTACGCTTTTCCGCTCTCCGTTTCTACTGTCGGCCGTATCATTACGCCGGCCTTCGGCAGAAAAGTATATCTTGCCAATACCACCGGCGCCTCCGCGACCCAGCGGGTAGAAGCTTTGGTCCGCAATACCATTTCCGGCATCGCGGTAGCCAAAGCCTGCGGCAATCAGGCTCCCACAGTCGGGTTACTCAATCTTGAAGGCGCCCGCCAGGCGGAACGCATCCTGCGTACGCTTTGCCAAAACGGCTACCGGATCAGTTTTGCCGGGAGCGGCCGGGCGGACGGCGGCGCGGTCATGCGCGGTAACGATCTGTTACGGGGCGTGCCCGATATTATGGTTATGGATAGTCTGACCGGAAACGTCATGATCAAGGTATTCTCCGCTTTTTCCAGCGGCGGCGGCTATGAATCCAGCGGCGACGGGTACGGACCCGGTGTGGGAGAAAAATACGGCAAGGTCGTCAATATTATTTCCCGCGCTTCGGGAGCCCCGGTGGTTGCCGGCGCACTGCTCTACGCCGCCGAAGCCGCCCGGGGCAATCTGCCCGACGTTGCGGCCGCTGAATTCGCCGCCGCTAAGAAAGCCGGTTTAGGCGATCTGTTTTGCCCGCTTACAACGGACCGGCCGCTTGAAGAAAAGGCAGCTGCTCCGCCCGAAAAAGCCGTTGACGAAGAAATCGCGGGCATAGAGGTTTTTGTCATCGAGGATGCTGTAAAACAGTTGTGGAAAAACGGGATCTACGCAGCTTCGGGCATGGGTTGCACCGGTCCGGTGATCATGGTTGCCTCCGAAGACCATACGAAGGCAATAGCGCTTTTAAAACAGGGCGGGTACCTATAAAAACGGTAATTTATGCATTATACCTCCTTGCCCAATGGTTCATAGCCAACCAGGC
>Ga0228535_1000725_pt1 | contig 77598 bp, 74 predicted proteins | sample SJ1metagenome_FD_168457 | JGI IMG/M metagenome (GOLD analysis project Ga0228535, IMG submission 168457) | Enriched culture of PCE-dechlorinating microbial communities from Ithaca, New York, USA - SJ1 | ecosystem: Engineered > Modeled > Simulated communities (microbial... > Unclassified | place...
GCGAAGTAAATAGGTAAATTTAGGATCAGGAGAAATCAAGTGGCTGAAGAACAAGAAATGGATGAAAAGAAGACCAAAATGCAGGATATGCTGCAGGAGGAGTATCTTAAATCTCTTGATGGAATCGAAGACGGTCAGCTCGTGGCCGGTACTGTTGTCCAGGTAAACAACGAGTATGTATTCGTGGATGTCGGTTACAAGAGCGAGGGTCGCATCTCTCGTGATGAGTTCGCATCTATTCCCGAAGTTGGTGAGGAAGTAAAAGTCGTCATCATCAATAAGGAAGGAAAGGGCGGTCAGATTGTCGTTTCCAAGAAGCGCGCCGATTTCAAGGAACGCACCGATGAACTGAAGGCTGCTGCTGAAAGCAGATCTCCCGTTTTGGGCAAATTTGAGAAAGTAATCAAGGGTGGCTTCGAGGTCGATCTCGGAGGCGAGTACAAGGGGTTCTGCCCCCTCTCCAAGGCTGACGTTGTGAGAGTCGAGGAACCGGAAACATTGATCGGAGTAACTGATTACTTCATCATCGACAAGTTCCATGGCGGCACCAAGCTCAAGAGCGTGGTGAACAGACGTGAGTATCTTGACCAGAAAATCAAAGAAAATAAAGAGAAGTTCTTCTCGACCGTACAGATCGGTGACGTCGTCGAAGGTGTGGTTAAGTCCTTTACCTCCTTCGGGGCATTCATTGACCTTGGTGGTTTTGATGGACTGTTGCATATCAATGACATGAGCTGGGGCCATGTCACCCGTCCCAAGGATTTTGTCAAGAAGGGTCAGGTTGTACAGCTCAGACTCATCAACATCGATCCCGAGACGCAGAAGATCAACCTGTCGCTCAAGCACATGCAGGAAGACCCCTGGACGACCTTCGAGCAGAAGTACAACGTCGGTGATACCATCAAGGCACCGGTAACCAAGATTACCACCTTTGGTGCATTCATCGAGATTGAGCCCGGCATCGAGGGCCTTGCCCACATTTCCGAGCTCTCCTGGACCAAGCGGGTCAACAACCCCAAGGACGTCCTGGATGTCGGCGATGTCGTCGAGGCAAAGGTTCTTGGGTATGACTTGGACAAGAAGCGTGTTTCCTTGGGTCTCAAGCAGCTTGAGGAAAACCCCTGGGATACCATTGTGGAGCGCTATCCTGTCGGCATGACACTTTCCAAGCCGGTTGTGAAGATCACCAACAGTGGTGCCTTTGTCAATCTCGAGGAAGGTATCGACGGCTTTTTGCACATTGATGACATTTCCTGGACCAAGAAAGTCAAGAACATGGCTTCCTTCTGCGCCGAAGGTGATGTGATCGACGTTGTGGTAATCCGTGTCGAACCGGACAACCGCAGAATCCGCCTTGGCGTGAAGCAGCTCGAGGGCAATCCCTGGCAGACTCTCCGTCACGACTATCCGAAGTTCAGCACCATCAGCGGTGTCATCACCAATGTGACTGACTTTGGCGTATTCGTGAAGGTCATGGGTGACATTGAAGGACTGATCAGCAAGTACAACTTGGTCGGACCCGATGAAGAGTATACCGATGAGGCCCTCAAGAAGTTCAACGTTGGTGATCCCATCACTGCCATGGTTGTTGAATGCAACCCGACTACCCAGAAGCTTTCACTCTCCATCAAGGAGATGGTCAAGCGTTCCCAGCAGTCCGAGATTGCAAAATACATCCATGAGGATGATGACAGTGATACCTTCTCCCTTGCAGACATGATGCGTTACAAGGATGAGGATAGGGAAGACAACTAAGGTTGTGTTCCACCATACCAGGCGGCACACAGCCGCCTGTGTTTTATACCCTTGATAACGGAGATGTATGATGAGTAAGAATAAGAAGGATTCAGCTGAACTTACCTTGACTGAAAGAATCGAAGGATCATTGAATAGCTTTTTGGGCCGTAACAAGAAGGTAGCCATCATTGTCTTGGCAGTCGTAGTTATCGGTCTGATTACACTTGGCATCGTCACCTCGGTCAATAACAAGAATCTGCAGGCGCAGTTCAATACTATTGACCTTTTGGAGACTGCTTATTCTGATCTTCAGGTCATGGGCTCGGAGGATGAGGGCTATCAGGCAAAGTACGATGAACTCGTTGCCGGCTTGAATGACCTTTCCGCGAAAGGCAAAAAGTATCCCAGCCTTAAGGCTCAATACCTGTTGGGTATGGTTGCTTTTGAGAAAGAGGAGTACCAGAAGGCGCTTGACAGCTTTGTCTCGACGTACTCAAATGCCGGAAAGAACTACCTTGGATCATTGGCTCTGACCAACGCTGCAGTAAGTGCTGAGGAACTTGGTAACGATTCCTTGGCTCTCGAGTACTACACAAAGATTATTGATGAGTTTGGCTTGTCTGCCGCAGAGGCTCCAAAGGCTTTGTTCGGTCAGGCTCGCCTGCAGGAAAAGAGCGGTAATACCGAGCTCGCAAAAGCAACGCTCCAACAGCTCGCCGACCAGTTCCCGACTTCTGAGTTTGCCAAGATTGCAACCAATAGACTTGCACTTTTGTAGGTAAACGGGGTAGGGTAGTTTAGAACCCACCGTGAAGAGAGGAGACAGATGCCATGAAGATGAGAAATCACATTCTTCGTATGGTGTCTGTCTTTTTTCTTGTGTTGGTGCTTGCCGGGTGCGGGATTATGACAGTATTCTCCGTCGATTATTCATATACCTCTGGAACGGCCCCGAAATCAGGCCGATTTGTATTTACAGATTCCGATAACAGGCTTTCTTGGATTACTCCCTCCACTGGACCCTCTTTATTGTTATGTTATTTGGTTACTACGGAAATTGCACCTCCTACAGGAATTGCAACAAAATTCAATACTGAATTCAAGAGATCCATTACTGATGGGAGAATGATTCCCTCAGACTCAAAAATACTTTCAATAACCTCGGGAAGTGAAACTTATTCCCTATATAAGTTTTCTGATGCTAATGAGATTGCAGTAAATTCTCCTTACTTTCTTGCTACCGCCAGCAGTCCCACCACCCCTGATATTGAATTTTCCCTTTCATTGGATGGAAGTAAAACATTGCAATTTTCCATCGATTCAGGTTCGTATACGTTTCATGCATCAGGACCCTTAACTCGATTCAACGGGCAACCATTTGAGACAGAGCCCAGCACCATAATCAATGCATCTTCTACCGATTATCCAGATTATGTAGTTCCGAATACTGGAGGAACATTGTATTTACACATCTTTGCTGCGATGAATGCATCGGAGGGAGATTTCAACAATATTTTTTGGACTAGTTTGGAACCTGTCGGCTATATTACGCTCAATTAGCAGCATCAAAGAGTACCACCCTCATCGAAAGCTACCTTTTCATAATATGTAAATAATATATATTCTGTTAACTAGAAACCCTACCAAACAGAATCTGTTTGGATTCATCCGGTATTACTCGACAGTAACCGACTTGGCCAGGTTTCTTGGCTTGTCCGGATCGTTTCCCTTAAGGACTGAACAGTAGTATGCATAAAGCTGGCTTACAATGACACTGAGAACAGGACTAAACAATGGATGCGTCTGAGGCAGCCTGAAAATGGCATCCGCGGTATCATCGAAGGTATGGACATCCTCAAAGGTAATTACCAACGCTGTAGCGCCTCTTGCTTTTACTTCCTTGATGTTGGAATCCATCTTTGCATACAAGGATGGTTGGGTGCAGAGTGCAACAACCAGCGTAGAAGTATCAACCAAGGCGATAGGTCCATGCTTGAGTTCGCCGGCGGCAAATGCCTCGCTGTGTGTATAGCTGATCTCCTTGAGCTTGAGGGCGCTCTCAAGACTTATGGCAAAATCAACCAGCCGTCCCATGAAGAATACTTTTGTCTTGTTGAACTGGCTGGCTGCAAACCGCTGTATATCTTCCTGCCTGTCGATGAGCAACTGTGTCTTGCCAGGCAGTTGATCGAGAGCCTCCAAAAGCCCCGATCGTTCCTGTTTGGCAATCAAAGAAGCTATGGTGAAGAGACTCAAGAGCTGTGTTGTAAAGGCCTTTGTTGAGGCTACAGCGATTTCCGGACCGGCTTGGGTATACAGGACCCAATCGGCTTCTCTGCTGAGCGTACAGCCCACTACATTCGTCAGGGCGATCGTCGGAATACCCAGCTCCTTCAACAAACGAAGAGATGCAATGGTATCGGCGGTTTCACCGCTCTGGCTGATAAGCAGACATACTTCGCCTTCCTTGCGGATATGGGGTCTATATCTGAGTTCACTGGCAACAAGCACTTCCAGCGGCAGGCCGGCAACCTGTTCAATCACATAGGAAGCAACCATTGCAGCATGATAGGCGGTTCCACACCCGGTTATTAAAAGATGCTTGCAATTTTCCAAGAGATTTTCGATTTGGACGGGAAAGGACAATGAACCATCCTTATATCTGGCCCTCAAGGTATCGCGTAGTGCTTTGGGCTGTTCGCAAATCTCCTTGAGCATGAAGTGTTCGAAACCGCATTTCTCTGCAGCTTCCATATCCCAGTCGATCGTCTGAATCTCCCGCTCGATCTCATCCCCATCAAGATTATAGATGTGGACTTCATGCTGAGTGAGCGTGGCTACTTCCAAATCCTCTAGATATTGAACCCCCCTGGTGTGACTCAAAAGCGGAGGAACATCACTGGCAAGCATTGTGAAATTCTCCGCCCGTCCTATCACCAAGGGACTATCCTTTCTTGCAACAACCAACAGCTGGGGATGTTGGCTGCACGCAACCGCGATGGCATATGAACCTTCCAGCCTTTTTACCGTCTCGGTAACTGCAAGAAGCAAATCGCCGTTGTAGTGGAAGTCGATCAAATGAGCGATGACCTCGCTGTCGGTCTGGCTAGCAAACGTAACCTGGTGTTTTTCAAGCCAAGCCCTCAGTTGGGCATGGTTCTCAATGATCCCGTTGTGTACAACGGCAATGCTCTGTGATACATCGGTGTGTGGATGGCTGTTCAGGTCGGAAGGCTCCCCATGAGTCGCCCACCTTGTATGTGCGATACCGCACTTACCGGCAATCGGCTTTTGCTGAACCAAGAGCTCCAAATTGGAAAGCCGTCCCTTAATCTTGCGGATTTGCAGGCTTTTATGCTCATCGACCAAGGCGATACCAGCAGAATCATAGCCACGATACTCCAGCTTGCGAAGTGCTTCCAGCAAAATGGAGGAAGCTTCCTCAGATCCGACATACCCCACAATACCGCACATACAACACCCCCAACAGGACAGGTTACTGCTGTAGTAGCATGATTTATGCTCTTTTTGCTAGAGTTTTGGCGTCATGAACCAGAAAATTCCTTGTTTTTCATAATCGAACACGAGAGAAAATAGCTTGCAATCAAACCCGCCAACGCTGCAACCGGTAAAGCAAATGCCAGGGAGACAGGCATAGAAGGACCTTTCTGGAATGTAGAAAGAACCGACCCAATGGACATCAAGCCGATCATGACCAAAATATAGTACAGCCTGCTCTTCTCAAAACCAAATTTCAAGATCAAGGGGTAATTGATGGCAACAAACAAGGAGCCGAAGGTGAATTGGGTGACGGCATTCGACAACATCGTCTTCAATTCCAATACCGAAGCTGCCAGGCCGATTATCAAAACCAGCAGTATCGAGACCACGATGGAAATAAGTGCCAGCACATACTTACTCTTCACAATTTGGATCCTGGAGAATGGAAGGGCGCACGCATAGGCTTCCCAACCGTCATTTTGGTCATAAGCCAGGGTGGTAAAACCCATCAGCAGCGGCATCATGGTTGCCATTACCGTATTGACCAACCCACCCTGCACTCCTGCAAGAACAACAAAAATGGCAATCGCAAAAAGCATTATCAAGGTGCGCTTGCGTATCAGAAACACATCCTTGAGCAACAAAGCCATCATGCAGCGCCTCCTTTCCTGGACAAAAGAATGATCAATTCTTCCAAGTTGAGCCTTCTGGCTTCAACAAACGAAGGCACATCCTGTGCTCTCATCAACAGCTCCACCTGGAACGATCCGTCGCGCCTTGCCACAATCACATCGCTATCAATATCGGCTTCCATCTGATGAGTTGTCTGTACCAATCGGAACTCATCGAGCAATTCGTCTTTTTCACGGGTGAACCGTATCCGCCCATGTTCCAAGAACGTGACATAATCACAGAGCTTTTCCAAATCACTGGTGATATGACTGCTGATAAGAATCGTATGGCTCTCATCCTCCCGGAACTCTGAAAGAATGGTGATAATTTCATCTCGTGCCAAGGGATCCAGACCGCTGGTTGGTTCGTCCAGAATCAAGAGAGAGGCCTGATGACTGAGTGCAACCGCAAGCTGGAGTTTCACTTTCATGCCTCGTGAATACATTCGATACTGCTTCTTCGCATCAAGCTGGAACTGCTTAAGCAACAGGTCAAACCGACCTTGATCCCATCCATGGTAGGTTTGTTTCAATACATCAGACAGCTGTTTTGCATTCATAAGACTGGGAACCGAAGCATCTTCCACAATGAAACCAATGTTCTGCCGGATCTCTGTATCCTGACCGATAGCATGAGAACCCAAGACCGAAAGGTCTCCTGAATCAGGAAACAACAAGCCGAGCAGCAGTTTTATCGTGGTGGTCTTGCCGCAGCCGTTCGCTCCAATCAAACCATGCACCGTTCCAGTGGCTATATGCAAATCATTAATATCCAAAGTGAATGACCCGTAGGATTTTTTCAGATTCGAACAGTGTATTGCGCTCTCCATCTTATCGTTTTCCCTCTGTAAGCAACTGATACATCATTCCAAGCTCCTCTTCGCTGAGCCCGATGAACTGGGCAAGCAAATGAATCGAACGCATATGATCCTCGATTTTTTTCAAGTATTCCTCTTTCAGTTGTTCATGGCTACGCGTTGCAACATAGCTTCCTTTAGCAGCGATGGTCTCGATGTATCCTTCCCGTTCAAGTTCATCATATGCACGTTTGGTGGTTATCACACTGATGCGCAGTTCCTTGGCAAGAGCTCTGATTGAAGGCAACAATTCGCCTTCCTTGAGAATGCCAGACACTATCTGGGTACGCATCTGATGGGCAATCTGCTCGTAAATCGGGTCCTGATTGGTATTTGAGAGGATAATATCCACCCTGTACTCCTTCTGTATATGTACAGTATATACAGTTATAACATCATGTCAAGAGGCTTTGCCTTTTCTGTTCTCAAGATTGCCGTTAACAGGTATACTCGTACACATGATTGACTTCACCTATGAAAAGAAAACCACCCTTCAGGATGCCCTGATGCAGTTGTTTGCAATTGTCACCCTGCTTCGCAGCGAGCAAGGCTGTCCCTGGGACAGGGAGCAGAGCCCCAAACAAATCTCGACACACCTCATCGATGAGACGTATGAATACCTTGATGCAGTGCTTTCGGATGACAAGGAAGGACAGAGCGAGGAGCTCGGCGATGTACTTCTCAATGCAATGATGCTATTGGAAATGCATCAGGAAACAGATCCTGCTGCCGGTATCGAAGCACTCAATCTGGTGTGCGAGAAGTTGATCCGCAGGCATCCCCATGTCTTTTCCGACCAGAAAGTTGCAAACAGCAGTGAAGTGATAGATGTATGGAATGCCATTAAAGTTGATGTTGAAGGAAAAACCCATCAAAAGGATGATTTCTTCAGTCGTGTCCCCCCTTCCCTTCCCCCCTTGGAAATGGCCAATGAAATCCAGAAGAAAATCCGCAAGGCAGGCTTTGACTGGCCCGATGCCCAAGGAGTGTTCGACAAGGTGCAGGAAGAGCTTGCTGAAGTCGTTGAAGCATATAGGAATCCCCGCGATGAGAGGGAGGATCTTGAGATGGAATTGGGAGACCTGCTTTTCTCAGCGGTGAACCTTTGCCGCTTTTTGGGCTTCAATCCTTCCTTGGCCCTGCACCGCTCGAATCAAAAAATGAGGAGTCGGTTCAATGCCCTCTACCAACGAGCGCAAGCTGAAGGCGTGCAGCTGAACCAAGAGAACCTTGCTGAGATGGACCGGCTTTGGGAGGAGATCAAAGCCGAGCGGCGTTTACAGCATGAGGAGTGAGCGATGATGGAACCATTGCAGCCAAACCGTACCAGCAAACGGGAAAAGAGCGCCATTTATGAAAGGATTGCTGTGGATATCGCCAAACGAATCGCCAATGAGGAGTTGGCCGAAGGGGTGAAATTATCCGGGAGAACGCTGCTCAGCGGCGAATACGGAGTGTCGCCTGAGACCATTCGGCGCTCCTTCGCCATCCTCGAGGAACAAGGCGTGGTGGAAGTCATGCACAATAGCGGTGTCAAGGTAAAAAGCCGCAAACAAGCAAAGACATTTATCGAGACCTATGACAAGCACGATGAATCGAAACAGTTGCTGCAGCGCATGCGTACGCTCCTTGATGAACATGAAGCCTTGGACAGAGAGTTCTTCTCCCTTGCAAAACAGTTGTTTACGATCAATTCCCGCTTTGCAGAGTCCAATCCTTTCCCGGTCTTCAGCTATACAGTCAATCAATCGAGTACAGTTATCGGCAAATCCCTGGGTGAGCTGCATTTCTGGCAGGAAACCGGTGCTACGGTGGTCGCAGTAAGAAGAGAGGGTGCAATCACCCTCTCCCCTGGCCCATATTTCGGCCTGCAGGCCGATGACATCCTGATGATGGTTGGACCTCAGGAGGCCCTTCCACATATCGAACGATTACTGAATTGAATGTTGTTCCTTCATGAGCGAAGTGAAGAAAGCAGGATAGGAGACTTCCCAGGAACCGGCGAACAGGGCCCTTCTTGTTATACGCAGACGGCTGGCAAGTGCAAACTTGTCAGTTTCGCTGCCAAAGAGCAGTTTCACCAAGTTCTTCTCACCTTCCAAACGGACGGAGAACAAACCTTCGGCTTCCTTGCGCACAACCACATCTTTCAATTCCTGGTTGCAGAACGATTCCAATATCAAACGGCTCTCTTCATCCGCACGGGTCTCAATGGTATAGAGACTGCCCTTCAGATACTTCGCCAACGTCTGTTTCTTGTCGAGTCGGAGAAAGATCACTTCTTTAATCTCATACCCGGCATTCAGGGCCAAGCTCAGTTTCTTCTTGACTTCAGATTCAGTCAGGCCCTCGAAATCAATCAACTCGGCAAGCATCACCTCCTCATCTCCTGCGATGCCGACAGAAAGCGGATTGACAAATTCAAGCTTGGGTTTGGGATTGAATCCTTGGGTGAACTGCACCCCCACCTTGGAACGCTGGAAAGCCATCTCAAAATTGCGCATGGCATGAATGTGACTTATATAGAGCGATCGGCCGAACCTTCGGTAGGTGATCAGAGCCTGTACCGTCTTCTCCACCGTCTCCACCTTCGGCTCGACTGCCAAGGTCTTGTTCCTGACCTGTTCGAGTATCGGGTCCTTATGCGTGGTATCCATGACTTCAGTGACCTTAGAACACACGCCGCAGAGATGGTTGCATGATTCAAAGCACCGCTCGGTCAAGAGCAGGCTCTTGGCCATTTCATACTCATCCTTGAGGAATTTCTTGCTGACCCGCATGCTCACCGAGTCCCAGGGAAGGTCCTCGTCCAAGCCGTACGGATCGAAGATGCAGGTATCAGGGTTGTAGGAAGCCTCCTTGATCGCCTCCATCCACAGCTCTGCCTTCAGATGCTCGTCCCATGCATCCAGACGGCAACCCTTGCGATAGGCAGATTCTATGACCTCCGCGTACCGCTCATCACCGCGACTTATCAACCCCTCCAGATAACTGATATTGGGCTCATGATAACTCACCTTGCACCCTCTGATACGCTCATTAATTGCCTTCTTCAGTGAAGAGAGCTGCTCGTATGACTGCTTGGGCGTCAGCTGGCTGCACCATTGGAACGGTGTATGTGGCTTGGGGATGAAGGTCCCGATGTTGATGTTCATAGACAGACGCGTAGCATCGAAGATGGCACCGACATAATCGACGATAGCCTGGTTTTCAACCTCGCGGTCGACGAAGGGAAGCCCTATCATGAAGTAGAACTTGGCAAGCTTCCATCCCCTGCTCTTCGCCTCTCGGGCGATTTCAATGACCTGCTCAAGAGGAACCTCCTTATTCATGGCACGCTGCCAGGCTTCCTTTGGAGTTTCGATGGCAAAGGTCAGCCCGCTTTTACGGACTTCGGAAAGCTGTTCCAGAATACCCAACGAGAAGGAATTCACCTTCAGACTGGGAAGTGAGAAAGAGACATGTCTCTGTGAGTACTCGGTGTTGAGTGTTTCAATCAACTCCTTTATGTACGGATGGTCACCGCTGGATAGTGATGAGAGCGTCACCTCACGATAGCCGAAATCGCTTACATGCTGTTCGACCTGCTCGGCCATGGTGCTGTACAGCTTCTGCCTATATGGCTTGTAGTATTGGCCTGCATGGCAGAAACGGCAGCTGTTGGGACAACCGCGCATGATTTCCACAACCCCGTTGTCCTGGGCGACCTTGAAGTTGGGAACCACATAGTGACGATAGGTATGCTTCCCGGGTGTTGCAAAGGTTGTATCAATGAAACGGGATGCCAGCTTTTTGCCCTTGTACCAAAGATAGGGAAGCTCTTTAAGCAACGCAATCTTCTCACTTCTGCTCTTATGCTGCTTCTTTGCTTCGAGCAAAAGTCCGGCCACTTCTTCCAGTCCACCCTCCGCTTCCCCTATATAGACAAAGTCCATGAAAGGAGCGAATGGAAGTGGATTGGTTGCAGCGGGTCCGCCGCAGATGACAATCGGATGCTCGTCGGTTCGGTCGACGGCGTGCAGGGGAATCAAGCCAAGTTCGAGAACCTGCAAAATGTTGGTGGCACAGAGTTCATACCCGATGGAGATGCCGAGCATATCGAGCTCGGAAAGCGGCTTCTGAAGATCCAAGGTATACAGGGGGATCTGTTTCTGTCGAAGCAACTGTTCAAAGTCATGGGCAACGGAGAAGACTCTGTCACAGTAGACCTCTTCCATGTTGTTGAGCAAGTCATAAAGAATACGCACTGCATTGTTGCTCATGCCAATCTCGTACAAGTCAGGAAAGCAGATGGCCGTATACAGATTCACCTTCGAAAGGTCTTTCTCTCCATAGTGGAACTCCCCACCCGTATAGCGGGCTGGATTTTGAATCATCAACAGGTCATCGGCGATAGTATCTACAATCTGCATAGCATAATCCTTGTTCATGGCAATGTGTTTGCCAAGCTTTGGTATTTGTTTGCCTGAACGCGCTGGTCGGCTTGGCTGGCGAACCGGGCAAGGGCAGTATACAGGTTTTTCTTCATTGTGCCATCAAGAATCCTGTTCTCATACGATAGAGCGAACACGAAGTAGTCATAGGCACGCTGGACACCGTTCTCCATGCTGGAGGCATACTGCAGCAGGGTTACCGCATGCTCGTCCGAAAGTGAAGAAAACGCTTGTTTTACCAGCGAGAAAGAGGCCTTGGCTTCCACTAATACCGTTGCATAGGCGAAGCTGTCGATGGTCTCCTTCAAATACGTGGTAAAGATTCTATGGGCGTCATCGGTCCTTGTCCTGGAAAGCAGCGCCTGATACAATTCTTTTGCTGTCCGCTCATCCAAGGCCTGTTTCTCTTCAAGCAGCAGACCCATGTCGATGACAAGTTCGGCATCCCCAACCCGGTTGCCCAACAGCACGGCAAGCTGTGCAGCCGCTGCCGAAGCACCCTGTTTCCCTGTCATGGCCAGATACAAGTGCAGGCTCGATGCAGCTTCCTTAAGTTTTCCAAGACGTTCCTGGGCCAATGCAACATAGTAGAGCGAGCTCTTTTGATAGGTTGCAGAGAAATCATCGCTGGCTGCACGCTCGAGTTTCTCAAAATCACCTTGCAGGGCAAGCTGGTCAAGCGAAGGACCGTTTTTCCTGCAACCTGCAAAGAGCAAACAAAAAGAGAACAGAAGAAGGGTGCAATAACGCGATCTCATCATCCTCTGTTCTCCTATCACTATGCAAAAAAAACAAGGCAGGCAATAAGCCGGGTTCTGTATCTGATGATCATCTATCCACGCTTCTTGTTACCAAGACGCTGTAGCAACCGACCCGCAGGCTCAAGGCGGACCACCCAACCTGCTGCTTGATTTTGCTCCTGACGAGGCTTACCCTGCCACTTCTGTTGCCAGAAGTGCGGTGGGCTCTTACCCCACCATTTCACCCTTACCGATCGCTCGGCGGTATATTTTCTGTGGTGCTCTCTATAGCGTCGCCGCTCCCGGGTGTTACCCGGCATCATGTCCTATGGAGCCCGGACTTTCCTCAAGCGGCCTTTCGACCGCCCGCGATCATCTCGCCCACCTTGTAAAAATCCTAGAGAAGGTCGTCGAATTCACTGGAATCGACAAAGTCGGCAAGGCCGCCCTCTTCAATCTCAATATCCTCGATTCTCTTGCGGAACTGCTCGTCGGCACCCTCAACCTCTTCATAGTAGAGGATTCGGCTGCAATACGGACAGAATTCGATCTCCTTTGCCGAACGAACAACATTGACGAACTGGATGGGAAGCACAATGTGACACCCCTGGCAAACCAAGCCATGGATGGGAACAATACCCTTTCCCTTCTTGTTCTTCACAATATTGCAGAACTTGTTGTACAGGTCTTCGGTTATATCGCCGCTGATGTACTGCTCGCACTTGGTCTCAAGCTTGGAAAGCTGGTTTCTCTTGTCGGAGAGCAAGGCCTCGATTTTACTGGCCTCGTTGTCCACTTCCTGTTTTTGCAGCATCATCAACTGCTCTTTCTCGGTAAGACGGTCACTGAATTCGTGAACCTGCTTCTCCTTGACATGCAGTTGCTTGAGCAGACTCTGCTCCTTTGCAGATGCATCCTTGATTTCTTTCTCGAGCGCTTCAAACTCGCGCTGTGTAGAGATCAACTCCATCTGCTTCTCGGAGTTCTCACGGGCATGTACTGCATCATACTGGATGCGCAGGCTTCTGAGATCATCCTTGGCTGTTTCACTTCTGGCATGTTCATCAATATATTCCAAGTTGATCTTGTCCAGCAGTTCCTGCTTGACTTTCAGATCTCTGGGCAACTTGACAATCTCATCCTCAAGGGCAAACCGTAAGGTCAGGTCCTCCTGCAATTGGCTGAGCTTTGCAAATACTTCTGCTTCTTCCATCATCTTCTCCCTGTATCTCAAATGAAATCCTTCAATTTTCTACTACGCTTGGGATGCCTGAGCCTCCTGAGTGCCTTCGCCTCAATCTGGCGGATACGTTCCCTGGTCACCTCAAAATACAATCCAACTTCCTCCAGTGTCAATGAATATCCGTCCTCGAGGCCGAATCTCATCTTCAGGACCTCCTGTTCACGTGCAGGAAGGGTTGCAAGCACATCCTTGAGCTGTTCCTGAAGCAACGAGTATGCGGTCTGGGTGGCTGGATTCTCCACCTCCTTGTCCTCGATGAAGTCGGAAAGCAACGAGTCTTCCTCTTCGCCCACCGGGGTTTCCAGGCTGATCGGTTCACGGGCGACGTTCTTCACCGCCTTGACCTTGCTCTCCGTCCAGCCGAGCTTTTCAGCAACTTCCTCGTCGGTAGGTTCACGACCAAGCGATTGCATGAGCATTCTCGACTCCCTGACCACCTTGTTGATCTGCTCGATCATATGCACAGGAACGCGGATCGTACGGGCTTGGTCGCTGATAGACCGGGTGATCGCCTGCCGTATCCACCAGGTTGCATAGGTGGAGAACTTGAAGCCCTTGCGGTACTCGAATTTCTCTACGGCCTTGATCAAGCCGATGTTGCCTTCCTGAACCAAATCAAAGAAGTGCAGGCCACGGTTGGTGTACTTCTTTGCAATGGATACGACCAACCTGAGGTTGGCCCGGATCAATCGGTCCTTGGCATCCTTCATCATCTTCTGGCCGTACTTGATCTTGGTGGAGTGCAGCAGGATGTTATCGCATGTCTCCTCGAACTGATACTCAATCTGTCTCAAATCCTTCTCTGTAAGCTGAAGTTCACGGATCAGATCCTTGATGGTATCGCTGGACAGATGGAGTTCCTCTTCGATTTTTGCACTTCGGGACTGGGTTGCCAGATCGCGTCCGAGCTGCCTCAATTCCTTGGCCGAAGAAATATGCAACTTGTTCTCAAGCTGCTGTTTCTTCTCCTTATAGGAACGAATCCTATTCTCTGCATCGACGAAATCGTGAGTGAAGGAGGTGATTTCCTCGGGCTGCAAATCCACTTTCGCAAGTTTCTTCAGCAACGTGATGCGCGTCTTGATCAACGCCTCATCATGCAGTACATCCTCTCCGCTGCTGATCATCTGCTCTTTCTTTGCAATATAGTTCTTCAGACCCGCCTGCACATCCTTGATCTGTTCCTTGTAGAATTGGGTGAACCGCTTCTGGTTGGTGACAAGCTCCTTGTAGTCCTTGGCGTTGTACTCTTCTTCCTGGCCTTCAATCTTGGTATTGAGCGTCTTGATGATCTCATGGAAACGGGTGATTAAAACCCCGCTTTCCTGAATGACCTCCTTGATGATCAAGGCACCGTCTTCCATCTTCTTGCTGAGCTCAACCTCTTGGTCTGCAGTAAGCAGATTCTCCTTGCCGATCTCACGCAGATAGAGGCGAATAGGGTCATCACCACTTGAATCACTCTTATCGGTTCCCAATATGGTGTTGTGACGGATGTGTTCGATGTCGCCGTCGTGGTCGTCAAGACTGGATATATCTACAAAGTGGTCGCTACCACCTACCGTATCATCATCGGTTCCCATGCCGCTCCAGGCATGTTTCATCGAGGGAGACTGCTCCTCATCATCATCAAGGACAGCATCATCTTCCTCATCTTCGTCATCACTTTCCTCGCCGCCGCTTTTTTTTGCTTCAGGCTTATCATCGTGATGGTCGGAAAAGTCATCAATCAGAGCGTCAACGGAAAGATCGTCCTCAAGGTCGTCCTCAAGCAGGTCGACATCGTCCGGCTCATCATCCAGGTCGGTATCGATTTCATCCTCGGACGGTCCTTCGGCGTAGAGACCTGCAGCTGGAGCCTCATCACTTTCGGTAACGATTATCTCCAATTCACTGAGGGTCTGCATGATTTCATCGACAGCCTCATCCGTGGCATTCTGTGGACCAAGAGCCTTTCTGATATCCTCTTTCGTCACATGTCCGGTCTCTGCTGAACGCGCCACCATGTCCTTGACTATGGCCTGCGAAATGTTTTCATCAAGCATCTGTATTATCTACCTACCCTGTTTAAATATCCTGCTCGAGAATTCTCTTGAGTTGAGCAATCTTTGCATCAATCTCCGTCTTTTCCCGAAGCAATTCCTCAATTCCTTCATCCCCGGTACCATCCAAGAGACTGATATCCAAGAGCCGTTTATTACTCAACCGCTTTTTCTCGTACGTCCTCAATTGAATCCGATTCACCGCTTCATTGAGCACTCGTTGGGGAGCAAGCTTGAACTCCTCCATGGTAAAGGATGAAGCGACATCGCTGCGAAGCTGCTCATCATCTATCATTTGCAGGATGTATTCATCATGCTTGCCGACTTCTTCTCTCGCAGCTTCCTCCAATACGTCATACAGTGCTTCTGCTTCTGTATCTTCCAAGTCCTCAACAGCAATCTTATACCGTGTCTGCAGGTATAACTCCCTATTATTGACCAATGTCAACATCGCATACAAATCCACGGAGATTGTTGCAGGATTGAGTGGTTTGACCCGCGTCTCTCCTGTTGCCACCACCGTTTTCACTGCGGCAGGAGCATTCCGTGAATAATCGTCAAGTATCGACGATTCGTCAACATTCAAAACTGCTGCCAGTCCCTTGATCAGATCTTGCTTCTCAATAGACGACACAGTAGCGTCCAAATATGGTCTCACAGCGTTAAATACCGCGGTTTTGCCTTTGGGCGTCAGTATATCATACTGGTTTACGGCATTGTTTACAAGATAACGAAACCCTTGCTGCGGCTGTTGTAATGCTCTTTTCAGAGCCTCCTCACCCTCATGCTGCACCAACTCTGATGCATCCTTCGCAGAGCCCAGGGTGAGAACCGAATTCTCCATGCCGATATTCTGGGCGATCACCAGCGATTTTGCCGTTGCACTCTGTCCCGCCCGATCACTGTCAAAGAGAATTTCAACGGAGGTGCAGTAACGGCGCAGCAGCTTGGCCTGCTCTTCGGTGAAGCTGGTCCCCAAAGGAGCCATGGCATTGGTGAAGCCGCTCTGGTGCAAAGCCACCACATCGAAATTTCCTTCGCACAGGATGGCTTTTTGCCCTTTTTTTATCGTATCGAGCGACTCATAAAGACCAAACAGATGGTGTTTCTTACTATAAATTGCTGTTTCAGGGGTATTGATGTATTTTGCTTTTGAAGTGAAGGTAAGGTCCCGGCCTCCGAAGGCCACCGTCTTACCCTGCCAGCTGCGGATCGGAAACATCAGCCGGTCGCGAAACAACGGATACGTTGGATTGTTCTGGCTGAACAGACCGCTTCTTGCCAAGAGTTCGTCACTGTAATGCCGTTTTGTAAGAAAGGTATACAACCAGGAGCTGTCCTGTGGAGCATAGCCGAGATTGAAGGTTTCCCACATGGCCTCTGACACATTTCGCTCGCGCAGGTACGCCCTGGCATGCTCGCCTTGTGGTGATGATGTAAGCAAAAAATGGAAGGAGCCTGCAATCTTGTCGTATAGGTCGTACAGCGTTTCATTCAGATCCCTGGACTTCTTATCCTCCGGACTCTCCTCTGCAAGTTCGACGCCGGCCTTCTTTGCAAGGATTTTTACCGATTCAATGAACGGGACCTTCTCCATCTCCATGACGAAGTCGAACATGGACCCGCCCTTCTTGCAACTGAAGCAGTAGTAGAAGCCTTGGTCGTCGACTACGGAGAATGAAGGCGTCTTTTCCTGATGAAAGGGACACAGGCCCCAAAGCCTGCCTCCTCTGGATGAGAGGGTTACATAGTCTGAGACGACTTCACTGATGGGAATGCGTGCCTTGATCTGCTCAAGGACTGAATCGGACACTTTTGCCATAGGATGCCCTACAAACGGATAATCGGTTCTTGTCCGGTCTGCTGACGGAGAATCTCATCGATTTCCGTTTTTGAGTAGACCTTTCCTTTACCGATTCCCGGGCAAGATGCCTTCTCTGCTTCCCAACTCTCTTCGTTTTCCATTACGCTCCTCCAGAAAGGATAGGTGCGACATTGTCTGGGTCTCGCTTCGTAGACCGAACAACCCTGTTTCGTAAGGAAAATACAGTCGTAATTCTCTTTTTCCAGCAAACTGACCATACGGAATGAGCCCATGTTCACCAAACGGCAATAGGTGCGGATGAAACGTTCTTCGTCCATCGAAGTGAATGCGCAGAGCCTCTGTAGATCCTCTTGGGAAAGGAACACATAACCGGGCTCACAACTGCAACAATAATTGCAACCGGAAACACAGGTAAACGCCAAGCCTTTCTCATAAAAACAACGCATCAGCACCTCTTTCATCATAGAGAACGGAAAAGAGGCCTTCCTCAAAGAAGAAGGCCTCCAAGTGGAGAGAGAAGGATTCGAACCTTCGAAGGTGTAACCAACAGATTTACAGTCTGCCCCCTTTGGCCGCTCGGGAACCTCTCCATGCCAAAAGACAACCGTACATTACAAAGTATTGTATCTTTTGTCAACCGCTGATAGAAAAAAACTGACATCACTGAGTTTTTCGCATGGCTTGACAGAGAGTTTTTCTGTCGGTATATTGCAACAGTCCAAGCCGACTTAGCTCAGCGGTAGAGCACGTGACTTGTAATCTCGGGGTCGTCAGTTCAATCCTGACAGTCGGCTCGCAAGCATATCAGAAATTCTGGTATGCTTTTTTATTGTTTTCAGTCAAGTTCACGCATCCGTGAGGAACTGCGGATTTTCAAACTCGGTTGCAGGATGATATCATCGCACTTTTTTCCACCCAGGATGAGTTGTAGTTGCTCAAACGCCCTCTTTCCCAGTTTCTGAGGGTCCTGGTGAATGCTGCTCAACGATGGACGTGCAATTTCTGAAAGAAATGAATCGTCGTATCCAAGAATGGAAACCTGCTGGGGAACGGCGATGTGCTGTTCATCCAGAGCCTGCAGGACGCCTGCTGCAACCGCATCGTTGCAGCAAATGATCGCATCGAAATCCCTCAGTCTTGAGAGGAAATCCCTCGCTGTTGCATAGCCGCTTGGAAAGTCATAGCCGGTCATGCAAATCAACGATTGATCGAGAGGAAGCGAAAATTCCGCCAGAGCCCGCCTGTATCCTTCGAGGCGGTCCAGCGATGAGTAGCTGCCGCGGTTCGGATGGTCGAGATACGCGATCAAGTCGGCTATACTCTCTTTGGGTTGCTGCCAGAAACTGGCAAAGAAGGCAATATGCCGATGATTGCCCCTGAGCAGGTACTTGGCTGCAATGTACCCGCCTTCCACATTATTGTAATAGATATGACTTGCACCCTTCAGGTAATCTCTCCGATACACGATTACCAGAGGAAAATCCGGGTCGAACAAATCTGGAAGCATAGCAGCCGAAGAATCGGAAAGCGGACAGAACAGGAGGGCCGAGATGCCAAGGGAGGCGGCACGCATGAGACACTGGGCCTCCTGCTCGGCGCTTCCATTCGAGGAGTACACTACAACATGACAAAGCATCTTGTTGGCCTCCCTCATCACGCCTTCGACAACCGCCGAAAAAAAGTGGTTCTCCAGACTTGGAACTATCAAGGCCATCAACGAGAGTTTCTGCTTTTTTACAGCGGGAACATATCCTAGCTTTTTCATTGCGTGACGAATTAATTTTTCAGATTCAGGATCGACATTTCGTGCATGATTGATAACCCGGGAGACAGTTGCTATGGAGAGCCCCGCCTCCTTGGCGACATCGGTGATCGTTACTTTCTTCGTGTTCAATCCTGCGCCTCCTCAATCAAAAGACCGGCACCACAGGCTGCAAACTTCGAGAAGAATCCCGGAAAAGAGACATCGGCACACTGTGCATCAGTAATGACAACTTCGCCTTCCGCGGCAAGACCGGCTGCCACCAAAGCCATCGCAATACGATGATCGCCTGAAGATGAGACTATTCCACCCTGAATAGCAGTCGGGCCATCCACCACCAAAGAGTCCTGCTCCATGTGCAGTGAACAACCGAGAGAATTCAATTTTGCAGTCATTTCAGCCACCCGGTCCGTCTCTTTCTGCCTGACATGCTCCAAATTGACAAATACCGTCCGCCCTTCAGCCTGGGTCGCAAGAACGGATAAAGCCGGAAGGGCGTCGGGAATGTCTGAAAGATCGATGGTCAAGCCGCCCTTCAGTCTTTCTCCTCCGACAATGTGCAGTTCGCTCTCATTCTGCCTGTACACATTCGCCCCGAATCGGGCGAGAATATCAACTACACGCTTATCCCCTTGGGAATCGGAGAAGTCCAGACCGGTAAGCACCAAATCCGACCGGGTAATCGCAGCAGCAACCAACGGAAAGGCGACTGCAGACCAGTCGGAGGGTATTGTAAAATCACCCGATTGATACTGCTGTCCCCCTTCAACAACAAATTGCGTATAGTCCGCTGGATTTGCCACCTCTATTCCAAGACGTTTCATCCAATCGAGCGTAAGTTGAACATACGGTTTTTCCAAGGCGTTGACGACCTGTATCACCGTTGTACGCTTCGCCAGAGGGGCGGACAATAGCAGACTTGAGACATATTGGCTGTTTTTACCCTCGATGGTCACCGTCCCCCCTTGCAAGACTCCCTTCACCACCACAGGGGGGCAGCCTTGGCCTCCCCTGGTAAGAAATGCCGTGGCGCCCAAAGCATTCAATGCGTCGACCAAAGGCAGGATGGGCCGTCTTCGAATCTGTTGATCACCGGTGATTACCGTATAGCCGTCCACCAAGGAGGCCACCGACGTAAACAGACAGGTAGTGGTCCCCGAGTTCCCGGTGTCCAACACATTGGAGGGAACCTGCAGGATGCCTCCCCTTCCCTGAACAACCCAACGATTCTCTTCTTCCTTGACAATCGCCCCAAAGGCACGGCTTGCTGCCAGGGCACTCAGTCCGTCGCCGCTTGCAAGAGGATTCTCTATGCACGTCCTGCCACCGGCAAGGGTGGCAAGCAGCACCGAACGGATGGTATGACTCTTCGAACCTGGGACTTGGAGGCTCCCCTTCAAGAAGCCGGGTTTGACATGTACATTCATTTGGATTTCCTTCGACGATTGAAAAGATTGCTGTTGGTAGCAAGGGTTATCAACAAGAGGAGCAGCAGAATCATGGTAATCGGCCGGCCGAAAAGAGCAAGAAGCTTGTTGTCTTCACTGGATGCCAGACTCACAGCCCTTCTGAAATTTGAATCCATCATGCCTCCCAGCACAATGGCAAGTGTCATCGGAGCCACCGAGTAGGAACGACGTCGCATGAAGAAGCCCAGGATTCCGAATAGGAACATCAAAAGGACATCGAAGCTCCGGTTGTTAGCGGCAAACGAGCCGATGACGCACAAAACCGTCACCAACGGCAGCAGGACCCTCTTGGGAATGGTAAGCACCTTGCTGATTCTCGGCGCCGCCAGATAGCCCAGCAACAACAGGAAGAAGCTTCCCACAAAACCACCGGCAAGAATCGCCTGGAACATTTCACTGCTGGTCTGAATGAACATGGGTCCCGGTCGCAACCCGTGCACATAGAACACCGACAGAATAATCGCCGTTACGGCATCACCGGGAATAGCCAACGTAAGCATTGGTATCATCGCCCCGCCGATACAGGCATTATTGGCAGTTTCACTTGCGACGATGCCCTCAACCGCCCCCTCGCCGAAGGGAACGGATGGATGCTTGACCACTCGTTTTGCCTGGCTGTAGGCCAAGAAGGCGGCCACCGGGCCTCCGGCCCCGGGCAGTGCCCCGACAAAAACGCCGATGGTGGCATACCAGAGTGAAAGAGGAGCGTGACGAAGCAACTCTTTGAGCCGTATCGGGGTCTTGGACACTTTGGCTACTTCCCCGTCCTCAAGAGAAACTGAGAGGCTCATCAGCACTTCGGAAAACCCAAACAAACCCACCAGTGCCGGAACAATATTGATACCGGCCTGCAGATTGCGAATTCCGAAGGTCATGCGGGCGGTACCCATGACCGAGTCGATGCCGATCATGCTGAACAACAACCCCAAGGCTGCGCTGATCAAGCCTTTGGAGAACTGCTTGCTTGTCAGCGAACCGACTGTAGTGAGGCCGAACAAGGCCAACAAAAAGTAATCCATGGGAGTGAACCGCAAGGCAAGGGATGAAATAGGCTTTGCCACCAGCAATAGAGCTATGAAGCCGAACAATGTCCCAATGAATGAATACATGATGGCGTACGACAGCGCCTGGTATGACTGCCCGCGTTTTGCCAAGGGGAAGCCGTCGAGGGTGGTAACCACCGATGAAGGGGCTCCTGGGATATTGATCAGGATTGCCGACAGCGCTCCGGAGAAAACCCCGACCACATACACACCCATGATGGTGGCAAGCGCATCGGTGGTCTGCCACGAATAGGTGATGGAGACCAACAGGGCCGTTGCCATGGAGACCGATAAACCGGGGATTGCACCGACGAACAAGCCGGCGACCGATCCAACGAAAACCAGAAGAACAAACCTGAAATCAACGGCGAACGAAAGAATTCCCAATACATCAACCATTGCATTGAACTCCTATGGCAGCATCACATGCAAAAGCATGGCGAATAGCAGATACAACACCACAGGAAAAAGGATGGCAATGCTGATGGTCACAACCCATCGTCTCTCTCCCAGATACCGAATGATGAACAGCAAGAAAAGAGCGGTGCTGACCAAAAATCCAAGCAGTCCCATACTTGCAATGTAAAGAGCGGTTGCTGCAACCATTACCAGCGTTGGTTTTCCTTGAAACTTCCCCGATTCCTGCGGGCACTGCCCCGCTCCCTGTTTTATTACAGACAGGGAGAGCGGAAGTAAAAACACGGCTATCAACAGTGGAAACAGATACGGTGACTGTTTCCACTCAACTTGGGCCTCTGCATGATTGACTAGTGAGTACACGATAAGACTGACGGAGAGCAGGAGAAATGCAATGCCCTCATAGCATGTCATACTGTGCTTGTGGTGCGTGGTCATTGGAGCTCCTAGTAATGCAACTTCTTGATGCCGAACTTCTCAGGACTGATTTTTGCAGCTCCGTTGTCATACAACAACCAAGAAACAAGGGATTCCCACTCGGTGAAGAAGGAGCGCATGGAAGCCTCGTCCGGGTACTTCTCATACAGCTTGTCCAATGAGTTTTTCGCAACAAAGTCCTTCCATGCCTGCTCTTGGACCGCCTTGGAGGCAGCTTCCCGAAGAATCTGGACAACAGTGGCAGGAACATCGGCTTTCACAAGCAAGGAGAGCGGAGTAAAGGGATTGCCCAGATACTTCTGTGAACCGGGAAGAATCTCATCGAGCGTCGGGACTTCGGGATGTGCCTCCAACCTCTGTAGTGCAGAGATTCCCAACAGTTTGAGGTCCCCGCTTTCCAAATATCCGGTCACCGTTGAGTAGTTGGAATTGGTAAACTCAACCTGTCTGCCAAGAACGGCTACAATGCAGTCGGCACCACCGGGGTATGCAGTCAAGGCCATGTCCAAACCCATTTTGTTGTAGATGAGCGCCTGGACGTGCCCAGAACCACCAGGTCCTGTATAGGACATTTTCACCTTGCCGGGACGGCTCTTGATATCGTTTACCAAATCCTGCAGCGTCTGATAGGGTGAATCCTTATGGACAACAATTACTTTAGGATCGTTGACTGCAACCATGATGGGGGTGAAATCATCATAACTCATCTCACTGAGCCCCATGACACGTTGGGTTCCCAATGATTCAGCCGTAAAGAGAACGGTATATCCATCGCTTTTTGCATCGAGCACCGTCCGTGCCCCGATGGAACCGCTCGCCCCACCCTGATTGATCACCGTGATGCTCTTGCCCAGATGCTTTTCCAGTTGGATGGCCAACTGCCTTCCACTGATGTCGGTCGTCCCACCCGCTCCGTATGGAACAATCATGGTGATGGGTTTTTGTGGATATACCGGGGAAGTTTGCTCGGCAACCCCTGCCGCAAACAATCCAAAGGTGCAAAAGAGCATAAGAGCGATGGTAATTCGACGATTCATGGAAGCCTCCTAAAGTGCATTGTGTAAATTACCATTTAGTATGCAATTTCTTGAGTATTTATGCAATAATTATTCTTTAAAAACTAGATAAAGAAATATATTTTATAGTGGATAAACAAATAGAAAGGGTTTTCTTTTACATCGCAATCTGTAAATTTTCATTTAAATGCACAAAATATAACCTGAATACAATACCAAGCACACTATAATTATTGTTTTTGCAAATCAGGACGAAGTCTTTCCGCCCCATCCATGAACACCGCCTTGGTTTGGTCTGTATGGAAGTTGAGGATGAGAAGCATGCGGATGACGCGCTCCAGCATCCCTTCAATCTCAAGCTCCTGCATACAGAACAACGGCGTGGTGCTGCAATACCCGCCTTTTCTCAGGCCGGTTGCTGGATTTCTGCTCTTCAAATCACTGGTTTGGGTGATCAGAAGACTCGCGACATTCTCTTCATCCAGATTGTTTTGCTCAAGAATAGCCTTGTAGAGCCTGCAGGCGGCAGCTTCTATGTATAGCGGTTCATCCTTTGCTACACAAATCGCACCACGAATGGCACATATGGTTGGTTTATGCATAGTACTCCTCATTCAACTGATCACCAGCCCCTTCTGGAACAACGTCTCCAACAAGGCCACCACAAAGCCCAAGGCAAGTATGCAGAACATTCTTGCGATGGTAAGAAGCACTGATGAGACGGGAAATACGCGGTCGCCTGCCCATACGATACAGGAGAAAACCAATATCCAGACACCGAACAGCAAGCTGGTCCAGCTGATCAAATACAAAAAGAACTGTAAGAGAGTGACGAACTCAACGGTTACTGAAAAAAAACTGCCTAGCAGGTACACAAGAAAGAAAAACAGATACAAAAGGAGTGTATAGGTGTGTACCCGGCTGGAAAATGCCAGCAATCGTCTGGTCTGCAACATACACAGAGAATAGCATCTAGGGCAGCTTGTCTGCAACCGGGAAGCTGACAAACAGTACCCCCCCCTGTTTTGCAAATACATCCAGGAAGGAATCGGTGGTGCGGTTTGAGAGCGAAAGGGTATCCATCGACAATCGATGGTTTTCCAAAGGCCATTGCAACTGCTTTGCGGTTATGAACGCTTCCTTGGTGAAACTGGTTGGGAAAAGACTGACATTCCGCCCTGCCTTCAGACCTTCGAAACGCTGGTACCCGCGAACCAGATGTACTTCCTCGTATCCAGTATACCAAAGATCGGGGGGGCCAAACCGGTCGAACAGGCTGAATGTTGCAAACAGGTGATCCATTCGAAAGCCTCCTCCACCCACAAGACAATACGAGTCATACCCCATGCTGATCGCTTTCTTGATTGCCAACTCGGTATCGCTTTCGTCTTTGTCACGAAGACTTCTTTCATGGACCCGGTTTTGGATTTCATTTGAAAGGGATGTGGAGTCAAAATCGCCGACACACAGGTCGACATGCGTGCCGAGCTTGCGTGCTGTATCATACCCGCTGTCGGCGGCGATGACGTAATCATCCTTCTGCACCAATCCAAAAGGAATGGATGCTGGAGCACCGCCACCTGTATATATAATTGCTTTACTCATATTTTCTCACTTTATGTTGCGTATCTGGCAATATTGGAATAGTATATTACCACATCCATAAATCAAAGAGGTTACAGCATGTCCAACGTTGCTCAACACTTGGCCCAGTATGCACTCAAATGTGCCGATATCATGATTCCTAAACCAGGAACCGACCTGACCAAATGGGCTGTCGTTGCTTGTGATCAGTATACTTCAGAACCCGAGTATTGGGAACAAGCAGCCGAATATGTAAAAAACGATCCATCCACCCTGCACCTGATCTACCCGGAAGTCTACCTGGAGGAAGCAGAGCCCGAGAAACGCATCAGATCAATCAATTCTGCGATGCAGGATTATATTAAAAACGGTATTTTCACCACCTATCCAAACTGTTTTTTCCTTGTCCATCGTACAACGGACAATTGTCCGAATGGAAGATGGGGGTTGCTGGTCGCCCTGGATCTGGAACACTACGACTATGCCAAGGACTCAAGAACCTTGATCAGGGCAACCGAAGGGACGATTCTGAGCCGCATCCCTCCGAGAAAGGAGATCAGGCGCAACGCTCCGCTGGAGCTGCCACATATCATGGTGTTGATAAACGACGAGAAACGTTCGATCATCGAGCCGTTGACAAAGAAAACCGAGCAGCTGAAAAAAGCATATGATACTGAATTGATGGCCAGTGGAGGGCATCTCAGCGCATGGGTCGTCGACCGGCAGGAGGACCTTGAAGCCATTGCACTGGCAGTAAAAGCCATGCATGACGCCTTGGATCCCTCCAATCCCCTGCTCTTTGCCATGGGCGATGGAAACCATAGCCTGGCAACGGCGAAAAGCTGCTGGATGGACATCAAGCAAACCTTGAGCGAAGAAGAATTGAAAAACCATCCTGCCCGGTATGCACTGGTGGAACTGGAAAACATTTTTGATCCAGGCCTCGAATTTGAACCAATTCACCGCGTTCTCTTCAATCTCTCCAAGGAGACGTTCCTTCAAGAGATTGCCAAGGTATGCACCTCGTATGTTGAAAAGAAAGTCCCTTCCAAAGAAGAAGTGGTGGCACAGATCAATGTGAACGATGGTCTGCAAAAATTCGGGTACTGTGATGCCGATGGATGTTCGGTGTTCGTTCTGCAACAGCCAAAAGCGTCCATTGCCGCAGGCACACTGCAGCTTGTCATCGATTCGCTGCTTGCACACAAGCTTGCAACTGTGGATTATATCCACGGCGTCGATGTGTCTGCTAATCTCGGGCGGAAAAAAGGAAACATCGCTCTCATTCTTCCCGATGTTTCCAAGGCCACCTTCTTTGATACCATCATCAAGGATAATGCGCTTCCGCGGAAAACCTTCTCCATGGGAGAGGCGCATGAGAAGCGATATTATATGGAGGCTCGACGCATCCAGAACTAAACAAGTAGCTGTGACGCATCGTAAGCGCCGCAGCGTACAAGCTCATAGGGCGCTTTCGTGCAATCGATCAGGGTGGAGGGAGTATCCCTTCCTCTATCCGGATCGATGACTATGGCCTTTACTTTCTGCTTATACGTAAAGATGATATCGGTTATATTGGTGATGGTGAAGCCAGTATCATTGACACTGGTGGAGTAGATGGGCCTGCCGAGTTTGGTGAGGATCGTCTGAATGAATGGGTCGTTTGGAACCCTGATGGCGATACTTTGCCCGCCCTCGTGGTTTTCCAGAATGACAGTCAGTGCACAAGGCCAGTGTTTTTCCAGAATCGGCGGTACCTTGCAAAGCTGGTGCGCCTGTTCCAAGGTGGCAAGCACGATGAATTGGTGTTGTCCGGTAGTCTTCTTGAGAGCACACAATTTGTCAAAAGTTGTTGCATATCGGCCGCTCAAGCCATATATCGTGTCACAGGGGAGAACCAAGAGATTATCCTCCTGCAAATACCGCACCACCCGATCAATGGTGGAATCCACCGTCTTGTAGAGCAGCTGCGCTTCCTCAACCATCCAACCCACAATTCTATCTCCGTTTACGTTCAAGCAATGCATAGCATATCGTAAGTAGGGTTGATAATGCTAGTGCCATAAGGAAAACGAAGATGGTTGGCAAACCTTCAAAGGATGGGAGGCTGTATGGCTCTCCTGCGGTAACAGGAGCTGCCATGGCCAAAGCCTCATCACCAAGGTCGAAATAAAAGACTTGCTCGCCCTCACGTTGGTAACCGTATTTGAAGGCGGCGTCCTGGATTGCATCGCGCTCCCCCATCCGCTCCCGCTGCATGGTCAAGGAGTCTACCTGCAACGAAAGGACTTGCTGTGAATAGCGCAGGCGTTCGATTTCCTTGCGCAGGGCCTGGTTATGGAGAAAACCTCCCTCCCCGAAGACGGAAAGAAGCAACGGGAAGGATATAGCTAGGCTCAAAGCGAATATCAGCGGGAATTTTCTTGTCATGCAATCCTTCAATCTATATAATAAGTATGATACTATAGCTATAGTATCGGTGTAAAGTTTGCTTGGAGGTTGCGATGTCTGAAAACAAACACTATGGACGGCAAATCATTTTGAGTTTGTTCCTTACCGTTTTTCTGTTGCTTGCAGTCCTGTATCTGGCATCTCGATTCCTCCTTCCGTTGTATGACATCAATCAAGAGATGTTGTACGGACTCTTGGTCAAGCTTTTTCCCCTGCTCATCGGTCTGGTAATGATTGAAATCGGTGTCCTTGTGGCACGCCGCAGGGATGAGGATTATGCAGATCAGGTGGATAAGCTTCCACCCAATGCCTATGACAAGCCGTTCTACACGCTTCCTCATGACGATCCCGCCCATTTACACAGCGATCAACTTGCATTCGGCCAGCAAAAAGTTGAATCAGTGTCTCAGAAAGTACAACCGGTTGAAATTCAGGAAGAGAAGCTGGAAATAGAACCGGTCATCAAACCTGTTGTTGCGATGCCCCGCATTGAACGGGATATCGAAGTTCAAAAAGTCGTAGAACCCACTGTAGCAGAAGAACCCGTTGCAGAACAGATCGTCTACAAGACAGACTTCGCTTCAATTCTTTCTGTTGAGCTTGACAACTCCAAGGACATGGATTACGACCTTACGTTGGTGTTGATAGAGGTCACCGAGGGACCGGCTTCCCTGATAGCAAACAAGCTCATGATGCAAAGCGGGGAACTTGCTTACAGTTTCACCCTCGAAGGCGGCAGGATTGCCATGGTCCTTCCCTTCTACAATGCAGACGAAGCCCGCTCATTCACCCTCACCATGATCGAAAGTTGCAAGAAGGAGTTCTCAGGCTCATCCTTGCAGATCGGATTTGCATCACGCAACGGAAGAATGGTCGACAGCAATCAGCTGCTGCATGAAGCTGAGGCCGCCTGCAACGTGAGCGAGAATTAACTTTTCAGCGGAATATCAAAACACATACGGTCTTTGGTCAGAATTGTCGGCCCGAAGACTTTTTTTGCATCCTTGAGCAAGTACTTGAGTTCACGGTCGCTGTAGCGGGGACTGTAGTGTAAAAGGCCGAGCTGCGCCACCTCCGCCTCTTTGGCGATCCTCGCAGCATGTTCGGCCGTCATATGCTTTTTCTCAAAAGCCGTCTCAGCCATATCGGCGGTGAACATGCCCTCGCAAAGCAACAGGTCGCTTTTTCTCACATGATCTGCGATGGAAGGAAGATAGATTGAATCGGTTACATAGCTGAATTTCCGCCCTTCCCGCTTATGGCCCATTACTTGGTGACTTTCTATGACCGTACCATCGCCCAGCGTTACCGCAAGGCCCTTTTGCAACCTGCCCCACATCGGACCCATGGGAACACTCAGTTGCCGCGCCGTATCAGGGTGGAATTCACCGGGGCGGTCCTTCTCCTGCATGACATACCCTACACAAGGTTTTGTATGGTGCAACGGGAAGGCGGAGACAGTGAAATCCTCTGTCTCGAGGATGACTCCCTGCTCTGCAACCTTCACGATGATCTCATAATTGATGTACATATCGAGAATGCGCCGATTGGCGTCGATATACTCCTTGAGTTTCGCAGGACCGTAAATGGTAAGCGGCTCATTACGGTCAACCTGGCTTGAGAGCATCAGGATTCCCGGAAGGCCGGTGACATGGTCTGCATGCATATGACTGATAAATATGGAGTGGATTTTTTTCCATTTGAGATTCAACATCTTCAGCGAAACCTGGGTTCCCTCTCCGCAGTCAAACAGAAAAAGCTCCCCGTCCCGGCGAACCATCGCGCTGGTAAGATACCTATTGGGAAGAGGCATCATGCCGCTGGTCCCCAGAACAAATACTTCAAAATTCATGCAGTCAGTATAGCTGAAAACCGTAGTTAGTCAAAGTGTGTACAGGAAAGAGGTTCAATTACCTTTACCCTTCTGAGGCTCCACTGCACCGAAATCATGCTGACAAATAGCAATACCAAAATTATTGACAGGATGTCGGAGGCCGGGATGGAGATGGAAAAATCCAATAGATAGTAGGAAAGGGAGGGAATCGACTTGTCAGCGATGTACGAAAGCAACGGACCGAGGTTGCTTGCAAGCAACATCCCCGCCATGGTTCCTGCAAGGATGGATACCAAGGTGACCAGCATGACCGTTGAGAAATAGACCTTGCGGATGAATACTCTTCTTGCCCCGAGGAGCGTAAGCATCGCGATCTTGTGCTTATCGTCCTCCACCAGTTCCCGGGACAGTTCACTGATGAAATAACCGCAAAGAATGGCAACAACAACCATGACACCCAACACAGCCTGCCGGCTTGTATTGAGGTTGGTTGCCACACTGTAATTCTCCTCATCCCAGGAAGTCACCGAATATCCCTGCATCTGAAGGTCGCCCTTGATGCTCTGCATCCGTGATTGTTCCACCAGCAGCTCATAGTACGTCTCTTCCTTACCCCCGAAGAGCCGATGCACGAGCTCGTAGTCGCAGAATACTAGATTGGCATCAAGCTCCTGATATCCGGAGTCGTACAGATTGTGTATCACACACAATTGGGGCCGTATGCTGTTCTGACTTACCAGCATGAGGGCGACCCGGTCATTGACCGTGACACCCAATTCTTCGGCCAAGGCGGTGCTTATCAGGATTTGGGGAAGATTGGTTGCTTGTCCAGCCTCGGGGGTTCCCATACTGAGCTGTTCCAGCCTCATTTCATTGAAATACTCAGGACCTACGCCCTTGAGCCGTACCATCTTGTTAGCCTCGGGGCTGTAGATGAGCGCATGGCTTTGTGCTACCAGTTGTGTATCCAAAAGGCCTTCAATCGGACCAAGTTCCAGACCGGTATGCTCATGAATCTGCAAGTGCCCGTTCCCTAGCAGGGCATACTTGTCGGCTATACCGCGACTCATGGAAACGACAAATATCTGGGCAAAGACCAAGGAAGCTACGACCAAGCTGATCAGCAGAATGTTGAACAGTATTCGTTTTTTTGCTGCTCGACTTCCTCGATATCCAAGCTTTCGCAGGACCATGAGGTGCAAGAGGGAACCTTTCAAGCATCCACCTCCAGATTTCTGTTATGCAGATGGTACACGAAGTCACAACGAGCTGCGAAAACGTTGTTGTGGGTGATGAGCATCAGAGCCACCTTGCGCTCTGCCACCAAATTGAGCAGGAGGTCCTCCACCAGCTGGGCGTTCCGTTCATCCAGCGAACCCGTTGGTTCATCTGCAAAGATTACCGCAGGTTCATTCACCAAAGCCCGTGCAATGGCTACCCGCTGGCGCTCACCTCCTGAAAGCTGGTCGCTGGTATGGTACAACCTGTCAGCAAGCCCGACGGTTTGCAGTAGGTTCAATGCACGCTTTTGTGCCTCTTTTTCCGAACAACCTGCAATCATGGCGGGAATCTGCACATTCTCAAGGGCATTGAAATCATCAAGCAGGAGGCTGCTTTGGAAGATGAAGCCCATCCGCCTGCAGCGCAGCATGCTCAGCCTCACGTCATCGAGCGTCGAGAGTTCCCGATTCTCAAAAATCACCTGCCCGCTGTCACACGAAAGCAACCCTGCGCTTATTTGCAGAAGCGTCGATTTTCCGCTTCCGCTTCGCCCGGTGATAGCGACACTGGTGGAGTCGGACAGTGAAAGATCCACCTGCTGGAGAATGTGGATGGGCTGTCCCCCCCTGAGGGTTGCCGGGAAGCTTTTGGAAACCTGCTTCAGGGATAATACTTCAGATGACTTCATCATGCGCAAACATCTCCATAATATCGGCTTTCAGAATTCTATGCGTTCCTTGAAAGGAAGCAAGCATGCTGAATACCAGGATTGTGACTACTAAAACCACCACTTCGTGCGTTCTGATCTCCAGTATCAAGTGCACACCCATGGATTGGTATACGACATTGGAAAGCATGGGGTAAAGGGCCACAGCCGAATAGGAGAACACCAGGCCAGCCACGCAACCGATGAGCGTAACCAAAAGGGATTGCAGGACAAAGAGTGATTGCACCTGTTTTTTTGTCAATCCCATCGACCTGAGCATTGCTATCTCTCGTTGCTTGGCCAAAAGCAATCGCCTGCTGCTGCTTCTGATATGTACCAGAATGACCAACACCATCAAAAAAAGCATGAGGGTCATCATCTTTTGCTCGAGCTCCATGGCACCGTACAACGATGCATTCAACTCCTTGTAGGTGGCGACTTCCTCATACCCCAGATCAAGGATGTGCCGTTTTACCTCAAGGACATCGTTCCGTGTAAAGATTCCAATCTTCAGCTGAACGTCCGGATTCAAGGAAAGAAGCGTCTCTATATCACAAAGGAAGGTCGCCCGATCGAAATCATAGCTGCTTGTGTAGTAGAGGGAGCCTATCACCATGTTTTTCTGGCTTGGTATAACAGTCGCCTGTCGACCTTTCTTGAGCAGGGTGACCTTGACCTCATCCTTGAGGGCATGGGTTCTGCTGTTTGAGTAGGAGGAGGCAAGGAAACCCGGCACAAAGAGTTCTCCCCGATAACTGTTCAGCTGCGAAAGAAACCTGCCTTCAGCCTCCAATCCCCTGATTCTTCCGGCAACCGTATCGCCGGCTGTCGCCTGCGTTATGACAGGTATGTCTGCGTAGATGAATGCGTTATCAACGGAGGCGAGGGCTTCAATCTCATCTGCAGCATGCCTGGCGGCAGCTTCATCGCTTGTGGAGAGAACCACCTGCAGGTCGAAGGATTCAAATGTCCGGATATCGTCGAACTGGTCCCGTTGAAGGGCTTGCATGAAAGACAAAACCGCTATGATGGCGAACAGGCAAAGGCCCAGACCGATGGTAATACGGATACTGGTTCCCCTGTGCCTATTCTGCTTGGAGAAAGCATAACGGGTGCAAAGCAGAAGAAGTACCTGCATATCAATAATAGGAGATGGAGAGGACACGCTTTCCATCAACGGCATAGGTTACATCAGCATATGGATTTCCCTCGCTGTAGAGAGTCTGTACGCTGCTTCCGTCCTCGTTGTACCGGATCGTCTTCACCACGCGTCCCCCAAATGATTCTGTAGATACGACAAGCTTTCCCTCATCATATGTCTTGATGGTCACCCTGCCGTCCGCTTCTGTGATTCGCTCTTCTATAACTGTTCGATGTTCATTATACCGGTATTCGACGAGATAGGAAGGAGTTTTGGAGAAAACCAACAGAGCCGATCGATCATACTCTTCAAGAGTTTGTACCTCTCCACTCTTTCTCAGGATGGAGAAACCTCCATCCTCATAGGTGGTCACTGAAACCTGTTCCTGCTTTTCATCACCTATCCAATATTCTCCAATGGTTCTTCCATTCTCTAGGGTGGTAAACAACTGTCCCCCATCCTTGTCCGAAAAAGCGAAGTAAGCCTGGTCCTTGAACATGCCGAAGGTACGCATTTCACTCAGGTTTTCGGCGATGGTGATGATTGAAGCAAGTGAATCACTGCTGTAGCTGTAGAGCCTGGCCTGAGAAAGTCGGCCGTCGATGACGGTGGTCGCCTGCATGAGACGGCCGTCTGGTGCATACTGATAATACGTAACGTCCTGTTCTGACTGCAGTCGCATCAAGAGCGAATTGGAAAATACTTCAATCGTGTCCGCAGTACCGTCAGCATAGCGCGTTACCAGTATCTGATCCTCTTCGGATTCGAACAGCTGTTTTGTCCAGACCAATCCTTCAGGCCCGTGCAGCTGAGTCTGATTCGGAAGGTGTGCAAGATAAAAAGAGCCCTCACCTGTCCACTCTCCCTTGTCCTGCCCGATGCTGTTGGATAGCCGCATGGAGATTGCAGGCAGACCGGAAAGACAGAACAGAATCGTGCAGGCGAGCAACAGGCGTTTCATCTTAGTCGGTCAACCCGACCAGCGTATCAAGGAACTCATCCTTGTCAAAGGGATGGATGTCCTTGTATGTCTCTCCGGTCCCGACAAATGCGATGGGAATATTCTGTTTCTCACCGATCTGCACAAGTGCTCCACCCTTTGCAAGACTATCATATTTGGTGAGAATCAAGGCATCAAGCTTCACCGCCTGATTGAAAAGCTCCGCCTGGCTGATCCCATTTTGTCCGGTGGTAGAATCTATAACCAAGAACTTCTTGTAATGAACGTCGTCGATGCCCCTTCCTTTTACGATTTTGTCGATCTTGGAGAGCTCTCTTAGAAGATTCTCCTTATTGTGCATTCTTCCTGCAGTATCGACGAGTATTAGATCTTCGCCCCTTGCTTGGGCCGAGGTGATGGCATCAAATACCACAGAACCCGGATCACTGCCGCTTTTCTGCTTCACAATCCTGCAACCAAGCCGCTGGGCGTGAACTTCCAATTGGTCGATGGCTGCAGCGCGGAATGTATCGGCTGCGGCAAGCAGGACCTGCTTTCCTTGATTTTTGTAATACTGGGCTAGTTTTGCTATCGAAGTGGTCTTGCCGACCCCGTTCACTCCGAGAATCAAATAAACAGTCAGGCTCCCTTCTTCCAGACCCGGATCGAAGATACGGATCTTATCGGAAAGCAAACGTTTTACCAATATCTGCAAATCCTTTTGGGTTTTTGGTTTCTCGCTCTTGGCAAGTTTGCGAACCTCGTCAGAGATTTGGGTTGCGAGCTTTGCCCCCAAATCTCCTTCTATCAGAAAATCCTCAAGGTTCTCGAAGTAACGTTCATCAAAGGTATTCATCCCGAAGAGCGCTTTCAGTTTCGCTCCAAATCCTTTCAGCATATAAATCTCCTAATCTATCATCAAAAGCTTGAACCTGATCGGGCTGCATACGAAGCAAGTTCCATCACCAAGGCCACACCGGATACCAAGGCAAGCGAACTGGTGGCAACCAAGCCCACCTGCCAAAGAGGCTCTGTGGAATTGAATGTCTTGGACAACGCAGTACAGCCTACATAGGCTCCAAACAACAAGATAGTATTTCTCAGACGTTTATAAAAGTCCTTTTGACTCTCCAACACAAGAACCTCATCGGAGAGAAGCACAGGTTGGAACGCCACTTCCAACTTTTTTACCGGAGTGTCCAACTGTATGATCCGGTTGGCAAACCCATCCTTGGTACCTGTCAGGACCAACGGGTATGACGGGTCTGCAAGTGAAATGGAGAGACCGATGCCCGCTTGCCGGCCATCTACAAACCAATTGGCTTTGCCACTGGTGGAGTTGATCTGCAGTACAGGATGCTTTATTTTTTCCAAGGAAAAGGACAGGACCTTGATTTTTTTCGGCTCCAGGACAACCGACAGAAGCGACGTCTCATACCCTTCAGCTGAGATCAGCAGTTCATGTGCACCACTATCAAGGAAAATAGGTGAATCGGCAACTGCTTCCTTCGCTCCATCAACGAATACAGAAAAAGCACCAATGCCTTTCTCAAAGAGCAGGGCTCCTTGGTCGGGAGCCGCAAACAGACGAAATATCTGCTCATCCAACTCAGAGCCCAGGCTCTGGTAGGAGCCATACTGTACCAATCGGTCAAGCAACAATATCCGATCAGTGGATACAAATTCGATCCGTATCCGCTGCAGATCACCCAACTTTTCGGATTGAATCAAGAAAAGCCCATCGTACAGGCTATGTTGCATGAACCAAACAAGGGCCTGCTCATCTGAGCGGACCAGAGCGGCAAGGGCCTCGTCATACGCCTCTATCGTGTATTCACACGTGCGGATGTTCGGCACGTCGCCAAGCTCTTGCTGCTCTACACGCAAAGCCGTGTTCAGAATACCGGCGTCCTGTTTGCCGTACGCAGCATGTATTGCATCAAGTCTTTTCTGTTCCAGGCTTTTCTTCTCTTTTTCCAGGAGAACTTGTTGCTGCCGTGCATCCAAATAGATGGATGAACCATAGGTACCGGCCGAAGTGGAGACCACCTCGGCCAAACCCTCCAGATTTTCATCGAGAAGGACAAGACCGATGCGAAAGATCGGCCCTGCTTCCCCAACACCGAAAAGAGGAACCATGATTACTATAAGGAGTGTCAGCAAGGCTGTTCGCCTGGCCATAGGCTACTCCTCCTTTTGGGCCCATTGGAGATAACCTTCAATAAAATCCCCGATTTCTCCATCCATAACCGCCTGGATATTGCCTACCGTTACACTGGTCCTATGATCCTTGACCATTGTATAGGGCTGGAACACATAGGAACGAATCTGGCTTCCCCAGGTAATTTCCTTCTTCTCGATGGCGTCCTTCTGGTGCTCCTTCTCCTTCTCCTCACGATAGTACTCGTAAAGCCGGCTCTTGAGCATCTTGAACGCAACATCCTTGTTCATTACCTGGCTTCGCTCATTCTGACACTGAACCACAATCCCTGTGGCATAGTGGGTGATACGCACCGCACTGTCGGTCTTATTGACGTGCTGCCCCCCGGCACCGCCGGCACGATAGGTGTCCAAACGGTAGTCCTCTGGCTTGAGGTCGATCTCAATGGTGTCATCGATGACAGGAGAGGCATAAACACTGGTAAAAGAGGTGTGTCTGCGTTTTTGCGAGTCAAAAGGACTGATGCGGACCAAGCGATGTACTCCAGCCTCGCCTTTGAGATACCCGAAACTATAAGGTCCGGATACCTTGATGGTGGCACTTTTGATACCACCCTCATCCTCCAACAAGTCGAGAACCTGGCTCTTGAAGCCGTTGCGTTCGCAATACCGAAGATACATGCGCATCAACATATTAGCCCAGTCGCTGGCCTCGTTCCCCCCTGCTCCGGCGTGAATGGTCAAAAAGCAATCATTCTTGTCAAACTTGCCGTCAAGCAGCGTTTTCAGCTTGAGTTGGCTGTACTGTTCCTTCAGTTCCTTGATCTGCTCGTCTATCTGAGCTTCTTCCTCAGGATTCTCCGGTTCATCTGCATAGATTTCCAGTAATTCCGACATTTCGGAGATGGAATCCATCAACTCTTTCCACGGATAGTATGAATCCTTAAGGCCGTTCAGCTCTGCAAATAACTGCTCGGCACCCTTTCGGTCATCCCAAAAGCCGGGTTCAAGGGTTTTTGCTTCCAAGACCTGGATTTCAGAGAGCATATGATCCGGGTCAAAGCCGCCTCCATACGGTATAGGCTTCTTCTTTAACACTTTCAAACAGGGATTTATTCTGGAAAAACATGGGCTCACTCCTTAGAGATGGTTATTTTCGTTCCACCCTGAGTCCAAGGGTAATTTTTTTCTCTGCTCCGCTCTCCAATTGGATGGGCCAGGAAGTCATGAACAACGTATGTTGATACAGCTGTTCCACGCCGAGGACGGTGGGGATTTCAATAGTATAGTCTTCTTTCAGTAAGGTAAAGCGGGTATCGGCTACCAATGTCAGGGAGGTGCTGTTCGGTTCATCATACATCCGGATGGATTTAACCTGTTTGAGGATAATCTCATCATCCTCATGCAGAACATTCTTCTTATTTTCGAGTTGGAAAAAAGGAATGGGATTCTTGAACGATGCTATCGAGAGAGGTATCTCGCAACCATACCGGAAACTGACCGGATGTTCGCTGAGATTGGTCAGGGTAACATCAAGCAGAACCGTATTCTGCCGAATCTTGAAGTGTTTGGAGAGTCCAACCTCCCCTCCGATGATCGGAGAAGCATCAGTGGTCGCTACTGCGCGAAATTCTGTATTTCTCCGATCGAGCACAGAAAGGTTGTACACCGTCGTGCTCATATCAAGACAGGATAGTTCGTCGGTCTTTGCATATTCATCGAGCACTGATTCAAAGGGAAGAAACACATCGCTGAACAAGCGTTGTTTTCTGCCTTGCAGCGCAGGATGCTGATTATGCAGACTGCTTCCAAATCCCTGAAGCGGGGAAAGTGTGTCTCCATAATTGTAAAGTGATGGGAGGTAGGTCAACTCGGCAAGGCTTCCCCCCTTGGAATCGATGACGCAACTCAGGTATTTGCCGATTACCAGGTACTCATCCAATTCATCGTGGTCGAAGTCGGTGACAACAGGATAGGAAAAATCCTTCAATGCTGAAAGAACGCTGTCCGCTTCACTGATGTATCTCCAAAACAGCTTTCTCACCGAGCTTCGAAGCATGGTTGCATTTGCATCACAAAGATACACCGTTCCCGTTGAAAGCTTCTGTATCAAGTGCTCCAGACGCTTACGGACATCCTTATCCTTCTTATACGTTCGGGCTATTTCGACCATGGAGGTGTATCGTCCATACAGATACGATAAACTCTCGTCTTTGACAAACAGGTCGTTGATGCAACATAAATCGGCTTTGGTGGAATCGAAGCCGTACCACCCTGCCTGCAGATACCCTTTTTGAGGGAGCTCTTCCATAGAATGGGCTTCCTCGATGCTCTGTGAACCGAACTGCAAGAGCATGGTGAACAAAAGGTTTGTTTGTTCCTCCGTAATGCCGCCCTGTAAAAGCTGGTCGATATTTATCATCGCCATTACAAATGGGGGTTTTGCTTCGAACACCGAACGTACTTGATCAAGCAGGTTGCCAAAACCAATCTCTTTCTCGGCAAACTTGCGAATGAGTGAATCGATGGTGGAGCTTGTCGGAATTACCGAAATGGACTTTCCCATCTCCTGCATGGAGAAAGGCTCCGTAAACTGTTGTTTGGGTTTGTCGCAATCGTATGAAGAGATTACCAGTGAATCAATGCAACACAAATTCATCGTATTGATGTAGTGTGGATTGAAAACCTGGGCATAGCTGAACAATGTTTTTGAGCGTTGTCCATACCGTTTGCGCAAGTATGTAGTGGTAAGCTCGATTTGATTGGATCGATCCTTCGGGGAAAGCAGGCTGAGAATGCTTTGGTGATAGGAACCGGTAAGCAGCTCCACCTTGCCTCTTCTTGCAAGATCGGCAAGCAAAAGGTTCACCGGCTGTTGGGTCAATTCCAGCCACTCAAGCACAGGTACTCCCAGTGATAATTGAAGTACCGCCCCCTCGCTATGGTGTAAAAGTGTCAAAAGAGGCTTGAATACAGCAGTAAGTGCCCGCTCGAATGCGGGCACTGGTACACCTTGGCTAAGTTGACTGTAGGCACCTATCAGTACTTTCATCCCTTACCGCTTGATAATTATCTTGGTCGGACACGCCTGGGCAGCCTCTGCTATCTGGCTGTGCGGGAGCGTCTGATCAAAGGTAGAAAGAAATCGATCAACCTTGCATCCGGATTCAGGATATTTGGTTTCACAAATCTTACATCCTATGCACCCAACCGTACATTGCTTGCGAACCTTTCCACCCGGCTCATGACTATTGCAGTCGATCACATACTCACTATCCTCATAGATCATCTGCATGACCCCATTCGGACAGATGGCGACGCACTTCTCACAGCTGATGCAAAGTTTTTCATCGACAATGATATACCCATCCTTGTCCTTGGAGATAGCCCCAACCGGACAAACCTTGATGCAACTTCCCAAATGCATGCATCCGCTCTTGCAATTATTATCGCCGGCAAACAACAGGGAGGCTGCATTGCAGTCAAGCAATCCTTCGTAGTTGTAGTCTTTAACCGTGAACTCCGTATTACCCATGCACATTACATGTGCAACTTTTCTACGGTTGTCGCCGCTGGCTTCAACCTTGGCTCCCATGATTTCTGCCATCTTAGCTACCAGGGAAGGACCGCCGGGGCTGCACAGACCGATTTCCGCTTCACCCAAGGCGACAGCGGCGGCATATGCATTACATCCGGCATATCCGCAGACACCGCAGTTTGCACCGGGCATAATCGGTTCAAGGGCGAGAACTTTTGGATCTTTCTTGATGGCGAGTTTTTTCTCAGCATAGGAAAGACCGAATCCAAACAAGCCGCCGAGGACGGCCACCACTAAAATCGCAAAGAGAATATTCACATCTCCCCCCTTATACCAAATGCAGGTTGGTGATCAAGGACTTGTCGAAGGCCATGAATGCCAAGGCCATCAAACCCGCACTGATGAAAGCAATCGGCATTCCCCGATATGCCCTGCGTACCGGCTGCAGATCGAGGCGTTCACGAATATTGCTCATCAAAACAATGGCGAGCGTGAAACCGAGACCCGCGGCAAGACCTGCCGTAAAGGCTTCCATCACATTATAACTGTTGGAGATATTGATGATCGCAATACCAAGTACTGCACAGTTGGTAGTGATGAGCGGAAGATAAATACCCAGTGCCTTATACAAGGCAGGGCTTATTTTCTGTATCACCATCTCAAGCAGCTGCACCAGACTTGCAATGACCAGGATGAAAGTCAGCGTCTGCAGGTACTGCAGATTGAAAGGAACCAACAAAAAGTAGTAGATGGCCCAGGTAACAACCGAGGCTACCGTGGTAACAAAGGTAACCGAAGCACCCATACCGATGGCATTCTCACTGTTCTTGGAGACACCGATGAACGGACAGAGTCCCAAGAACTGTACGAGAATGAAGTTGTTGATAAATATAAATGTTATTAATATTGCAATATAGCTCATGTTACCTATCCTTCTTTCGCAAGGTGTTCCAGTCGAAGAAAGCCTTCAAGAATCCCATGATCAACAAAGCACCGGGGGCAAGAGCCAGAACTCTGATTGGATTGTCGATGAACCAAGGAATATTGATGACACCACTGAAAGTACCGACAGGAAACAAGGTAATGGTTCCTGAACCGAACAATTCTCGGATAAGAGCAATCAGGGTGATGCCGAGAGCAAACCCGATCGACATGCCGATTGCATCAAGAATTGAGTCAAAGACGGTATTCTTGCTTGCAAAAGCCTCCGCCCTTCCAAGAATGATGCAGTTGACGACGATCAAGGGGAGGTACACACCCAGTGCACTGTAGACTGCAGGAACGAAGGCGTGCATCACCATCTCGGTAATGGTGACCAAGCTGGCAATGACTACGATGTAGGCAGGTATGTGGATGCTGGAAGGAATAATCTTACGAAGGGCTGAAATGATGATATTGCTGAAAAGCAAGACAAACATCACCCCCGCCGACATGCCTATGGCATTGGAGACCTGACTGGAAACACCAAGGACAGGGCATAGACCAAGGACGATGACGAACACCGGGTTCTCTTTGAATATTCCTTTTGTAAGTTCTTTCATATTGGCTTTCACTTTGCACCTCCAAGGCTTTTCACATACTCGCTGCCACCGTTTATGGCCTTTGCAACTGCTGTGAAGGTCACCGACGAGCCGCTTACAGCTTGGGCCTCACTATCGCCGAGCATGGTTTTATTCGTCGGTACCGGCTTAGCAGCACCGGTTCCCTTGAACTTGTCCATGTACCCTGCTTCCTCGGCTTTCTTACCAAGTCCAGGAGTCTCGGTATGGGTTAAAAGCTGAGCAAACAGCATTTCACCTTGTGTGGTATAGGATGCAACCAAGGTCATCTCACCGCCATAGCCTGCACTCTTCAGTCCCACGATGTAGCCGGCAGTCTTGGAATTGTCGGAAAGCTCTATAGCATACGTTACATATGCATGGCCACTGACTTCTTTCTGCTCACCAATCGTATAACCGCCGCTTACCGCCTTCAGGGCATTGAGACGTTTTTCAGCGTCCATTTTGATGATGACCGGCTCTGTGATGGAATTCGTCAAGGCCAGGGCGAAAGCACAGACGGCACAGATAGAGAGAAGGATCAGGGCATATTTAATATTCTTGGTCATACTTTAGCCTCCTTCTGTTTCTTGCGCAGTTCTCGCGTATCGCCGAATTTGCGGGGAATGATATACCTGTCGATGGTGGGGGTCAGGATATTCATCAGAAGAATGGAGACCGAGACAGCCTCGGGCATGCTGCCGAAATATCTGAAGAGAAAGGTGAAGAAGCCGCAACCAAGACCGTAGACTATCTGACCCTTGTGACTGATGGGGCTGGTGACGTAGTCGGTAGCCATGAACAAGGCTCCCAGCATCAGACCACCGGAGAACATCGAGGGGAAGAAAGACCCGCTGAAAGCTCCATTCGCCGAAGGAATACCGCCGAAGATCCAAGAGAAGACACCTACGCTCAACAGGTATGTTACCGGGATATGCCAGGTAATGATTTTGGAGACCAACAGGAAAATACCACCGATCAGCAGAGCCAAAGCACTCACTTCTCCGATACAACCGGCTACATTTCCCAAGAAGGAGTCTATGCTGTAGGCACTGAACCCCGTCACCGAGGAGATGGACTGTGCAAATGAAGTGGCCGGATACGAGGCTCCTTCCAAGAGGGCGTTTGCATCCATGCCAAGCGTTCCCGAAGCAATGGCAGTCTTGGCAAATCCGAGAGGAGTTGCAGAAGCCAAGGCGTCAGGCATCGCAGATGCAAGTGTTTTGGGGGTTACATAGCTGGACATAGGTGTCGTGAAAGAGAAAAACACGAACACACGGCCGGCAAGAGCCGGGTTCGCCCAGTTGGCTCCCAAACCTCCGAACACCCACTTTGCAACAAAGATTGCAAAGGCACTTGCAAGGAAGGGAATGAACAACGGAACCGAAGGACTCATATTCAAGCCGACCAACAAGCCGGTAAGGAAGGCTGAGCCGTCCCACAAGGTCGATTCCTTGCTGACTTTCCCCAGCAAAAATTCACAGAGCAGAGAACTTGCAATGGCAACCGCCAAAACAAGAGCTGAACGCAAGCCGAACACATAGACACCCCACAAGGTGGCCGGTGCCAAGGCCAGCGATACAATCCACATAATTGATGCAGTATCCGTCTTCGCATGAAGATGTGGTGAAGAGGAAACCGTCAAGGTAGGTTTATTCATTTCTTCTTTCTCCCCAGTTTCTTTCCAGTCTTCATGGTATGCACGAGCGGCAGATGCGCCGGACATACATAAGAGCAGCAACCGCACTCCTTGCAGTCCATAAGACTGGTCTGCATCGCCTCTTCATAGCGACCATTGTCGATCAGGCGATACAGCTTTGCCGGCATCAATCCGATCGGGCAGGCTGCAACACAGCGCCCGCAGTTCAGACACGGTGTAGTACGGACCTTTTTCTGAGGAGGTAGAGCAAGCAGTCCGCTGCTTCCCTTGGTGATGGGGGTTTCCATATCGAAAAAAGAGAAGCCCATCATAGGTCCGCCGCTGACCAGTTTTTCCGGTTCACTAGAAAAACCGCCGCAGAAGGCAAGCAAGTCGCTTACCTTGGTTCCCACCGGAGCCAGGATGTTCTTGGGGTTGGCAATACACTCTCCGGTGACGCTGATCACCCGTTCATAAAGACTCTTGCCCAATACGATCGCTTCATAGATTGCATTGCAAGTGCCGATGTTCGCCACAACGGCACCGACATCAAGAGGAAGTTTTCCCGAAGGAATTTCCCGGTGGATGGTAGCCTTGAGCAACTGTTTCTCATCACCCTGGGGATATTTGACCTTTAATCCTACGATTTCAATCGGGTAACCCTTTTGCTTGACGATTTCTTGCAGATGGGTGATACAGTCGGGCTTGTTCATCTCGATACCGACGATAATTCGCCGAGCTCCGGTGATCTTGGCGCATATCATGGCTCCCTCGAGCGCTTGTTCGCCTTTTTCGAGCATGATGCGATAGTCGGCGGTCAGGTAGGGCTCACACTCCACACCATTGACAACAAAGGCTTCCACCTTCTTGTCACGGGGAACAGAGAACTTCACATGAGCAGGGAAGGTGGCTCCGCCCATGCCCACAATGCCCAAATCCTTGATTTTAGCAAGCAAATCTGCACTGCTTTGGTCTTTCCAATCGAGCTTAACGCTTTCCTGATCGGGTTGCTCGGCATCGGGAACTATCACAAACGCATCGCATTGAACGCTGTTTGCAAGGGTGACCCGCCTGACTTCCTTGATAACGCCGTTGACAGGTGAGTGGACATCAGAGCTGATGAACCCTGCACTCTCCCCTATTTTTTCTCCCTTGAGCACGGTATCGCCCTTGGCTTTGAGGGCTTTCGCCGGTGCACCTAGGTGCTGTGACAGTGCGACGATCAACTCCGACGGCATGGGTAGTCTTTCGATCGACTGGGAACGGCTGAATACCTTCTTGTCATCAGGATGCACACCACCCTTGCTGAACGTAGGTACTTTCTGCATGCATAACGCTCCTTATGTAGATGATTATCAGAACAGAATGAGAATTTTAGCAAATACAGTTCTATTGTACAAGAATTTCAGTATAATGAGAACCATGAATCGAGTATTTAAGTATGCCTTCTGGAAACTGAAGGGAACGAAGGTATATGCACTTGTCGGTAAAAGCGGTACCGGTAAAAGCTTCCGTTCCAAGTTGGTCGCCCAGAAATATCGTATAGATTTAATCATTGATGATGGTCTGCTCATCCGTGGCGATCGTATTCTTGCAGGGAAGTCCGCGAAGCGGGAGGAGAATGTCCTATCGGCTGTTCGTACCGCCGTATTCGATGATTTGGAACATCAGAAGCAGGTCAGCGATGCACTGGCGAAGGAAAAGTACCATAGGGTGCTGATCATCGGAACCAGTGAAAAAATGGTATATAAGATTGCTTCAAGACTCAATCTACCCCAGCCGGAGAAACTGTTTCGCATCGAGGATATTGCCACCAAGGAGCAGATTGAGACCGCAATGCGCATCCGTTACTCGGAAGGCAAGCACGTAATCCCGGTTCCCTCCATAGAAATCACCCGCAACTATCCGCAGATCGTCTACGATTCCATGCGAGTCTTTCAGAACAAGAAAGGCCGCAAGGTTCCCTTCAAACGGAGAAATGTCAGTTTTGAAAAAACCATCGTACGACCTGAATTCTCAAAGTACAGCAAAGTGACCGTCAGTGAAGCGGCCCTTACGCAAATGGTTGCCCATTGCCTGGACGAATTCGATTCGCAGATCAAGGTAAAGCGCGTACAGGTCCAGATAAAACCGGAAGGCTATGCCCTGACGGTCAAGCTCAGGGTGCCGATGCAACACCAAATCTCCACCACGCTGGGAGAACTGCAGGAGTACATCGCCGACAGCTTGGAAAAGTACGGGAGCATCTTTGTCTCCAGCGTCAACATAGAAATCGAGGAATGGGGCTAAAGGTCATGCACCTCAGCACTGGTCTGAGCTGCAGGCTGCTCGGAATGCGCCTGTGCACCTGCAATAGCCATCGGGCTCTTCTTCGGTCCCCGTTTTCTGGTTCTTCGCTTCTTCGCCCCTTCGGCTGACACCTCGCCCCTGGGCTTGCGCTGAGCGGCTGCTGCAGGCCTGCGACCGGGAATACGATTGGCAGGGCGCTGCACACGGACACAGTTGCGGGGAGTCTTGAATCCTCGCTCGCACAACAGTCGTTCGCTGGCAAGCTCAATATCATAGTTGGACGGAGTCATGGGGCTGATCAGCACCTTGATCTGCCTGAACGTCTCCTTGAAGCGCTGGTCGATTGTCAGCTGTTCATCGGTAAAGACGATCAAAGGATCAACGAGAGCCTTGATCATGTCTGCCAGCTGAACTTCAGCGCCTTTCCCCTGCTTTGCAAGCATTACCTGCTTGTCCATCTCCTTCAGGCTCGACTGCACCTGTGGATAACTGCTGTAAATGGAAAAGGCCGGCAGCATGAAAACCAGAAGCTTGTATCGCTTCAGCTCATTGAAAATATCACAACTGTGACCGCTGGCCAGTATCTTGTTCACCTCTTCGGTCAGCCGGCTTGTAGAAACCCGCGAAAGTTCGTTCGAGTACTTGCGGATGGCCATTTTAATGCTCCAACGCAAGGTGAAACCGGTTGATACAGAGTACTTGATCGCCCGGATCATCCTGACCGGGTCCTCTTTGAAGGATTCATCCAAGTCAATAATTGAACTGATGCGTTTTTTCTTGAAATCCTCCATGGCATGGTTGAAATCCAGCAACTGGCCGCTGGTGGGGTCGTAATAAAAGCTGTTGATGGAGAAATCGCGGCGTTTTGCATCCTGATCGATGGAACCGAACACATTATTGTTCCCGTCCAAAGCCTCCTCACCGCTTCTGAAGGTGGAGACTTCCAAAACCTTGTCCTTGAAAACCAGATGCACCAGCTTGAAACGCTTTCCTATGATTCTGGCATTCCAGAACATTCGTTGGATCTGTCTTGGTGATGCACTGGTGGCAATATCAAAATCCTTGGGAGTGGTGCCGAGCATCATGTCCCGAACGGCACCACCGACTAAATAGGCCTCCGCACCGCTGGCTTGGAGTTTCTTGATCGCCCATAGGGCATCCTTGTCAAGCAGGCTGGCTTGGATCTTATGCTCGGGTTGCGTATAGATATTGGCAACAGGCAGGGTCTTTCCTAATTCGTCTTGTTTGTATCGTATCAGCATATCGCTCTCAAATGAAGTTGTATGGTGTGGAAAGAACCGCGTATTGCAGTGAACAAGCGATTCGTTATACACTCTTTGTACACCATCCACTCTAAAAACACAACAGGAGTATGAATCAATGAGCGACAAAACAAAGGCCGGAAGCATCATCGAACCGAGGGTTCTGAAAGGGTTCCGTGACTTCCTGCCCGCTATGGAAATCCCCAAAAAGGCGATTATCAGCAAACTGGAAACCCATTTCTCTTCCTATGGCTTTGTCCCCATTGATACACCGGTGTTGGAATATACCGAAGTGCTGCTCGGCAAGGGTGGTGGTGAGACAGATAAACAGATATTTCACTTCAAGGACAATGGAGAGCGTGATGTGGCTCTGCGTTTCGACCTCACCGTACCGTTCGCCCGCTTTCTCGCCCAACATCAAAGCGAACTCGCCCTACCCTTCAAGCGGTTTCATATAGACAAGGTATGGCGTGGCGAGAATCCCCAGAAAGGAAGATACAGGGAGTTCACCCAGTGCGACTTTGACATTGTAGGTGTCGATAATGCGGAGGCCGACTTTGAGATTCTCTCAATGATGGACAGCTCCTTCTCTGTCATGGGAGTCGAGAATTATCAGTTCTGCATCGCCCACAGGGGTCTGTTCAATGCCTTCCTCGCCCATTTGGACATACTGGACAAGAGCACCGAAATTCTCAGGACCGTGGACAAACTCAGGAAAATCGGCAAGGAAGAGGTAGCCTCCCAGCTTGCAGAGATTACCGGCAGCAGCGAAAAAGCGAACCAAATTCTTGCTTATATCCACAAGGAGAACGAGAACGAGAGTTTTTTGGAGACGCTTGACCGCTTGAGCTCCCTCGCCGGCAATGAAGAAGTTCACACGAAACGGATGAGGGCCATCCATGCCTATCTGATGAAGGCGGGTATAGCCGATCACTTCGTATTCGACCCGTCCATCACCCGAGGACTTGACTACTACACAGGCATTGTCTATGAAACCTTCCTCACGCAACTGCCGAACTTCGGTTCGGTATGCAGCGGAGGAAGGTACAACGACCTGGCAAGCCTGTATACAAAGGAGAACCTTCCCGGTGTTGGTTCTTCCATCGGACTCGACCGTCTTTTGGCTGCACTGGAGGAACTGGAAAGTCCCATCGTGCAGTCCACCAGTTCGGCCGATGTAGCCATTTTCAACACCGATATGGCTGGCTTCGCCTATTACGACCAACTTGCCAGGTCCCTGAGGAAGGCAGGCTTGAGAGTCTGCGTCCATCTCACGGACAAGAAGTTGGCAGCCCAGTACAAGTGGGCCGAGAACAATGCCATACCCTATGCCATTCTTGTAAGCAAGGAAGAGGAAGAGCAGAATCGGTTCACCCTGAGACATCTGGCAAACCGAGAAAACCATCCCAATCTGACGCTGCAAGAGGCGTTAACGATACTACAAAGGAAATAATTTGAAAGACATGAAACATTTGCCGGTGTATCTCCATCGGCAGGAAATCCTTGATGGACTTGCGAAGAACCAAGTCATCATAGTCGAAAGTCCAACCGGAAGCGGCAAGACTACGCAAATCCCCCTGATTCTTCACGAAGCAGGCTATGCAGACCAGTTGCAGGTCGGAATAACACAACCCAGACGCATTGCAACGCTCAGCGTCAGCGATTTCATCAAGCGCCAGGTCGGCAAGGACGACGGTTTTGTCGGCTACAAGATGCGTTTTGAAGACACTACTACATCCAACACCCGCATCAAGGTCATGACCGACGGCATTTTGCTCATGGAGTTGAAGGCCGACCCGTTGCTTCGTTCTTATTCAGTGATTCTGGTAGATGAAGCCCATGAGCGTTCGTTGAACATCGATTTCATTCTCGGCCTCTTGAAGGAAGTCATGGCACAACGCAAGGAGTTCAAGGTCATCATCTCCAGCGCAACGATCAATACAAAAGTATTCAGCGAATTCTTTGACAATGCCCCGATCGTCAGCATCGACGCCCGCATCTATCCCGTCCAGATAATCTACAAGCCGTTGGAACGGGAGACGCTGGATTATCAGATCCAGGCCATCACCGGCATCGTCATGGCAGAGGCAAGAAAACATTCAGGCGACATCCTGGTGTTCATGAGCGGAGAGTTTGACATCACGACTTGTGTCAATGCACTGTATATGGCCGATCCCGATCATCTGCTTGAAATCTATCCCTTGTTCGGACGATTGAGCAAGGAGGAGCAGGAGTCGGTCTTCAATGAGACCGGAGCGGGCAAGACGAAGGTGGTTGTTGCAACCAATATTGCTGAAACCTCGGTTACCATCGACGGAATATCAACGGTCATCGACTGCGGCATTGCAAAAATCAACTTCTACAATCAGAAGGACTTCACCTCTTCCCTGGTTCCGCTGCCAACCAGCCGTTCGAGCTGCGAGCAACGCAAGGGACGTGCAGGACGTACGAAAGCGGGCGTCTGTTACCGCCTCTATAGCGAGGAGGATTACCAGAGCAGGCTCCCCTATGGAACCGAAGAAATCCTGAGAACCGACCTCAGCGAAGTCGTTTTGAGGATGAGCGACCTTTCCATCTACGACTACGAGCACTTTCCCTTCATCACCCGTCCCAAGCACAGTGCCATTGCCAGCGCCGAGGACACGCTTCGTTTCATCGGCGCCATCGACGAGTACCGCCGACTTACCTCGGTCGGATCATTGATGTGCCGCTTCCCCCTGCTGCCCCGCCATTCACGGGTGATTGTCGAGGCGATGATGAACCACCCCGAGGTTCTCGAGGAAGTACTGATCGCTGTCTCCTTCCTCTCCACCAAGACTCCATTCCTGTTGATTCCCGGCGAGGAGGAGCAGAGTCGTGCTGCCCACAAGCGTTTCAACAACTCAGAATACGGCGACTTCGTCTCATATTTGAACATATATCGCCAATACACAGCGAACACCGGCAAGGAAGCAAAACAGAAGTTCTGCAAGCGCAGCTATCTCGATTTCCAAGGAATGCAGGAAATCGTCCATGTCAATGAACAGCTCGGAGAGATATGCTCGGACATCGGTTTTCCCATTTCCAGCGGAGGGACTGTGCGCGAATACCTGAGTTGCATCGCCAGCGGCTTGATGCAATATGTATGCATCAAGGCGAAAGGCAATATGTACAAAAGCCTGACTGCAGACCAGGTGTTCATTCACCCCGGAAGCGCATACTTCAAAACGCTTCCCCAATTCATCATCGCCGGCGAGATCGTTCAGACCAGCCGACTGTACGCTCGAAGCGTAAGTCCGCTGGAGAAGGCATGGCTGGATGACATCTCCAGCGAGCTCTATCCTCGGCTCACCGCCCTGGCCAAGGGTGAAAAACCTTCCCGCAAAGAGGAGCGCGAAGAGAAGAAGGGAAAAGCCGAGGAAAAGGGAAAGGCTACCATCACAGTCTACAAGCGCACCTACCCGACCTTGGTCATCGGAAAGAAGAAGCAGAAACTGGTGGCCGTCATCCCGCTCGAAGACCTCACCTACCTGGTACAGGCCAACGAGAAGGCCCCCAAGCGTCCCAAGAACTTCCCCGCAACCCTCATGCACCAGGGATTCTATATTCATTATGGTGATAAGTTCTTCTCTATTTTGGAATTGCAGGGCAAACTGAAGATCGATCAGGGTATATTGGACAATCCTCCGTCGGGAGTCTACACCATAGAGGATGCGTCGACCTTGGTAGACAACCTGATATGGTTGCTCGCATTCACCAAGAGCAAGAAAGAGCGCAAGCAGCTGCATTTCACGGCCTTGGAAGAGAGCGGCAACGGCAACTATCGATTCACTGCCGTTGAAGACTGTTTCGATGCCTTGGACACTTCGCTGTTCACCCTGCTTCAGCTCGCCGACTCTTTGGAGGCAGCAGGTCAAAAAAACCTTGCCAAGCGGGTGGACAAGGTCTATGGAACACTATTGAAGTTGGTCGAATGACCTAGAATATCGGTTTTGCAATGACGAGGTGCTGGATCAAAGGCATCTCAAGCGGACGGAGCACACCCTTTCCCTGTCCTTCCAAAAGGACAAACAGGACTTTGCCGTCCGCTTTTTTCTTGTCCTTGAGCAGATGGTCTCGGAACTCAATCCAATCGCCGCGTCCGATTCGATGTTCGATATCGTAGCCATAGCTCTTGAACAGCTTGGTCGCACCGATAGCATAAGCCTTGTCGGTGACCTGCATGGCGATGCCGGCTTCCAATGCCCGGCAGGTTCCCCACGCAACGGCCGCCCCGTGACTCCAGGAACCAAAGTGCGAGGAGGATTCCAAGGCATGAGCAAAGGTGTGCCCGAGATTGAGCATCTGCCTGATGCCTTTCGTTTCGGTTGGATCCTGCTCGATGTACCATTTCTTTACTTCCAACGAAAGCTCCACCAACGTCGCCAAGGTTTTGGGTTCCCGGCTGAGAATCTCATTTTTCTTGACCAACAGAAACTTGTACAACTCCTCATCCTGGCTGAGCAAGGCATGCTTGATCACTTCAGCCAGACCGTTGAGGAACTCCTTGTCGCTGAGCGTTCTCAGCGTATCGATGCAAATGAGGACCTCGCCTGCGGGATAGAAGGAGCCGACCATGTTCTTCATGCCGCGAAAATCGACTGCGGTCTTGCCCCCTACTGCAGCATCGACCATGGCAAGCAGCGTGGTCGGTACGAGGGTAAGCCTGCAGCCGCGCATGTATACCGATGCGGCAAAGGCGGAGAGGTCGCAGACCACTCCACCACCGAAACCGATGATCCGACCATCACGAGCCAACCCTTCGTCGAGACAGGTTGAAAGAATACGCTCCAGCGAGGATAGATGCTTCGAACTCTCGCCGCTTTCCAGTACTACATGGGCGGGAGGAAGTTGCTTGAACAGCTTGGCCGTATTGGTATCGAACACCCACATGACTGCGCGGCCATACCCTCCGAGATGGTTGGCTAGATCCTTCAAGTCATCTGCAAGCAAAATATCCGTAGTTTTCCCTTGGTCGAGTACGGCTGTCGTCAGTTTCTTCATAGCCTTGTTATACCCTAGAGCAAGGGGTTAAGACAAGGACCATTTATGAAGCCGTGCTTGCAAAAATCCTTGCATTGTCGCACAATGTGGGCCATGCACGAGATACGATATTTTGACAATGCAGCCACCACCAGCATAAGCGCAGCCGCACTGGATGCTTATACGAAGGCGGTTGAGCATTATAGAGGCAATCCATCATCCCTTCATCAGGAAGGAAGAGAAGCCAAAGCCTTCCTTCAGCAGACCAGGGAAGATATCGCAGGCCTGCTTGGCGTGGATGCAGCCGCCCTTACCTTCACCAGCGGGGCCACCGAGGCAAATGCCATCATCCTCAGCAGTCTGATCTGGAAGGAACGCAAGGGCCAGGTCATCCTCAGCGGCATTGAGCACCCTTCGGTCTCCGAGTATTCCAGGCTGCTCAAGCAATTGGGATGGAAGGTGACTGTTCTTCCGGCCCCCAGGGGTTTTGTACAGAAAGAGGATTTGCAACGGGCCTTGAGCAGTGAAACACGGATGGTGAGCATCATGCTGGTCAACAATGTCACCGGCTCGATTCAGGATGTCGGTGGTTTAGTCGAGGTTGTCCGTACCTTTGAAGCAGGGCATAACAACCGCAAGATCCATTTCCACACCGATGCGACCCAGGCCTTGGGCAAAATCAGGTTCGACTTGAAAAGCATGGGTGTGGATAGTGCCGCTTTCAGTGCACACAAGCTTCACGGACCCCGAGGCGTCGGAATGCTGTACAACACCAACGCCGGTATAGAGAGCCTCTCCCGCGGAGGCGCCCAAGAACAGGGACTCAGACCGGGGACGGAGAACCTGGGCGGAATAGCAGCAATGCATCAAGCCATCAAGGAGGCCTTTAGCAACCTGGAGGAAAATTTTGAGCAAGTGAGTTCACTGAATAGGTATCTGAGGGATCGGCTCACATTCCTGCCCGTCCTCTCCCCGCCGGAGAACTGCTCTCCCTATATTCTCACCCTATCCCATCCAACCCTTCCCAGCGAAGTGTTCACCCGCCTTCTCTTCGACCAGGGATTCTGCGTTTCCAGCGGATCCGCCTGCTCGAACAACGCCAAGCAGAAATCACAAGGGGTGCTGTCTGCCATGGCTTTTTCGCCACAGCTTGCAAAGAACAGCATCCGTATCTCATTGTCGAAGGATACGACGGAACATGACGCCGAGGCCTTGGCACTAACCATCACACACCTTAATTTGGAGCACGCATGAACGACTCTACCCTGTATTTAGTCAGATTGGGAGAAATCTCCCTCAAAGGATTGAACCGCGATTTTTTCGAGAAGCGACTCAAGAACAACATCAAGAGCAAACTCAAGGGATACCGTACCCAGGTTTCTAAACAGAAAGGCCGGATTTTCTTCGAAATCGAGAACAGTTGCCCCAGGGAAACCGTCGAAATGGCCTTCAGCACCACCTTCGGTGTTGTCGGGTACTCACGATGCCTCCGTTGCGCAAAGGACATCGAGGTAATCAAGGAGACGGCACGAGTTTTGTTGCAGGACGAACCCTTTTCCAAAGGGGTGGGAACCTTCAAGTCGATCACCAAGCGGGCGGACAAGAATTTTGAACTTAACAGCTACCAGATAGACTGCATCCTCGGGGAGGTGGTACACAGTGAATACCCCGATCTTACCGTCGATGTGAAGAATCCCGATATGACGATCAATTGCGAGATACGGGACAAGGCATACCTCTTCACTTCTGCAAAGAGCGGACCTGGAGGACTTCCCGTCACTACAGCGGGCAAGGGCATGCTCCTGCTCTCAGGGGGAATAGACAGCCCGGTGGCCGCCTACCGAATGGCCCAACGCGGATTGAAAATGGAGTGCATCTATTTTCATGCCTACCCGTATACCAGTGAATTGGCCTTGGAGAAGGTAAAGACGCTGGCTTCCCTGATCGCCCCCTATCTACAGGGAACACGACTGCATGTCGTACACTTCACCGAGGCTCAGCTTTGGATCAAGCAACACAGCCAAGAAGATGAGACCACCTTGATGTTCCGAGCTGCCATGATGAAGGTTGCCAACGCCATATCTGTTCAACAGGAAGCAATGTGCATCGTCACCGGGGAAGCTCTCAGCCAGGTAGCCAGCCAAACGCTGGAAAGCATGTCCTTCACCGACAGCATGAGCGAGCAGCTGGTGCTCAGGCCTTTGGTCGGCATGGACAAGCAGGAGATCATGAATCTGGCGAAGAAAATCGGAACCTACGAGACTTCCATCCTTCCTTACGAGGATTGTTGTGTTATTTTCAGTCCCAGACACCCGTTGGTGCGTCCTGACAAGGAGATAGAGACACAACATTATGTACAGATGGAAATCGAGCCGTTATTGGAGCAGGCAATTAAAACTGCCCAGGTGTTTGACTTTGGACCCGATGGGAAACTGCGTATTCAGACAAATTAACATATAGTGTCTAAATCGGGAGAAGGCTCACTGTACCAACTCCTTAAAATTACGTATGGTTTGTGTATTCGGAGGCTTCTCGGTGAAAATCGGCTTGGATGTTGGCTCCACTACCATGAAATGTGTCGTGCTCGATGAACAGCTGAACCTTGTTCATCACGAGTACCGCAGACACTATTCACAAATCCCCCAAACCGCTGTCCAAATGCTTACTCCACTGCTTGAGAGCCTTGGACAGAGAAAGGTCTGTCTTTCGCTTTCAGGTTCAGCAGGGATGGGGCTTTCCCAACAGCTGAACCTCCCGTTCGTCCAGGAAGTCTATGCCACCCGTATCGCCATCCAGCACTACCTTCCTTCCACCGACGTAGTAATCGAACTCGGTGGGGAGGATGCAAAAATCCTGTTTTTAGGAAAGAACATGGAGGTGAGGATGAATGGTACGTGCGCTGGCGGTACCGGTTCATTCATCGACCAGATGGCCAGCCTGCTACATGTCGACCAAGACCAAATGGATGTGCTGGCTCATCAGGCAAAACAGAGCTATACCATTGCTTCGCGTTGTGGTGTCTTTGCAAAAAGTGATGTCCAACCACTTATAAACCAAGGAGCAGACAAGGCCGACATAGCTCTCTCGGTTCTCCAATCGGTGGTAAACCAGACCATAGCAGGGCTTGCCCAAGGCCGTCCAATTACCGGACAGGTGGTGTACCTTGGCGGACCGCTGACCTTCCTTTCCTCACTGCGCAAGGCGTTCGACGAAACGTTGAACCTCCAGGGAATCTGTCCGGAAAACTCCCTGTACTTTGTGGCCTTGGGAACAGCCTTGGCCAAGGAAGAAACTTCTTTTTCGCTTTCGGACCTGGTCTATCAGCTTGAGCATTATCGTGCAGACAAGGCGTTCACCTCCATTCCGGCGCTCTTCGACGACCAAGAACAGTGGCAGGCATTCAGTGCCCGCCACCAGAAGGCAAAGCTTCAAAAAGCGGACCCGCACAGCTACAAAGGCCAAGCCTTCCTTGGAGTGGATGCCGGTTCAACCACGGTGAAAGCATGCATCATCGATACCGAAGGCCGGCTTCTGTACAGCCGCTATCAACAGAACAACGGTAACCCGGTACAAGCGGTGAAAGAGTTTCTGACCAGCTTCCTCACAACCTATCCCGATATTCAGCTGGTGAAATCCTGCAGTACAGGCTACGGGGAACTCTTGATTAAAAACGCCTTTGATTTCGAATATTCACTGGTTGAGACGATGGCACACTACAAAAGTGCACATACCTTTCTGCCTGAGGTGGACTTCATCATCGACATAGGCGGTCAGGACATCAAATGCTTCAAGATCGTGGACGGAGTAATCGACGACATCTTCCTGAACGAGGCGTGCTCGTCCGGATGCGGTTCGTTCCTGCAGACCTTCTCCAATGCTCTTGGATACTCATCCCAGCAGGCGGCACAGCTTGCACTGAAAGCGAGGAATCCCGTCGACCTCGGCAGTCGGTGTACGGTTTTCATGAACAGCTCGGTCAAGCAGGCTCAGAAGGATGGGGCCAGCGTTGCAGACATTTTTGCAGGGCTCGCCATCAGTGTGGTGAAGAATGCGCTGTACAAGGTTATCCGGTCGACGGACCCATCCCTGTTGGGAAGACACATCGTTGTGCAGGGGGGCACCTTTCTCAACGACGCAGTGCTTCGTTCCTTTGAAATGGAACTCGGAAGCGAAGTCATCCGAGTCGATGAGGCGGGACTGATGGGAGCCTATGGTTGCGCACTGCATGCAAAACAGCAGCACGATAAAGACCATAAGGCTACGACCACCCTCTCACTTGCCAAGCTCTCCTCATTCTCCCACCGAACGCGTACCGTCCACTGTAAGGGATGCACCAACGCCTGTCTGCTTACCATCAACAGCTTCGACTCGGATCGAAAGCTGATCAGCGGGAACAAGTGCGACCGCATCGTACGACCCGACAGCTTTGTCAGCAATCCGGAATTGCTCAACCTTTATGCCTTCAAACAGCAATACCTGGCCGGCCTTGCAAGCGAAAGAAATAAACGTGGAAGGATCGGCCTTCCTTTGCAGCTCTCCTACTACGAACAGCTGCCCTTCTGGCATGCATGCCTCTCCAGTCTGGGCTTCGAGGTTGTAGTATCCGAGCCATCCACCAGACAGACCTACCTCAGGGGGCAATCGACGATCAGCAGCGACACCATCTGTTATCCGGCGAAGTTGATGCACGGACATATCCAACAGTTGATAGATGCAGGTGTTGAGACCGTATTCTACCCTTGCTCGAGCTATAATCTCAAGGAGGAAAAGGGCGACAACCACTTCAACTGTCCTGTTGTCGCCTACTACCCCGAGGTGCTCAGACACAATATGCCGGCCCTTCTTGAGCAGAAGGTGCTTTTCATCAGCGACTACCTGAGTCTTGCCAATGAGCGTTTTTTGCCATTGCGCCTGCATGAAATTCTCTCCAAGCATTTCATTCTCGACAAGAAGGAAGTGAGGCTGGCATGCAAACTCGGTTACGAGGCGCTGAAGAATTATCAGAAGGCTGTGAGGGCGCAAAGCCTTATCATCATCAATGAGGCGAGAAAGCGTGGATGGCCGATCATGGTGCTTGCAGGACGGCCCTACCATGTCGATGGTGAAGTCAACCACGGCATCGACAGCCTGCTGCTGCAGTGCAACTGTGCAGTGCTCAGCGAGGATGGAATCAGTCATTTGGTACCCAAACAAAAGCGTACGGTGCTCAACCAATGGACCTATCATGCAAGGATGTATGATGCCGCCCGGTATGTGACGACCCAGGCCGATATGCAGATCATCCAACTGGTTTCCTTCGGCTGCGGACTCGATGCAGTCACCAGTGATGAGATCAGGGACATCCTCAGGCAGACGAAAAAAATATACACCCAGATAAAAATCGATGAGATTGCAAACCTTGGAGCGGTGAAAATCAGGATCCGCAGCCTGCTTGCAGCAATCGGGGAGACGGGCTGCCAATGAGTACCGTATTCACCAAAGCAATGAAAAAGGATTATACCATCCTCATACCCAACATGTCGCCGGTTCATTTCAACATCGCCAAGGAGGTCTTTGCCAATCACGGTTACAAGGTCGTCCTGCTTGAGAACCAGGGGCCGAACGTCATCCGCGAAGGCCTCAGATATGTACACAATGACATCTGCTATCCAGCCCAGCTCGTCATCGGCCAACTCATCGACGCGGTCAAGCACGGCAATTTCGACACAAACAAGATTGCTTTGGTCATCACCCAGACCGGAGGGGGCTGCAGGGCGAGCAACTACCTGTTTTTGCTGCGCAAGGCGCTGCAAAAGTGTCAACTCTCCCACATCCCGGTAATCAGCTTGAACCTCAAGGGGATGGAGAAGAATCCCGGCTTCAAGCTCACCTTTTTCATGCTGTTGCAGGCGTACAGCGCATTTGTCTACGGAGACCTGCTGATGGCCCTTTCCAATCAGGTACGACCGTACGAAGTGAACAAGGGCGAAGCCGATGCCCTGGTCAAAACCTGGACAAGTTACCTCAGCGAGCGATTCGCCCATAACAGGGGCTATATCGGGTATGCAATGAAACGCAATCTCAATGAGATATGCAGACAGTTTGCTGCAATAGAAACCAGGAAAGAGACCAAGATCAAAGTCGGTATTGTCGGCGAAATCTATATGAAATACTCCCCATTGGGCAACAACAACCTCCAGGCCTATCTCGAAGAACAGGGATGCGAGGTCATGGTACCATCCATGATGGGATTTCTCTATTATGGGGCGGACAATGCCATCATCGACAGGAGCTACTATGGAGGACGCAGGATCAGCAGCGTCATCACCCAGCTTGTGCTCAAGCAGCTCTTCAAGGTGGAGAACATGGCACGCGAGGCAATGCAGAAATCCGGCAGGTTTACCGTGCCCATTCCCTATACTGAAATGAAACAACTCAATGACGGCCTGATCGACTTCGGGGTGAAGATGGGAGAAGGCTGGCTTTTGACCGCCGAGATGCTCGATTTGGTGCATGCAGGCTACACCAATATCGTCTGCACCCAACCCTTTGGCTGCCTTCCCAACCATATTTGTGCGAAAGGCATGATCAGGGCGGTCACTGAACGTGCCCCTGAAGCGAACATAGTACCCATCGATTACGACCCATCCGCAACCCATGTCAATCAGGAGAATCGCATCAAACTCATGCTTTCCATCGCAAAAGAGAACCTTGATGGCAGGAAAAGTGGAGAATAGGGCTATCTCCTACTATTCTACTTCCATTTCTTTGGTTACATTAATGCTATGAGAATAGAACGCATTGAACATCCACAAGACCTATCACAGCTTGTAGAGCAGGACATTGTCCAACTCTCGGTGCAAAAAGCGGGTACTCTTTGCATCGCTCTTCCTGGTGGTAGAAGTGCACAGTACATCGTCAAAGGGTTGCTCTCTGTTGACAAGGACATCCAGAAACGAATTCGTCTGTATCTGGTCGACGAGCGGCTTGAAGGCGAGCATAATCTGGACACGCTTGTGCAAGCCGGCCTGACGGATGCCTTTGCCCTGTCCCAGCTTTCCATTCCCGTTCCGGGAGAAGAGCTACCGCCATCCCTCTTTGATAGGGTATACTTGGGTGTAGGTGAAGACGGCCATTTTGCATCACTGTTTCCCGGCTCCTGGCCCGAACAGGAGAAGGTTCAGGTCAAAGTCATAGACCGGAGTCCAAAACCGCCGAACAGGCGGGCCACGTTCACCTTTTACGGATTTTCGACACTTGCGGCGCAGTCAAGGATAGTCATGTTGTTTTTCGGAGAGGGAAAGCGGGATGCTCTTGCAAGGTTTCTCGGTGGGAAAGAGCAAGCTGACACGCTTCCCTGCGCATTCTTCAGGGACAAGCGGTTTTCGACCCTGATCATTACAGACTTGAAGGAGTAAGAAGGCCATGAAACGAATCATCATCCAATACGGCGGTACCGGAGACCTTGCTCTGAAAAAACTGTACCCCGCCTATCAGAACCTCATGGAAAAGCAGTACTCATTCTCCGTCCTGGCACTTGGACGACGTTATACCACCCGTGAGGAATTTCTCCTGAATTCCGTATCTCCTTCTGCACCAGCGTCCTTTACAGACAACCTCGACTACCTGTACTACGACATGGCTGATACTGATGCAGTATCAATTCTCACGAAGAAGCTGAGGAGCATGATCGAGGGAAGTGATGAAGTGGAGTTCATCTACTATCTGGCTCTGCAGCCTTCTCTGTATGAGGATGCGATTCACCAGATCAAGGCGATTGATGCAAGTCTTGACTGCTGCTGTACGCTCACCAAGAAAATCGTAGTGGAGAAACCCTTCGGTTTCGACTTGGAAAGCGCACTCCGTTACAATGAAATTCTTGAAAAAGCATTCACGGACAAGGAAATATTCCGTGTAGACCACTACCTTGGCAAGGAGTTCATGCAGAATTTACTGCTCATGCGTTTTCACAACGACATCATCCGCAGAATCTGGGACAATCGCACCATTGAATCGATTCAGATTATTTTTGATGAAACACACGGGGTAGACCAGCGCCTGGGCTTTTATGAGAAAATCGGCGTAGTACGTGATACCATCCAGAACCACATCATGCAGATTGTCACCTACCTTACCATGAGTGAGCCGGCCAGCCTCTCCCCGGAGGACATTTCAGTGGAGAAGGAAAAAGTGCTGCGCTCCATCTCCCCCGTCAGGGAGTTTCATATGGGAAGGTATGAGTCGCTTGGGGTTAACAGCGGACATGTGGTGCAGACCCCCACTTATGCAGCACTGAAGCTGTTTGTCAACACCTATTACTTTGCCGATATCCCAATCTACGTACGCACAGGCAAGATGCAGAAGGAAGCCAAGTCACTGATCTACATTAAGTTCAAGAACACCACCAAGGAAGTGATGCACGACCAAAGCATCGCAGAGAACGGGGTGATCATCACCATCCATCCTGAACTTACCATCGATATCAGCATGAATTTGAAGATGCCGAACACCAGTTGGAAGTCAAAACCGGTTCGGTTCCGATTCAACCAGAGCGAGACCTTTGGAGCAAACACACCCGAAGCCTATGAGCAGATAGTCCAAAAGATCCTGATCGCCGACAAGAGCCTCTTTCCCACCATGAAGGAAATCACCGAGTCCTGGAGAATTGTGGAACCGATGCTTGAAAGCGACTTGGTGGGTGAAGTCTATCCGATCAGGACCCTGCCTCGTTTTGCCAGCCAGCTTGCCAAGGACAACCATTTCACCTGGTTTGATGAAACCCAGATTGCAAAGCCTTGACAGCTTCAGCTATCGATCGCCCCAGTCCCTGATCGGAGGCGAGGACTTCGAAACGCAGCAGGTTGTCCTCGCTTTGGCTCAGTCGCTGGAATACTTGGAACCAGGATGCGCTCAACGTCGCCCCTTCATCAAGACCATAGCGGTAGAGGGTCGCTCCGAGACTGTTGCCCCGGCTGTCATGCGACACCGCCTTTGCACCCCTTGACAGCAAATAAAGCTGAACCTTCTCAAGGAAGGCCGAACGGTCTTGCTCATCCGTAATAGAGACCGACCATTCACGTTCGCGGTAAAAGGCATCCTGCAAGGCTCGGGCCGTCTCAAACAGAGAGGGATTCTTCTTGTATGCCTTGAGAATCAAAAGCGTATAGAAGAGTGTGTTCTCCGAGGCGTACCGGGTACCGTCCATCCCCTTGAGTTGATAATAGTAGTGCGCCGACTCCTCGGCTGCGCACAGGAGGAAGTCCGTCCGACTGCTGTTCATGCGTTGCTTGACCGCAGAATGCCCAGGCTGTACAATAGCGACCTTATACCCCCTTCTCCGCATTTCAAAAAGCAACGGAGGGGAGGCTTTCACATCGAACAGGAAGGTGGGTTCGCACCCGTCCTTGTTTAGATTGACAAGTTCATCGGCAATGCTGAGCAATACCAAGGAAGGAGAGAGCTGTCGTCCTTTGTACAATACGTCCATGCGGTCCCCATCCCCGTCATAGGCGAAAAACAAGGGCAGTGGTTTGACAGCAAGGAAGGCCTTTGCATCCTGCATGCTTGCTTCAATGCCCGGGTTGGGATCGCCTTGGGGAAAATTGCCGTTGGGAATCAGGTGGAGTGCCGAGTAGTGAACACCAAGTTCTCCAAGAGCCCGCCCTATCGCACATCCTGCGCTCCCATGCTGGAAGTCACAACCGACCGACAGGCCGCTGACATCACGAGAGCCGACATTTGCAAGCTCCGCCGAATACGTGATGAACGCACCGAGCGTGTCCAACATATGGACGCTGCCCTGCCTGCCGATTTCGTTGATAGGCTCATTCGCTTCGTAGAGCTGCTGTATCAGCTCAAGACCTCCTGCAGGACCATGACCCATGCTTATCACCTGCAGATTCGGTCCTACAAGTTTCATACCCAGATATGATGCGGGATTATGACTTGCCGTCACCATGACAGCGGCTGCATCGATGTGGGAAAGACAGACATAATAGAACTGGCATGTTCCTATGGGGTTCGGTTCCAGAAGCACTTCAAGCCCGGCTTTGCAGAACACTGAAAGAAGCTGTTGTTGCAATTCAGCTCCTCCAAGTCTTGCATCGCGGGCAAGAACGACCCTCGTCGCCTTGAGGGTATGAATGAAATAGAGGGCCAGAGCAGCACCGAGGCGCTCACCTTCAGTGCCTGCAAAGGCCTCCCGCTTTCCCCGGATATCATGTGCTCTGAACAATGTATATCGCCCGTTCATGCCCGAAAAAGGGTTCCCTGCCCTACATTCTTGCCGCTTTCCTTGTCGAAGAGGTTGAACACCCCATGACCGAAGGAGAGTCCTACGCTCTTGCCCACCTCGAAATCGATGTCCCCGAACACTACGGAATGGAGACGAATGTCGTCCATCGAAAGGGCGATGATGGTTTCCATGCCAGAGGGAAGCGAGCTCAGAACCTCCGCCTCGGCGTCGGCCTTCATCTGAGTGACTGCTATATGCTCCGGTCTCAATCCCAGAACGATGGCCTGCCCCTGACGAACGGCGATGTTCGTTTTCGGCTGGAAAACCAGGCGGACCGTATTGGTGAGCTTGAGTACAATGGGCTTTTCCTGGTCCACCACCCCATCGACGAGGTTGATGTTCGGAGAACCGACGAAGTCGGCGGTGAAGGTGTTCGCAGGTTTCCGATACACTTCCAAAGGCGGTGCATACTGCTGCATATACCCGTTCTTCATGAGGCAGACCATGCTCGAGAGCGTCATGGCCTCAAGCTGGTCGTGGGTGACGTAGACGAAGGTCGAGTCGGTTTCCCGGTGCAGGCGCTTGAGCTCAGAGCGCATCTCCATGCGCAGCTTTGCATCGAGATTGGACAGCGGTTCATCCATGAACAATACCTTCGGCCCGGTTGCCAGCGTCCTGGCGATGGCAACGCGCTGCTGCTGGCCTCCGCTGAGCTCGGAGGGATAGCGGCCGGCAAATTCGCTGATCTTGAGCATGGCAAGCAGCTCTTCCACCCTTGTCTTGATTGCTTCCTTGGACCATTTCAGATTCTCCAGTCCGAATGCGATGTTCTTGTAAACGGTCATGTGCGGCCACAGCGCATAGTTCTGGAACAGAAATCCCACGTCGCGTTTGTCCGGTGGGACATCGATGCCGTCCTCACTGGAAAACACCACCTTGTCGTTGATGGTGATGATCCCTTCGGTGGGCGTCTCAAGACCGGCGATCATCCTGAGGGTGGTGGTCTTGCCGCACCCTGAAGGACCGAGCAGCGTGACAAAGGAGCGGTCTTCGATAACCATATTCAAATCATCAACGGCAACGAACTTCCCGAACTTCTTGGTGATATGTTTCAATTCAATTCTTGGCATGGGTGACTCCTCTTAGTTGTTGCCGATTCCCTTGTCGATCGAGGCACCGGTAAGTTTGTTGATCAACAGGTTGAATCCTACGACGATGACGACGATCATCAGGTTGATGGCGTTGGCATACTGGTTCCACCCCTTTTCGTTGTACTGGAACAACAAGGTGGTAAGAATCCTGGTGGACGGTGAAACGAGCAGGATGAACAGCGAAAGCTCACGCATGCAGCTGATGAACGGCAGCAGGTAGCCGCTGATGAACGTGGTTTTCTGGATGGGGAAAATAATCCTGGTCATCCGCTTGAACCAGCCGACTCCCATGATCGTTCCCGCTTCCTCGATTTCACCGGAGAGCTGCAGCATTGCATTGATGCCGCTGCGCGATGCGAAAGGAAGGTACTTGACCGCTCCTACGATGACAAGAAGCCAGAATGAACCATACATGGCGGGAATCAAGCCTCTGCGTACGGCGAACATCGAAAGGAAAATGGCTCCGAATGCCATTGAGGGCATGAGGTAAGGGAAGAAGGTGAGGTTGTTCACCCAGGTGGAGAGTTTGGAGCCTCTGCGCTTTGCGATGGCGTAGCCGCTGAGCATGCCCACCGTTCCTGCAATCAGGCTGATGATGATTGAAAGCTTGAGGCTGTTGGTCAAGCCGAGCCAGATGGATGGATTGCGAAGGATTCCCGGTTCGCTGTTTGCAATGTCCGCCCTTCCCTTTCCAATCCAGAACTCGGAGGTGAAGTTGGAGAAGGAGTAATCACCGGGTGCCATAATGAAGGATTCAATCGCAAAGGAAACAAGCGGCAGGATCGCGATCATCATCAGGATGGTAATCAGGATCACGGTAAGCGGAGTGCGTGCTTTTCTTAAATTGAAGAGGCTGATGTTCGAACTCTTGCCGGTGATGGTGGTGTAGCTCTTGCGTCGACCGGTGATCCATTGGTTGAGCATCAAAATGCCGACTCCGATGACGATCATCACCAAAGCCATGATATATCCGTAACCCGGATTCATTCCGTTCAGGGTTCGGTACATCTGCGTCGTCAATACCTGGTAACGCACCGGACTGCCCAGAAAAGCCGGAACGGCGAAGGCGCTCATCGTGGAAGAGAAGACCAAAAGGAAGGTGGACAGAAGGGCCGGCCTTACTATGGGCAATGTTACTTTCATCATGATCTGCATCCGATTGGCATGCAGCAGCATGGCCGCTTCCTCAAGGTTGGCATCCATATTTCTCAGAATCCCGCCGATGAGGATGTATGCGAATGGTGCATAGTGCAACCCCTGAACTACAACGATGGGGAAAAGGCCGTATGCAAACCAGTTGGGAGTCTCCAACCCGGTGAAGACGGTGAATAGACCGGGGGCACCCCCGATTCGTGAGTTGCGAAAGAAATTGAGCCAAGCCATGGCCAGAGTCCATGCCGGCATGATGTAGGGAAACACAAACACGGTGGAGATGAAGGCCTTGGCCCTGATGTTTGTCCTGGTTACGGTCCAAGCAAAAAAACCACCGATGATGATGGCAAGGACACAAGAGAGAAAAGCAACCACCATGGTGTTTACAAACGGCTCATAGAACGTCTTCTGACTGGTAATCCCGCTGGCGAACATTTTGGTCCAGTGGTAGAGCGTCAGCGAGCCAACAGGCTTTTTCACGAAACGGGCTTCACTGGAATGGACTGTAACGGTATCAAGTATGATGGTCAAAAGCGGTACGAGGGTCAGATACCCCAGCACCACGAGCAGCACCACCAGAATGATGTTATGAGGCTTCTTGAAAAAAGCCTTTATTTGATTGAGTTTGCTTTTGGCACTCATGTGTATGTTCCTTTTCAACAAGCCTGCAGGAAAACCTGCAGGCTCCTAGCAAATACAGTGGTACGACTAATAAATATACTGATTGAGGAACTCTTCCACCTCTGCACGGTTGTCGAAGCAGTAGGCACCCTCTTCTTCAACCAGAAGCGGCATCCATACCTCGAAGGGGAAGTCGATGTCTTCCTGAATCGGGTTGTTGGGATTGGCACTGTAGGTTCCACAGTCGGATCCCCAAGGAGCAAATCCTTCCTCGGTGAACAGATACTCGATGAACAGCTTTGCTGCATGGGGGTTCTTGGCACTCTTGGCCATCAAGGCATAGAGGCTGTAGTAGAAACCTGCAAACGGCTCCATTTCCATGGCCGGCTTGAGTGCGAGATTCTTGCTGGTTGCATAGCGTGCCTTGGAGAATACGAACAGGCCCACCGGGGGATTCTCACGCTTTTCATTCTGTCCCTTGATACCGACATTCTCGGCAATCGTGGTATCGCTCGTACCTACGATCAGGTCGTTCTCGTAGATGGCCTTGATCCATTCAAACCCGGCATTGGGGGTGGTAAGAACAATATCCTTACCGAAGTAGGACTTGTAGGCGTCGGCAATTTTCTTCGACCAGTAGTCATTGGTGATCATGGTCAGGAAGTTGGCGTTAACACCCTCTTGGAACGGATTCTTGAACTGAAGGAGACTCTTGTACTTGGGATCAGCGAATTGCCAGATGTTGTAGTACGGGCTCTTGTCCAGTCCTTCATCGTTGTAGATGAACACCTTGTTGATGGCGAAAGCCTGTAAAGGATTCTGCATGGAAGCAGGAATTACATTCTTGAGCGTCGGCGGTACATAGTTGTACAGGTAACCGGGCTCGATAAGCTCCCCGACGAGTCTTCCAGCATCCTGGGCAAGTACGAAGTCAGCTCCGCTGACGCCTGCCTGTGCCTCCTTGGCAACCTTCTCGATCAACTCAAAATCCTTCAGGTTTGAACTCTCAACCTGGATGCCGTAGAGTTTGGTAAACCCTTCGGCTGCCTTGGCGATACGGCTGGTGGTTGCATAGACAACGACCTTTCCTTCAGCCTTGGCCCGCGAGACCAACTCATCGTGAGTGAGTTCCTCAATAACAGGAGCAGGAGCGGCAACAGGTGCTTCCTTCGAGCCGGTGGCGAACAAAGCAATCGGCAGGAGGGCTGCAATGAGAACCAATGCGAGCAGTTTTTTCATAAAGACTCCTTTGGGCGGGAGCACACCTGTCTCCCCACCTACAACCACTATAGCATCAGACTCGACGGCGGCAAATGAAAGGTTCTTGTGGTTTTTACCATCAGTTTTAGCTGGAATACAATATAGCCACCAAAAAAGAGACAACTCTTTTCTGATGGCTATATTTTCACTCTATGGAACCGATTAGATCAGCACGTGCATTTTTTCCTTGATCGCATGCAGGTTGTCGTTTCCAATCTGATTTGCTTTGCGCGTACCCTCGATGATCAAATCCCTGACTTCAGAGCGGTGGGCCTCATAGTAGGCTCTCCTCTCGCGAATGGGATCGAGCATGGCATTGAGCACTTCATTGAGGCGCTTCTTGCAGGCGACACATCCAATCAGGCCATTTCGGCATCGATATGCGATATCATCTGACTCCTCTGGATTGAACACACAGTGATACTTGTAGACGTTGCATATTTCCGGATGCCCTGGAGTCTTCGCGGTGATTCTTGCAGGATCGGTAACAGCATTACGCACCCGCTCCCACACTGTTTCGGGGGTATCAGAAAGATAGATTGCATTGCCAAGGCTCTTACCCATTTTTGCATTGCCGTCGAGGCCTGACAACCTTCCCACAGCGCTGAGCTTCGCCTCGGGTTCAACAATCGACGTGCCGTACATATCATTGAACTTGCGAACTATCTTTCTTGCGAGCTCTATATGCGGGACCTGGTCCTCACCAACCGGAACAAGGTGCGCATTGCAGAATGTGATATCGGCAGTCTGGCTTACCGGATACCCGAGAAAACCATAGGTAAGGTCGGCATAGCCGTAGTTCTTCGCCTCCGTCTTGATCGTTGGATTGTGCCTGAGCTGGTTGACCGTCACAATCATGGAGTAAAAAACCGTCAACTCCGCAATCGAGGTGACCTGACTTTGCTGTACCAAGGTAACCTTTGCAGGATCGAGTCCTACTGCAAGGTTATCCATTGCAACATCATAGATGCTGCTGTTGATAAGCTCGGGATGCTCAAAATGAGTCGTGAGCGCCTGCACATCTGCCAGAAGGATGAAGGTATCGTAACTGTCCTGCAATTCCACCCTGCTTTTCAACGAACCGACATAGTGTCCCAAGTGCAAGCGGCCGGTTGTTCGGTCTCCGGTTAGAATTCGTTTCTTGGTTTGTTCCACGAGGCTCACTCCTTCTCTTGTGGTTCCTGGACAGGAATCGACGAAGAGGGAATGTTGACCCGCGTCATGGTATGCTCCATGTTGCAGGAAGGGCAGACGGCTGGAGCCTCATGTTTGTCCAAAGACTGGACCAGTTCAACTCGTGCTTTGCAAAGCTGGCACTCGTACTCATAAGAAGGCATTGTATGTATCTCCTCTATGGCTTAAAGCATGCCGCCCAGACTTTGTCTGAGAGCTTGCATCTGCTCTTCGCCCAATTCCATTTGTTTGATCGTCACCCGATCATCCTCTATTAGAAACATCTTCATCAAGTCTGCGATCGTATAGGGAATCTTCTCCCGCTTCAATCTGGCAAGGTATGCAGTACGTACCATCTGAGACAACGTCGAGGCAAGCCTTGTCGTATCCATGGTGATATACGCATCCAAAAAATACGAACCCGTCTCATCCGAATTAATCAAAAGCAGCATCAGCTTTGCCTGTCTGATCACGGTATCAGGCAATCCGAGTCCTAAATCAAAGAAGGTTTCGGGATGCAGAGAGTACACTGCAATCGATGATTGGGCCATCTGCATCGCCGTCTGGTCATCAATCAGCCGGTTCTTCGCTGCAAAGCTCGCATAACTCTGTTCATACGAGTCATTGGTGAAGAGCAGCTTGTCATTCTTTGGAGTATACAGCGAGACAGGCCCGTTCTTCTGGCTGAACCAGATAAGGCCGTCGCTGTTGCCCTTGCGTTCCAACTCCTTGGCATACATCATGCCGGTATTTATGAGAAACTTCGGATAGTCCCCTTCCACCACCCCATAAGCCGAGAGGGAATCAGGTTCCAAGGGATAGGCATCGGATGTAGGTCTCAAGGAGAGCGATACCCGTCTGGAACGGCGGGCAAACTCCTCGAGGTCAGAGAAGGCAGTTAGAATGAGTTCAGGCTCCTTGCGGGCATCGACGGTCACTACAATCACATTCTCTTCTCCCATCGATTGGAAGTCATAATAGGGCCTCCCCTTATCTGCCACCGTAGCGCAGGAGGAGAGGATCAAGACCACCAAAACGAAAGCCGATGCAATTTTGCAGAATCTAATCATGCACCTATTCCTTTTCTACCGCCAACCTCACCATGTGATCACCGCAATCAATTGCCTCTCCATCAAGTGTAGCAAAGCTCATCGAATTGGACAATGTTTCTTTTGCAATAGTCTGCCCGAAGTGCTCGAAAACACGTTTGACCACATCATCACCATCCCAGGTCAGACGGATTCGGTCTGAGACCTCGAACCCACTCTCCTTGCGGAGATTCTGGATGGAACGTACGATATCGCGGGCAATACCTTCCTCGAGCAACTCTTGAGTGACCTTGGTATCGAAACCAACAGTCAATGAGCCGTCATTGAGGACCTTCACGCCTTCAAGTTCGGTACGCTGCACGATGATCTCGTCCTTGGAAATGGCAATCTCACCCTTGCTGTAGACAACTGTATGGCTCTTTCCATCGAGCATGGATGCAATCACCCTGCCGTCAAGCGCAGCAATAAGGGCGGCGACTTCCTTCATATCCTTGCCGAGCTTGCTTCCCAGCACTTTAAAGTTCGCCTTGGCACTGTAGTCGACCAGTTCCGATTCATCCGAACTTATGTGCACTTCCTTGACATTGAGCTCTTCTGCGATAATGTCCTGCATCGAAAGCAGAATCGCCCGCTCATCTTCCTCACGGTCAACGAGAAACACCGTCTTCAACGGCTGACGAATCTTCAGATTGTTGGAAGCGCGCAGCGACCGTCCCATGGCTATTGCCTTCTGGGCCAAGGACATCTGGCTCTCCAATGCAAGATCACGTTCTTGTTCATCATAGTCGGGGTACATGCAGAGGTGGACACTCTGCTCCATATCGCTGGTGCGCAGATTCTGATAGATATCCTCGGTGGTGAACGGAATGATCGGGGCAACAGCCTTGATGAAGGTCATCAAGACCTTGTACAGGGTATCGTAGGCCTGCTTCTTGTCCGTATCATTCTCCCCTTTCCAGAACCGTCTGCGGCTGCGGCGGATGTACCAGTTGTTCAGGTCATCCATGAACGGGACGAAGAGCGAGCAAGCTTTTTGGATGTCGTACACCTCAAAGGCTGCTGTAACTTCCTGAACAAACCGTTGCATGGCACTGGTAATCCATCGGTCCATAGGATTGGTCAAATCCTCAAAAGCCGTCTCAGATGGTTCATACCCATCGATGTTGGCATAGGTCACAAAGAACGAATACGCATTCCACAGGGGAATGATAAGGGTCTTGAGCACTTCCTTGACCGAATCCTCGCTGAATTTCAGGTCTTCTGCACGTACTACGGCGCTGTTCATCAAGGCGAAGCGAAGCGAATCAGCCCCATAGAGTTTGACTATCTCCATCGGGTCGGTATAGTTGCGTTCGCTCTTGCTCATCTTCTTGCCTTCGGCCGTCAAGACGATGCCGTTGGTGATGCAGTGCGTGAACGCAGGCTTCTCCCACAAACCGGCGGCAATGACGGTGAGGGTATAGAACCATCCACGGGTCTGATCAAGTCCTTCACAGATGAAATCTGCGGGGAAATGCCCTTCAAAGTACTCCTTGTTCTCAAACGGATAGTGCTGTTGGGCATAGGGCATCGAACCCGATTCAAACCAGCAGTCAAGTACATCGCCGATGCGTCGCATGGTGCCCTTCCCGTCGGGACTTGGCCAGGTAAGATCATCGACGAAGTGCTTGTGCAGGTCGTCCACTTTCTTGCCGCACTTGGCCTCGAGCTCTGCGACACTGCCGATGACTTCGATATGGTCGCTGCCGTCGCACTTCCAGACAGGAATCGGATTTCCCCAAAAACGGTTGCGGCTGATTGCCCAGTCACGGGCGCCTTCGAGCCATTTGCCGAATCGGCCGTACTTGAGATGCTCAGGCATCCAGGTGATCTGGTCGTTGGAACTGAGCATATACTTTTTGATCTTGTTGATGTCTACGAACCAACAGCTCATGGCGCGGTAGATCAAAGGCTTCTTGGTGCGGTAGCAGAACGGATAGGAGTGCAGGTAGTTCTCACGCTTGACCAGAAGATTGTGATCCTTGAGATAGGCAATGATGTCCTTGTCGGCATCCTTGACGAACCGCCCCTCGAAGTCGGGGACTTCACTGGTGAATCGGCACTCCATGTCCACAGGGCACACTACAGGAATTCCACTGCCTTTGAGCACTTGGTAGTCATCCTCACCGAATCCTGGAGCGGTATGGACAATACCGCAACCATCTTCGGTTGTTACATAGTCGCCGTTGACGCAGACAAAGGCTCCCTGATCCTTCAGGCCGGCGAAGTACGGGAACAGCGGCTGATAGCGCATCCCCTTGTAGTAGGAACCCTTCTGTTCGTCCACGATCTCATAGGAAGCCGGATCCTTGTAGTAATGCTCAAGGCGGGCCTTTCCGAGGATGTAGTAATTCCCATCGGTCTTGTCATGCACCTTCACATAGTCGACATCCGGCCCGAAGGCCAAGGCGAGGTTGGAGGGAAGCGTCCAGGGCGTGGTCGTCCACGCCAGAAAGTAGGTGTCTTTCTGGCCGTCGACGGCAAAGCGCACGGTTACAGCCTGGTCGACCACATCCTGATACCCGCCAAGGTTCACCTCAAAGTTTGACAGAGGACTTGCAAGGGCTGGACTGTAGGGAAGGATGTTATATCCTTCATAGATGTATCCCTTTTCATAAAGGGTCTTGAAAACCCACCAGATCGATTCCATATAGTTGGTATCCATGGTGCGATACCCATGGTCCCAGTCGACCCAGCGGCCCATGCGATTGATGGTGTTCTGCCACTCCTTGGTATAGCGCAGGACAATCGAGCGGCACTGCTCGTTGAATTTGGCCACACCATACTTGACGATGGCTGAATGACCGCTGATGCCCAGTGACTTTTCCATCTCATACTCAACAGGAAGGCCATGGCAATCCCACCCGAAACCGCGACGTACGCGCTTGCCTTTCATGGTGTGATACCTTGGGATTGCATCCTTGATGGTTCCAGGAACCAAGTGGCCGAAATGGGGGAGACCCGTGGCAAACGGAGGTCCGTCGTAGAACACATACTCGTTCTCCTGTGACCTCGATTCAATCGATTTCTTGAAAATATCCTCTGCCTGCCAGAACGTCAAAACGTTCTCTTCCATCTGAGGGAAATCCACTTTGGTGTTTACTGGACGAAACATACTTACTCCTCGCATCTATGCAGTCGCATGAATGCCATTCTATTCATATCCGCTAGAAATGACAACCTTTGTATGCGGTTTTTCCCGTTGACGTTCTTTGGCATGCACGCTACTGTTCGAGTATGAACGTCCTTCCGATTCCACCTGTCATCCGCAGGTTTGCCCAGTACTTTGCCAATGCAGGATTCTCCCTCTATATTGTGGGAGGAGCTGTACGCGACCATCTCTTGGGCCTGAAAAGCGAGGACTACGATTTTACCACCGACGCCCTGCCGAAAGAAGTGATGAAGCTGTTCAAGCATGTGATACCGACCGGTATCGAACACGGCACGGTTACCGTGCATTTCGAGAAGCAAAGCTTCGAGGTCACAACCTTCCGAAGCGAGGCCGAATACCTTGATGGAAGGCATCCCAGCTCGGTCAGCTTCATCCCAAGTCTTGAGGAAGACCTCAAGCGGCGTGACTTTACGATCAATGCATTTGCAGCCGACTGTCAAAGCGGACGCATCATCGATCTGCATGAAGGAAGGAAGGATCTGAAGAACAGGACGATCAGGGCGATCGGAGACCCCCGGCAGCGTTTTGCAGAGGATGCCCTGAGAATACTGAGGGCCGCCCGTATCGCAGCAAAACTCAACTTCTCCATCGAGGAGCGGACCTTGGCGGCCATGGGAGAAATGCGGGAAAACCTGAATAAGGTGAGTGCAGAGCGTATACGCGATGAACTATTCAAGCTGGTGCTCGCCGACCATCCGGGCAGGGCTCTTGCCTATCTCAGGGAACAAGGCGTTCTTACTGTCATTCTTCCGGAGTTCAAGGGATCCGATGGATTATACCAAGGCGGGATGCACCACGAGGATGTACTTTCCCACTCCATTTCCACCTGTCAGGCCTCGGTCATGTACGCGACATCCTTGGAAGTGAGACTCGCTTCACTGCTGCATGACATCGGCAAGAGCGAAGTGGTTGTCCCAACCGATGACCGCAATACATTCAATAAGCATGACGTTGCAGGTGAGAGAATCACCCAATCCTTGCTCAGACGTTTGAAAGCAAGCAACGAGCAGGTCAAGTTGGTTTCCCATCTGGTCCGCCATCATATGTTTGACTATCAGAGCGACTGGAGCGACAGCGCCGTCCGTCGTTTCATCACCCGTGTCGGCTTGGAGTTCATTCCCCAGCTCTTTCAGCTCAGGATTGCCGACCAAATCGCCATCCACGGCAAAGCCGATACTTCCCTGATTGATGAATTGGGTAATCGCATCGATGCAATCATCGAGGCACGCGACGCCCTGTCGATCAAGGACCTGGCAGTGAATGGAAACGACCTGATGAGCCTGGGAATTCCCAAGGGCCAAAGGATCGGGGCCACCCTCACCTATCTTTTGGATACGGTTCTCGACGACCCCGGACAAAACAACCGTGAACAGCTGCTCGATCTTGCGCAGAAGTATCAATCATTGCTGGGTTTCACCAGCTGATCATAGGCGAGTTTTGCTGCCATCTGCTCTGCTTGTTTCTTGTTCACTCCGCTGGCAGGCCCGAACACCTTGCCGTTTACATCGACTTCAACAAAGAAGGTGTAGTCATGTTCCGGCCCGGTTTTCTTCACCAGTGTGTAGGAAGGAACTTTACGCCAGCGTTTTTGCATGTACTCCTGCAGGCTGGTTTTATAGTCACGATGATAATCATCGTCGAGCACCGCCCTGATCTGCTGTTCGAGATACCGCATGACAAACGATTTGGCAGCTTCAAAACCGCTGTCCAGATAGCACGCGGCGAACAGGGCTTCCATGCAGTCGGCGAGCAGGGCCTTCTTGTCCCTTCCTCCGGTATTCTCCTCACCCTTTCCGATGAGAAGGTACTTGTCGACATGAAGCTTCCTTGCAATCATCGCAAGACTGTCCTCACTGACTACAACGCTTTTGATTTTTGAGAAATCCCCCTCGGCTTTTGCAGGAAGATTCCTAAAAAGCCAATCGGCGACACACATGCCAAGCACGCTGTCACCCAGGAACTCGAGTCGTTCATTATTGTCTACCATCTCTGAAGTCTCATTGGCATAGGAGCGATGCGTAAAGGCCAGATTCAGCAATTCAAGATTCGAGATGATAATGTGGCTTTCCCTGATAAATACAAGAAGCTCCCGCTCTCTATCTGATGAGATGGCGGGAGCTCTCATGAAGAGTGTACTCTCCATTGAACTAGATTGCCTTAGAGCTGGGTTGCAAGGAAGTCTACAGCATCCTTAACCGTTTCGAACTCATTGGCCTTCTCATCAGGGATGGAGATTCCAAGTTCCTCTTCAATGGCGTACACCAATTCGTAGGTATCCAGGCTATCTGCTCCAAGATCCTTGCGGAATGAGGCCTCCATGGTGATCTTGGCATCATCAATCTCCAGCTTCTCTGCAATCAAAGACTTTACTTTCTGAAAAACTTCTTTGCTATCCATCTCGCTTCTCCTGAGTATTACTTATTTGTCCTGCAGCTCGATGACCTGCACGCCACGATAGAATCCGCACTTGGGGCACACGCGGTGAGGCAGAACCATATTTCCACAGGTACCACACTGGGAGAGCGTGGGGGCAGCAAGACGCATGTTGGCAGCCTTTCTGGAAGCGGCACTTGCCTTCGAAGTCTTATATTTGGGTGTTGCCATGTTGATATCCTCTTACACTATGCAAAATTTTGACACGTATGGAAGAATAACGGAAAACCCCTAAAGCGTCAACAACTTGATTCGATTTCTCATCATTTGTACGACAAGGGGGGGGACCATCGGGCTGATATCGGCTCCGTAGGCAGCCATCTCCTTGATGGCACTCGATCTAAGCTGAAAATATTTAGGGCTGGTAGGCATGAACAGGACTTCCAGGGCAGCGTTGAGCTGCTTGTTGGTCATAGCCAATTCAAACTCGTAGCCGAAGTCGACCAGAGCCCTGACACCCCTGATCATAACCCCTACCTGATGGTCGCGAGCAAAGTCTACAACCAAGCCGCGATAGCTTACCACTTCGATGTTCTTATGATCTATGAGTATTTGACGCAGCATCTCCATGCGTTCGGCGGGGGTGAACAGACATTGCTTTTGCACATTGTCCGCTACTACGACATAGAGTTTCTCGTACAGACGGGCACTGCGTTCAATGATGTCGATGTGTCCGTTAGTCGGGGGATCGAAAGAGCCTGGAAGCATGGCTGTCCTGCTGGGAATACTCATTGTTTGGTCGCCTCCACGAATTTCTTCATCTGTTCGAAGGATTCAGCATTCTCCCAAACCACCCGTCTGAGAAATGTAAACGTACCGTCTTCTTTAGTCTCAACCACCGCAAAGGTTCCCCTTCCGATGTAACTGACCTTCTGGTTGTCGGCCAACGGTTGCTCTGCGGCAATCTGGTTCAATACACAATCAAAATGACAGAAGCCGCCTTCAGGATGTGTCAAGGCACTGGCGATGACATCAATGACTTCACCGCAGATTTTACAACCCTCAAGCGGTTCGGCCACTCTCTTGACGGGAACCTGGGGAAGATTGCTGTGAAATACTTTTTTACCCTGTTCAGGCAGAAGGGTGTTCTTGGGTTTATTGACACTCTCTTTCTGTGTCTGTTTCGCCTTGGACTGCTTCTTGGATCGATTGCGTTTGTCCTTGCGGCCTTTCTCCCGTTTCATCTGCCCTTGCTCATTGACTGGTTTCTCTGCTTCCATCTCTACCTCGCATAGACTAGCCTACCTTGTTTTGCAAAGGAGGGCAATACAACAGAAAAGGACGGCAACCTGCCGTCCCCTTGAATACGCGTGTCGAACAACCTTTAGGCGTTCTTCTTGCGGATAAGTTCCTTGACCTTGGCCTTCTTGCCGACCTTGCCACGGATATAGTAGAGCTTCGCTCTTCTGACACGGCCCTTGCGGATGACTTCAATCTTTTCGATACGGGGGGAGTGCAAGGGGAAAATCCTTTCCACACCTACGCCGTAGGAAATCTTGCGGACAACAAACGTTCTCCGAATTCCACCATTATTCTTGGCAATAACCAGGCCTTCGAAAACCTGAACACGCTCATTGGTACCTTCAATAATTTTGAAGAACACTTTTACGGTATCGCCAACGCAGAAATTTTCTGCATTTTCCTTCATCTGTTCTGACTCAATAGCCTTAATAACATCCATCGTCTACGGTCCCCTTCGCACTATGTTCTTTCAATGCATTCAAAATCTTTCTGGAGTTCGCATCCAAGGATGCCGTCTCCAACAAATCCGGCCGATGTGACAAAGTCTTCTCCAACCGTTTCTGCAGTCGCCATTGGCCAATTTTGGCATGATGTCCGCTCAATAATACATCAGGGACACCTTTTGAGCAATAGGTCTCAGGCCTTGTATATTGGGGATATTCGAGCAAATTATCATGAAAACTCTCCTCCGAAAGTGAGTCGCTTGATATCACACCGTCCAGAAGACGATAGACTGCGTCGACAATCACCAAGGTGGAGACTTCCCCGCTGCTGATAACATAATCCCCGATACTAATCTCGTCATCAACATATAGGTCAATCACACGTTGGTCAATACCTTCATAATGACCGCAGATGAAGACCAATTCGTCTTCCTTGCTCAGGTTCTCGGCATACTGCTGGGTGAAGCGTTTTCCAGAGGGGGAAGCATACACGACACGTTTGGACTGCGCCTCGATGGAAGAGAGTGCCTTGCACAGTGGATCAGCTTTGATCACCATGCCTGCTCCTCCTCCATAGGGTACATCGTCACAACTCTGATGCTTATCGGTGGCAAAGCGGCGGAAGTCAATGATTTCATACTCCACAAAGCCGCTTTGCACGGCCCGCCTCATGATTGAATTTTCGAAGAACCCCTCCACCATCTCGGGAAAAAGGGTGACTATCTGAATCTTCACGAGAGAATCCAGGGAGTCTTCAACTCAATCGTTCGGTTCTGCAGATCGACCTCTCCAATATACTCCTTCAGGTAGGGTACCATATAGAGTTGGTCTTCAGCCGTACGAACTTCCAACAATACGGCCTGAGCACCATCCATACTGCTGACCACTTCTGCAAGAGCCTTGCCTTCATGCACCAACGTACAACCAATAAGGTCGGCAACATAGTACTGTCCCTTCTTCAGAGGGGCTGCCTTGCTGCGTTCCACCATCAGGTGCTGACCGTTCAGGGCCCTTGCAGTTTCAGGATCATCAAATCCCTCGAACTTCATCAGGGCCTGAGAACCCATCATCCTGAAACCTTGTATCGTGAGGCGCTGCTCTGCACCATCCTTTGCACACAGGATGACCTCCTTGAGTTTTCCAAGGTAGGAACAATCATCATTGTGCGGATGAATTTTCACCTCACCACTAATCCCAAACGGGCTCTTAACGGTAGCAGTCCAGAGCAACTCTTCCATACGTCAGTCCAGAATTTCGAGCACGGCACGCTTGCCACCCTTGGTGGCTGAGGCACTCAGGATTGTCCTGATAGCCTTTGCAATGCGGCCTTGCTTGCCGATCACCTTGCCGACATCCTCGCTGGCGACCTTCAGCTCAAGGATCGTGGACTTTTCGCCCTCGACCACATTGATGCTGACTTCGTCAGGGACATCAACCAGTGACTTTACAATGTATTCAACAAGATCTTTTTCCACAACCATCTCCTGGAATTATTCCTGGACAGTTCTGGTTACAGTTACACCATTTCTGTTGAGCAGGCTTTTTACGGTATCGCTGGGCTGTGCACCCTTGACGAGCCATTCCTTAATCTTTTCGACCTGCAGTACAACCTGCTTGTCCTTCTCGGCCAAGGGGTGGTACTGACCAACCTCATCGAGGGTTCTGCTCTGGGTGTTAGCCCTGGAGTCCATCACCACGATACGGTAGTCAGGTCTCTTCTTGCTGCCAAATCTCTTCAGTCTCATGCTTGTGCTCACGTCAATTCCTCCTACGAATTCAACTCTACATACCCATCTGTTTCAGCATTGCAGCCTGGTATTTTTTATTTTTTGCAAACTTCTTCATCGTAAGTCGCATTTTCTCAAACTTTTTCAGCAAACGGTTTACATCCGATACAGTGGTTCCGCTGCCGGCAGCCACCCGTTTACGTCTGGTCGGCCCCATTATATGGTAATTCGCACGTTCCGCATAGGTCATGGAAAGAATAATTGCTTTCTCCCTGCGAATTTCCGCCTTGTCGATGTCATCCTCGCTGATCTGTCCCTTGGCTCCAGGTATCATCTCCAGCAGCTGCTCCATCGAACCCATCTTGTCCATATTGTTCAATTGATCAAGGTAGTCCTGCAGGTCGAAGGTGTTCTTCGCCATCTTCTCCTGCATTCTGAGTGCATCTTTTTCGTCGATGGCACTCTGTGCCTTTTCCACCAAGCTGACGATATCGCCCATGCCAAGGATTCGGCTTGCGATGCGCTCGGGATAGAACGGCTCGATGTCATCCATCTTCTCACCGACACCGATGAATTTGATGGGCTTTCCGACAACCGAACGCAGTGAGAGTGCGGCACCACCGCGGGTATCACTATCGAACTTGGAGAGGATGACACCCGAAATACCAACCTTCTGCTCAAATTCCTGGGCGATGGCAACGGCATTCTGGCCGGTCATGGAGTCTGCGACAAAAAGCGTTTCATCCGGCTTGATCGCATCACGGACCTTCTGGATCTCATCCATGAGAGTCTGATCGAGGTGCATGCGTCCGCTGGTATCTACAATAAGGATGTCGCGTTGATCTTTCCTTGCCTGGGAAAGGGCTGCCTTTGCAACCTTGGACGGGTCTTTCTCCCCTTCAAGGGTAAAGACCGGGACACCGACAGATTCACCGAGAACCTGTAATTGCAGGATGGCTGCAGGTCTTACCAAGTCGGCTGCAACCAACAGGGGACGCCTGCCCTCACGCTTGAGCCTGGCTGCCAGCTTGGCACTGGTGGTGGTCTTGCCAGAGCCCTGCAAACCCATCATCAATATGACGGTGGTGGTATCGGGACCTTTGAGTAAGAGTTTCTGGTTCTCCTCATCCCCGAGCAGGGCAACCATGCGATCATAGACGATCTTCACGAACTGTTGACCCGGGTCGACGGCCTTGAGGACTTTCTCCCCGAGAGCTTCTTCCATGGTCCCATTGATGAAGCGTCTGACAACCCGCAGGTTCACGTCAGCATCCAGGAGCGCCACCTTGATTTCTTCAACGGCATCCTGGATGTTCTTCTCGGTTATTTTGGACTTGCCGGCAAACGTTCGCATGATGCCGGAGAACTTATCGCTTATTGAATCAAACATTACCTTACTCTATTATGAATTTCACTCAAGTTACA